>WNGL01009098.1_pt1 | contig 11541 bp, 12 predicted proteins | sample 5400591 | NCBI WGS metagenome assembly WNGL01 (sample SAMN13153377, study PRJNA577476) | soil metagenome | isolation source: 80 cm soil or saprolite under Garry oak tree replicate 1 | place: USA:California | collected 2016-06-15
ATATTGAACAGGCCGATCAGCGATAGACAGATGGTGCCGTCGCGGGCGGTGAGTCCCTGGTCCATCAGGAACGCCGGGAAGTGCGTGCCGATGAAGACGACCTGGAAGCCGCAGGCGAAGTAGCCGACCCCAAGGAGCCAGAAGCCCCTGTGGCGAAAAGCCTCGGCGAGCGCTTCTCTCAACGACACGCCCGCGCCGGCGGCGAGCGTGCCGTGGTATCCCTTGTCGGCCACGCCGAAGGAGGCCGGCATCACCACGGCCACGAGCAGCGACAACGCGATCAGCGCGGAATACCAGCCGAGGCCGGTGATCAGGACGAGCGCAAGGGGCAGCAGAGCGAACTGGCCGAAGGAGCCCGCAGCGCTGGCGATGCCGAGCACGACGCTCCTCTTCTCGGCGGAATAGGCGCGCCCCAGCGCGCCGAACACGATATTGAAAGTCGTGCAGCTCATGCCGATGCCGACGAAGATGCCGATCGCGAGAGTCAGGCCCAGCGCGGTGGTCGAGTTCGCCATGAGCACGAGACCGAGCGCGTAGAGCAAGCCTCCGGCGAAGAGCACGCGCCGCGCGCCGAAGCGATCGGCGAGCATTCCGGTGAAAGGCTGCGTGATGCCCCACAGCAGGTTCTGCAACGCCACGGCGAAACCGAACACTTCGCGCCCCCAGCCGTTGTCCATGCTCATCGGCTGCAGGAACAGCCCGAAGCCGTGGCGGATGCCGAGCGCGAGCGTGAGGATCACGCTCGCGCACACGAGCATGACGGTGGGACTGGGTTTGCGGAAATCGGGCATGTCGGGATTTCAGCGCGAGGAAAAGCGTGACAGGATATCACGCGAGGATCATCGCGGCGGCGTTTGATACCATAGGGATTCCGGTCTTCACCCCGACGTGACACCCTCGACCGTTTCGATCACTCCGCTCTCGCGGCGTTTGTTCCCGCTCCTCAGGTGGTGGCCGCGGGTCGACCGCTCGACATTGAAGGCCGACGCGCTCGCGGGCCTCATCGGCGCCGTCGTGGTACTGCCGCAGGGCGTGGCGTTCGCGACTCTCGCGGGGCTCCCTCCCGAGTACGGTCTGTACTGCGCGATGGTGCCGACCGTCGTCGCGGCGCTGTTCGGCTCGTCCTTGCATACCGTCGCCGGTCCGACCAATCCGGTCTCGCTCATGGTGCTGGCCGTGCTCAGCCCTTTCGCGACGCCGATGACCCCGCATTACATCGAGCTCGCGCTCACGCTCGCGCTGATGTCGGGAATCATCATGCTGGCGATGGGCCTTTTCCGATTCGGGTCGCTGGTGAATTTCATGTCGAGCTCGGTCGTGGTCGGCTTCACCGCGGCGCTCGGCGTGTTCATTTTCGCGAGTCAGCTCGGCAACTTTCTCGGCATCGCGTCGGCCCCGGCGGGATTCGCCGGTCTGGTGCTCGCGACGCTCGGGCGCCTCGGCGACGCACAACCGTGGGTGATTGCCGTGGCAACGACGACGCTCGCGCTCGGCGCGCTTTCGCGCCGCGTGCTGCCGAAAGTCCCGCCAATGCTGACGGCGATGGTTCTGGGAAGCCTCATGGCCTACGTCCTCAACCAGGCGCTCGGCGCGGAGCGCACGGGCTTGCGCACGCTGGGTCCCCTGCCCGGCGCGCTGCCGCCCCTTTCGTTCCCGGACGCCTCGGCGGCAACACTGCAAAATCTCCTGCCGGGCGCCGTCGCCGTGGCACTGGTGTCGCTGACGCAGGCGCTCTCGATCGCTCACGCCATCGCGCTCAAATCGGGACAGCGCATCGACAACAACCAGGAATTCATCGCGCAAGGCCTTGCCAACGTCGCCGCGGCCTTCTTCTCGGGCTTTCCGACGAGCGCGTCCGCCAACCGTTGCGGCATCAACTACGACGCGGGCGCGAGGACGCCGATGTCGGCGATATTTTCCGCGCTGCTGCTGGTGCTCGTGCTCCTCGCGGTTGCGCCCCTCGTCGCCTACCTGCCGATCGCGGTCGTCGCGGGGCTGCTTTTCCTCGTCGCCTGGAACCTGATCGACTTTCGCCGCATCCGGAAGATCCTCGCCACGAGCCGCGGCGAGAGCGCCGTGCTCGCGGTCACCTTCTTTGCGACGCTCCTGCTCGACCTCGAGTTCGCGATCCTCGTGGGCGTGCTCGTCTCGTTGGTGTTGTACCTCAATCGCACATCCCACCCGATCCTGCGCAGCCTCGTGCCGGATCCGCGGCATACCGGGCGCAAGATGACGGAGGTCGAGGACAGCCTCCTCGAATGCCCCCAGCTCAAGATCCTGCGCATCGAAGGCTCGATCTACTTCGGCGCGGTGGGCCACGTCGAGCGGCACCTCGACACGCTGCGCGAGCACAGTCCCGGCCAGAAGCACCTGCTCTTGATGTCGAAGAGCATCAATTTCGTGGACATGGCGGGCGCCGAGCTGCTCGCGGAGGAGGCGCGCAGGCGGCGCGCGGGCGGCGGGCAGCTCTACTTCTACGGCCTGAGGAAACCGGCCGAGGAGCTGCTCGAGCGCGGCGGCTACATGGCGGAGCTCGGACGCGAGAACGTCTTCCGCGGCAAGCGCGAGGCGATCGGCGGGGTGTTCACCCGGCTCGACCTCTCCATCTGCGCCACCTGCCGCGCGCGCATCTTCGAGGAGTGCGCGAGCGTGCCCGGACCCGGGGACGCTGGATGACGCCTCGCCGCACCGCGCTCTTTCTGCTCGCACTGCTCGCAGCCTGCGGCGGCCAGCCGAAGCTCCCTCCTCTGCCGGCCGACGCGGTGGTGCTCGCCTTCGGCGACAGCCTGACCTTCGGGATCGGCGCGAACGCGGGCGAGAGCTACCCGGCGCGGCTCGAGGCGCTGATCGGCCGCAAGGTGGTGTCGGCGGGAGTTCCGGGAGAAGCGAGCGCCGAAGGGCTTGCGCGCTTGCCCTCGGCGCTCGATGAAGCCACGCCGCAGCTCGTGATCCTCTGTCACGGCGGCAACGATTTCCTGAGAAAGCTCGACGAAGCGCAGGCGGCGAACAACATCCGCGCCATGGTGCGCCTCGCGAGAAGCCGCGGCGCTCAGGTCGTGCTGATCGGCGTTCCGAAGCCCGGCTTGCTCCCCTCACCCGCGGGCTTCTACGCGGAGATCGCAAGCGAATTTCGCCTGCCCTACGAGGAAACGGCGCTGAAGAAAATCCTTACCGACAACGGACTGAAGTCCGATCTCGTTCATCCGAACGCCGCCGGTTATGCGCGGCTCGCCGAAGCGATCGCCGCGCTGCTGAGGAAAACCGGAGCAGTGTGAAGGCGCACCGACTGCTGCGGGATGCCCCTGTCAGGTTTACCCCGACTCCATGTCCGGGTGCACCCCTTCCCCGTTGTGGCGGAACGATGACTATCTTCGGGGCGCGCAACATACTATGCTGACCACATAATCAGCCTCGTGGATGTCCCGTGGATCACCCTGCCGTCGACTACCACCTCTGGATCGAAGTCACCGAGTACATCGTGGCGGTCGTCGGCGTGATTCTCGTCGCCTGGCTGCTCGCCGAAGATCTCGCCTCGCCCCTGTGGGGCGGGCTGACCAGCATCCGCCTGCGCTGAAGCACTGCTCGGGGCTGCCCGGTCCCGGCTATCTCGCGCCGAGCAGTCGCGACGTCCGGGCGATGTCCTTGGGCTTTACCCAGAAAATTGCGCCGAAGCGGCGGTTGCCCGCGGTCACCGCGTCCATCGCAACCATGTTGATTTTCGCCTTGGCCAGCTTGTCGAGGACGCGCAGGAGCGCGCCGACGCGGTCCTCGCCCTGAACCAGAAACGCCGTTTTCCGTTTACCCAGATTCACACCGTGCTTTTTCGCCCCCCGGGCGAATTCGACCGGATTGGCAGGAACGAAATCGACCTGCGCCTTGCCGCCTTGGGGAAACCCGGTGAAGGCGAGCAGATTATGCTTGCTCATGGCGATCGATTTCAGCATTTGCACGCCGACGCCCGGGCGGTTCGGCACTTTCATCGAGAAATAGCTTACTTTGCGGATCATGAGAGTCCTCCTTTGACGTTACTTGCTTTCTTACCGATAGCACCGCCGGAGGAAACTGGCAAGCGAATTCGGGCCGCGACTCTCAGCCTCCGGCTGGTCCGAGTCGGTATCGCTCGACGAAGCGCCGGTCGATGCGGTCCTTCCAGCGCCACACCCAGGCGCCTTCCAAAGCGAACCGTCCCCAGGAGGCCACGGCGTAGCGATCGCCGCAGCTGATGAGGGCAAGCGAGCGCGAGGGCGGGCGGAACCGTTCAGGGGCTTTGCCCGCGAGCGCGCGGCGCAGGTTGCGCGCGAGAACCGGCCCCTGCCTCACGGCGAAGACCCCGGATTTCGGCCTGGGCTCGCCGATCACGGTCGCGACATCTCCCGCGGCGAATATCTCCGGACACGACCGCGATTGCAGCGTGTCGCTCACCGCGACGAAGCCGCGTGCGTCGGTGGCGAGCCCGCTCTGCGCGATCCATGAAGGTGCGTACGCTCCGCTTGCCCATACCGCGGCCTGCGCCTCGAAGCGCTCGCCGCCGTCGAGCTCGAGCCCGTTTTCGCCTGCGGCAACGACCTTTCGGCCGGAGTGCACCGGGACGCCGCGCTCATCGAGGATGCGCGCCATACTGCGGCGCGCGCCGTGGCCGGCGAGGACGGGCAGCTCGCTGAAGAGCGCGAATTGCGCCGCGACTCCGGCAAGTCCGTGCCGCATCGCGAGCAGCACTTCGACCCCGGCCGCGCCGCCGCCGATCACCGCGATGCGCCGGACCTCGCCCCTCCTCGCCGACTCTCGCAGGCGTTCCCAGCCCGCGAGAAACGCCTCGACCGGCCGGACGCGAAGCGCGTGCTCTGCCTCGCCGGCCGGCTCGCCTGCGCTCGACCCGATGTCGAGCGACAGGAAATCGTAGGCGAACCGTTTGCCGCTCGCTGTGATCACCTCGCGCCGCGCAGGATCAATGCCGGTCGCCGAATCGTCAAGGAAGCGCGCACCCGCGCGCGCCGCGAGCGCTTCGAGATCGATGCGGCAATCCTCAGGCCGGTAGTGCCCGGCGACGGCGCCGGGAACCATCCCCGAGTAGAAAGCGTGGCGCCCCGGACTGAGCAGCGCGAGGCGAACGCGTTCGGCCGGCGCGTCGCCGAAGCTCCTCAGCACCGCGAGGTGACTGTGCCCGCCGCCGACGAGAAGGAGCTGTTTCACCGAGTCCTGGAAGGGCATGATGGGTCATTGTAACGGTCGTCGCCCCGACCGCGTGATACACTTGGACTTGTTTGTATCGCAGAGGACAGGCCATGCCCAAATCCCTCCGATTGGGAACCGAGTTGGAGAAGACGCTCGACCGCTACTGCGCCGACACCGGGGAGACGAAGAGCGCTGTGATCCGTCAGAGCCTGGCGGAATATATCGTCCGCCGCCAGCGCAAGCGGCGCGCGCCTTCCGCGTGGGAACTCGGCAAGGACTTGTTCGGCGCCGACCGCTCGGCGGCAGGGCAAGGCAACGTCTCCGGGCGGGTCAAGACGCTGATCCGCGCGAAGCTCCGTGCGAAACATCATCGTTGACACGGGGCCGCTTGTCGCGCTGTTTCACGCCCGCGACAAGCACCACGAGGCGGCCAAAGCAGTTCTCGAATCGAACCCGGCGGCATTGGTAAGCACCTGGCCTGTAATCACCGAGGCCTGCCACTTCCTCGCTCAGGCCGGGAGACGCGCGCTGCTCACTTTTGTCCGTCGTGGCGCATTGCGTCTGGAAGCCCTTTCCGTTGAAGACCTGCCACAACTCGATGAACTGCTCGCGCGCTACGAGCAAATGGATTTCGCCGACGCGACGCTTGTGCTGATCGCCGAAAAGACCGGGATCACGGAGATATTCACCATAGATCGCCGCGATTTCGAGGTGTACCGGACCCGTTCCGGTCGCCGTTTCCGCCTGCTGCTAGCATAAAGCCCTCCCGCATCTCTTCCGGCAGGCGCTCCAGATCCTCCGGCCGGTCCACGTCCCACAAAACGGGCAGCTCGCTCGAGCGCCACGAGAGCGCCGCGATGCGCCTGCGCGTCTCCGCGAGGACCTGCGGCCCTCCCCACGGAATGTCGCGAAACAGCTCCGGATCGCAGCGCGAAAGTCCGATCAGCGCGTAACCGCCGTCTTCCGCCGGTCCGATCGCGGCGTCATCGCCCCGCCGGAGCGCTTGATCGGCATCGCGAAGATAGCGCGCCGATAGCGCCGGGATGTCGCTGCCGACGAGGATCGCGCGCCGGGCGCGTGCGAGCGCAGATTCGAATGCGCGCTGCATGCGCGCGCCCAGATCGCCCTCTCCCTGCGGATGAAGACTCGCTCCGAGCCGGCGCTCGCATTCGAGGAAGAAAGGATCGCCGGTGCCGGGAGCACACCACAGCTCGACCGGGCCGAGCCGCGACTCCCTTGCCGCGCGCAGGCAGTGCGTCACGAGCCGGCGATGCAGGGCCGCGGCGCCCGCCTCGCCGAGCGCGGGAATCAGCCGGGTCTTGGCCTCGCCCGGCGTCGGCGCCCTCGCGAACACCATCACCCGGCAGACGCTGTCAGCCGCGCTCGCCGTCATAGAGGCGCGCCAGCTTCGCGGGAGCGGCGCCGAAGAAAAACGCGAGGCGCAGCCACCCCATCAGCAGCACGGTGCGCAGGACCCCGCGGCGCTCCCAGCGCCGGCCCGATGTCACCGCCTTGTCCGCGAGACACAGCGGTGGCGAGACGCGCTTGAGCGAGCGCGACAGCGCGATGTCCTCCATCAGCTCGAGCGGCGGGAAGCGCCCCGCGCGCTCGAACGTCTCGCGCCGGATGAAAATGGCCTGATCGCCGGTGGCAATGCCGGTCGCGCGCGAGCGCAGGTTCATGAAAAACGCGATCACGGGCAGAAAGACGCTCGCGCCTTCGATGCGCACGTCGAACCGCCCCCACGCCCTGTCGCTCGCGGCCAGCCCCTGGAGGACGCGCGCGTCGGCGTCTTCCGGAAGGCGCGTGTCGGCGTGAACGAAGACCAGGACTTCGCCTTGGGCGAGCGCGGCGCCCGCGTTCATCTGGCTCGAGCGTCCGCGCGGGGCCGAGGCGACGCGGTCGGCCGCGCGGCGCGCGAGGGTCGCGGTGCCGTCGCTCGACCCGCCGTCGACGACGATCACTTCGTGGCCGCGGTCGCGCAGCGGCGCGAGCGCCGCCAGGGTCGCCGCGATGCGGTCGGCTTCGTTCAAAACCGGGATGACTACGGAGATTCGGGTCATTTCCGCGGGCGGTTTTCGCTCAACCGCGCCTCCACGCGTGGAACTTCTCCGCCCACCTGAGCAGCCGTTGCGGGGCGTGCGCTCTCTTCCAGCTGCCCGCCGCGTACTTGTTGCCTTCGGCGAGCGTGGGGTAGATGTGGATGGTGCCGAGGATCTTGTTCAGTCCGATGCCGTGCTTCATCGCCGTGATGAATTCGACGATGAGATCGGCCGCGTGTTCCCCGGCAATCGTCGCGCCGAGAATCCTGTCCCTGCCGGGCACCGTGAGGACTTTCACCACTCCTTTCGTCTCCCCGTCGGCAATCGCGCGGTCGAGGTCTTCGAGGGGGTAGTTGGTGACGTCGTAAGCGACGTTTTTCTCCATTGCCTCGGTCTCGTTCAGCCCTACGCGGGCGACTTCGGGATCGGTAAACGTCGCCCAGGGGATCACGGCGTAGTCGGCGCGAAATCTCTTCACCCCGCCGAAGAGCGCGTTCACCGCCGCGTACCAGGCCTGGTGCGAGGCGGTATGCGTAAACTGATACGGTCCGGCGACGTCGCCGCAGGCGTAGATGTTGGGATAAAGGGTCTGCAGGAATTCGTTCGTGCTCACGGTGCGCGCGCTGCTCAATTCGATGCCGAGCTCTTCCAGGCCGTACCCCTCGGTATTGGCGACGCGCCCGACCGCGCACAGCAGCTCGTCGAACGGGATGCGGGTCTCCCTGCCGTCGTGCTCGCACGAGAGCACCTTCTCGCCGCCTTCCCGGAGTACGCGCACCGCCTTGTGACCGGCGCGGACGTCGATGCGCTCCTCGCGGAACTGCCGCGCGACCATTTCGGAAATCTCCGGGTCTTCCCGGATCAGGATGCGTGGAAGCATCTCGACCTGCGTCACGCGCGATCCGAACCTCGCGAAGCACTGGGCGAGCTCGCAACCGATCGGCCCTCCCCCGAGGACGACCAGCCGCGGCGGCAACGCTCTCAAGGTCCACACCGTGTCCGAGGTCAGGCAGCCGGCTTCGGCGAGTCCCGGGATCGGCGGCACCAAGGGCCGCGCGCCCGCGGCGATGACGATCGCCCGGGTCGTGAGCGCGCGCCTGCCCGTTTCGCTCTTCACCTCCACCGTCCAGGGAGACGTGATTTTCGCCTCGCCCAGCAGGCACTCGACGCCGAGCTTGGTGTAGCGCTCGGCCGAGTCGTGCGGTTCGACGGTTCTCACCACGCGCTGCACGCGCTCCATGACGTCGGCGAAATCGAAGTCGACCTGCATGGCCTTGAAGCCGAATTCGCGCGGGCGCTTCGCCTGCGCGACGAGCCGCGCCGACTTGATCAGGGCCTTGGAGGGCACGCAGCCCGTGTTGAGGCAGTCCCCGCCCATCTTGTCTTTCTCGATCAGGGTTACTTTCGCCTTGACCGCGGCAGCGATATAGGCCGACACCAGACCGGCGGAGCCTGCGCCGATCACGACGAGGTTGCGGTCGAACTTGGCCGGCTTCGGCCACCTCGCCAGCCGCCGGCGCGCCTTGAAGGCTTCGATGGCGCGCTTGGCGATGAGCGGAAAGATGCCGATCAGCACGAGCGAGCCGACCAGCTCGAGCGACAGCAACCCCCGGGTCGAAGTGAGCGTCGCGAGCTGGGTGCCCGCGTTGACGTAGACGATCGTCGCCGGAAGCATGCCGATCTGGCTCACCCAGTAGAACGTGCGGGTGCGGATCGGCGTGAGTCCCATGAGGAGATTGACCAAAACGAACGGAACCACCGGCACGAGCCGCAAGGCAAACAAGTAGAACGCGCCCTCTTTCTCCAGGCCGGCATCGATTGCACGTAATCGGTCGCCGAACCGGCTGCGCACCGCTTCACGGAAAAGAAACCTGGAGGAGAGAAAGGCGAGCGTTGCGCCCATGCTCGAGGCGAACGATACGATCAGCGTGCCCCATAGGAGCCCGAATATCGCGCCGACGATCAGCGACAGAACGGCCGCTCCGGGCACGGACAGGCCGGTAACGGCGACGTAGATCGCGAAAAAGATTCCGGCGGCCGCGAGCGGGTTCGCGCGCCGGAATTCCTCGATCGCCGACTGCTGCGACTTGAAATATTCGAGGCGGAGATACTGGCCGAGGTCGAGCGCGAAAAATGCCGCGATCAGGCCAAGAAGAAGGGCCGCGACGAGCAGCCGGCGACGGGACATGGTACGCGCCGCTTCAGGCCGCGCGCGCGAAAGCGCCCGTCCGCACGGCCTGTTCCACCTCGTAACCCGGGCCGGAAGCGATGCGCTCGCGATAAGAGAGCGCGGCGGGCGAGCCGGCCGGCCAGACGCGGTCGAATCGCGCCATCCATGCGTCGTGGTCGTAGCGCACGGCCACGGCTTCTACGACCGTCGCTCCGAGCCGCGTGCCGTAGAGCGCCTGCGTCGAGGGCGTGCTCGCGATGCGCGTCGCGAGGCCGAAATGCGTATCGCGGAAATTCGGCATTCCGGCCGCGCCGTTGTTGACGATGAGCGCCGTTCCGCGCGGCGTGGCGAAGTCCTGCATCACCGGCAGGCAGGTATGCGTGCACGCGAACACGTCGATGGCGGCCTCCGCGAGCAGGGCTCGCGCGCGCTCGGGACGCTCGCGCAGCGCCTCCTGCGAGAACCGCCAGCCGGCGAGCGATTCGGCGTCGCCGTGCACGATGCCGATTCGCAGGCCCCCGGTTTCCGCGACAAGGTGCACGGGCAGGACGGCAAGGCGCGCGCGTAATTCCGGATACGCGCCCGCGGTCCCGCGCAAGCGCCTGAGAATCTCGTTCGAGCGCTCCACTTCGGCGTCGCCCACCCATTCCGGGTAGGCGCAGCCGCAGCCCGCGTCCGAATCCTCGCCGGCGATTTCGGTTTCCACATTGCCCCGCAGGGCCACGTGCTCCAGGACGGTCGCATTGACGCCTTCGAATTCCGCCGGGTCCACGTTGAACCAGTTGAAATCGCCGTTGAAGACGAGCGTCGCGCCCTCCCGCCGCGCCATGGCAAGGACCGCTTCGAGCGCGAAGGGATTGCCGTAGAGTCCGCCGACGATGTAGAGCGATTGCGCCTTGAGGTCCGCGTCGCGCGCGAAGACCGCAGGCGAGTAGCGGTAGTGGCGCGGACAGGACCGGCCGGGCCGCGTTCTAGCCATTGAGCGCGCCACCGCAGCTCGAGCCCTGCCCGGCCGTGCACCCGAAGCAATGGTCCTTCACCACGATCGGGTTGCCGGCGAGATCGCGCCCGATGAGATCGGCGAGCCTGACCCGCGGCCGGCCCGCGATCCTGAGAGGCAGTCCCAGCATCTGGTTGAAATCGCAATCGTAGACGGTGCCCTGCCAGTCGACCGAGACGAGGCTCCTGCACATGACGCGCTCTAGGTTTTCCTCGCGGTAGGACTCGTGCAGCAGCTCCATGTAGGCACTGAATTGGCCCTTGGAGATGAGCGTCGAGCCGAATCGGGCGATCGGCATGTTCGCGAGCGTGTAGAGCCGGTCGAAGCGGATGCCGAAGCGCTCGCCGAGCACCCGCTTGTAGTCCGCCTCGAGGTTTTCCTGCGCGGGCGGCAGCGAAGCTCCTTGAGGGTTGTACACGAGGTTGAGCGCGAGGCGCGAGCCCTCCACGCCGTAGCCGAGCGCATTCAGGCGCTGGAGCGCACGAATGCTCGTCTCGTACACGCCCTTGCCGCGCTGCCTGTCGACCAGTTCTTCGGTGTAGCAGGGAAGCGAGGCGATGATCTCGACGCCCTGGGCGGCGAGGAACTCCGCGAGGTCCTCCTGGCCGGGCTCTTCGAGAACGGTGAGATTGCAGCGGTCGATCACGTGCGCGCCGAGCGCGCGGGCGCTCGCCACCAGTTCGCGGAAGTGCGGATTCAGCTCGGGCGCGCCGCCGGTGATGTCGAGCGTGCCGACGCCCGAGGCCTCGAGGTAGCGCAGCACGGTGTGCATCGTCTCCCGGTCCATCTGCTCGGTGCGCGTGGGGCCCGCGTTGACGTGGCAGTGCACGCAGGTCTGGTTGCACTTGTAGCCGAGGTTGACCTGGAGCGTTTCCAGGCGCTCCCTGCGCAGGGCGGGAAAATCGGAGACCTCGAGAAGGGGAAGCGTTGCGTGCACCGGGCTGTTTCCCCTCTCACTTTCGCGCGTGCTTGCCGACCTTCCAGCCGTGCGAAGCGAGATATTTCTCGCCGGCCGCGATGGGCTCCGGCTCGAGCGGCGTTCCCATGGTGTCGTTCCAGCGGTTGAGGAAGCCGAAGTACGCGACCACCGCGGCGATCTCTACGATCTGGTTCTCCGACCAGTGCTTGCGCATCTCTGCGAACATCTCGTCGGTCAC
>WNGL01009100.1_pt1 | contig 11540 bp, 7 predicted proteins | sample 5400591 | NCBI WGS metagenome assembly WNGL01 (sample SAMN13153377, study PRJNA577476) | soil metagenome | isolation source: 80 cm soil or saprolite under Garry oak tree replicate 1 | place: USA:California | collected 2016-06-15
GCGAACGAATCGCCCCCGCCGCCGAAGTCCTGACCGCCAGGGCCCCGGCCACCTCATCCGCGACAGACATTCCGGATATTCCGTATTTGTCCACCCTGATCGCCCCCGTGCCCCGAACCGCCCGCGGCGCATCCCTCGCTCAGCCACCGTGGTGTCGGCGAGCAGCCGCCCGGCGCCGATGACGATCAGGCGGTCGGCGGTGACGGCCATCTCACTGATCAGGTGGCTGGAGACGAACACGATCTTGCCCTCGGCGGCTAGCGATTTCATCAGGTCCCGGACCCAGCGGATACCTTCGGGGTCCAGGCCGTTGACCGGCTCGTCGAATAGCAGCACGCCCGGGTCACCCAGCAGCGCGGCGGCGATGCCCAGCCGCTGCGCCATGCCGAGGGAGAGTTTCCCCGCGCGCCTGTCCGCCGCGCTCTCCAGGCCGACCATGCCGAGTACCTCATCAACCCGGGAGACCGGAATGCTGCTGCCGGCCGCCAGCGCGGTCAGGTGCGCCCGGCCGTAGCGCTTGCTCAGGCCACGGGCCTCAATCATCGGGAAACCTCCCAGCGGGCAAGACACCACGATCACCCTGGTCAACAGGCACGAACTGCGCGCCTTGTTCAACACGCTACGAACCTGGCGTGCCATGCGGAACGCGGAAACCATCCGTCTTCACCCTGAGGTTTACCCCGGGTCCGGCACTACCGGCGATGACGGCCACGCCGCCCCAATAAACATCAGCAGGCAGCCGGCCATTGACCTAGTACGGCAGCAGCCATTCGGGTCATGACCTGGGGTGCTGCGTGCTGTGAACCGTGGTCCGGGGAGTGGTCACGTCTTGCGCTCGGCGGGGCGGGCTGGGCGTGCCCGGGCGGGCGATCTTTCTCCGGCTTGCCAGCCTGGCGGCCGGTGTCCGGGGGTTCGGGTACGGCTCGGGTTTACTTGAACTCCAGCCCGGCGGTGGGCCTCGGCGCCGAGCAGGTCGACGACGAGCGCGAAGCTCACGTCGTCCCGTCCTCGCACCTTGTCCAGGAAGGCCTGGTAGGCCGTGATGATGATGTTGAGGCGCTGCAGCGCGTAGGTGGTGATGGCCCGCGGGTCCGAGCAGTCCGGGATGGTGAACTCGTTGTTGCCGGGTGCGCGGTCGATGAGCTGCCGGGGATCAGCGGTGATGGCGCCGCCGAGGTCGCCGATCCGGTCGGCCAGGCGGGGCGGCCGCGGCGCGCGCGTGGTCGGCGACTTCGGGGATTTCGTCGCTCAGCAGGTAGATCGCGGGGCCTTCCAGGCGGTTGGCCACCGCGCCGGCCCACTCTCGGCCCAGGTGGCAAAGCCGACGAGCGAGCCGCCCTCGTCCGCGACATGGGGTGCGGCCTTCGGCCAGGCCTTCTGGTCCGAGGATCAGGTATTCCGGATGCGCAAGCAGGTTGTCACGGTCGCCCGCATTAGATAGCGACGCGCGGCGGTAGACACTGCTCGCGGCGGCCAGGTCGGCAGGTGCTCCGAGCCGGATCATTCCCCCAGTGTGCAGCAAGCGGCCCGGTTGCCGGCCGGGTGCGTCAGGATGCCGTCATGAGGGTCCGTTTCGCTGGCAGCGGTGATGCGTTCGGTAGTGGCGGGCGGTGGCAGACGTGCATCCACCTGTCCGGCGAGGGACAGGTGCTGCTGGTCGATTGCGGCGCGACCAGCCTGGTCGCGCTCAGGGCCCAGGGGCTGGATCCGGGCGCGGTTGATGCCGTGGCCGTGACCCACCTGCACGGGGACCACTTCGGCGGGCTGCCGTTCCTGATCCTCGACGGCCAGTTCTCCGGCAGGTCCGCGCCGCTGCGGGTGGCCGGCCCGCCGGGCATCCGGGCCCGGCTGGCCGAGGCGATGGAGGCGCTGTTCCCGGGCTCCAGCCGGGCCCGCCGGCGATTCCCGGTGGAGGTCACCGAACTGCGCACCGACGGGACGGCCGCCGGGCTGGGCGCGGCGACGGTGCGCGGCTGGGAAGTCGAGCACGCCTGCGGCGCGCCGCCGCTGGCGCTGCGGGTGGAACTGGGCGGCGCGATCTTCGCCTATTCCGGGGACACGCAGTGGACTGCGGCGCTGGTCCGGGCAGCGCACGGGGCGGACCTGTTCGCGGTGGAGGCCTACACGTTCGACCGGCCCGTCCGGTACCACCTGGACTATCAGACGCTGCGCGCCCATCTCGGGGAGATCGACGCCCGGCGTATCGTGCTCACCCACATGTCCGCTGCCATGCTCACCAGGCTCACCGACGCCGACCTGCCCGCCGCCTACGACGGGATGACCGCCGACCTGTAACCCGGTCAGCACCAGCTGGCCCACAGCAGAAGCTGGCCCCGGCCGGGCCACCACGTCCAGGGCATCTCCGCGGAGACGCTTTGTGCAGCTTTTCACAAGCCGTCTCCGCGGAGACGGCTGCTCAGGCCGCTCTGAGCGCGCCAGGCACCTGCGTCGTGGTGCTGGAGGCAGGGACCGCTCTGGGGAACCGGCCGCGCCAGCCACGGCGGTCACAGGCCATGGCTGCGGCCCTAGCGGTCAGCTGCGGCCCTGGCGGCGAGCTCGCGCTGGACCGCCGCGACCAGGTCAGGGTGCTCGCTCAGCCCCCACAGCACCTCCGCCGGTATGCCGAGCTGACGGGCGGCCTCGCTGACCACCGGCCGGAGCATGTGCAGCGCCTGGGCCAGTCCCTCGTCCCGCGTGTAGGTCGGCGGCAGGTCATCGAGCGAGAGCTCGCCCGGCCGGCGGAAGGTCCCGTCCCGGGCGGGCAGCCAGGCCTCGCGCTCGGCGGCCACGCCGATCGCCGAGCTGGCTTCCTCCCGGCTGGAGTCGCTGAACGATTGGAGCACCGATCTCTCGATGACCCCGGCCACTAGGCGCCGGTTCGGCGCGAGCAGCACGTTCCAGGCGAACTCCGAACGGGCGTGGCTGGGGTGCGACAGCGCGAAGGCGAGGCCGTCTATCTCCGCGTCGGGGTCGAACCCGTCGAGCCCGCGCTCGTTCCGGCCGAAGTCGACGGTGACCGTGATGTAGCCCGCCGGGTTCGGGGTGCGGGAGCGCACGCCGACCGCCTGCCGCACGCCCATCCCGCGCAGCTGGACCAGCCAGGGTCCGTAGCTGTCGCGGGCGAACCAGATGTCGGGGTTCCCGCCGAAGTAGACCTCCAGGTCCTTGGTCCGCTGGTAGAGGCCGGGCGGCGGCAGCAGGTCCTGTTCGCCGGTGGCCGCGTTCTCCCCGACGAGGAAGGTCGTGCGACGCAGCCGCTCGAGCAGTTCCTCGCGCCGCCCGGCAGCGGCCTCGTCCAGGGCGCGCACGACGCATTCGACGTCGGCGGCATGCCTGGCTTCGTCGAGCACCGCGATGTCCAGGCCGTCGTACCTGGGCAGGATCATCTGCAGGACTTCCGCGGTCACGTCCGGTTCGGCGAGGCCGAGCGCGGCCAGGAACGGCCGGGCGGCGGGGGACTCCGCGATGGCCCGCCGGACCGTGGGCATGCTGCTGGCGACCGGTCCTGGCAGGTACACCGCCGGGCGGCCCTCGCCGTCGAAGGGCACGACCTGGCTGCCGTCCTCGAGCCGGATGATCGGCTGGGCCCGGGCCGGCCCGGGTGGCTCGTCCTCGGACCGGGGTGCCCGCCACAGGGCCGAGTCGCCGGACAGGAAGGCGTAGAAGCGCGCGATCCACGCGTCGCCCTGCGCCTGGAGAAACTCGCGCGTCGCCCGCGTCGCCACCTCCAAGGGCGTGATCTCGTCGATGCCGATCTCGTCCCGCAGGTAGCGCCACAGCACGGGAGTGTTGTGCTCGGTGATGGTCTCGTCCGCGAACCAGACGGGCCGGCCCGCGCCGCACAGCGCGCCCAGCTGCTCGGGCCCCAAGAGCTCGCGCACCTCGGCGCCGGCCAGGGCCAGGTCGACGGCCACGCCGTACCCGCCGCCCGCGACCGGGACGAGCGCCTCGGCGGTAAGGGCGTCGCCGGCCGCGTCGAACAGCGGGCGGAACATGGACCCGACCGGGAAGCGCGCGGCGTCCAGCGGCAGCGCCGTCAGCACGTCCACCGTGAGCAGGCCCTCGTCGCGCAGCTCGCGCAGCACGTCGCCGAGCAGCGCGGCGGTCTGGCGGACCAGCGCCTGGTTCGACGGATCGTGCTCGGGGACGTTATCCCGGGCGGGCGTGGTCCGGTACGGGCCCTGGACGACAAAGCCGAGGAACGTTTCCTTCTCGGTCGGGAAGAACACGGTCAGCGGCGAACCGGTCACCGGGACGATCCGGCCGCCCAGCAGGCGGAACGCGATCTCGATCCGCTGCGCCGGGTGATCCTCGACCGCGCGACGCCAGGCCAGCCACTCCTCGCCCCGCCCGCCCCTGGACAGCGTGACCCGCCGCCGCGCCCCGCCCTCGGACGCCACCGAGCGCTCGATGACCGAGGCGGTCACCCCGGCACCCGCCACCCGCAGGCGCCTGATGCTCCGCAGGAACAGCAGGATCCCCGGTCGCAGGCCGCTCAGCGCGGCCGCGATCTCCCGGACCGCGACCGAGGCGGGCACGGTGTCGTGGTCGAAGGGGAAGACGAATAGCGTGCCGAGGGCGGAGACGGGCAGCGGCGCCACCGCGAACGGCCGGACGTAGTTCTCGATCCCGAAATGCTCGCCGCCGCTGTGCACCCGCGGCGACCTGGTGTACGCGTACACCGACTTGAACCCGATACCGAACTTCCCGATCGCGGTCAGGTCCCCGGACTTCGCGCTCGCGCCGACCCCGCACACGCCGCGGACGTCGGCCTCGGTGAAGGGCCGCCCGTCGTGCCGCAGCTCCAGCCGGTCCTCGAGCAGCTCGAAGGCCAGCTCAGTCGCGCCCGCGTCCTCGGCGTTCTGGATCAGCTCGAAGATGAAGTGCGTGCGCTCGCTGTACAGGTGCCCGAGCAGGTCGAGCACGGCGGTATCCCAGCCGTACCTGGCGATGTTCTCCTCGCGGATCTTCTCGTAGTCGGCCGACACCGCCGTCAGTCTAGGGCCAGCGTCGACGCTGCGGCCAGCACGCCGGCCGCCCGGCCGGAATCCCCGGTGATGTGCAGGTCGAGATCGGCCGTGGTGACCCGGTTGGCCGCCAGCCGGCAGAACCCCACCGCGTCGGTCACTATCGCGACGGCGGCCGAGCCTGCCGTCCCCTGGCCCACGGACACGTCCCAGGTGCCGCCGCCGGGGCCGGTCAGCACCAGGTGCACGTCCACCGGATCCTGCAGGCCCGTCCTGGTCGCGGCGAACGGCAGCATCCGGGCCGCCAGGTCGCTCATCAGCCGCAGCACCGGCGGGTGGGGGAGGGACGGCGGCAGGCCGGCGGCGCCGCGGATGTCGTTGTCGTGCACCCACAGCTCGAAGGCCCGGACCACGAGCAGGTCGCCCAGCGGGAGCCGGATGCCGTGCATCAGCAGCCGGGCGGCGCAGCCGTCGGCCGCCGGGGCGGAATCGGCCGCCCGCGCCAGCTCCAGCGTCCGCTCGGCGGCGCGGCGCCAGTCGTCCCTGGTCAGGGCGGGGGAGCGGCCAGCCTGGCGGACCGCCTCGCCCTGGGTCGACTCGACGTGGTCCGCCTGCGCCACGTCCGGGTCCCCGGCCAGGGCGCGCTGGACGTCGTGTTCGACACCGGTCAGGTGGCCGACCAGGCCCTGCACGTCGAGGCCCCGCAGGCACGGCGTCGCCCAGTCCTGTTCGGTCAGCGCGCAGAGCAGCCCGTAGAACGCGTCGGCGGCACGGCCGAACGCCTCCGCCCCGGAGATCTCCGGCACCGCGGGCACCGGCTGGCCGACCCCGCGCGCCAGCAGGGAGGTGGCCATGACGCGCTCGCGCAGGCCCATCGGCAGGGCTCGGTCCCGGTCTGGCCTGGTCATGTCGGCTCCAGCAGCTGCCGGTCGAGCACGGTTTCCAGCTTGGCCATCGCCAGCCGCAGCCGGGACTTGGCGGTGCCCTCCGGGATGCCCATCGCGTTCGCCACCTCGCGGCAGGTCAGCCCCTTGAAGTAGGCGAGCTCGACGACCTGGCGCTGCGCGTCGGGCAGCAGCTGGACCGCCGCCCGCACCACGGACGCGGTCTCGGCCGCCATCACCGCGTCGCTGGCCGCCGCGGGCGGGTCGGCCGGGGTCAGCCGGTAGTGCTTCTCCTGCCGCGCGACCCGGCGCAGCTCGCTGCGCAACACGTCCACGGCGCGGTGCCGGGCCAGCACCGTCATGTAGGTGCGCAGCGATCCGGCGGTTGGATCATACCGGCCGGGATGACTCCACAGCTCCACGAACACATCCTGTACTACGTCTTGCGCGGCGCTGCCGTTCCCCAGGACCCGCAGCGCGCCGCCGTACACACTCGGTGCCAGCCGGTCGAACGCGTCAGCCAGAGCATGATCGTCTCCAGCTGCCAGACGCGCCTCCAGCAGGGCGTCGCTCCCCTCCACCATTCGGACGCTAGCGTGGTACCCGCCCGGTGGGCAATGCCCTTCCGCCACCAGCGTCGTCACCGGGTCATCCAGGCACATCTGAGCCAGCGCGCCCATCACCGTTGCCCTTCCGCGTCCCGGACCGTCACCAGCGATACGTCACCGGCATTCCCCCCGGATCAGTGCGCGCCGGAAGCCAGCCGCAGCAGGTACTCCCAGCCCGCCTGCAGCTGGCGGTCGGACCAGACGTCGGCGCGCTTGGCCACGGTGTCCTGCTCGTCCCCCCAGCGGCGCAGCGGCCCGGCCGCCATCGCGGTCAGCTGGGTCCGGCAGGCCCGGTCGAGCAGCACCGCGGTCATCACCGCGGCCGGCGCGTCGGGTCCGACGGCCACGATGCCGTGCTGCGGCATCAGGCAGGCCCGCGCGCCACCCAGGGCACCCGCGAGCGCCACACCCAGCGGCGCCGTCTTGATCAGGCCGCCGGTCAGCGTGAACGAAGGGATGTCCGGGTAGCAGAACAGCGATCCGGCGTGATCGAGCGGGCGCAGCGGCACGTCGAGCGCGGCGAACGCGCAGGCGGCCGGCGAATGCGTATGCACGACCGAACCCACGTCCGGCCGCGCCGCCATGATCTCGGTATGGATGGGGTACTCGATGTGCCGGGGCCCCGCGCCCTCCAGCACCGAACCATCCGGGCCGACCAGCACGACCTTCCCCGGATCGACCTCCTCCAGGCCCCATCCGGCGCTCTTCATCCAGGCGCCCCGGCCGTCCGGGTCGCGGACGCTGGCGTGCCCCCACACCATGTCGGCCTGCCCGGCCGCCGCCAGCGCGCGGGAGGCCCGAACGGCCAGCAGGACGGCGCCGGCCGCGTCCGCAGGCTGATAGCTCACCGGTCCGTTATACACGGCGAGAACACGACGGGCTTACCCTCGGATCTCGGGAGGTGCGGCACGGACCTGCGCGTACATCTGCGCGTTGACATCTGTCCATGCGTTCGTTTAGCGTCGTTTGTCCCGTGGCAACCGGTTTCAAGTGGGGGAAGCATGCAGCGGATGCCCGCGGTATCCCGTCCGGCCTGGATGATGGCCCTGTCGGGCTTCGCCGACCGCGACGGCGTGCCGCGCCGCTCGCCGGTCGAGATCGTCGCGACCATGGGGTCCTACCTGACCCGCACCCAGGCCGCCGAGGTGTCCGGGCTGCGCGCCGGGCCGTTCGGCCGGTGGGCCGACGGCGTCTCCGCGATGCGGGAGGACTGCGCCGCGTTCGCCCGGCACTGGCAGGCGCACAACGACCGGGTGGCCGGCCAGGACGGCCCGCTGTGGGTGGTGCTCGGCGACTCGACCGCGCAGGGCCTCGGCGCGCCCAGCCCCGACGGCGGCTACGTCGGCCAGGTCCTGGCCGAACTCCGCCGCACCACCGGCCTGCCCTGGCGGGTCCTCAACCTGTCCGTCTCCGGTTCCCTTAGCCGCGACGTGATCGGCGCCCAGCTACCCAGGCTGCCGGCCGGCGCCGAGCTGGTGACCTGCGGCATCGGCGTCAACGACATCCTGTACACCAGCCCGGCCAAGCTGTTCGCCGACCTGCGCGCGCTGATCGCGGCCGTCCCCGACCAGACCGTCCTGCTCGACCTGCCGCTGCCCGCGGGCTGCTGGGGCCTGCTCGGCCGGGCCAGCGTGCCGTACGTCGCCCGGATCATCCGGACCATCCACCAGGCCGCCGCCGCCCGCGGCCTGCCGGTCGCCCGGGTCTCCGCGCACTTCCTGCCGCCCTGGGCCGGCAAGTTCGCCTCGGACTACTTCCATCCCAGCCAGGACGGCTACCGTGACTGGGCCCGGGCCGTGCTCACGGCTGCCACCCCGGCCCGTTAGGTATCAAATTATCCCGAACGGGGCCCGGCGCGTGCCCCAGTGTCCGGCCGGAGCGCAAACCACTGGAGAGCCCCGAGCCGTGACGTTACACTCACAGAATGACCGCCATGGTCCGCCTGCTTCTCGCCGCGCCGCGCTGACACCAGCCCGTCAGCGCGGCGCCCCTCCCTGTGCGAGGGGCTTTTTCATGTCCCCGCGAGCGACCAGGAGGATCCCATGGACGAGGACAAGCCGCCGTTCCGGTACGACGCGCGGCTGGCCGGCCGGATCGAGCGCCGCTGGCAGGACCGCTGGGAACGGGACGGCACCTTCCGCGCGCCGAACCCCTCCGCCGCCGGGCGGCCCAAGTTCTACCTGCTGGACTTCTTCCCCTACCCCAGCGGGATCGGTCTGCACGTGGGGCATCCGCTGGGCTACATCGGCACCGACGTGTTCGGCCGGTACCTGCGGATGACCGGTCATCACGTGCTGCACCCGTTCGGCTTCGACACCTTCGGGCTGCCCGCCGAGCAGTACGCGATCGACACGGGCCAGCACCCGGCCGTCACCGTGCGGCAGAACGCGGCCGTGATGCGCCGCCAGCTGCGGCGGCTCGGCCTGGCGCACGACCGCCGGCGCGAGATCCTGACCAGCGACCCGTCCTACTACCGCTGGACGCAGTGGATCTTCCTGCGCATCTTCAATAGCTGGTACGACCCGGAGGAGGACCGGGCTCGCCCCGTGGATGACCTGATCGCCGCGTTCGCCTCGGGCCGGCGCGCCACCCCGGACGGCAGACCGTGGCGGGAGCTGCCGGCCGCCGAGCAGCGCGACATCGTCGACGCGCACCGGCTGGCCTACCTGTCCGAGCAGGTCGTCAACTGGTGCCCGGGCCTGGGCACCGTGCTGGCCGACGAGGAGGTCACCGCCGAGGGCCGCAGCGCCGTCGGCAACTACCCGGTGCACCGCAGGCCGCTGCGCCAGTGGATGCTGCGCATCACCGCGTTCGCCGAGCGGCTGCTGGCCGGCCTGGACGAGGTCGACTGGCCCGAGCACGTCAAGCGCCTGCAGCGGAACTGGATCGGCCCGAGCGGCGGTCCCTACCACCTGAGGGACTGGCTGTTCTCTCGGCAGCGGTACTGGGGCGAGCCGTTCCCCGTCGTCTACGACGAGGCCGACCCGTCCCGGCCGGTCGCGCTGCCCGAGGACATGCTGCCGGTCACGCTGCCGCCGATGACGGACTTCAGGCCGGTGCCGCAGGACGACGCCAGCGACCCGGTGCCCGCGCTGGCCCGGGCGCCCGGCTGGGCGCAGGTCACCCTGGACCTGGGCGAGGGCCCCCGGCGCTACCGCCGCGAGCTGAACGTCATGCCGCAGTGGGCCGGCTCCAGCTGGTACTACCTGCGCTACCTGGACCCGGCCAACGAGACGGCGCTGGTGGACCGGGACGTCGAGCGGTACTGGATGTCCCCGTCCGGGGTCGACCTGTACGTCGGCGGCGTCGAGCACGCGGTGCTGCACCTGCTGTACGCGAGGTTCTGGCACATGGTGCTGCACGACTACGGGATCGCGGGGAGCCCAGAACCGTTCGGCCGCCTGTTCACGCAGGGATACATCCTGGCCGACGCCTTCACCGACCCCCGCGGCCGGTACGTGCCGGCCGCCGGGGTGACCCGGTGCGGCGACGGCTGGCAGTACGACGGCCAGCCGGTCACCCGGCGGGCCGGGAAGATGGGCAAGAGCCTGAAGAACGGCATCAGCCCCGACGACATCTACGCCTCCCACGGCGCCGACACGCTGCGGCTGTACGAGATGGCGATGGGCCCGCTGGACGGCGACAGGCCCTGGCACACCGACGACATCACCGGCATGCACCGCTTCCTGCAGCGCGTCTGGCGCCTGGTCGTCGACGAGTCCGCCGGCGAGACCCTGATACCGGCCGCGCCCGCCTCACCTGCCTCGCCCGGCGCGGCCCTGGAGACCGCCCTGGACGCGGCCACCGCGCGCCTGCTGCACCAGACCATCGCGACCGTGCGCGAGGACTACGCCGCGCTGCGCTTCAACACCGCGATCGCCCGGCTGGTCGAACTGACCGCGCACGCGTCCCGGCTGCCCGCCGTGCCCCGCGCCCTGGCCGAGCCCCTGGTGCTGATGCTGGCGCCGCTGGCCCCGCACATCGCCGAGGAACTGTGGCAGCGCCTGGGCCACCCCGCCTCGCTGGCCTGGGAGCCCTTCCCCGACCCCGACCCCGCCCTGGCCGCGGCCGCCACCGTGACCCTGCCCGTCCAGGTCAACGGCAAAGTCCGCTTCACCATTGACGTCCCCCCGACCGCGACCCGCGACGACATCGCCGAACTCCTGGCCGCCCACCCCGCCTACCCAACCGCCCCGGTCGCCCGCCTCATCATCGTCCCCGCCAAAATCGCCAACATCGTCCTGCGCTAACGGGGCACGGCGACGACACCGCGGTCCCGGGCTATTCCTTCTTCGTGAAGGGAGTGCCCGTGCACGGGCTGTCCGGATCGAACTCCAGGCAGAGCCCGACCGGCGGGTCGATCTCCCATGAGGTCAGCGCCCAGCCTCACCCGTCACTCCCGCACCAGATTCCCATCCCGTCACCGCCCATTCGGTGCTATTCCAGGCAGATTATCATGATGGTTTTCCCGTCTTTTCCGAGGCTTTTCCGTTGCCATTTCCCGTTCTCTTCCGGCCCGGCTCGCAGCGCATTTCCGGGCGTGGTTTTCCCGGGCGCGGCCGCCGGCCCATCCCAGCCCTCTATGACCGGAACGATCTGCGCGGGCCCGGTCCATCCCGGAGCCCGAGGCCCCGCCGGAGGCATCCTGGTTTCCCTCACCGTTCTGGCGGGGGTGCCAGGTCCCGGCGGCCGGTCAGCACGAACCAGATCGCCAGGCCGAGGATGTCGGCGGGGGCCGCGGGCTGGCCGGGGATCAGGTTCAGGACCAGCAGCGACAAGACGGCGGCCAGCGCGGCGCGGATGAGCAGGCGCAGCGGGCGGCCGCGGCGGATCCGGGACGGCAGCTGGATCAGGGCCGCGACCGGGTCGCCCCGGGGGATGTCGTCCGGCGGCAGGCCGGCGGGGACGGGGGGCAGCGGCTCGGTGTAGGGCTGTCCGTCGTCGTCCAGGCCGTCGTGGCCGGCGGCCCAGGCCTGCTCGACCAGGTCCGCGTAGGCCTCGGACCGGGACCAGGGGGTGCGCAGCTCGGCGAACGCGGCGCTGGCCTGGGTGTAGCGGGCCAGGTCCCCGCCGTCGGCCCG
>WNGL01009101.1_pt1 | contig 11540 bp, 13 predicted proteins | sample 5400591 | NCBI WGS metagenome assembly WNGL01 (sample SAMN13153377, study PRJNA577476) | soil metagenome | isolation source: 80 cm soil or saprolite under Garry oak tree replicate 1 | place: USA:California | collected 2016-06-15
CGTCACGCTCTTCCACGAGCTCGGCACCCGCCTCTTGCAGGATGTCTCTGTACTCTCCGTCCTCGACCAGGAAATGACGGAGTCCACGCCCATCGACGGCAAACCCACACACGCCGGTTACTGCGAGGCCGGCACGGTGTAGAGCTGCCGCCGCCGCGGCGAGGGTTCCCGGTCTGTTTTGGAGTCGCACGGAGATTTCTTTCACGCCTTCTCTCCTTTCGCGCTGAGCAAATTGACTGCTGGTCGGTACTTTCGCTGGTTTGCTGTTCCGTCGACGCAGGTTTCGACGCATTTTCACAATCGTCATCAAGTCGTTCACTGGTGGCCCTTCGAGCAACCAGATGGAGGACGCCAATACGAAGACGCGCGTTGCGGTCTCCTCTCTCAGTCCGTGTGCTGTACAACCAGATCGAGGACGAATAAAAGGTCCAGCCACAACCAACAGGCCGGGTTCTTCGGAGCCCGGCCTTTTCTCTTGCGTCTCGCTACTCCCCCATGCTTCCGCCGAGCGTGAGCCCCAAGATCCAGACCGCAAAGAGGACGCTTGGCACTCCGGCCAGCAACCCCAGGACTGCGAGCGAGACATCAACCGCCTTGTTGCGCATCGGGGTGACGAACGCCCCGATGGCTGCCCCGATCGCGAGCAGGCTCAGCAGCCCGCCCAGCCAGATGCCGGCGTATCCACCGCCCAGGAGGGGCCACCAGGGAAAGGGGGCTTCGAGCAGCAACGCCAGCCCTCCGCAGAAAACGCTAAACACGGACAGGCGCCGCCACGACGGCCTCGACCACATGACGCCTGCCACGCCAAGCACAATGCCGAACGCACCGCCCAGTAAGAGAATCGACGGTAGATAGGCGTAAAGAGGGTTCGGCCCAGGACCGCCTTTGCCATAGAAGACATCGGCCGGCGCAAGGACCGGCATGAGGATGCCTATCGCGATTGCAACCGCCGCGGCGATCAAGAGAATGAACCAGCCCACGCTCGTGCTAATCACCGAGGGGAATCAGCCCCGTCATCAGTGGAAGAAGCAGCAGCCCGATGCAGGCAAACACCGTCAGAAGGCCGTACATCGGCGTCAGCAAGACCGACTCGCGTGGATGGGGCAGCCACCTGTCCAGCAGTCGGACCCAACCTGTCATGCAGAGAACGGCCGCCGCGACCGGGAGCGCGAGTACCGACCTCAAATCGAGGGGCAAGTGGTCTGCGGGAACGCTCCCCAGCGGGCCAGAAAACATGAACGCCGATTCCCACGGGTCGGACAGTCCGTAAAGGCCAAAGGGCAGAGCGAGCGCGATGCTGAGGAGAACAGCTATGAGGAGAGCGGGTACGGGTACCAGCCTCCGAAAGATCACGTACAGGACTCCGAAGGCTGCGCCAGGCGTCAGCCCCAGCAGAGCTCCGAAAAGGTGAGGGCCAAACGTCAGATCGGGGAGAACCTGGAACCAGAAGCCGGGCAGCACCTGGCCGCAGCAGCTGGATTTGGCCAGCTGGAGTGGGGTTGGCTCGTAGTTGGCAAGGACAAATGCGTTGGCAACGGCAGTGCCTGGTATCGCGATGAGGATGCCTGCCTGCAGCCCGGCAAGAGCGCCAATCGCCGCCATGCGCAAGGCGCTGTTGCTCACGCTGACCCTCCCGGCCGATCGTCGCCCAGGATGTCGTCCTCGAGCTGCTGGAATCGCGCGGCGAACTCATCGTCAGGCGGCTCGCCGGGCGACGATGGGCGGACGCCAAGGCTTTTGCGCTGCCGTAAGGCATCTATCACCACCCAGGCGACCACCGCCAGCACCAGACCAACCGGTCCAGCCAGGCACATGGCGAGGAGGAAGGTTCCCACCACCGCTCCCCATGCCGGATCTGCGCGAAGGGGGAGCGATGTTTGGTATTGCTCCCTGTCAGTCCGGGACATTGCGACCCTCCTACGCCAGGTTGGAAGAGTTTGATGCCATGCCCGCGGCAATGACGGGAGTTCCGGCGCTTTGTGATCGCCCGCGGAGGCGGTTGGCCAGCACGAGTCCGACAAGCCCCAATCCAACAACTGTGACCAGCACCAGCAACACGCCTGGCTTTGTGGCGTACTGCTCAACCGTCGCCCAGGCAGACTGGCCCAACCAGGCGCCGAGCCCGATGAAGACAGCATCGTAGACGGCGATTGCGGGTGCCAGCCCGACGAGGAAGGTACGCCTTGGCATCGCAATCAGCCCTGAGAGGTAGGTCGTGTTGATCCGCATACCTGGTGTGATCCGGCCCAGGAACACTGCGGCGGATCCGCCACGTCGAAGTTTGGCCGTCAGTCGATCAACTCGGTCACCAGCATGGAACAGCGCGGCGATTCGAGGCAGAGCGGCGATTCCGATGCGCATGAAAAGCTCGCGTCCGCAAACAGCGCCGACAACTGCCGAGAGATACGCTGCTGTCACCATGACGACAGCGTTGACGTGACCCGTTGCGATCGAAGCCCCCGCAATAAACAGGAGAAGGTCGCCAGGCGCAAAGGGCATTGGTATGCCCAGCTCTTCGAGCAGGATCAGGCCACAGATGACCGCGACAAGCGCGTAGCCGGAGAAGCTGAGTAACCAGGTGATGGTTGCGCTCACGGCGCGACCATAGGCGCGACTTCGCACGACCACATCGGGGCTGCGCCGCCTGATTGGTAAGGGTTAGCCCTGTACCGAGCCGGAGATGGCCGGTGAGATGATGCCGGCGATGCCGGAGCGCGTGCTCATCGTCGACGATCACGCGGGCTTCCGCCGGGTGGCCCGTCGACTCCTGCACGAAATCGGCCGCCAGGTGGTGGGGGAGGCCGACACGGGGGCGGAAGCGCTAAGCGAGGCACGGCGGCTGAAGCCGGACCTCGTCCTCCTTGACATCCAGCTTCCTGACCTGGACGGCTTGGCGGTCGCCGCGTCCTTGAGCTCTGAGCCACAGCCTCCGGCGGTAGTCCTGGTGTCCAGCCGCGACGCAGTTGACTACGGCCCTCGCCTATTCGGCTGTGGCGCATTAGGCTTCATCGCCAAAGCGGACCTTTCTGCGGAGAGCCTGGTGGCTCTGCTCGAAACATGACAACGGTGCAGCGTCGGGTGATTCAGGCCAGCGCTCTGGCAATCATCGGCCTGACGTGCTTCGCCGAGGTCAAATTCACCTTCCTCCCACGGCGCATCGGCCTGGAACTGTCGCGAGCGTGGCCCGACGTGCTGGTCGACATCGTGCCCGGGTCCTCGTTCGTCCTCGCCGGGCTGATCGCCTGGTCACTGCGACCTCGGAACCGGGTGGGACTTCTGATGATCGGCGTTGGTGTCGGCCTCCTGATCCGGGATGCCGCACTTCAGCAGAGGGTGGGCCAGGTCTCGTCACCGTTGGAGGCTGTGCTGCAGATCGTCAGCCCATTGTGGGCGGTGGTGCTCATGCACCTCCTACTGGCGTTTCCTGGGGGACGACTCGTCTCGCGACTGGATCGCGTCGCAGTCCGATCCTTCTACGCGGTTGTTCCGCTTGCGGCTCTCCTCGCGCTCGCCGTCACTGGCCACCCGCTATTGGGCCCAATCAGCCAGCCGGTCTTTGACATGAAGGGCCCTGCAGGCTTTGTATACATCCCTTCTCTTGTCATAGGTTCAGGCCTGGTCATCCGTCGCTGGTTCGTGGGCGGACGCGCCCGACGTCGATCGATGTCACCGGTCTTCTGGCCGATGGTGCCGATCACCGTCTTCTTTCTGCTTTCTGCGGCTGCGGTCCTTGGAGCTTTTGGTCCGAGTAACTTCCTGTACGCGCCAGCGAAAGTTTTCCCGCTGTTCCTCGTGGCCCTTCCGGTCGGATTGCTGATCGGCCTTCTCAGGTCCGGACTCGACATGTCGTCTGTCGGCGATCTGGTCGTCAAGCTGTCGGGCGGGCTCGCTCCTGAGCAGCTTCAACCAGCGCTGGCGCATGCCCTACACGACCCCTCGCTCGAGGTTGCTTACTGGCTCCCTGCTCAGGAGTGGTTCGCAGACCTCGAAGGGAGGCGCATGGAGCTTCCGTCTGTGGACTCGGAGCGGGCCGTGAGCGTTCTGGGCGACCCGACCCGGCCGGTCGCCGCGCTCGTATATGACTCATCGCTCGTGGCTGAAAGTCAGCTCGTGGATACAGCCGCCGCGGCCGTGCACATGGCTTTGCAAAACGCGCGTCTCCAGGTTCAGCTGCGAGCGCAACTGGAGGAGGTGCGGCAGTCACGAGCACGCCTGGTCGAGGCCGCCGACAGTGAGCGGCAGCGAGTCGAGCGAGACCTTCACGACGGCGCTCAGCAGCAGTTGGTGACATTGCTGTTGTCGCTGGAGGCAACGAAAACAGAGGCGATGCGCCACTCGGATTCAGCAACCGCTGCCCTGATCGAAGCGAACATCGCCGAGCTCAGGCAGGCTTTGGGCGAGCTTCGGGAGCTGGCCCGCGGAATACACCCGACACTCCTCACCCAGGCCGGATTGGTGCCCGCCATCAGGTCTTTGACCGAACGATGTCCGATTCCGGTCGAGGTCGCGGGCGGGCTGGGCGATCTCCGGCTCGCGCCGTCGTTAGAGGCAACGCTTTACTTTGTCGTGTCCGAGGCGATCACCAACGCCGTGAAGCACTCCAAGGCTCGGCGAATTTGCGTGTCGCTTGGCCGCGGTTCCGAGCAGGCGATCATCGAGGTGTCCGACGATGGCGTCGGCGGCGCTGACCTGTCTGTAGGTTCTGGTCTTCGCGGATTGACCGACCGGGTCGCTGCCGTGGGTGGACGGTTGGTGGTCAAGAGCGACGAAACAGGGGGCACGACAATTCATGCCGAGGTACCTTGCGCGTAATCGTCGCCGACGACTCGGTGTTGTTTCGGGAGGGCCTGGCCAGAGTCCTCGAAGGTGCGGGGTTCGAAGTCGTCGGCCAGGCCTCCAACGCCGACGAACTGGACGTGCTCGTGGCAGACAGGAAGCCTTCGCTCGTGATCCTGGACATTCGGATGCCACCGACGCAGAGCGATGAAGGGCTTGTGGCCGCCAAACGGATCCGACGCCAGCACCCGGAAATCGGCGTGCTGGTGCTCTCCCAGTATGTCGAAAGTCACCACGCCCTCGAGCTCCTCGGCCAGAACCCGGATCGGGTCGGCTATCTCCTCAAGGATCGTTTTGCCGACCTGGGCGAATTTGTCGACGCGGTTCGCCGCGTGGGCGACGGCGGGTCTGCTGTCGATCCACTCGTTGTCTCGCAACTACTCGGCCGGAAGCGATCGCGTGACCTGATCGAAGACTTGACCGATCGCGAGAGGTCGGTCCTTGCGCTTATGGCGGAGGGCCGATCGAACGACGCGATCGCATCAGCGCTGAAGATCAGCCCCAAGACCCTCGAGGCCCACATCGGCACGATCTACTCCAAGCTTGGACTGGAGCCGGCAGGAGGCGATCACCGACGTGTGCTCGCGGTGCTCAACTACCTCCGTTCGTCCTGACACCCGCGGGAGGCCTTCTTTTCAGCGGCTGACCGCGACCGGTCCCCAGAGCTGTTGGGCTCGCACCCCGAGCCCGTGGACCACGGCCGTGAACGCGTCACGCTGCTCGAGCCGGTGTTCTCCGAAGACCACGGCCAGGTCGTCGCGGAACGCAGGAATGTATGCGGAACCACCAGTCAGCAACACCCGATCGACGTCACTCGCGGTCATCCCGGCTTCCGCGAGCGCCTGCTGGACGGTCGCCGCGATGAGATTGAGCTCGGGCCGGATCATCGATTCAAAGGTCGACCGCCGCACCTCGACGCCAAGTCCCAGCGCCGCGAACTCCAGGCGCGTTGTCTCAGCGTTCGACAGCGCGATCTTGGCGGATTCGACTGCCCGGTAGAACTCGTAGGCGAGGCCCTCGTACAACAGCGCCTGCACGACTTCGGCGGCGCTTCCGCCAATCCGGGCGAGGATCGCCGGAATCCCCGGATCTGACATCAGCAGGCGGACCGAGCTAGCCGTCCGCAGCTCGTTGAAGAGCCAGCTGGGGAGCGCGTCCAGGCCCAGCGCTGGACCGACAATCGTCTCGAACAGGATCCCGTCCAGAGATTCGCCTCCGATCGCGATGCCCGCAATACCGGCGACGCGCGGCGCACCGTCGCGGGAGTCGAGCACCGCCACGTCGAAGGTGCCGCCGCCGAAGTCGACCGCGATCTCCACGCCCCGGTGGGCGTGCTCGCCGATCACCGCGGCCGTCGGCTCGGGCAGGAAAGCAACCTCGCTGAACCCCGCCTCCAGAGCGGCCAGCTCCAGCCTGCGAAACGCCTCCGCGTCCGATTCGGTGCGATTCTGAGGATCGGCGCCCGCGAATACGACCGGATGGCCGAGGACCACGGATCCGACGACGTGACCCGTGGTCTTGTCAGCCTCTTCTTTGAGGCAACGGAGCACGACGCTCACCAGCGCGCCCACGCTGAAGTCTGTCGCCCACGAGTTGGTGCCGGCAAAGCCGAGCTTCGCCAACTCGTGCTTCACTCCTGACAGCAGTCGCGCGTCGTTGCATCCGCCGCCCTTGCGGTACTGGCGGCAGTCGGTGTCCCAACCATACGGAGCGAGGGGGCAGTTCCAGCAATCGGTCTTCTCGTGGCCCGAGACGAGAAAAGTCCTCACCGCCTCATTACCGGCCGCCCGGCCGCCGCCCCTGTGCAAGTACACAAAAGACGGGAGCGTCCTCGACGCCGATCCTCCCAATGCCAGCACCTCGACCCTGTCCCGGTACGCGATCGACACCGAGCTGTTGCTCGTGCCGAAGTCGATGCCATAGCCGAGAGGACGGTCGTGCGCGGTCATCGGCTCCCTTCGCTACGCGAAATGCGGCTTGCTTAGAGGTCGCCCTCGGCCTGGCGGACGCGCCGGCTCAACGTCTGGAGCAGCTTGTAGGCCACCTCGGGGTGCTCCCTCAAGAACGGCTTGAAGTTCCACTCCGGGATCGTTGCCATCATGACTTCGGTGTCCGCGGTGATCGTGGCGCTGCGCCCCTCGTGATCGAGGAGCGCCATCTCGCCGAAGGAGTCGCCCGGTCCAAGTTTGCGGTCCTTGCCCTGCACCGTCTTCACCGTGACCGTGCCGTTCGTGATGATCATGAAACCCACGCCGCCATCGCCCCGGACCACGATCTCGTGTCCGGCCGGGTGCTTGACGGTCTTCATCTGCTTCTCGATCGACCGGATCTCCGATTCTGGCAGACCCTGAAACAGCTTCGCCTGTTTGATGTCGAGCATTGCCGAAATACTATGCCTTCTTTTTGCCGTCGAGAAACGCCTGGTACAGCCGGTAGGCTTCCTGCTTCCGGCTGTCGACGATCTTTGTGTACCCCTGGAGCGTGTTGAGGTTGGCGTGCCCCAGCACCTCCTGGACCAGCCGCACGTCGCCGCCCGTGACCTCGAGAAGCGTCGTCGCCGCGGTGTGTCGCGCCACGTGGGGTGACTTGAACGACCAGGCCCCGAGCTGCTGCCGGATCTGTTTCACGATGTAGCGCGCTCCGGCCGGTGTCAACCGACGGGCGCGGTCGTCGCCGGCGGAACGATCGAAGTTGATGAACATCGCAAGGCAGGCATCCTCGCGACCGGCGAGATAGTCCTCCATCGCACCACGCGCGTCAGCCGTCAGGTAGACGCTGCGCTGCTTGGAGCCTTTGCCGGTGACGACCAGGCGGTTGCTGGAACGCGGAAAGTCAGTCCGGTCCAGCGCGAGCGCCTCTGAGATGCGGCATCCCGTGCTGACTAGGAACTGGACCAGCGCACGGTCGCGCTTTTCGAGAGGACTGTCGTGGGGCAGGCTCGCCAGCAACCGCGTCAGCTCATCGGGGTCGATTGGTTTCGGCAGCCGCTGCTCGAGCTTGGGCAGCGTGATTCCGTTGGACAGGTCGCGTTCGATCAATCCCTCGCGAGCTGTCCACCGGAGCCACGACCGGATCGCGACCAGTGCGCGCGCTCGAGAGGCTGGGCTCTTCAACGTGCCGGCGAGGTGTCGCTGGAATGCGCGCAGATCCTCGTGGCGCAACTGATCCACCATGAGTGAGTGGCCGTTGGTCGCGAGAAATCCGAGCAGCCTGCGGATCTCTGAGCCGTAGGCACGAACCGTGTTCGGACTGCGGTTGGCCTCGAGTTGAAGCCATCCAATGTATTCATCCGCGGCGGCCTGCAGGGCGAGTGGCATGTCGAGGCCGAGCTCATGATAATGGACTGGGTGGGGGCCCTCCACGTAGTGAGTCCTCCGCGTGAGGAACTACCGAGCGACGGTTTCGGCTTTGACCGCGAGTTCACCGATCGCGTCAAGAGCGTTGCGCTCTGGTTTTATCGCAAGTACTGGCGAGTTGAAACCGACGGCGTCGACAATGTCCCGGCGCGTGGACGTGCTCTGCTGGTGGCCAATCATGCCGGCATCATTCCGTACGACGGCGCGATGATCCGCACCGCGATACTCGCCGAGCATCCGCATCCCCGCCACGCGCGCATGCTCGTCGTGGACTGGGCGTTCGCGATGCCTTTCACCAACATGCTTTTGGTCAAGACCGGCAACGTCCTTGCCCACCCCGACAACGCGACTGCGCTCCTCGAGCGCGACGAGCTGGTCGGGGTGTTCCCTGAGGGCGTGAAGGGTGCATCAAAGCCTTATCGCAACCGCTACCGCATCCGGCGTTTGGGTCGAGGAGGGTTCGTGCAGGTGGCGCTGCGCACCGGCGCGCCCATCATCCCGGTGGCGGTCGTCGGTTCCGAAGAGATCCACCCGGTCATTGCGGACCTGCAGCCGCTGGCCCGGATGCTGCGACTGCCTGCTTTGCCGATCACTCCGACGTTTCCATGGCTCGGCCTTGCCGGCCTAATCCCCTTGCCCTCCAAGTGGCTCATCGCTTTCGGCGAGCCGATCGATGTGGGGCGTTATGGGCCTGATGCGGCCGGCGACGCGCGGCTGGTCCTGGAGCTCAGCGAACAGGTCCGGGAGTGGATCCAGTCGACCGTGCACAAGCTGCTCTCGAGACGCCAGACGATCTTCTTCTAAGCCAGACCCGGGCTCGAGCCCCGCTGTTAGCCTGAGTCAAATGGTCAGGCCATTGATTGCAGCGCTCACCGTATCGCTGAGCATTGCGGCATGCGGAGGTTCATCGAACGGTCCGCAAGGACCAAGCGTCTCCAACGTTTCGGTGCAGCCGGGCGATCTCCCGAACGGCATGGTGAAGTGCGACCTCACCGGCGACATCGACAGCTTCATCGCGAAGGAGCAGTCACCCGATCCCCAAACATCGAAGTCGATGTCGGGCTACTGGGCCGACCTCAAGAAGGCCGGCGCCACATCCGCTTATGCGTCCATCTACACCGACAGCGCCGCTCACTGCTCTGCCATCAAGAGCAGCACATCCGACATCGCGGCCGCCAACTACAAGCTGGTCGTGAATTTCGTCGTCGAGTTCAAGGATGAAAAGAGCGCGGCCGGCGCGTATGCCAATGATTCGATCCTCGGCTTCAGCGCTTCCACCCTGCGCTCGGGCGGCGCACAGACTATCGAAGGCAGCAAGACCGGTTTGACCGCCAATTCGATCGTGTTGGACCAGTCGATCTCAAATCAGTCGTTCTACATCGCGCTCTGGCAAAACAAAGCTTTCGACGTGATTCTTGCCGTGCTCAACATTGACCCGACCGCGAGCAAGAAGGTCGCCACCTCGGAGAACAGCCGAATCAAGTAGGCGGCGCGCAAGACGCGGTTCTTTTTTATGAGCGGCCGCTCCGGCCACTAGAATGACGCGGCCGATCGCAAAACCCGCCAACGTCCCAGCCCGCACTCGGCGCCGGCAGAGATCCCCGTCCCTGCTTCGCCCAGCGCTCATCGTGGCGCTTGCCGTCACGTGCGCCCTGGCCTTTCCGACGGTGCTGCAGGCCGTGGGCTCCGCAGCCGGCGCTGTCGCGGGACCGGTCGGGAACCCGCCTGGCACTGTCGCCGGGCAGGTCGCAATGAGTGGATTGCAGACGGGCGCTTGCATGAGCTTTCCGTCGAAAACCGGTGGATCTGGCAAGACTGTGTTCATCGACCCGGGCCATGGCGGGCTTGACCCTGGCGTGGTCGGCACGGTCGGCCAGCAGCAGGTCCTGGAAAAGGACGTGACACTCGCTGTCGGGCTTCGCCTGGCAGCACTGCTGCAGAGCGACGGCTATCGAGTCGTCATGTCGCGGACGCAGGACTCCTCAGTGACCCGGCTGTCGGCGAGCGACTCGGTGACCGGAGCTTTGACCGCGTCAGCCGAGCAACGCGACCTGGTCACGCGCGCCGCTTGCGCCAACACGTCGTCGGCTTCAGCGCTCGTGTCCATCCACTTCGACGCGTACGACGACCCGGCGGTCGGTGGAACGGAGACTTTTTACGATGCGCAGCGCCCGTTTGCGGCCGAGAACAAGCGGCTGGCCACCGACCTGCAGAAAGCGCTTGTCTCGGGGCTGGGCTCGACCGACCGCGGCGTATGGACCGACGATCAGCTGGCGGCGCCGGCCCTGACGGCCTCGGGCACCATGTACGGCCACCTGATCGAGCTGGGCCCGCCGTCGGTGGGGTACGTGGACAACCCGAGCCAGATGCCGGGCGCCCTGGTCGAGCCGCTGTTCCTGACCAACGCGTCTGAGGCCAAGCTCGCGAGCACCGCCTCGGGTCAGCAGCGCGTGGCGGTCACGCTGCAGGCCGGGCTGCGGAAGTACTTCAGGGGCGCCTAGCCGGAGGCCGTGAGCTTCTTAAGATTCGACGGCGTCGGTGACCGCGCGCAAAAACTCGAGAAAGGCGCGGCCCATCGCATGGGGCTCCAGATCGCCGACGGGCTCCAGCCGGAAGTATTCGCGGGTGGTTCGGTCCAGGCCATAGAGCCTGTTGGAACCATCTGATCCGAACAGCACCAGGTTGGGCCACTCGGCGCTGAGCTGAGGCACATCGTTGTGCTCTGGCGATTCAAGGAGCGGCCAAATGCGCAGATAGGCGGCGCCCACGAATCCCGCGCAGCCACCTCGCGTCGTCAAGAATTCGGCGAGGTCGACGGGAATCGCCACATTCGACTCGCACTCCGCGAACGACATTTCCGCGCGGGTGGCAGGCGCCCCCGTGGAATGGAAATCCTTGAGAAGGTTGTCGTGCTCAGTCATCGCGTGTTGGTGCGCCTGGCAAGAATCGAACTTGCTGCCTCTTGCTCCGCAGGCAAGCGCCCCACGGCCGACCGCTTGCTCGTATTCGGGCACGGCGCTTGAGACTTCGATTATGCCAGGCGGCTGCGCTTTACCCTTGTGCGCTAAGGCCGAGGCAAGCAGGTTGCCGAGTTCAGCGAGGGAAGGCTTGGGTTGTTTCTGGTTCAAGCTTCCAGCCCTCTGGGGTAGTTCGCTCGAAGGGTTAAGGCGGACATCCAGAATGTCCCGCATTGGTTCAAGCTCGCTCTCGAGCCGGGCATCTGGCCTGGCAGGTCGACCCAACACGATGTTGTCGCGCCCAGCTCGGTCAGGGTGGCCATAGATCCTGCCCGGAGGCGCGGGCCTGACGGGCCAGCCTAGGGACGGGTCGGAGGCGCAGAGCTGACAG
>WNGL01023166.1_pt1 | contig 11539 bp, 9 predicted proteins | sample 5400591 | NCBI WGS metagenome assembly WNGL01 (sample SAMN13153377, study PRJNA577476) | soil metagenome | isolation source: 80 cm soil or saprolite under Garry oak tree replicate 1 | place: USA:California | collected 2016-06-15
CCGGGTGGGCTCGGCCTCGGGCTGGCGCTCTCGAAGAGCATCGTCGAACTGCATGGCGGAAGCGTGCAGGCATTGAGCGACGGCCTGGGTAAGGGGGCCGAGTTCATCGTCACGCTGCCCTTCTCGCGGAACATCGCGCTGCCGGTCGTGAGGACCTCGACGCCAAGGCCGCGCGCAGGCTTGCGCATCTGCGTCATCGACGACAATGAGGACGCCGCCGACAGCCTCCATGATGTACTGGAACTGGAAGGACATGACGTACACGTCGCGATGGACGGGCAGCTTGGCATTGACCTCGTGTTGACGGTCCACCCTGATGTCGTCCTGTGCGACGTTGGCCTGCCCGGCCTCGACGGCTTCGAGGTCGCGCGGCGTCTGCGCGCGGCGGGCTCGACCGCGATGCTCGTGGCCTTGACCGGGTACGCCTCGTTCGAGGACGTGCAGCGGGCGCTGGGTGCGGGGTTCGACCACCACCTGGCGAAGCCGACCGACCTGGACAGGCTCTACGCCGTGCTCGCGAGGGCGGTCGCGTCAGAGGCGCCGAGCGCGTCCTCTGCCTGCTGAGCCAGCGGGTTCTGGAGGGTCCGAAAGCGCGACGCGGCTGCCACGGTGGCATTACGCGGTCTTCGTGGGGGACTCGTATACGATGCCGATGGTGTTGCCGGTGTACGTGTAGCGGTCCACGACCCGCAACCGGCGCAACCGGCTCACCTGGTCTCGGCAGAACGCGTTCGCCTTGTCGAGGTCGTCGAAGTCCATGACGCCGTAACCCACCACGTCTCCGAACCTGTACGGGCCCACCCCGTTGCCGGTTGGGTTCTCCGCTTACCGCGCCACGCCCCACAGATCCCGAACCCGCCTCCGCTCGCGCTCGCGCCCGGCGCACCGCACGTCTTGGTGCAGACTCAACGCGGGCGAGCAGATGCTCGAGCGCGGGACTGCGCGCCCTCCGCCGCGCCTTCTCCTTCGGCGTTCGCAGCTTCTCCCGCATCAGCGCCGCCGTGCGCCGGTTGACCCGGGCCCGGTAGCACTCCGCCGAGCAGACCACCATCTTCGCCGATAGCTTCCGATGCCCGGCCCTCATGGCCTCCGCCGCGGTGCAGCCGCACTCGTCGGAGCGCCAGTCGCCCGGCTAGAGGCGGAGGCCGCGCGCCCTCGCCTCCCGGCGGAAGCGTGCTTACCGCCGCTCCTCGCAGCGGTCGGAGCAGGGTCGCGCCGTAGGGGGAACGCTGCGGCAACCCGCGCCGCCCGCCCGGCGCCTGCGAGCAGTCGGCGCCCGCTGCCCGTTCTGACGGGCCGCCATCCCCTGCCACCTCGGCCCGGCGCGCGGTCCAGGGTGCGTACCCTGGAACCACGCCGCGGCGCGTCGCGCCCGGCCTGCGACCGAGGTAAGTAAGGAGGATGGCGACTCCGCCGACAACATGCCCGCGGTGCGGCCGCCCCCTCGTCGATGCTGCGGCCCTCGCCACGCAGGCCGAGGCGCTTCTTCGGGTCGTCTCCGGCGCGCTCTCGGTCGCCCAGGGCGGCCGCGAAGAGACGTATGGGGGCGCCTACGGGCTGAGGCGTGCTCTCGAGGAGGTGCTCGGGAAAGCTGACGCGCTCGCTCTCGAGCACGCGCGAGCAGCGGCGTGCCTCGCCGGCACGTGCAGCAGCGCGCCAGGCTAAGACCGCGGCGAGGAGAGAGCACGCTGCTTCATCCCGGGCGCTCCACGCGCGAGCGGTGCGAGACATAGCCGCCGTCATAGCGGGACCGACTGAATTACTACCGCTGTACCGCAGTGATTTAATGGCGATGCGCCTGCGGCGACCTCGCCGCGGCGAGCAGCTGCTCGCGGCCATCGAGCAGTGTCTCAGGCCTTCGGCCGGAGCAGATCTATCGCCAGGGCGGGCGATGACTCGTCGCTCCAGACGTAGAGCACCCCATCGATCTCCCGGCACTTCTCAGCCGCTCCGCCACCTGCAACGCGGCTGTGTCCCCGCACGCTGGGCACTGAGGCGGCCGCGTCGCGAGCTGCGCCCGGATGGTGGCTGACTGCATCACCGCGAAATGCTGGTGACCGTCGGCGGCTTCGCGCTGTAGCCGCTCGAGCTCGATCAGGAGGACCATCGCAAGGTCTCGCGCGAAGCTCGAGGGCTCTTCAGAGATCTGCGTCCGTCACTGCGCCAGCTGCTGAAGTCCGACCACGAGATGCCTCCCCTACCCCGCAGCGGCGCGGAAGCTACGCCGAACAAGGGGTATGCAGGAGTGCGCAGCCGTGTCCCACGTCTACGGGCGCGGCGAACTGGCGCGCACGCGGGACTCGACTCGTCTTCGTCTATGATTCGCGCCCAGAGCGGCGCTCGAGCCGGCTGCCCCCCCCCGCAAGTCAGATCGAGCGCCCTCTGGGTGCAGTCTTCCGCCTCTCCCGTTGCCGCTCCTCCGCCTTCCGCGTCCGCTGCTTCTCCCGCATGAGCGCCGCCATGCGCCGGTGGACCCGCTTCCGGTAGCAACCCGCCGAGCAGACCCGCCATCACCGCAGCGAGCTTGCGGCCAACCACGTCCCTGCGCACCGCCTCGCGGCCCACAACGACGCGACCGTCATGCGCTCGAGCGCGCCGCTCCCGCAGCGCTATCGCGTCTCTCTCCGCGTCGGCTACGGGCACTTCGGCGACGGGACCGGGCTCAAACGGCTACGCCTCCGGCCTCGAGACGTCCGAGCCGTGGCGCACCGACCTGGCCGACAACAGAACGGCTTGTACTTCCTCGCCATCCTCGACGCGCTGCCGCGCCCGCACAACAACACCTGGATCCACCACCACCGCAAGGTGGTGATGGACACCGACAGCAACGTCCCGCCCTGGACCGAGAATCTGGGACGGCCAGCGCTTCGTCATCGACGGGCGGCGGCCGGTCAAGATGCTGGCCGTCGACGGCCGGGGTCCCGTCTCCACCCTCGTCGGCAAGCCCTTCCTGCCCTTCGCGGGCTGGACCTGGCAGCCGTCCGACACCGTGCGCGCGGTGGACGCCTTCCTGCCTGACACCTGGTACCGGGTGACCGTCGAGCGCTTCGACGCGCGGTTCACGCTCGAGATCTCCGACCGCTTCCGCTACGGCGGCGAGGCCACCTACGCCGCCACCATCGACGCCGCGCAGCACTGCGTGTGGCACTTCAACCGCTCGGCCTCCGAGGACGCCACGAGCTGCGTGGACGAGACGCCCTTCGACCCGCTCCTGCCGGAGTTCCCGCAGTGGCCGGCCGGCGCCACCTGGCCCGACTGGACCCGCACGAGAACTTCTACATGGACGACGTCCTCTACGACGACGTGAAGCTCGAGACCTGGCGGGAGTAGCTGTCACCGCGAGGACGAGCCTCGCCGCTGGCGGCGCCGCGACAGGGTCAGTCAGGGTAGACGGGGTCCGCGACCGTGGTCGGGCGCCGGTTCGAGCAGCGTCCGCCGCCTTGGCCGTCCGAGCACGAAACGAACAACGGGCCGACCGCGCCCGGAGCCGACCCGTTGACGGGTTCAACCATATCAGTGCGTCGACTGCGTCTGGCTCCCCTGCGGCCGCGCGCCTGGGGCGGTGGCGCCGGTGGTGGCCCCCTGGCCGAGCTGGCGCATCAGCCCCAGCGCGTCCCACTGCACCCAATCCTCCACCAGCTTGCCGCTTCGGAAGTGGCTGATTGAGATCCCCTCCACAGTGCAGCGCCGGCCGGTCGGGGCCACCCCCATGAGCGGTGCCTGGTGCGTGCCGGTCATGCGCCAGTGGGAGATGCAGGTGTCGCCGTCGGCGTCCACCCAGCTGCGCAGGATGGTGGGCGCGAGGTCGGGGAACGCCGTCCGGTACATGCGGCAGTTCTCCTTCTCCTGCTTCAGATCGGCATCGCCCGTCACCGGGTCGTGGGTGTGGTAGTTGGGATCGCAGATCTCGTCGTACACGTCGAAGTTCCCCTTCCCGAACGCCTCCTCGAGCAACCGGCGCTGGGCCTGCTTGATGTCGACCGCCATGGCTCTCTCTCTCCTTGCCGCACAGGTGTGGCGGCGGGGGTGATCTTCTGCGCAGTCACCGCCCGCCCGCAAGGCGCCGCGGGACCGGAGACGGCCAGACCCCCGCAAGGCAGGCTCGTGGGGGCCAGCGTGCGTTTCGGGAATGAAGGCGGCGCGCCGCCGCGCTTCGGGGCGTGATCCGCTCCATCATGCGCGCGAAGGGGATGGTCTCGCGCACGTGATGCAGCCCGCATATCAACGTGCCACTCGACCGCTTCCTTGGGCAGCTGGTGGTGAGCGAGATGGCCGCCTCCAGTACCGCCAGGTCGCCCTCGTGCCGCCCCCCGCCGATGATCTCGCCGTAGCCCTCGGGCGCGAGCACGTTCAGCCGAGCGCGACGCGAGAGTCGTTCAGGTCCTTCTTGAAGTAGAAGCCCTTCATCTCCGCCGGGTAGCGGCGCACCATTACCGGTCGGTCGAAGGCGGAGGCGACCAGCGTCTCCTGGTCGCCGCCGATGTCCTCCCCCCTGCATCGCTTTCAAAACGCCTCGCCACGGCCGATCTCTCGCGCGTGCCGGGCCTTCACGTTGGGCGTGGTGGGGGCCCTGTACACCCGCGCGAAGAGCAAGAAGAGGTACGCAACGCGCGCACGCTGGAGGAGCTGGCCCAGCAGGGCCTCTCGACGCGCGAGGGGGCCGAGCAGGCCGCGAGCCCGTAGCTGTGGGCGGGCCGTCGACCGTCGATCCGCGCGCGTCAGCGCCCTACGTGCGGGTTTTCGACTGGCCGCACGCCAGCATGGCGCTGCCGTGGCGGTGAGGAGGCCTCAGCGATCGCTTCGGCGCCGTGCAGCCGCCCCCTTGACTGCGGCACCTGCCGCGACGCCGAGGCCCGCGCGCTGCCTTGACCGGAATCCTGCTCGACCACACGTGAGCGGCAGCGCTTCTACGGGCGCGAGGGCTTCGAGTGCTTCGCGCTCGGCCGGCTCGGTCTTGGTGTGGCGCCGCGCTCAAGCTCCGCGGCCAGTACAGCCAGGAGTCGTACCGTCCGAGGGCGCGCGCGCCGCATGCGGCGAATGAGTCTGCGCAGGTCCGCGCTCTCGCCGAGCGAAGCGTCCGGGAGCGGCGTTCCCAACGCCTGACCCGTTGAGAGTCCCAAGAGAGCGTCGGTGCTGACGGTGAGCGCCTGCGCGAGCCGCACGAGGGTTGGGACGCTCGGCAGGGTGGAACCCCACATAAACCTGCCCATCGCGCCTCGCGTCCCATCTGCCAAGCCACTGCGCAAGCGGTCACCTTGAAGACTTCGCAGGTCCCGACCGTCATCTTGGGTTTGCCAGTTTGGCGAGCGGTGCCCAGCGCGTCGGCCAGCGAGCGTGCCGCGCGTAGATACAGTAGCCCATCCCGATGGCGGCGATCTCTACGTCGATCTATCCGCGCCGCCCTCCTGCGACTCACGGTGGACCTCTACCTCGCCTGCCCACCGAGTCGTCGATCAGATCATCGCATCACCCAGTACAACTCCTGTCCGCGCCGCGCGACATCACCCGACCCGCGGAACGCCGGGGAGTAATACGACAAATCCGCCGGACCGCGCAGCGTAGCGGCGATGGAGGCTGCGATCTCGCGGAGATCTCGCTCCGCTCGCGTTCGCGGCGGTCCTGCGCACCTTCTCTGGTTCTCGGCATGCTCCAAGTACTTGACGACACAAGACTTGAACGTACGATCGAATTGGCCACAGGACCAGAGGTGATTGGCGGCGGTAGTCGGCCGTCCCGGTAAGCGGCTGAGGCATCGCGGGGTTGGGCGACGCGGCCGGCGGCCGAGGGCGCGTGCACAAATTCGCGCCCGGATCTCGGGTCAGGTACGGAAACAGGTGCGGCGGACGATCCTGAACGATCGCCCGCCGCGGCGCTGCTGGGTCTAGGAGCCCGGCAACTACCTCACCCGAGATCTTACGAGGGGACGTCGATGGAAAGGAAGAAGACTCCGCAGGATGGTGGGCCTGCTGCACGCCCGCCTGCCGGAGCTGGACCTGGACGCGGTCGCCGACCCGCGGGCACGAGAGGGCCGCTGGTCGCTGCCACAGCTGGCGGGAAGCGCCGAGCGTCCAGCGCTCCGAGCGCCCGCTTCGAAGAGTCACACAATGGAAGGACGCTCATCCACCAGATAGCTCGCCCGGCGCGCACCGACGTGTGAGCGGTTAGGATAGACCGGCCTCCCACTGAGGGACGACACACTCCTGGTTCCTTGACGTCCAGAGCGGACTCGCCGAGAGTCGCAGCCTACACTGGCAGTATGCTCGTCCGGGACGGCCGCGACGGGTGTCTTTCCAACGAGCTAGCCCTTGGCCCGAGGCAAGCGGAAGAAGACCCGGCCAGCGACGCCACCCGCCACGCGCTCCAGGGGGACGGTGAAGATCCCCTCGTCAGGCGAGGTGCAAGTCGGGTACGAGCCCGCTCCTCCGCGCGCACCCGAGGGAACGGCGATCCACCCGCGGCGCCCCCTTCCCCCGATCCCCGACAAGAAGATCACTGACGACCATGGGCCAGAACGGCCCTAGCGGGAGGACTCAGATGCCGCGGAAGCCGAGCAGGAAGCGCCCTACGACGAAGCGTGGCGCAAGGGCGACGAGAGCTGCGCCGAGCGCGGTCACACCGCTCGCGACCATCCGCCTCGGAGCCGCTGCGAAACGGTCCTTCGCGGTGATCGCGCCGCTGCCGATCTCGTCGAACGGGATCCGCACGACGCCCGACCCTGCCTGATCCGTGCCCTGAAAGATGTTGGTCGTGAGGTACAGGTGGTTCGCTCCGACGGCGAGGTCCGGGAAATCCAGAACAGGCTGGCCAGCAGCAGACCGCAAGCAACGTGGGCGAGCCGAGCGCCGCTCGGAGCGGCGACGTCGTGTTCTATACGGGAAACTGGTACGCCGCGATGTCGGCGGATGGCGGAAAGTCATTCAAATACATCGATCCCGCGACGGCGTTTGCGGCGGCAGACCCGCCCGACTCGCATTTCTGCTGTGACCAAGTGGTGAACTACATCCCTGCGATCGATACGTTCGTGTGGCTGCTGCAGTACGGGCCCGATACAGGCGACAACATCCAGCGGTTGGCCTTCGCGAAGAGCGATGATGTCGTCCGGGGGCGGTGGCATCTCTTTGACGTGACGACGGCCATGCTGGGCGTCCCGGGCGCGTTTCTGGATTTCCCGGACCTCGCCGTCGGAGCGAACCACCTGTACCTCACGACCAACATCTTTCAGGGCACGGATCAGGCAGGGTCGGGCGTCGTGCGGATCCCGTTCGACGAGATCGGCAGCGGCGCGATCACCGCGAAGCGCACCGGGATACGAGCACGCTGGCAGTCTACGCGTGGAACGGAAACGACGATTCGCCTACCGAGACAGCAGTGGGGGTGGCGCGCTGGATCGGCGGGAATGGCTACCAGTCGCGAACGCCTGACGGTAGGCGCTGGCTCGATCGAGCAGATCCTCGCATCACCGGCGCGACGATGGCGGGTAAAGAGCTGTGGTTCGCTTGGTCCGTCGATCGTGGTTCCAACCAGCGCCCGAATCCGTTCGTTCAGATCGCTCACATCGACGCGAGCAATCTGACCCTCATCGACAACATCAACGTCTTCGACGTCGACTCGGCCACAGCGTATGCGGCGCTCGGCACGAATGCGGATAGCGAGGTCGGCATTTCGTACATGATCGGCGGTGGACCGCGCCACCCATCGCACGCGGTCGGGATCCTCACCAACACGCGACGGGATGTGATCGTCGCAGCCGGCGACCGTGGACCGCTGCTCGACCCGCAGACTGGCAAGGGCGAATGGGGCGACTTCCTTGCGGTCCGACCCCTGTTCCCAGACCGCAAGGACTTCGTGGCAACAGGCTACACGATGAAGGGACCGGGGGACGGATCGAACCGCGATGCCACCCCGAGGCTCGTCGTGTTTGGGCGAGCCGGAACGGGAGCAGCTCCTGTCTCTCCAGGTCCCGCACCTGTTGGAGTGCCCGGTGGCGCCGGGCCTGTCGTTCAACCGGGCGGTCCGGGGCCGATCCCGGACGTCAACGCGCTTTCGGTCCTCGGAACCGCTGCCGCGACCGCCGTCAAGCGCGCAGCTGGAATCGTAGCTACGCTCGCCGCGCCGAGGGCACAGCCCGCGGCACTGGCGCCGGAGCTCGCGACAAAACCCGGGGTAGAGCGATGGCCGGTGAAGACCGGCCAGGATCCAGACGTGGCCTTGGTGGGCAAGAACGTTCTCGCAGGAACCGACCTGGGCCCCGGTATCATTCCGGCTACCGTCGAGGAGCTCATCAGCGCGCCACGCCCTCCCGACATGGCTGATCCTTTGGAGTTGTACGAGCCTTATCAGGCGCGTCGGGCAGGACCTGTCGAGACCACCATCTGGCGCGTCGAGGGGACCATCACGGCCATGAAACTGGAGTCCGACGGGGACTATCACCTCGTGCTGCAGGGGGCGAGCGGCGAGACCATGATCGGCGAGATCCCGACTCCCACGCCTGCTTTCGTGGGGACGTGCCCGTGGATCGGAAACATCAAAGATGCACGCAAGGCAGTCGATGACAAATTTGTAAGCCACCTCGCGCCGCAGGCCTTCGTTTTGATGGGAAACCAGCTCGTCCCGCGCGACGCTGTCACGGTACCGCCCACGACGCCGATGACGATGGCGCGGTCATTCCTCCCCCCTCCTGGAGCGGAGGCGAGCAACGTGCAGCCCTTCAAGACGCAAGTGCCCCCAACCCGCGCGCGCATCACGGGCGTGGGATTCTTTGACAAGGTGCATGGGCAGATGGGCGTCTCACAGGCGAACGGGATCGAGTTACACCCGGTCCTCCGAATCGAGTGGATCTGAAGGACCGCTCCGATGCTGACGGTGCTGCTCGCTTCGTACGGAGCGGTCCTCATCGCCGAGCTCGTCGGCGACAAGACTCTGTATACGCTGTGTGCCCTCGTCGCCCGCTACCGCCCGCTCCCGCTCCTCACGGGAGCGGCGGTCGCCTTCATGGGGAAGATGGCTGTCGCGGTCCTCCTCGGCGGACTTGTTGCATCTCTTCCAAAGTGGGTGACCGCCGCCACCACGGCGCTGACGTTCTTCGGGATGGCGCTCTTCCTGTGGCGGACTACAGGCCGCCCCGAGTCCGCAGAACCGGCACAACGGACTCGTTCGACGCATGGAGCGCTCGTAGGCTTCTCGTCCATCTTCTTCACGGAGTGGGGTGACATAGGCCAGATCACCGCGGCCCTGCTCGCGGCGCGGTATCAGCGGCCAGCCGTGGTCTGGCTTGGCGCGACCGCGGCCCTGGTGACGAAAGCGATCCTCGCGACAACCGTGGGAATGGGGATTCGCCGATGGGTTCCGCGCCAGCCTCTCCGTGTTACAGCGGTCTCGATGCTTGTCCTCATGGGGATGCTGGCGCTGCTGCGAGCCGATTAGCAGGGCTTCTTACCAAGAAGAAGCGGAAGCTGTTCGGCTTCCTGCGCAAGCACCGGCACGAGCTCTTCGACGACGCCTTCCAGGCCGAGCTCGAGTCGATGTACCGAGGCACCGGCGCGGGCATGGAGCCGGTGCCACCGGGGCAGCTCGCGATGGCGCTCTTGCTGCAGGGCTACCTCGGGCTGTCCGACTGGGATGCGGTCGAGACTGCCGTCATGGATCTCCGGTGGCAGATGGTGCTCGGCTGCCTGGGCGCCACTGAGCCACCGTTCTCGCAGGGGGCGCTGCAGGACTTCCGCGAGCGGCTCATCGCGCACGACATGGACCGGCGACTGCTCGAGCGCACGGTCGAGCTGGCGAAACGCCGAGGAGCCCTATCGCGACGACCCCGACGAACGCGCTGACGAGCCACGGCTGGCGACCCCAGCCCAGCGCCGTCATCCACATCCCGGAGACGAGGATAGCGAGCATCGCGAACGGACCAAGGCGGAAGGGTAGCGCGAGCAGGCCCATCCACATGCGGACGTCCGAGGGCTTCTCCGCGCGCTGGGCCTTCGAGCGAGACGGTCTCCAAGGCAAGGGCCGCGAAGATCCCGTCCACGTGCTCTCGTTGCAGTCTCCCGAAGGTACGCGTGTTCGTGGACTACGTGGCAGCGGAGCTCGCGAGGAGCGGGGTCGAGAAGTAAGTCGATGGATCGTTCGCGCCGGCCACCGGCCAGCGGGCACGCGTCGCGACGTCACGGACGCAGGCAGAGGAACGCCTCATCGGCGCGGCCGTCGCCGAGCGGGCCGCGCCGTCGTCTCCACCCGGAAGCCGGCGTGTGTCTGCACGCAGAGCCAGGGTGCCTCTCGCGAACAACCCCTCCACCTGTCGGTCGTGCGCTGCGGTAGGCCGAACAACCCGCGTTTCGAGTCCGATAACGCCCTGTGACGGGAACGACCGTCACCTCGAGAGGGGAGCCTGCCGTGACGTGCCAGACAGAGTGCCGACGCGGGCGTAAGGTGTCCCGATCCTCCGGGGGATGGCGAACACATGGCTCCAGACGTCCACGGCGAGAGCGATCGCGCGGCGCCGAGTCGAATTCCGTTGGGCGTGTGGGTGCTCGGCGGCGTCAGCCTTCTCATGGACATCTCCTCCGAGATGATCCACAGCCTCTTGCCCCTGTTCATGGTCACGACCCTCGGCGTCGGCGCCTTCACCGTCGGCGTGATCGAGGGGCTGGCCGAGTCCACCGCGCTCATCGTCAAGATCTTCTCGGGAGCGCTGAGCGACTACCTGGGCAAGCGCAAGGGGCTGGCGGTGTTCGGATATGCGCTGGGCGCGCTGACGAAGCCGCTGTTCGCCATCGCACCGACCGCGGGCGTAGTGCTCACGGCTCGCCTGCTGGATCGGGTGGGCAAGGGCGTCCGCGGCGCGCCGCGCGACGCGTTGGTGGCGGACATCACGCCTAGTCACGTGCGTGGGGCGGCCTTCGGCCTGCGCCAGTCGCTCGACACCGTGGGCGCCTTCATCGGCCCGCTCCTCGCGACCGGATTGATGCTGCTGTGGGCGGACGACTTCCGTTCGGTGTTCTGGGTGGCCGTGATCCCCGGGGCGATGGCGGTCGCGCTGCTCCAGCTCGGGCTGCGCGAGCGGGAGCATCACCAGGCCGAGCGGCGCACCAACCCGATTCGCCGGGAGAACCTGACGCGCCTGGGCGCGCCGTACTGGTGGGTGGTGGGCGTCGGCGCGGTCTTTACGCTGGCCCGATTCAGCGAGGCGTTCCTCGTGCTGCGCGCCCGGCAAGGCGGCGTCCCGCTCGCGCTGGTGCCGCTGGTGATGGTCGCGATGAACGTGATCTACTCGCTGTCGGCGTACCCCTTCGGCAAGCTCTCGGATCGCGTGAGCCACACCCGGCTGCTGGCGCTCGGGCTGGTGGTCCTCATCGCAGCCGACCTTGTGCTGGCCGTCGACGATCGCTGGGGCGTCGTGCTCGCCGGCGTGTCGCTCTGGGGTGTGCACATGGGCATCACCCAGGGGTTGCTGGCCACGATGGTGGCCGACACCGCACCCGCCGACCTGCGCGGCACCGCATACGGATTCTTCAACTTGATGAGCGGAATCGCCATGCTCGTC
>WNGL01027708.1_pt1 | contig 11535 bp, 8 predicted proteins | sample 5400591 | NCBI WGS metagenome assembly WNGL01 (sample SAMN13153377, study PRJNA577476) | soil metagenome | isolation source: 80 cm soil or saprolite under Garry oak tree replicate 1 | place: USA:California | collected 2016-06-15
CAGAGGAATCGATCCCGCCGCCATTACCAACCGGGCCGCGCTGGCGCGTCTGCCGGTCTTGCAAAAATCCGACCTGCCGGCCTTGCACAAGGCCAACCCACCGTTCGGCGGTTTTGTGCCGCAGCCGGCACTATCATTCGCGCGATTGTTCATTTCGCCGGGGCCAATCTTCGAGCCGGAGGGCACGGAGCACGACGTCTGGCGCAGCGCACGCTCGCTCTTTGCCGCCGGATTCCGCAAGAGCGACATCGTCATCAACACATTCAGTTATCACCTGACGCCCGGCGGCTTCATTTTCGATAGCGCGGCCCGTGCGCTCGGCTGTGCAGTGATCCCGGCGGGGCCGGGCAACCTTGATCAGCAATACGAATTGATTGAAGGCTATCGACCGATCGACTACTGCGGCACGCCAGATTTTCTGAAGATTCTACTCGACGGCGGTGCGAAGGCGAACCGCGACACGTCATCGCTCAAGCGTGCATTGGTCAGCGGTGCAGCGTTTCCGACGTCGCTGCAAGGCGAGGTGAAATCCCGTGGTATCGACGCATACCAGTACTATGGCACCGCCGACTTGGGCCTTGTTGCCTACGAGACGCCAGCACGCGAGGGCTTGGTCGTCAACGAGGGCATCATCCTCGAGGTGGTGAGGCCCGGGACCGGCGATCCTGTTTCCGACGGCGAAGTCGGGGAGGTCGTCGTCACCACGCTTGATCCGCATAGTCCCTGGATCAGGCTCGCCCTTGGCGACCTCACCGCTATCCTGCCAAGCAGTAGCCGGTGCGGTCGCACCAACCTACGGATCAGGGGCTGGCTCGGGCGTTCTGACCAGACCACCAAGGTCAAGGGCATGTTTGTCCGCCCTGAGCAGATTGCTGAGATCGGCAAACGTCATCCGGAGCTCGGAAGGCTCCGACTTGTGGTCACTCGCACGGGAGAGGTCGACGTCATGACGCTGAAGGCGGAATGCACTGCATCCGGCGAAGCGTTTCGCGACGCGGTGACCGCTACTCTTCGAACGGTAACAAAGCTTGGCGGTACCGTCGAGCTGGTGGCGCCGGGATCGCTACCCAACGATGGCAAGGTGATCGCCGATCAGCGGTGAACGGCGCCCATCCCCGCCGCGAAGCCGATCCTCACGAAGTAGTTCGACTTTCTTTCGCACTGCCGAATGTCTGAAATTGGCCCCCTCTGAAATTGGCTCAAAACAGAAGCCAGACATCTCCGAAGCTAGGCCCGAAAAGGCGCTCCATAGCGGACTTGCTAGACCATTCGAAGGCATCCACGCAACGTGGGGCGGATTGCGGTAAACCTCGCCGAACTGCCAGAGCGCTACTACGCAAAGCTTGCGTCGTCGTCGGGCAATTGACGCGCAAGCCACTCAACAAGCCACTCAATATGGATAGCGCCCTCGCAACTTACTCGGTGGATGCGGCCCGGGTGGCGGCTGGTATTGTGTATTTGGCTGGCAAAGGCTGCCGAGGCCGCGCGCGGTCTCCATGCATTGTTGAAATGTTATAAAGCCGCAATTTGTGCCGCGGCCGACGCCCCCACCACTGTAATACGCGCACCAAGGATAGTTTTGCGCCTCGGCACGCGTGCCTACTGCAACAGCAGCGACATAAGCTGCCAACAAGAGCAGTAAAATCCTCATAGCTACCTCCATCGGCCAAGACTCTGAACTACTAACCCTGCCCTGCGGGTATTTATTCGGCCCGTTGCAAAGTCAGCCAACAAGCTGCGCCAAACGTGGCGCTGGTGCGCTGACGACCGTTCCATGAGCGGGACATTCCATCTCCTATCGATACCGGCACCGGCGGTGCACCGGCCTCGAGTTCTCCGGGGTCAATCGCCGCCCGGGATGCAGGCTGCGCCGGAAGGCTCTTCGAAAAAACTGTCGCACCAGAGAAAGATAAAGTAATCGCAGTAACGCTCTTCGGAAGTGGAGAGCGGTTAGGCCGCACACCCTTGCGGCCGCACTAACATGACCGAATACGTCGCATTTACCATCGATTAACCATCTAAGCCTATGGCTCGGCGCATGGACGCCGATGCCCCGCATCCGCACTGCCCGTTCTGCGGTTTGCCGATGCACTTTGCCCGCCCTGCTCCCGATGTGTGCGCGCAGGGCGTATTGCAAGCTTTCGACTGCAGGTGGTGCGGCGTCGTCCTAAACGTGGCCCCGGGCGCGGAAACTTTGCAGCTCGCCGCACCTCCGCTGGCGCCCGGCTAAGTTCAGTATGGATGGCGCCGTTGCGAGCGCGGACCCGGCGGCGGTGAGTATTGGGTGTTTCGTTCGCAAAAACCGCCTATCCCGCTCACTGTATCCAGGCATTGTCGAAGCGTTGTGAACCCGCAATTCGTGCCTCCGGCGCCGTTGGCGCCGTAGTCCGCACACCAAGGATAGTTTTGGGCCTCGGCACGTTGTCCGGTGCCCACAGGCTTACGCAAACTCCCAAGACGAATAGCAAAAGTCTCATGAACGATCCCCTGCTCGCGCGCGCGCTCTCAGCGGCTGAGCTTTAGTACGGATAGCGCCGTTGCGGACGCGGACCCGGCGGCGGCTGGTATTGTGTATTCACGACGCAAAATCCGCCGAGGCCCCTCGCTGTTGTCATGCACTGCGCAAAACTGACAAAGCCGCAATTCGTCCCGCCGCCCGCGCCGCCGCCGTTATACAGCGCGCACCACGGATAATTTTGCGCATGTGCAGGCGTGCCGAGCGCAGCGCTCGCGGCGATAAGGGTAACTGCCGACAGCATTAATTTCATAAACATTGCTCCTCTGTTTGAATCGACTTTAAATCGACTGGCGTTCAGCACTTATATCAGCAATGGACGCAACCGGCACATCACATCCGATCAAATCGCCGCTGACGCACCGCACAATTTCAAACAAGCGTTGGATCGTTACCCACATTCTCCGCGAAGCGCTCATCGTGCCGACGCAAATCTGTCTTGCCGCTGCCACGGAATGATTCTACCTTTATCGATGGGCAGAGGGTGTGGTTCAGGGAGGAAAGAATCATGGCTCTGCATGCCGAGACGGCGGCGCGGACGCGCTTGGCGACCTACAGCAAGAACCATTGTCCGCAATGCGGCGAGTGGCTGCTCGCGCCCGACTGGTCTGAATATTTGAACGAGCGCTGCGTGCGGCACACGTGGTCTTGCCAAGACTGCGGCTACCAATTCGAGACCGCGGTGTTCTTCGCTTCGCGTGAAGCTGATCAGCGCGCCGCATAGGCGTGCCGCGCGCCTTTGAAATCGGTGATCTCCGTCCGATCGGGGCTCAGATAGTTGGGCCCGATCGGCGATTTGCCGTGGCCGCCGGGAATGTCGAGCACATATTGCGGCTGGCATAGGCCCGAATAGCGCCCGCGCAACGCGCGCATGATTTCCTGGCCTTCGCCAATTGACGTGCGAAAATGCGCGGTGCCGGGAGCCAGATCGGCATGGTGCAGGTAATACGGTTTGATCCGGCATTCGACCAAAGCGCGCATCAAAGCGCCGAGCGTGCCGACGTCGTCATTGACGCCGCGCAGCAGAACTGACTGGGAGAGCATAGGTATGCCGGCGTCGATCACGCGGGCGCACGCGGCGCGCGCCTTCTCGCCAAGTTCGTGGGCGTGATTGGCGTGCAAGACCAGAAAAGTCGCTTTGCCGGTGCGCAGCGCCCGCACCGATACCGCAGTCACTCGCTCCGGCGCTGCGATCGGAACGCGCGTGTGAATGCGAATGACTTTCACATGATCGATCGCGGCAAGTCGCGTCATCACATCTTTCAGACGGCGCGGCGGCAGTAACAGCGGATCGCCACCGGTCAAGATCACTTCCCAGATCTGCGGCGTGCGGGCGATGTAATCGAGCGCCGTTGTAAGCGCTGCGCCGGTTAGAGCTCCCCGCCCCGGCCCGATCATCTCGCGGCGGAAGCAGAAACGGCAATAGACCGCGCAGGCATTGACCAGTTTCAGAAGGACGCGATCGGGATAGCGATGAACCACGCCCGCAACTGGGCTGTGCGCCTCGTCGCCGATCGGATCGCCGTTTTCTTGTGCGTGCGTTTCGAGCTCGCGCTCGTCCGGAACAAATTGCCGCGCAATCGGATCGTGCGGGTTCGCCGTGTCGATCAAATCGGCAAGCGCCGGCGTGATCGCCACCGCATAACGCGCCGCGACATTTTGCAACGCGGCAAGCCGCTCCGGCTTTATGACTTGCGCTTCGACAAGTTCGGATGCGCTACGCAGGGTTTTGTTTCTTGCCGGCATGCCGAACCTCATTTTCTCCGATTGCTTTTCGCCTGACACCTTACGTGTCATGTTACGTGTCATGGCGTCAAAGCGATGCGCTTTCTACTGCGACGGATCGTCGAGCGGTGTCCAGAGCACCTGATCGATCCGCGGCGCGCCGGTCGCCAGCATGACCAGCCGGTCGAGGCCGAGCGCGACGCCCGATGCTTCGGGCATTTGGACCAGCGCGGCGAGAAAATCTTCGTCGAGTGGATAGTGCTCGCCGTAGCGCCGCTCCTTCTCAGCCATTTCCTGCTCGAGTCGCCGGCGCTGCTCGGCAGCGTCGGTCAGTTCGCCAAAGCCGTTGGCGAGTTCGATGCCGCACACATAAAGCTCGAAGCGTTCGGCGACGCGCGGATCGCGCGCTGGCTTTGCCAGGGCCGACAGCACCGCCGGGTATTGATCGAGGATCGTCGCCCGGCCGATGCCGAGATTGGGCTCGATCCGCTCCACCAATACGCGGCTGAAGATATCGGCCCAGCGATCGTCATCGGCGATGCGGATGCCGGCAGTTTGCGCCGCGCGTGCAAAATGCTCGCGGTCCGCCGCGTCACTTTTTAGCGTCGCCAAAAGATCGATGCCGGCAAAGCGCGCGAAGGCTTCCGCGACCGTGAGCCGCTCAGGCGCGGCGAACGGATCGCTCGACCGACCGCGGTAAGTAAACTGCCCGACCGCCGCGGCCCGCGCGGCCTCACGCAAAATCGCGACGCAGTCGTCCATCGGCACGCCGTAAGGTTCTCCGGCGCGGTACCATTCCAGGAGCGTGAATTCGGGATGATGCAGCGGCGTGCGCTCGCGATTGCGAAACACTTTGGCGAATTCGACGATGCGCCGCTCGCCGGCCGCCAACAGCTTCTTGCAGGCAAATTCCGGGGACGTCCGCAGATAAAGTGGCGCCGTCCTGCCGTCCGTCGTCACGAGCGCCGTGGCGAAGGCGTGCAGATGGGTCTCATTGCCCGGCGAGATCCGCAGGGTTCCAGTCTCAATCTCGACGAAGTCGCGACCGGCGAACCAGGTGCGCAGCGCCGCCACGATGCGGCCGCGCGCCAAAAGAATCGGCCGCCGGTCGGCATGGATGTGGGGCGCCCAAAAGCGCGAGGAGGATGGCGGAACGCCCGGCATCTCTTGGTGCGGCATGTCTTTGTGTGGCATGTCTTTGTGTGGCATGTCCTTGTCCGGCGGTGACAACAGAAATAGCTAGCGGTCAGGCTCAAGATCAGTATGGTGCGCCAAGAATCCGAAAGCCAATACGAAAGCCAATCTGAAAGCCATTGATGTTGAGGAAGCCGTGAGAGTCATCGCCAGTTCGTTGCGCAAAGGCAATATCGTCGAAATCGACGGCAAACTCGGGGTCGTCATGGCCGCCGAGAGCATTCATCCCGGCAAGGGCACGCCCGTGACCCAGCTCGATGTCCGCCGCATCAGCGACGGGGTAAAGGTGTCGCTGCGTTACAAGACGACCGACCCGGTCGAGCGCGCCTTCGTCGAGGACCGCAAGCATCAATTCATGTATCAAGACAGCGACGGCTTTCATTTCATGAATATGGAAAGCTACGACCAGGTGGCTGTGCCGCCCGATATTATCGGTGACCAAGCGTCCTATTTGCAGCCGGAGATGGAGGTGACCATCAGCCTGCACGAAGGCGTGGCAGTCGCCATCGAACTGCCGCCCAAAGCCGTGCTGGAAGTGGTCGAGACCGAGCCGACGGTAAAGGGACAGACCGCGTCGTCTTCCTACAAGCCGGCGCTGCTGTCGAATGGCGTGCGCACAATGGTGCCGCCTTTTGTCACGCCGGGGACCAAGATTGTCGTGATGACGGCGGACGGCAGCTATGTCGAACGGGCAAAAGATTGAATTTTGTTCACTGTTCACAGTTTTTCCGATTTTTATCTGAATATTTGTTCATCGCGCGGCGGACGCGGATCAAAAAAGCCACTTCGCGGGTTGGCATGACAGGAATTGATCGCGATAGTAGCGAATCTCGAAATTCGGGATTTGACGCCTGCGCATGTCGAGCAAAATTCACGACTATCTGTTCGCGGCGGCGCTCGCCGGCCCGATGTTGCTCGCGCCGCTTGATGCCGTATTCGCCGGCTGCAAACCGGATCATTTCCGCGCGCCGTTTTTCATCAAAAGCATGGGCGCCTGTTCGTTCGATTCCGAGATATTGAGTTTCGCCGGCACTCCGGTGCAACAAGCGATGTGTTTAATGCGCGGCATGGATAGCACGCGAAACCTAGTGCCGCCCTTGCCAAGCCTGCCGTCTGCGCTCGCCGGGCGTATCGGACAAACGACCGGACTGCCATCGCGCGCCGTACTGAGCGATTATCTCGCTACACTGAGTCTCGAGGGTGAGTTCGGCGATTTTCTCTGGCTGCCGGTGTCGCGCGCCCACGACAATCAACTTGAAGCGCCGATGGCGCGCTACTTCGTGATCCACGATACCAGCGGGCCCAATTTCGGCCGCCGCTCCTTTCCCGAAGACATCGATGGCGGCGGCAAGCTCAACGATTTGCGGAATTTTGAGTGTCACGACGGCTGGGGCAAAGCGCACGTCGTCATCAGCCGCACCGGTGAACTGCTTCTTGCTCATGACTATTCGATTCCGTGGCGGGAAACGAAATTCGAGCAAGCGGCGGAATTTGGCGGTGCGCTGAAAGGATTGTTCCTGCACAATGAAATGGTTCAGCCGCGCCGCAGCGCGCCTGGTCGCGGCCGGCGCAACGATGCGCGATCGCCCGATCCAGCTTTCACGTCGGCGCAATATGATCGCCTGGCGCTTCTCTATGCGATCGCCAGCGTGCGCGCTGACGCGCACCAGTAGGACCCTCTCAGGCCGAAGTCCTGGCTCGAAGTCCTGGCTCGAAGTCCTGGCTCGAAATCTTGCCCCTTATCGGCGCCACAAATGAATGCGACAGCCGGGCCTCGTCCATGGTGTGGCTGTGAGAACTAAAACCGTCATCAGTACAGAAACCACTCCCCGTCCGACGCGACGCGCCATGCTGGTTGGGGTAGCCGGCAGCGTTGCAAGCCTGTTCGGCCCGTATGCCGCGCGCGCCGATATCGGCTTCGACCAGTGGGTCACCGCATTCCGCAGCAAGGCCGTGGCGCGCGGCATCAGCGACGAGACCTATACGCGGGCGATGCGCGGCGTACAGCCCGACATGACCGGGCTCACGGCTATCCATAATCAGCCGGAATTCAACCAGCAGCTCTGGCAATATCTCAATCGCGCCACCACCGAATGGAAGGTCACCGCCGGCAAGGCAAGGGCCACAGAATACGCGCCGCTATTTTCGCGCATTCAGCGCGATATCGGCGTCGAGCCTTCGTTCATGCTCGGCGTTTGGGGCATCGAGTCCGCGTTCGGCGATCCAGTCGTAGAAAAGAACCATATGCGCCCCGTCATTCCCTCGCTCGCGACGCTCGCTTGGGCCGAGCCGCGCCGCCGCAGCTATTGGGAAAGCGAATTGATCAACGCGCTCATGATCGTTCAGCGCGGCATGAGCACGCCCGAACAAATGATCGGCTCCTGGGCTGGCGCCATGGGTCACACGCAATGGATGCCGGAAGTCTGGCTGCATATGGGCATCGACTATAATGGCGACGGCAAGATTTCCCCGTACGGTCCGCCGGACGACGCGCTCGCGACAACCGCGCACTATTTCGTCGAGCGCGGCAATTATCGCCGCGGCGAGCATTGGGGCTATGAAGTGCGCATGCCGCACCCGATCAGCGGCAAAGCTTCACGAACTTACGCCGCTTGGCAGGCGCTCGGAATTGTCCGCGCCGACGGCGAGCCCTACCCGCAGCCAAACGCCACGGCGCGCGCCTGGGTCCCGATCGCCGGCGGTCCTGCTTTCCTGCTGGGCCAGAATTTCTTCGCTGCGCGCAGCTACAATCCGGCGATGAGTTACGCGCTTGGTCTCGTCTATCTGGGCGATCGCTGTGTCGGCCGGCCGCCTTTCGTTCAACGGTTTCCCGGCAGCGAGCCGGCGCCGACGCTTGCCGAGATCGAGGAAATCCAGCGCCGGCTCACCGTGCTTGGCTTTGACACCGGCGGCGCCGATGGCCGCATCGGCAACGCCACGACCATTGCCGTACGCAATTACCAGCGCAAATTCAGCATCGAACCGGCGGACGGCTATCCCGGGGTGGGGCTGCTCGCCCACTTGCGCCGAGCATCGTAACCTCGATCGTGACTTCATTTGCAACCTCGCCCAGCGAGGGGCCCACCGCCCCGTCTTGTGCTAGTGCCGCGAACCCGAAGTTCGCACAAGTTTGCGGAGCGCTCGGATGCGAACTTCGGGTTCAGAAGCGGCACTACAAGGATAGAGTTGCTAGTGTCCTTATCGATTCCGAAGTTCGTACGAGCGCGCCGCAAATGCTTACGAACTTCGGAATCGGGACACTAGCCGTCTTGTGCATTGATGGACGATCCGGTTGGATGACGCCGCCGACCCCCCGCAGTCTTGATTGCGGGGATGCCAGGACAGGAAACTTCACAGGAAACCTCGCCAAAAGGACACCGTTATGACGCCGCCCTCTTCCGCAACCGCACGCGCCAAGGCCAATGACGCAGACCCTGTGGTCGCCGCGGTCGAACGTCCGACGCCGGCCGGCGTCAATGCACCTGGTTTCGGCAGCGACGTGATTGCTGACGCATTGCGCGCGCTCGATGTTCCCTATATCGCGCTCACGCCGGGAGCGAGCTACCGCGGATTGCACGACAGCATCGTCAATTATCTCGGCAATACCAAGCCGCAGATGCTGCTCTGCCTGCACGAGGAAGCTGCCGTCGCCATCGCCCATGGCTATGCCAAAGTGACTGGCAAGGCCATGGTCACGGCGGTGCATTCGAATGTCGGCCTGATGCACGCGACCATGGCAATGTTCAACGCCTGGTGCGACCGCATGCCGGTCGTGGTGCTCGGCGCCACCGGACCGGTCGACGCGGCCAAGCGCCGGCCCTGGATCGATTGGATCCACACCGCGCGCGATCAAGGCGCGCTGGTGCGTGAATATACCAAATGGGACGATCAGCCGTCCTCACCCGGCGCCGCCCGCGAAGCGATTTTGCGCGGCACTTGGATTGCCAACACGGCCCCATGCGGTCCGGTCTACATCAACGCCGGCCGAACTCGTCCGCGAGGCGGCAGGCCTGCTCAAAAGCGGCAAGCAGGTCTTGCTGCTTGCCGGCCGCGCCTCGCGCAGCATGGAAGCCTGGAATGCGCGCGTCGCACTCGCCGAGGCCTTGAATGCGCGCGTCGTCACCGATCTCAAGATCGGCGCCACTTTTCCGACCGACCATCCGCTTTATGTCGGCTCGCCGCGGGCGATCACGCCCGATAGCGTCGAAGGGTTGAAAAATGTCGATGTGGTGCTGAGCCTCGATTGGGTCGACCTTGCCGGCGCGCTGCGCTACTTCGGTCCCGCGCCGTCAGCGAAAGTGATCCAAATATCGCTCGACCATCGCATTCACAACGGCTGGAGCATGGATCACCAGGGGCTGCCTCCGGTCGATCTATTGTTGTCGGCGGATCCCGATTTGGTCGTCCCGGAACTCGTCAAAGAGATCGGCAAAAGCGCAAAGCCGCACGCGATGCCGACGCCGCGGCGGAGAGCGGAAAACGAGCCGGCCGGTTTCACCAACGAACATATCGCGCGCGCTTTGCGCAACGTGCTGGGCAACCGCCCGGTCACTTACACGCATTTGCCGCTGTCGTGGGACGATAGCTGGATCGTGCTCCGACACCCGCTCGATTACATCGGCTCGGATGGCGGCGGCGGGGTTGGCGGCGGTCCCGGCATTTCGGTGGGCGCGGCGCTGGCGCTCAAAGGCTCCGGCCGGCTGTCGATCGCGATCTGCGGCGATGGCGATTTTCTGATGGGCGTGACTGCGCTGTGGACCGCGGTGCATTACAAGATTCCGCTGTTGTTCGTGCTCGCGAACAACCGCTCCTTTTACAACGACGAACTGCATCAGGAGCGCATGGCGCGGGCGCGCAATCGTCCGATCGAGAACAAATGGATCGGCCAGCGCATGGCCGATCCTGAAGTCGATCTGGCCGCCATGGGCCGCGCCCAGGGCGCCGCCGGATTCGGTCCGGTGACCAAGTCCGGCGATCTCGCCGGCGTCCTCCAACAAGCGATTGCCGCGGTAGATGCCGGTCAGGTTGCCGTCGTCGACGTTCGTGTCGAGCCGGGCTATACGGCGGCGATGACCGCAGCGATGACGCGCGGCGGAAGCTAGCCCAACCTACAACTTAAACGTCTCGTAGGTCGCCGGGTGAAAGAGTTCATCGACCTGCACCCGGCGCGATGACAGGCCCTCGGCGTGGTGCTGTGCCAGGAAATAGTCGAGCACCTTGCGGTTTGCTTCGACGCCGTATGACCAGAAATCATCGCCCATCAGCGCGCGCGCTTCGCTGAGCCGTTCCTCAACAAATGGCAGGGTCACTTTCGTCGCCGAGGTGTCCGACAGTTTTTTCAATCCTGCCGCTTTGGCTTGCTCGAATGCCTTGTACACGGCGCCAGGAAGCCATGGATGCCGCTCGGCAAGCTCGCGGCGAATGCCGACGACGTGCATGATCGGGAAAAAGCCGGTGCGTTTGAAATAATCCTTCGCCACCGCCGTCGGATCGGGAAACAGCCAGCCGACATGCGGATGACCTTTCTCGATCAGCGTCGGCGGCCGCGGTGCGATAAAGCCATCGATTTCACCGGCCTCGAGCAGCCCGGAAATGGTGGCGCCGTCGGGCGCGTTTTCGAGCCGCACGCCGGGCGGCAACTTGATTGTGATCTTTTCCGGCCGGCCCGCCTGTTCGATACCGCCACGGATCCAATGGACATCCGAACGCTTGACGCCATAGTCGTCCTCAAGGAAGGCGCGCGCCCAGACATTGGCGGTCAGCTGATATTCCGGTACGCCGACTTTGCGGCCCTTGAGGTCTTGCGGCTTTTTGATCCGGTCGGTTCGCACATAGATCGACGTATGGCGAAAGGCGCGTGAGACGAAAGCGGGCACGGCGATATAGGGACAGTTGTTTTGCGCGGTCTTGACCGTATAGCTCGACAGCGACAGTTCGCAGATATTGAACTCGGCGGCGCGGAAGGCGCGAAAGAATATCTCCTCAGGGACGAGCGTCATGTAGACCGGATCGACGCCGTCGATCGCAACGCTGCCGTCGATCAGGGCGCGCGTTCGATCATAGTCGCCCACCGCAACCGAGAGATTGAGCTTGGCCATTTC
>WNGL01009108.1_pt1 | contig 11532 bp, 8 predicted proteins | sample 5400591 | NCBI WGS metagenome assembly WNGL01 (sample SAMN13153377, study PRJNA577476) | soil metagenome | isolation source: 80 cm soil or saprolite under Garry oak tree replicate 1 | place: USA:California | collected 2016-06-15
TGCTGATCCAATGCTCGATTACCGCAGCCACGTCTTTGTGGAGAAGCTTCAGCGCTCCGATGCCGAGGGCAACCAGAGCAAGTCCTTTCAGCAGTTTAAAGGCAGCGATGAGCCGCAGGCCGCGGCCATGGGATCTTTTCCCGGACATTTTCGCACGGGCTTGAGATTTTACCTCAGGAACAGCGCGCCCTCCCGCCACTTTGCCCTTGAGCGAAAAAAGCTATTTTTCGGGCTGTGTGAGCGGCTCCCCTTTGTGGCTGAGATGGTAGGCAAGAATGCGCGCGGGCTCCGTGGCGCTTTGTGTTTGCGTAGATGCATTCATGCGAGTGCTGGGCCTCTCCGGAATGTCTCCACACTCTACGGCAGCGTGAACGCGATGACGTAGTCGCCTTGCTTGGAGCCGAGCTTGCCGTGGCCCCCCGCCGCGATGACGAGGTATTGCTTGCCGTTGAAAGTGTAGGTCATCGGAGTGGCCTGGCCGCCTGCGGGAAGCTCATAGCTCCAGAGTTCTTTGCCGGTTTCAGAGTCGAAGGCGCGTAAGACGGGCGCGATTGTGGCTGAAGTGAAAACCAGCCCACCCCCGGTGGCCATCGGCCCCCCGAGATTGATCGAACCTGTTTGCTGCCCTGGGACCAGCGTCCCGAGTGGAACATCCCAGACTTTCTTCCCCGTGAAAAGATCCACGGCCTCCGTCGTGCCCCAGGACGGAGCATTGCAAGGCAGTCCGCTCGGGGAGAAGATAAACGTGCGATAGAGGCCGTAAGCGGAAGGCTCCTGCCCCGCGAATTCACCGTAAATGCGATTGTCCTGTTGCTTGTTGGTTTCCGCGTCAAATTTATCGCGTGGAATCAGCTTGACCCACGCCACCAGGCGATTCGTGTTCACGATCATCATGTGGCGCTGCGGGTCGTAAGCGGCGCTGCCCCAGTTCACCCCGCCCACATTACCGGGAACCACGGCGGTTCCTTGAAGACTTGGCGGCGTGAAAATTCCCTCAGAGCGCGAGGCCTTGATCTTCTCCTGGCACCACTTCACATCCTCGGGAGTGGGGCCCCAGGCATCGCTCGCTTCAAATTTTTCCGGCACAAGCGAAATCGTTGAGAAAGGCTGCGTGGGCCAGCTTTGCTCCCCGGCGATGTCGGATTCCGGCACGGGGCGTTCTTCGACGGGCAGCAGCGGCGCGCCGGTAAGACGATTGAGCACGAAGACATGCCCCATCTTGGTGTTGATCACCACCGCAGGCGTGCCATCCTTCCAGGCAAACAGCGTGGGTTGAGATGCCACGTCGTAATCCCAGAGATCGTGGTGCACCACCTGGAAGCCCCAAACAAATTCGCCCGTGGAAGCACGCAGGGCCACGACGGAATTCGCCCACTTGTTGTCCCCCTTTCGAATCCCGCCGAAGTAGTCCGGCGCAGTGCTGCCTGTGGGAATGAAAACGAGATCATGTTCGGAATCGACCGAAAGCGTGGACCAGGCGTTGCCCGCGCCGGTGCGCGGCTTCGTCTCCTTGGCCCACGGAATGGGATCCCAAGTCCACCGGAGCCTGCCGGTTCGAACGTCAAGAGCCCGCACAATGCCGCGCCCCGTGTCGACCTTCCAATTGTCCGCGATCGAAGAGCCCGTAATCACCAGGTCGCCATAAATCGCCGGAGCGGACGTGACCTGATAGCCCCCGGTCCATTCCATCTGCGTCGCGGCGTCGCGGCTCAGGTCGATTTCTCCGTTCGAGCCGAAGTCCGCGCAATGTTTCCCGGTTTCGCCGTCGAGGGCGATGAGCCGCGCGTCCAGCGTACCCAAAAATATCCGCAGGCGGCACGGCTGCCCGGTCTTCGCTTTCGAATCGCGCCAGGCAGACACGCCGCGTGACGCAACTTCGGAGTAATTGTGCTGCAGATCGACGCCTGGATCGAATTCCCATACCTTCGCTCCGGATTGCGGGTCAAGTGCAATGACATGGTCGTAGGGCGTACTCAGGAAGAGCTTCCCGTCAGCCAGGATGGGCGTGGCTTCGAAAGCGGCCTTGCGGATCATGCGCGTCGGCTGATCCAGCGCGCCCGTCCGGAACGTCCACGCTACTTTGAGCTGCGCCACGTTCGCGCGATTGATCTGCGACGCGGGCGAGTAGCGAGTGCCGCCGGCATCGTTCCCATACGTGGGCCATCCAGAGTCCGGCCTGGACTGCGCGCGTGCCTCAGAGATGAATCCCGCGAAAAGGAATCCGAGAACGAGAATGCGAATACTGCGGCACGGATTTGTGTTTTTCATGGGAAGAAGAAGTACCCCGGACAGGCTGCATCCCGATTATGCCCCAACTCCGGCAGTGGTGGGAAGGGCCGTTCAAGGGGAAAGTCTAAGGGATATGATTCTTGGTGGCGAGAATAGATTAGTGGCGCCGCGTCTTGGAGAAGTCAATGGAGCTCGCGAAGGTAACGCCGACAAGAATGAGAAGTGCTGCAAGCAGTCCGTAGACAATCACACGAGGCTCCCGGAAATTCGATGTGCGGTAGTGCAACTCGGACTCCAAACGGATGCCGCCTGTTTTCAGCAACATGCCAAATTCTGGATGTGCAACAAACTCGCCAAATATGCACACAAGTAGCCGGAAAGTCGCAGAACTAAAGGAGTTATAGAACTTTCGGTTGGTACCCGCCCCAAGTCTCTTGTTTCGCTATTCCCGCGGAAATGCCTAGCTCTTGCTCAGCCGGATGGAGCCGTCTCCAGTATGAATGGAGAGCGCTTGGCCCCCGCCGTTCATCCGGCCGCGAATCTGTGACCTGCTGAACGTCCCCTCTACGGTCACGGGGATGCCCAGGCTGATGTGCCCGTCTCCGGTGGTTGCGTCGATGTTGGCTTGGAAATCCGCTGGCAGCACCATGTCCACGCTTCCGTCGCCCGTGCGAATCGTCCAACTCGAAGCCATTTTCGAACCTGGTAGGACACGCGTATCCACGCTGCCGTCCCCGGTCTTGACGTTCAGCGCGTCGAAGCGCCCCGCGATTCGGATACGGCCGTCGCCCGAATCCGCCTCGACCTTTCCGTCGATATCGCGCGCTTCAATGGACCCATCTCCGGTGCGCAGCCGGATATCTCCCTTCAGGCGGTCCACTGCAATGCCGCCGTCATTCGTGTGCAGATCAATGGTGCCGTTGAGAGAGTTGGCCTTCACTGACCCGTCTCCGGTATGCACGCTCACGTTGCCGTTGAGAGAGGAAACTTCCACCGCGCCGTCGCCACTTTCTACCTGCAGGTCGGCGTCCTGAGGCATGCGAACCTCGATTCTGAGGCTCCGGTTGCTCTGCACGCAGAACAGGCACCAGTGGCCAACTACGTGGAAACGGTTCACCATACTGACCTTGAGTTCGACTCTGTCCCCATCCTGGCGCGAGTCGATGCGGAAATTCTTGTTTAGTTCCAGGTTCTGGTATTCGACGCGAAATTCAACCTGCTTCGTGTTGCTGGTAGTTACGCGAACGCTGGCGTCATTGGTCTCCACGCGTACGTTGGCTCGTCCGGACACGGCAAAGGACTTCACGATCTCTTCGGCCCCGGCACGAGGCGCGGCCGCTGCGACGGCCAAAAGGGCCGCAGCCATTCCGAGCCGCATGGCGACCCTTGGGCAGCTAAGCAGTTTCATGGGCAAATCGCCTCCGCAATTCAGCGTTCTACACTCAGATACGACAGCAAGGGACAAAAGGTTCCGCTCCGGGAGTCTGCCAAGCCGTGGCTTTGGCTCAATTCCCCTTTGCCGCGCGCTTCTTTTGGCCCCCTGGACGGGCAGCCCCAGGCTTGGGCCGAAGGGCAGCCAGGAATTCAGTGGCGGGCAGGGTATTGATGACATCCTTCTTCTCGAGCCAGCCGCGCCGCGCCATGGTAACGCCGTAGCGGATGAAGGACAGGTTGCCGGTGCTGTGCGAATCGGTCGAGATGACCACCTTCACGCCACGGTCCTTGCACATGCGGAGATACACGTCCTTCAAGTCGAGACGGTCGGGATAGGAGTTGCACTCCATCGCCACGCCGTGTTTCGCGCAAGCCGCCAATATTTTTTCCATGTCGTAGTCGAAGGCATCCCGGCGCAGAAGGAGCCGCCCGGTGGGATGCGCGATGATTTGTGCGTAGGGGTTTTCGATGGCCGCCAGCATGCGCTCGGTCATAGCGGCGCGGTCGAGATTGAAGTACGAGTGGATCGAGCAGACCACCACATCGAGTTGCGCAAGGATTTCGTCGTAATAATCCAGCGCCCCTTCCTTCAGGATGTCCACTTCCGCCCCGGCGAATACACGAATCCCCAGATCCTTCTCGTCAGCGGCGTGGATTTTCTTGATGTGCGCCGCCATGCGCTTTTCATCGAGCCCATTGGCTACGGTGACGGCTTTCGAATGGTCGGTGATGGCAATGTAGTGGTGGCCGAGCTGCCGGGCCGCTTCGGCCATTTCCTCGATCGAATTCTTGCCGTCGCTCGCCGTGGTGTGCATCTGCAGGTCGCCCTTCATATCCTTGAGGGCGACGAGATGCGGAAGTTTGTGATCTTCGGCGGCGGCGATTTCGCCGGTGTTTTCGCGCAATTCCGGCGGGATGAAATCGAGCTTCAATTTCGAATAGATTTCTTCTTCCGTCCGGCCCGCGACGCGCTTTTCGCCTTTCAGTGTGGCCAGAACGTATTCGTTGAGCGTGTAGCCCATCTCGTTGGCGCGGCCGCGCAGCGCGACGTTGTGCTCTTTCGAACCGGTAAAGTACAAAAGCGCCGCGCCAAAATTCTCTTTTTCGAGCATCCGAACGTCGACCTGCAGGCCGTCTCCCAGCGTAAAGCTGACTTTGTTTTCGCCGTGCGCGAGCGTCTGATCGATGCCGGGAAATTCCAGGATGTGCTTGGCGAGGGCGTCGACATGCTTCTGCGAGGTATGCCCGTCGGCCAATGTCACCAGCAAATCGAGGTCGCCGACGGTTTCTTTCCCGCGGCGCAGCGAGCCCGCGGGCGTAACCGATTCCACTCCTTTTCCTGCCTTTTCGATGTGCGCCGCGATGCCCAGCGCTGCGGCTTCCGCGGTGTGGATGTGAAACCGGCCCGACGATTTCTTGAACACTTCCACGGCTTTGAGGATGTTCTGCTCGCTCTTTTCGCCGAAGCCGGGAAGGTCGCGCAGTTTGCCTTCTCGCGCGATTTTCTCGACGTCCGCCACCGTGGCGGCCTTGAAATTGGACCACAGGAAGGCGACCTTCTTCGGTCCAAGCGATTGGAGCTGCAGCAAATCGAGAATAGTCGCCGGATATTTCTTGAGGAGTTTTTTGCGCAGCGCGTAATCCCCGGTCTTCACGATCTCCTGGAGATGCTCGACCATGCGGTCCCCGATTCCCGGAAGTTCTTTCAGCTTCTCCGGTTCCTTGACCAGTTGTTCGATGGATTCGGGCAGGCTGTCGATCAGTTCGGCAGCCTTCTCATAGCTGCGGTATCGGCCGATAATCGCGCCGTCAATTTCCAGCAGTTGCGCGGTTTCACGAAGAATCCGCGCGATCTGTTTGTTGTCCATGATCCGAGATTATAGAGCGAGGGAGCCTCATCAAGAAGGGCAAAGGGATCCGGATTTGCTTCGCCCATTCCCAATTACAAAAAGGTCGTTACTTGCGGCTCGTAAACAGAACAGCGTCATCGGTGATCGAGCCCCGGGCCAGGACCAATTGGCTGCCGTCCGGGGACCAATTGAAAGAGAAAATGTGCCCCTCCTTGAAATCCGTCAATAGGGTAGGCGGTCCTCCCGAAAGTGGTCGAACCCAAAGGTTCGACACCCCGCCACGGATGACGGAATAAATCACCCCTCGGCCATCCGGGGTCCATGCGAGGTGGCCATTCCAATCGATGTCTTTCGGAACGTCAAAGGGCCAGCGCAACTCTCCGCCATCCACCGAAACGACGGCCATCTCGGTGTGCTTGGGAGGGTCCTCGAACGCTCCGGCAACCCAGAGGCCGTCGGGCGACAAACGGGCCACACCCCGATATTTGTCGCTGATGGGAATGGGTTGCCCACCCTCTATCGACATCTTGAATAGCGTCGGATGACCCTTGTTCCCCGAGGCGTAGATGAACCATTTGCTGTCGCTGGAGCACTGCGCATATCCATCGTCGTTGCCAAAAGTCAGTTGCTTCACTTCGTTTCCCGCAGAATCGGTGCGCCAGACATTCCGGCCGGCATCGTTCTGAGACGTGTATAAGACGTAGTGGCCATCGGCGCAAGCTGAGGGCCTCCGATTCATTCCTGGACCTGGCGAAAAATCTTTCACGTTACGTCCATCAGGGTCCACACTTCGCATCGACTCTCCGCCCGTGTGCCACGAGGTGTAAAGAATCCTTCCACCCATAGTCCACGTGAAACCGGAATTGCCATCCACGCTATCCACACCAGGAGTAATCCGCTTAGCATGAGCCCAATCCCCTCTTGGAGAAGCCCAGAGGCTCGAAGCAACTTTTTCTTGGAGTGCGACCCAGTGGGCGCCATCTGCTGATCCCGTCAGGCAAAAATAATTGGCTAAGTCATTCGTGACCCTGCGCACATCGCCGCTGGGAAAATCCATTTGCCAGATCTGCGCGTTCGTGGACGACGTACTCTCTCTGGCCACGAAGACTAAACCGCGGCCTTCGGGTAGCCAGCCCATTCGGCCCAAGAACCACCAAGCCTGGGTTCCTACGGGCGTTTCGCGTCCAGTATCCACTGCGACTACCTCAATCCGCTGGCGGCCCTCCAAGCCCCCGTGTCCGATCGCGGCGGCTATTTGCTTGCCGTCTGGCGACCAAGCCGGTGCTTCAAATGTAAAACCACTCTCTCGTTTGCGGACTGCAACCGTGCGTTCATTGCTCCCATCGGAATCCGCGGTCATCAGCGCCACCTCGGCGCGCTCGTTGGAATTGCGCATGAAGGCAAAGCGCCGGCCGTCAGGCGAAAAAGTAACTGCCGAATCCACGTCCGCAATCAGCTTTCGCGGTGTTCCACCAACCATGGGCACTCGGTAAAGACCAAACAATCCTGTACCTTGAGCAGAATCGAGATTTTCATAATAGATATAGTTGCCGTCTGGCGAGAACGTGAGTCTCGCTCCCCACGGCCAGTACCCGATATCATCCGGAACCACCTGCGCAGTGCTTTCCGTCGCGATCTGATACACCCACATGCTGCGTCCCCCTGAATCCAGGTTCACAAAAGCAACGTATTTACCGTCCGGAGAAATCGCAGCGTCTTTCACCTGTCCTGTGAACGTGAGCCGGACGATCCGCATGCCTTCGAGTGGCGGCCTGCTTAGGAATCGCCAACCGCGCACATGCGCGATTTCATACAGACCGAGAACGACGGCTACGAGACCTGCAACCGCTGCTGCATAAACCGCCAGCTGCCTAGCCCTGCCCAGTCGTGATGCTGCGTCTGACTCCTCGTCTGCTATCTCCGCCGTGCTGGCGGGCCATAAGACAATGCGTGACCGTCCGGCCGATTCGCCGTTCTCGGCCTTGGAGGCAAGTTTTGCGCTACGCTCTCTCCACCACGCGTCGATCTCGGATTTATAGGCATAAACCGTGCCCAGTTTTTCGTGGATTTGCCGGTGTACCGGGAGGCCTTCCTTCTTTTCCCACCTCTGAACCGTGCGCACCTCTCGGTCAAGATACGCGGCGATCTCTTTCCATGAGTCCAGAAGGTTGTCTGGCCGTGCTTCGCCTAAAGGTTTGGGTGAAGTGCTATCGCCTTGCGACACTCTGTGTAAGCGCCTTTGACAGAATGGATTAGCCAGATTCTAGTCTCGATTGTCACGAATTGCAACGCTCATTCTTGTCATCGCGCGAGACGACAATCTGCGACCCTGCCAGAATGTCGCTCCTTGTCGCTTGCCCTGCCCGGGAATGCTCCGTAGGATTCACAAAAAACAGGCGGAGCGATTCCATGACCAGCGCCCGCCCGTGACGGCCAAGATTCGGTGAAGGAGAAGAAACCGTGAAATCTAAGATTCCAGCAGTTCTAACGCGGTCGACAATGTGTATCAGGGCCCTAAGCATCGTAGCCTTTTTTGTGCTGCTTCTATCTGCAGCGCTTGTAATTTCGTCTCAACAGCCGATGCTCGCTCAGATTGAGATTCCCCCACAGAACCCGGCCCTGAACCTCAATACAGCTTCCATCACTTTCACCTTCGCGCAGATAAACCCAAATGAGAACAACCAAGTAGTTCGTGCGTTTGTGCCAACCGGAAGCACCAGTGGGGATTGCCTAGCGACCTTGAACGACACGAACACTTTTCCGTTCCCAAACGCTTTGTTCTGTGGCGACAGAACCCCTTCTGCTTTTGGTGGTGTTCCCGGAGTGACGGTTTCCATTTTTTTGCCACAACCGGCGACGCCGGACTTCGCCGTCAGGGTTACTTTGTACCAAAGAGGTGCGAAAACGTATGGAGCGCCTGTGCTTTGCAACACAGACGGTTGCTAGAACCCCTGCTCGAAAGCATTTGAGCAATCCAAGTGCTCGCGGCGGTGCAGTTGAGACGGTTCGGCATCGCGACGGGTGAGATTTTGGGCGGTTGCAGCAAACAGGGCAACCGAAGCTGTCACAATCGCCCAGTTGTCCCAAATTCAGTGAAGAAGGAGAAGAAACCTTGAAATACAAAATTCCAGCTGTTTTGGTCCTAGTTGTTCTTTCAGTCGCTATAGCTCTAGCGCAAACATCCACGCCCACCACCCCTGTGGTTTTCGGCCACGGTACCCCTAACTTCATTCCCATTTGGACCAGCGGAAGCATGCAGGAAAACTCGGTAATCTTCCAATCCGGTGGCAACGTGGGAATAGGTACTACCAGTCCGGGATCAGCTTTGGATGTTGTCGGCAACGGCTCGACTGCCATCAATGGCATAACGTTCAGTACCAGCGGGTTCGCTAACGGCGTCATTAGTGAAACCCTCAGCCCCGATGGCAACGGCGTGTTTGCGCAAAATAGGGCTAGCAACGGCGGCAACGGGATTCGAGGCGTGGCGGCTGGCACTAGCGGCTTCGCCAATGGCACGGTCGGAGAGAGTTCCAGTCCCGACGGCAATGGTGTGATTGGACAAAATAGGGCTAGCAACGGCGGGAACGGGATACGAGGTGTCGCCGATGGCACCAGCGGTTTCGCTAATGGCACCGTCGGAGAATCTTCCAGCCCCAACGGCAATGGTGTCTTTGGACTAAACAGGGCAAGCTCTGGAGGTTTCGGCGTCAACGGAACGACTTTAAGTCCGGCTGGAAATGGAGTCATCGGTAACAACCCGACCACTACCGGCGGAGGAGGCGGTGGTGTCATAGGCCTAACAAGTTCAGCCGACTTTGGCTTCTCCTATGCCGTTCGGGGCACAGCGACGGCTAGCAGTGGCAGCGCATTAGCTATCTTTGGGGAAACTTTTAGCCCTAACGGAGCCGCTGGGTATTTCCTGAATCGCGGAGGTGGCAACATCATCGTCGGACATACGGGTATAAATGACACCCTAAGCGTTTTCCGTGTTGACAGTACCGGTCGTGTCTTCGCTGATGGCGGTTTCCAACCCAATGGGGCCGACTTCGCGGAGTCGCTCCCGGTCACAGGCAGCCGCAACAAATACGCGCCCGGAGATTTGCTCGTGATCGATCAGGCGGGAAAACGCCGACTGGCTCTCGCACAGGATGCCTATTCCACTCTTGTGGCTGGAATTTACTCGACCAAACCGGGAATGCTGGGAACCACCCATAAGATAGATGAGAAGGCCCACGCTGATGAAGTGCCTCTCGCGGTCGTCGGAATCGTTCCGTGCAAGGTGACGACCGAAAACGGGCCGATCATTGCTGGCGACCTTCTTGTGGCCTCTTCCACTCCAGGCTACGCGATGAAGGGCACCGATCGTGGCCGAATGCTCGGCGCGGTAGTTGGCAAGGCGCTTGAGCCCTTGCAAAAAGGGACCGGCGTAATCCAGGTTCTTGTGACGCTGCAGTAGAAGCAATTTCGCATCGCGATGGGTGAGATTTTGAGCGGTTGCAGCAAACAGCGCAACCGAAACTGCCGCAACCGCCCAGTGGGTCCCAAATTCAGTGAAGAAGGAGAAAAACCGTGAAAACTAGAATTCCAGCAGTCTTGGCCTTAGTTGTCCTTTCAGTTGCTATCGCTCTGGCCCAAACCTCCACGAGCACCACGAGTTCGACGCCCGTCACGGCGGTCAGCGCATCTTTCAGCTTCACAGCCATCAACTTTCCCGGCGCGAATTTGACTCGCGCCGTGGGGCTCAACGATCACGGAGACATCGTGGGAGACTACCGGGACACCTCCGGCGTGTTCCACGGGTATCTCCTGAGCAAGGGAAACTTCACAAGCTTTGATCCGCCGGGGTCGATTATGACGCGCGGCCTAGCCGTCAACAACCTCGGCGTCATCGGTGGCCGCTTTGTGGACGGCAACAACGTGTCGCGCAGCTTCTTGCTCGACCACGGTGCGTTCACCATCTTTGACTTTCCTGGTGCCACCGCCACGTTCCTTCAAGACCTGAACGACAGTGGCAAAATAGTTGGTGCCTACGTCGACTCCGCCGGAAACACTCACGGTTTTCTGATGAGTTCCGGCAATTTCACCACCGTCGACTTTCCCGGCGCTGTGGCCACGGTGGCCGGAGGAATCAACGACCAAGGACAAATCGTCGGTAATTACGACGATAGCTCAGGAAACAGCCACGGCTTTCTGCTGAGCGCAGGCAGCTTCACGACCATTGACTTTCCTGGGGCTCTTGATTTGACGGCTCCCTTCGGTATCAGCGCGAACGGGGAAATCGTCGGCTTCTACGACGACAGCAATGGGGTGTTCCATGGCTTCACGCTGAGTGCCGGCAGTTTGAGCACCGTGGACTTCCCCGGCGCATTCCTCACCGAGGCCTTTCGAGTGAACCAGGCTGGCCAGATTGTAGGCATTTATAACTTAGCCGGACGGCACGGTTTTCTGGCCACTCCAAATCCGATCCAAAAGCCCTAGAGAGGAGTTCTCTTTGAAAGATAAAGAAAGCAGCGCAAATCATCACTTGGAAGTGCAGGCCTTCCTGATTCTCGAGAGAGTAGCGGGATCGGAGTCGTTTCAAGTCTCGGTTCTTCTCCGGGCGGATGGGCGTTTCATCGGGAAGAGTTCACTGGGAACTGTCGCTGAGGGCCAGGAAATCTGGCTCTCCTTGCGTTGGGACCAGCCGAGGCAACGTTTCGTGGCTCGCTCTCAGGCGGCGGGAACCGTGCCAATCCTGTCCTTCATCCCATTTGCATCGCCTGGCGCGGCCCACGACGCCATGATTTCTCCGGAGTTCTTGATGGAAAAAAGCTTCGTGCTGAACCCGTCTAGGAACAACGCCACAGAGACCCATGAAAACAAGAACTGAAAGCCGCTTTGCCGGCACGTCCAACTCATTAAGACGATTCCTGATAGGTGTGCGTAAAAAGGAGAGAGGTTTGAATATGCGCAAAGCTGCGTTGATGTGCTTTCTGATTCTGTTTCCTTGCTCGCTCCGTGCCCAGGACAAAAAGGGCGA
>WNGL01009113.1_pt1 | contig 11531 bp, 10 predicted proteins | sample 5400591 | NCBI WGS metagenome assembly WNGL01 (sample SAMN13153377, study PRJNA577476) | soil metagenome | isolation source: 80 cm soil or saprolite under Garry oak tree replicate 1 | place: USA:California | collected 2016-06-15
CAGTCACGGGCGAGACGCCCGTGCCACGATTGCTTCGTGGCATGGCCGTCCCGGCCATGATACAAAACTTGACCGATTTGTGAACGTTGTGCTTATCAAGTGGACCGTCGTTGCAGATTGGGGCTCGGCTGCCATGTGATGTCTCATGGCCATCTCGCGCTTGGCGATCAATCCAGCGCGCTTCGTGTCGCCCCGGTCATTCACGGGCGAGACGGTGGCGCCACGAACTACGGATCCGTTTTGATGAACTCGTAATCCACGAACCGCGCGGCGAAGAGGTTGTAAGCCTCGGCGGATTCGCGAGGCACCATGCGGACGATCGTGCCCAGGCAGGCGACGTGTACTGGGCGCTGTCCGGACTTTTCTGCGGGCAATGTCAGGATCATCTGGAACGGTGTCCCTCGTTTCAAAAGGCTCTCGGACCGAAAGAGCAGGCCCGAGCGGCTGATATTCTCCGTCGCGCCCTCCTGCCATCCCCCTGTGTCATTGGGACGGTACCGGAGGTTCATCCGAACCTCAAAGCGTCGGGCTCGCGGCAGAATGTGACCTGTGACCAGCATAGTTGTCTCCCCATCATTGCAGCAACTTCTGGAGCCCGCCACTCGCAGCGTGCAGGCCGAATCGGAAGCCTCAGATTGCTACGCGAGGCAGGCGCTATATGTAGACTACTTTCCGGTGCTCGAATCTATGAATTCATCTCACATCTTAGCGACTCTGAGATATTTCGCAATCGACCGCTGGTAGGGGCGGTGAGTGTCCTAAGGTAGTTGTAGGGAGTGTGACGTAAGTTCCAGCTCAAACGGCGTCGCTCCCGCTCCCCCTTACTGTAGCGTGCGATCGGCCGGGCGATCGCGAGCAGGCCGCCGAGTGAATGAAGCCCGGATACAATGTGATTTCCTGCGGCGCCGACGTTGCCGTTTATGGAACGCCCCTCACGGAGGGCGTCGCAGGTGCGGAAACTGGAAGTCGATAAATGAGGCGCCCAGTTCCAAGTCTCGTAGCGGCCGCCCGCAAGTATCATTGGCCGTGCGGGCGGCTACGTTAGGGTCGCCCTTACGCCGGCGGCCGAAAGACCGGCCGGCCGCCCTTTTCACGCCGAGTGGAAGTCAGGTGTTAGGTAGTCTTCCCAATCGGACTACCCAGGGAGGAGCCGGCAGGATAGGTAGACCCGGCAGCCACACCCTCGAATCGCACGACTTGGTCCGGGGCTATCCCGTAGGTGTAACGGCCCAAACCGGTGTTGGGTGTAGCCAATACGCCGAAGTTAGTCGGCGGAGTCAGAGCCCCCGTGACAGGCGCGCCCATTATAGTATCGTCACATGTTGGCGTGTAAGTGAAACCGTTGAGGTAACCGGTGCCGGTAAACCTGGAGTCCAGGTAGTTTCCCCCGACCAATGAGGTCATGTCGGTGTACTGCTGGTTTTGGGTAGCCGCAAAAGCGATCTCGGCCGAACCGACGGCGCGCAGGGACTGGACGGAGGTGGCCTCGTTGGCAGCCATTCTGGCAGTCACAAAGCTGGGAATGGCGATGGCGGCGATGATGGCGAGAATCGCCACGACGATCATAAGCTCCACTAGCGAAAACCCTTTTTCGTTCATACTTGTATCTCTCCTTTGAGCAAACAGCTAAAGTTTGTTGGGTCGGGGGCACCGTTCCGAGAGAAGTTCAACTGAACAAGCCTCCAGCCAGAAGTGTCTTTAAACTCGCCTTCGGACGCAGATCGCGGTCATGATTGCATCAAGGGAAGAGCGAGGAGTTTTGTTGATTGTTTACTTGTCAATTATAAGTGTTCGCTAATTTTCGGCAATGACCCGCTGGTAGGGGGCCGTATCCGTGGAAGGTGGTATGAACGGCAGGCGCTTTAGTTCCACAGAGGCCAAGTTGACAAAATGGTCAAATTTTTGCGTCATGGCGGGCGCAGGTTTGGAGTTCAGCCTTCAGGCTGCACGGACCGGGGCAGGCTAAAGCCTGAACTCCAAACGGGCCGTAAGCAGCGAATGGCTTGGGCGGTATGAGGCTCCCTCGCTATGACCTAGGGCCACTGGGTGGCCGCCAAGTTCACAAATCGGTCAAGTTTTGTATCATGGCTTTGGGTTGCTTCAGCGCGCGAGAGCGGCGGAAGATGGATGCGCTGAAGTCGACGTATCCGGCGATTGGGCTGGGGCCGCCAGGCAACACGGAGGGGCCGTCAGGCGCGCCGAGAGAGGACACCAGGAAGGAGGAGGCACATGAAAATTGAAGACACGAAAGCGAGACTCGCGAAGCTGTTCGATCATTCGATAGTTCGCCCCCACGCGACCAGGGAAGAGGTGCTCCACTTTGCGGAAACCGCGGTAAGACTGAAAACCGCCACTCTAACAGTTCAGCCGCACTATATCAGGTTGGCTGCCGAGCTGTTGAAGGGCTCCGGAGTTCTCTTGGGAACCGTGGTGGGCTTCCCACACGGAAACGAAACTCCTTGCATGAAAGGATACCAGGCGAAAGCGGTGCTTGATCTCGGGGCGGAAGAGATCGACATGGTAATGAACATTCCCGCGCTGAAGAATGGAGAAGAGAAATTGTTTATCGGCGACATCGAAGGCGTAGTCAAGACCGCACGGGGCGTTAAGGTCAAAGTCATAACGGAAAACTGCTACCTTACGCAGGAAGAGAAACAACGAGCCTGCAGATGGATCGCCCGGACCGGGGCTCATTTTGTGAAGACATCGACAGCCTATGGGGACGGGGGCGCTACTCTGGACGATGTTCGGCTGATGTATCAGGCAGTGGAGGGGAAATGCCAGGTCAAGGCCGCCGGAGGCATCCGCAAGATAGAAGAGATCCTGGAGTACCTGAAAGCCGGGGCACGGCGGTTTGGTTCGACCCGGACCGACCAGTTTCTGCGGGCGTTCCAGGAGTTGCCGGAGGACAAGAGGGAAGCATTCAGCGAGTTCTTGACCTAATTCATTTCTTCGATCACAAACGCAACCGGTTGCATCAACCCGCCAAAAGCGTGGCCACGAATTCCACGAATTTCTTTCGAGTAATTCGTGAAATTCGTGGCAAGTTTCTGCGAGGTCCTTTACACCATCGTATTACGGAACCGATGACTAAGTTTTCTCCGTGGTCTCCGTGGTGAATAAGGTGGCGAATTCTCCGCGGCGTTCGAGCAGCCTGTGCGGAGGTCCTTCTTCCACGATCCTGGCGCCGGAGAGAACGATGACGCGGTCAGCGTTCGAGGCGAGCTGCAACCGGTGCGAAATCAGGATGGTCGTGCGGCCTCGCATGATGGCCTCGTAGCCGGCGACTACCTGTCTTTCGGAGACCGGATCGAGCGAGGCGGTCGCCTCGTCCAGAATCAGCACCGCCGGATTCGCCAGAAATGCTCGCGCGATCGCAATGCGCTGACGCTCTCCCGACGAAAGCGCGAGCCCGCGCTCGCCCACGGACGTTTCGTATTTCTGCGGCAGATTCTGTATGAACTCGTCGATCCCCGCAGAGCGAGCGGCCTCGACGATCTCCGCCTCCGTCGCCTCGGGGCGCGCATAGCCGATATTCTCGGCTATGGACGCGTTGAAGACAAAGGGTTCCTGATCGACGAGGACCACGTGCCTCCGCAAATCCTCCAGCCTGAAGGCGCGGAGATCGCGGCCGTCGAGACGCACCAGACCGCAATCGGGATCGATGAGGCGCAGCATCAGGTCCGCGACCGTCGACTTGCCGCTTCCGCTCGGCCCCACGATGGCGAGAACTTCCCCACTGCGAACAAAAAAAGAGACGCTGTCCAGCACCGGAACGCCGCGGCCGTAGGAGAGCGTGACGTTTTCAAAAGCAACCTCACCGCGAACGAGCGCGGCCGAAACGGCGTCCGGCCGTTCCACGACCTCCGGGGGAGTATCCAGAATCTGCTGCACACGCTCGATCGAAACCCGGGCCGTCGCAAGGCTCGCGTACAGCCCCATCAGGGCCTGGACCGGCGGCAGGAGCCGCATCTGGTAGGCCATAAACGCCACGAAGGTTCCCATGCTGAGGGTTCCTCCGATCACTTGAAGACCGCCGTAGAGAAAGACCGCCGCTGTGCCCGCCGAAAGGATCAGCCCTGGAATCCCTCCCGCGAGATACGAAAACAACTGCATCGACGACAGCGCGTCCATGAAGCTTTCGTTCTTCCGGTGGAAGCGCGCGGCCTCGCGCTCCTGGGCGTTCGAAGTCACGACCAGTTTCATCCCCTGGAGCGTTTCAATCAGGAAGGTGCCGATATCGGCGCTGCGCTGGCGCAATCGCGAAACCTTTTCAGCAAGCCGCCTCCGGTAGCGTGTCAGCGCCCAGACGCTCAAGGGCAGGAGCGCAACACTCAGGAGAAAGAGCCGCAGGTCGAGCCAGAGCATGATCCCGATGGTGCCCGCCAGGAACAGGACATTTCCGACCCAGGCGAGAGCCCCTTCCGCGGCAATACGCTGGATTTCACCCATGTCGTTGTTGATCCGCGAGACGATTTCCCCGAGCGGGGTTCGCGCGTAGAAGCGCGGCGACAGTCGCTGGAGGTGCCGGTACAGAGCCAGACGCATGTCAAACAGCATCTCGGCCGAAACCCGCGTATAGCGCAGCCCGCTCGCCGTGTTCAGGGCAAAACTCAAGGCCGTGATCCCGCAGAACAGGAGGACGATGCGCCCGAGCATCGACGCGTCCCGCCCCAGGAGCGCGCGGTCGATCAGGTCCTTGGAAAGGTAGGGAAGAAACAGTGCGAGAATCGTACTGATCAGACTGAGCCCAAGGACCAGGAGAAGCCGCCGCAAATAGGGCAATACGAGAACCAGCGCCGGCCGGGAATTCTTGTCGAAAGCGGAGGGGCACATATCACCGACCAAGGGAAGAATTGACCCCAGAAAGACTTGCCACGAATTTCACGAATTCTACGAATTTGTTTGGTCACAGACAGTGGATACTGTGATGCAAAGCCGTCCGGGACCGCCAGCCTGTTTTCGTGTAATTCGTGAAGTTCGTGGCCAGCTTTCTCCGTGACTCTGTGGCCAATAACGCGTTCAATCGTCAATAATCAATGGGTCAACTGAGGCGGCGGCATGACATACAGGTCCGTGGTCATGTCCCCGTCCAGGGTGATCGTGCGCAGGTACTGGTACGTATTCGCGTCGTACAGGTCGATAGTGTTTCCGGCCTGATAGATGTACAGGAGCTTTCCGTTGGAGCTCGTCTTCAAGGCCATGCGCGGGCGGCCGGCAAACTCGACTTTGTTGTGCAGCTTCCGATTTTCGAGATCGAAAGTCCAGAACTCGTAACGCCCGATCTCGTTATGCAGGCCGTAGGCCCGCTTGCGGCCGGGAGCCAGCGCAAAGCTGACCCATGCGGCCGGGCCCAGGGTGTAGAAATCGACGCGCTTCTGCGAGAAATTGACGCGCGCCACTCCCATCACCCTCCGGTTCTGCACCGGATCCTGAACGGTGAATATCCCGGTGAAGAAACCCGGCTCCTCGTTGATGTCGTCCATGGAGCCGAAGTTGATCCGGCCGAAACCCTCCTCGATCGGACGAGACAGCTCCCACTTATCCACCTGCTTGAATTCCGCGGTGTCGTAAATCAGAACGTCTTCGGAAAAGAAGTACAGGAGCTTTCCGTCCGGGGATATCCGGATGTTGGCGAACTCCCTCTCCTCATTCTTGGGCCACGGGATCGTGCGCAGCACCTTGTGCTCTTTCAGGTCGTACTGCAGGAGTGTCGGCGCGCCGATTTCGAAGCGATCGGCCAGCTTCGTGTAGGTTTCGGTGAGCAGGATGATGTAACGGTTCAGCGGGTCCGGTTCAAAGCTGCGGATGCGAATCTTCTTGCCGCCTTCACTCAGCTTGAAGGTGTCGATTACCTGCCGCGAGGCGATGTCCACGACCTCCATATCTACCTGATCTGCGCTGAGGACGTAGAAGCGCTTGCGGTCCTGGCCGAGGCTCATCCGGCGCGGGATTCCCGTTCTCGTTCTCATTTCTCCCGTAACCTTTTCTGTCGACTCGTCGATGATCAGAATCCGGTCGCGAAACACGCCGAGGTAGAGGGTTCCGTTACCCCCCGTGAGCTTTTCCGCAGGGGCTCTCTTCTGCGCCGCCGGAAGGAGAGTGGCAACCAGAGCAACCAATGAAATCTTCAGTAACGAAATTCGCATGAGGAAAGATCCAGACGCACGAATTTCACCGCAGAGTCCGCAGAGAGAGATTTGGCAAATGACAAATGAAAAATGACCAATGAAAAATGACAAATCGCAGTTCGTTGTCCCGACTTCTGACGTCTATTTGTCATTTGGCATTTTGGCCGAAAAATCCTTGCCAGCTTCCGAAGGAGGACTCCGTGGATCTCCGTGTCTCCGTGGTGAAAAAGAGTGTCGTCCTTGTCACGCGCGGTTACGGGAAGATCAGGTCGATCTTGCGCCAGTCTTTTTGCGCCGCTGCGCACTTGCCTGTCCAGTCGGGCGCGTGGTTGAGCTGGTCGGGAACCTGCGCCGGCCAGTAGCACCCCGTGTGGCAGTCAAACAGATCGCGCTCGACGGGCTGGCACAGCCCGGCGGTTCCCCCGCTCGAATCCACTTCCCAGCCGGGGTCAAACTGCAGCGAGCAGCCCAAAGGGAAATGCGGGCTCTGCTGTGGCTGCTGCGGAGGCCCTTGCTGAAGAGCGACGACGTCTCCTTCCCGCGGATTGCCCTTCGGCTCGAGGTCCTGCTCCACCATGGCGGCTTTGCGGTTCACGGATTTCAGATGTTTCATAATCCACCGGGATCGTCGAATTGTTTCAAGAATTTGGGATTGCGCTCCGAAATCTCTCCGTAGATCTGAAGGCACGTGTCGGTCCACCCTCGGATCCATTCACAGTAATGAAGGTTCGGGTGCGTGGTAGCTCCGTAACGCGTGTAGGCTTCGTGATAGCATCCACCGGCGCAGAGAGGGCGCGCCCAGCATTTGCTGCAATCAGTCTTGTCCGCGATGTGGTTCCTGGCCAGGAAATCGGATTGGGCTCGCCGGTCTATGCCGTCTCCCACGCTCCCGAGCTTGTGCGCGTCAGAGCCGGCGAAACGGTGGCAAAGCGCAACATCGCCGCCCGTGGAAACGCCCAGGAGTCCCAATCCGGCGCCGCACGGATAAGCCTTGCTGGCTCCCTTGTGGATTTCTTCCAGCGTATCCCTGACATTGGAGAATCCATGGTGCCGGTCCGCAATCGCGTAGTCGAGAAATTCCCCGGCCAGCTCGCGGAACTGCGCCAGCACATGATCGAAACCAGGCTCGTCGATGGCATACAGCCGGTTCGGAGAAGCAGTGACCGGAGCAAAGCCCACTTCCCAAAAGCCGATCTCGCCGGTCAGGTGCCGGAAGATTCTTGTGATGTCCGATGTCGTCGACGTGAGCGTCACCCGGGCGCCTATGGGCCGGGTACGGTGACGCCGCAGCAATTCGCGGATCCTGGGCGCGACGACGTCATAGCTCCCGGTGCCGTCGTGAAACACGCGGAACTGATCCTGTATCTCTCGGGGCCCGTCGATCGAGATCGTGACGCCGACGCGATTCTCCGCGAGAAACTCGATGATTTCAGGCCGCAGGAGAGTGCCGTTGGTCGTAAGACTGAAATCGACTTCTTTGCCCATCTCCGCGGCGCGCCTGCGCGCGTAGGCAATGGTCGATTTGAGCACCGGGAAATTCAGGAGAGTCTCGCCGCCAAAGAAGGTGAGGTGCGCGACTTTGTTCGAGCCCGATTCCCGCAGCATGAGCTCCACGCTTTGCCGGGCCGTTTCCTCGCTCATGAACGCGGGTTGCTTGCCGTCCCGAGTGTCCACGATCCGGTCTTCTCCGTACTCGTAACAATAGGTGCAACTGAGGTTGCACTTGTTGGTGACGTTGAGGACGAGAGTGGTCAGCGGGAAGGGGACCGGCGGCAGATTCCTGGACAAAGGCTCCGTGCCGTCCACCGCTTCGCCGATGGTCCGTGCGCCCAGCAGTTCCGAGACAGTTTCCTCCAGTTCCGAGCGCCCGAAGCGGTTCGATAGCTCGTCGACCAGCTGGCTTCGTGTTCTCGGCCCCCGGTCCAGAGCGTCGACTACTGCGGACGCCGTGTCGTCGAGGGCGAAAACGGCGGCGCTGGGAACCAGGTAGACAAACCTGCGCCCCGCGGCCTGAAACGGATGAAATTCCCGCAGCTGTAACGGCATCAGTGTATCACCTCGGGCTGATCGAACTTCATATACAGCGGAACGGTGACTACCAGATGCGCTCGCGCGCGAATCGGTTTTGCTTCCTTATTTTCGGGAGTGTAGGTCGCCACGATCCAGACATCTCCGTAATTGTTGGTCCCGTTCCTGCGCTGGGGATTAGGTCCGTCAACGTTAGGAGTGAAGAGACCCGCGGCATCCAGGGTCCCGACGAAATTTCTGTCGTCGTCGCCGAACGTCGCGGTGTATTCCTCCATGCTCCACGCCACGTCCACCATGCCGAGATTCAGGTCATCCTTGGTATCGGGCTTGCCGTCCGGTCCGTTGTGATATGCGACGGCTTCGAATTGCTGGTACTGCTTCGGAAAGTTAATACCCCCGATGCGCCCAAGGCCGGCCAGTGGAGTCACTTTAAGCCCGTCGATTTTGTCATACACGACCACGGCGCCCTGATGGGCGGCGCCAGAGACATACAGGTCTCGCGCGCCCGCAGGAGCATCGCGGGCCACCTCGACTTCGACCGTTGCCGACTCCTTGCTCGACGCGGTAACGCCGGTGACTTTGATTCCCGGGCCAAAATCGATGTCGGAAGGGGTGAGTGTAACCGGCAGGTTGACGCCGAAGATCTTTATGGCTCTGTGCACGGATGAAGTCTTGAGCGCGCCGCGATCGACGCCCAGCACTAACGGGTCACTGCCGATGCGGCGGAGCTGAACGTCGATGCCGGTTTCGTCGTAGGCGCCGCTGAACCAGCGCCCCGAAAGGGAACTCCAGTCCCGCTCCAAAAACATCACCTCGCGCAGCGCGGTCGCGTCATTGGCGCCTTCCACCGAACGCCCGCGCCACTGAAACCCGGTGTAGACCAGGGCCTTTCCGGCGCGTTCCACCTGCTGCCCGGACCGCGCGTAGGTGTAGCGGATTTCGGTGGCGAACGCGTCCTCGGCGCCGGCAACGGGAGAAATCACCACCTGTCCGTAAACGGGCCCCTTGCCCAACTGGTATCCCGAAAGCGCCCAGCGTCCCTGAAGCCGGGGCGGGCGCATGTTTGCCGACCAGGCCGACCACTCCGCGGTCTTGAGCGGGAAAGCGCTCGAGAGATGAGCGACAGCTTTTTCCATCGGGTGCCGGTTGTCCGGCGGACGCCCGTCCGGTCCAGGCTCGGTCTGGGGCGGGCCCAGGCGGCGGAAAGCCTGGAAATCCGAAAGCGGATAGTAACCCCGGTGCATGGCGACCAGCAACTCCCATTCTTCCTTGGTGCGGCGTTGGAGTATGACGCGGCCCATCGAGTGGCACTTGCTGCAGACTTGTTCCGTGTCTTTGTCGGAGTATTTGTAATCGATCATCCGCTTTTCCACTTCGAAGGCGCCCGGTCGAGCCTCTTCGGGAGCGAGCCCGAGGCTGTTGGAGAGGTATTTCAAAACGGCGCGCGCGGCCTCCGGTTCGATCTGCAGTTTGTTCAGGCTGACCATCCGCTTGATCGTCTGCTGCCATCCTTCGGGCGTAGTACGCCGGTAGGAGATGCGCGACATCCGTTTCTTCTCGTCGATCTTGTGGCAGGAAGAGCAGGACTTCTGGACCAGCTCGCTCGTGATGGGGATCCCTTCGTCTTCGGGCTTCTCTTCTTTGGCCGGGGTCTCGGCTTTCTTCTGCTCCTGTCCGCGCACAATGTGAGCGTGTAGAAAAAGGGCGATCGCTGCCAGGGAGATGACAAATCCCGCTCTCATCGTAGGACCAGAAAATAGATCGCAGGGACTCTATCACAAAGACACGAAGACACAAAGATGCGCCAAGTTTGCGAAAGTTTGCAAAGGTTTTGTGGGTGGATCTTTGTGTCTTCGTGGTGAAACAAAATGTGGGATGGCTTAGTTAGTTTCTGTCGCGAAACCTGAATATCCTTGTGCCGTAAGGTTCCGCGGCCCTATAGCGTGAAATAAAAATGCCGACCGAGCCTTGTTTTCTTCGGAAAGTCTAGCCTAGTTTCTGGCGCGAAACCAAGGACCCCGAAGGGGTCCAGCAGGACAGCCCAGGGCGCGAGCCCTGGGTTCAAAGTTCGGATTGCGGAAAGCCCTGAAAGGGCGGCGCAGGGAGTTAGGTCTCAACTCCAGATAACTGCTCGTCATAAGGAACCTCTTTGGTACCGGGACCAACTGCATCGCCCCTTCAGGGCTTCCGTTGTTACTGTGCTTGTTCCCAGGGCTTGCGCCCTGGGCTTTCCTGAGTCGCCCCTGCGGGGCTAGTTTCGCGCCAGAAACTAGCCTAGTTTCTGGCGGCAAACTCTGGCGCTAGCCAAGCGGCCCGCACCTCCGTACTGCCGGCCCTTCGGGCCTGGACTGTGAGTATGAGAAATTCGAGTTTCGCGCCAGAAACTAATCAGGGTGGCGGGCGGGGTAGAGGCGTCGCACCCGATCCACGTCGGCCGCCGACAGGCCGGAGTGGAGGCGGATTTCGTCGCGGCTGTTCAGATTTCGGCGGTAGCGGCGAAAGTAAGCGACCACGTCGCCGCCATAGCCGAAGAAGTACATGATGTCTTCGTAGTCGGCGGTATGGACGAGGCCCAGGCCGTGGCCGCTCTCATGGAGGCAGGTCAGATAGACAATCGCGTCGCGGAAGAGAGGATCACGCCGGGCTTCGGCGGCGATGTCGGCGCCGAGGGCGTCCGTTGACGGGTAGACAAAAACCTCCGCGCCGCGCTTCTCCCCCACGCGAATGGGACGCATCTCGCCATAGCGCCCGCCGCCTCCGCCAATCCAGCGGACACGAAGGAGTGCCTGCGGCTCGGGGGCCGCGCGGAAGCGGAGCGAGCCGCCGGCAGCTCGCTCCCACGCCTCCAGCGCCCAGCGCGCGAGCTGGTCGTCACCCGCGCGGTAGCCGGCGGCCTCGGATCCCGGGCCGATGTGATAGCCCACGGGCTCGGATGTGTCGAGCGGAGCAAAGAACGTGCCCTGCATTGGGGACAAGCACAGAGCCGCTACAGTAAGAAATCGGATCCACGGAATCACGCTTGCTGCTCTGTGCACCGGTTTCACCCGCACAACTTTAGGGGTCAAGTGGCAAAGGGGTCAAGGGACAAAGGACGAGGGGCAGAGGGGCAGAGGGGCAGAGGGGCAGAGGGGCAGAGGGGCAGAGGGAAACGCTCGGAATGGAGATCCAAGGACTCTGGGCCCGCCCCGGACTCGAAATGACAAATGACAAATGACCGATGACAAATGACAAATAGACCGGATCGGACTGGCGCCCGGGGAATTTGTCATCTGTCATTGGCCATTGGTCATTTGTCATTTCCGAGAAATCCTGACTTTACCGAGACCCTGAGGTCGTCCCCTTTGCCCCTCCGCCCCTCGTTTGTCAGGATCC
>WNGL01009114.1_pt1 | contig 11531 bp, 7 predicted proteins | sample 5400591 | NCBI WGS metagenome assembly WNGL01 (sample SAMN13153377, study PRJNA577476) | soil metagenome | isolation source: 80 cm soil or saprolite under Garry oak tree replicate 1 | place: USA:California | collected 2016-06-15
AGCCCACACAGATCAGGTATGTTAGAATAGGTCTGGAAGCCTTTTAATTCATGCTGATGGGCGACATTCGACAGTGCCCGTTTCTCAGGAGGTGTCTCGTGTTTCGCTGGGATGTTGTCTGGCATTTTCTCTTCCAGGACCCTAATCTCATCTTCCTCAATGCGGCCTGGATAACCCTATGGTTGTCAGTTGTCTCTCAAACCTGTGGTGTAATACTGGGCCTTTTTCTGGCACTGATGCGCATGTCGCGCTTTCCGCTGCTTTCAAGGGTAGCTGGTGCATACATCTGGTTCTTTCGCGGCAGCCCTCTGCTAGTCCAGGTGCTGCTGCTATGGGATGGCCTGCCGAAAATCTTCCCTTCTTTACTCCTGGCTGACTGGGCCTGTATCATCGTTGCCTTCTCGCTGAATGAAGGCGCATACATGGCAGAGATCATTCGCGCGGCTATTACCTCAGTAGACCCCGGCCAGATGGAGGCGGCAAAATCGCTGGGTATGCGCTACCCGCTTGCTATGCGCCGCGTTGTACTGCCACAGGCAGCGCGTGTCATCATACCACCATTAGGCAACGAATTCAACAATATGCTCAAGACGACCTCCATCGCTTCGGTCATTGGTTTGCAGGAGCTCACTGGCAGCGCGGAGGTCTACGGTTCACAGGCGTTCGTAATCTTTGAGCTGTTGATTGTTGCCACCTTTTATTACCTGCTGCTGACGACTGTGTGGGGCTATATCCAGGGTTGGATTGAGAATCGACTGGATCCCGACCGCGTGCAGACGAGGATCGAGCTGGAGGACAAAAAGAGCTTTGCACAACGCCTGGTAGGATTCGGCGGTTCGCGTTCTGGCGGTACGCTGGTGAGCGGGCGTTAGGAAAGGAAGGCGTTATGAGTATAGAACGGGTTGAGCTTCCAGCAACGAACGGCAGTGAAATGGTACGTGCCGAGAATGTAGTTAAGCGCTTTGGCAGCTTGACGGTGTTGAACGGTATTGACCTTTCTGTTAAGCGTAGGCAGGTCGTGGTGATTATTGGCCCGAGCGGCTCCGGAAAAACAACAATGCTGCGCTGCATTAACCACCTGGAGAAGATCGATAGTGGACGCATTTATATCGAAGGTCAATTGGTAGGATATCGCGAGCAGGCCGGCCGATTGGTGGAAGATAGCGAGGCAAGCATCGCCCGTATGCGCTCCCAGGTAGGCTTTGTTTTTCAGCGCTTTAACCTGTTTGCTCACATGACGGCGCTAGACAATATTATTGAGGCTCCCATTCATGTGCTGCACCAGCCGAGAGTTGAGGTAACTGAACGTGCCATGGCTTTGCTTGAGAAAGTCGGTCTCTCTGAGAAAGCAAGTACCTATCCACACAAGCTCTCTGGTGGTCAACAGCAGCGCGTTGCCATCGCCCGCGCGCTCGCCATGAATCCAAAATTGATGCTTTTCGACGAAGCTACTTCAGCGCTTGATCCAGAACTGGTTGGCGAAGTGCTCAAGGTGATGCGCCAGCTTGCCGAGGAAGGTATGACGATGGTGGTAGTGACACATGAGATGGGCTTTGCCCGCGAGGTGGCCGATGACGTGATCTTTATGGATAAGGGCGTTATTGTAGAGGAAGGATCAGCAGAGCAGGTTTTTGATAATGCTCAGAACGAGCGCACGCGTGGTTTCTTGAGGTCGATCTTGTAAAACAGGGGTCGCAGTCAACCCTGTTAGATGCCTGCCAGGTGTGGTGGGCGACGCGCGAGTTTCATCGACAGGCTACCGAGGGTGAAATTGGGGTGTGAGTCGAGCAGCATCAGAAAGGCCTGTACCACCGTTGGATCGAATTTAGTTGTGGAGCCCAGCAGAAGCCGTTCGCGTGCCGCAGCGCACGAGGGAGGAGCTTTATAGGGTCGTTCTGTGGTCAAGGCATCATAGACATCCGCCACAGCCAGAATCCGTGCGCCAAGTGGGATGTCTTCGCCTCGCAATCCTGCAGGATAGCCACCTCCATCCCATGCCTCGTGGTGATGGAGCACGGTCTCCACGTAGAAGGGGTCGATATCGCAACCTATCAGGATAGTAGCACCTATTACCGGATGGCGTTCTATCGTGCGTCGTTCCTCGGCGGATAATGCCGCCGACTTATTAAGGATATTATTGGCGATCCACGTCTTGCCCAGGTCATGTACCAGTGCAGCCAATGCCAGGTTGCTCGCTTCTCGCCTGCTCCAACCCAACTGGCGAGCCAGTCTGTAAGCGTAGGTCGCTACCCTGCGCGAATGCTCATAGGTCACAAGGTCACGCTCTTGAATGCTCTTCACAAAGGATAGGAGAAGCCTTCTATTTTCGCTTTCTCGTTCAATATGTATTGCTCCCACCACTCTTCTCCGCTCTCTAAAACGTTTAGCTGGTCACGATGCCCATCTTCCAACACTGTCCATACATATTACATTTTCTCATTAATCTGAGTCTATGATCGCAGTCTAATCAAGTACTTTTGTATATATCTGTCCTTTTATATGCACTTGCTCTTCAATCATCTATATTATCCCCCAAATAGTCCCTTTTTCTATGATTGCTGCGGCTCAAACGTTACAATGTAGAAATGGACTGGTTTTGGGAATTACTTCGGTAACAGAGAGCAGAAGTGATGAAACATGGCAGAGAATGATGCAAAGGAGAACCTGGAGCAGAGACCGGTTTCCGAGCCTAGTGAACCGCAACAAATGGAAGGCGTTGTCACTGTTGTGCTAACGGCCGATAACCATCTCGGCTATGCTGGATTGAGTCAACGACCTCGTAAACGCGAGGAGTGCCGGCGGCGGCTGCGCCATGCTTTTCAGATGGCGACTGATTTTGCCGTGAATCAGGGCGTTGATCTTTTCATTCAGGCGGGCGATCTGTTTGATACACCCAATCCGGATGAGCGGGATCGCAGCTTTGTAGCGGAGCGCCTGGCGCAGCTACGAAAGAAAGGTATTCGCGCTTTTGCCCTGGGCGGGGTTCATGATACCCCGGTAAATTCTCACTCTGTGCCAGATAAGGTTCCTCCTGCCCCGCAGATCAGTTTTGAACGCCTGGGTGCACTCCATTATTTTGCTCCACAGAATAATAGAGGAACTGCAAAGGCCAAGATCCTAATGGAACCTGTCATTATTGATGTACATGGTGTACGTATTGGCATCTGCGGCTTGAGCGTAATTGGCGATCAAGAAGGTGATCCACTTGCTCACCTGCGAGTGCAAGACGACATCGAGGGCGCTGCTATTTCACTACTTGTTTTACATGCGCCGATCGAGGATCTGACGACAGGTTCATCCTCACTGGAAATACGAGCGCAGGTTGGCCGTGCCAGTATCGCAAACCAGACAAAGTTTCAGCATATACTAGCTGGCTACCATCACGCCCATCGCCAACTCCGTATTGGTAATTGTAATGTAGTTGTTGCTGGAGCTACTCAACATTTCGACTTCAGTGATCTTGATGATAATCCAGGCTTCGTTTTTTTAGGGTTAGCCGCTGACGGTATCCGTTGGTGTAACCATATTCCCGTAGACTCTTTGCCGTTGCGACGTCTGGTGGTGAACACAAGCGAATTGTGGCCGGATGGCACCGAGCGTGTAATTGAGCAACTGCGTCCACTATGCGATCCGCAGGCGCTGGTGCAGGTCCGGCTGGAAGGTGCACTTACGCGTGGACAATACCATCAATTAGATTTCAACCAGGTAAGGCGCTACGGCGAGGAACATTGTTTCGCTTTGATTATCGATGATAGTGCTCTGTCGCTCCTGCCCGAGCGGGAAGGCGCTCCTACTGAAATCGGGGAACGTCTCTCTCTGCGCGAGGAACTCGAGGCTTTAGCGGAAGAATGGATTGATGCTGCACAGGACGAGCAAGAAAAGAAAGCCTTGCAGGCGACTAGAGAAGAGTTGCTGGCGGCCCTGGATGAAGAAAAAGGTAGAAGGTAAGGTTGCTATGAATGGAGTGAGCGCATGATTATCCTTAAGCATCTGGCAGTCGAAAATTTCAGGCTCTTGCGAGAGATCAACCTGCACTTCCCAGAGCGTGGCAGTATTCTCATTCAAGGTCCAAACGAAGCCGGCAAGTCAACACTTTTTGAAAGTATCTACTTTGCCCTCTATGGTGAGCCTCTTGTTTCTGAACAGAGAAGGCGCACCCTGGATGACCTGATATCCTATGGCGCAACGCGTGCCGAAGTGAGGTTGACGCTGTCGATTGGCGTCACAGATATGACGATCACACGCAGTATCGAACGCGGACAAGGACAACAGGTGATACTGTATGTTCAAAGAATAGGCATGCCTGAAGAGGCAGCAATCACCGATGTCAGTTCGGCCAACAGCCGTATTGCCGCTGAGATAGGAAGTATCGATGGTGAGACGCTGCGTAATACCTGTCTTGTTGAACAAAGGGATCTGAACCGCCTGGAGAGGCTGAGCGGTAGTGAGCGAGAAGCCACCGTGCATAAGCTATTGGGGCTTGAAAAGCTGACACGCCTGGCTGAGCAGTTCAGGGTAACGGAACATGACGAGCAGCTTCTTGGTGAGAGCGTCGAGCGCCTGCAGTTGGCTGAAATACAGGCTCGCATTCCTGAATTGAGCAAAGAGCTTGGTCACATTGAGACAATCCTTGATACCGTGACCGTATCTGAAGGTCTGGCAGAGATAAGCCAGCAGGAAGCGGAGATCGCTGAACAAGAGCAATCGCTTGAAGAGCTTCAGACAAGGCGCAATGAACTTAAAGGCGACCAGGGGCGCATCCAGCAACTGAAGAAAGCGGATGCGATCCTTGGTGAGATCATTGCAGCGTACGATGCGATGGCGGAGGCGCAGCGTGAAATTCCCGAACTTGAGCGACAAATAGCCGAACTAGACCGGCGCGAACGCGAAGATTTGCCTGCACTGGAGCATCGTGTACATGACCTGCAAGACCTGACTGGTTCCTTTGCTACTCTTTTACGCATGAGCGAAGACTTAATCAATATTGACAGAATGATCAGGCAGCTTGAGCAAGAACTAAAAGAACAAAAGCCCACTATTGATGAACTGAAGGAACTCGAAGAGCAGATTGCTCACGCGCAAGCGCAAATAGATCAGATCCAGCAAACTCAGCGCGAACTGGAAGAACAGCAAGCGGAGCGTCCACGCCTGGAAACGCGCCTACCGCGCTTAAAGCGCCTGTCCGAGCAAGTAGCGGCATTTCGCAAGGCAAAAGCACAGTACACAAAACGCGTTATGCAGGCGGGACTGGCAGAGGAGCATAGCGTACAACTCGTAAGCGTGCAGAAGGAATTGCACGAGACCGAACAGGAACTGGTGCTGGTCGAGGCTGAGGCACAACAGGTCCAGCAGCGTGCAGATGAAATGGAGAAGCACTGGCGCCAGCTCAGCATGCGCCGCCAGCTTGAGGAGTGGCAGCGTGTAAAAGGTCTATCACAAGGGCTGAAGGAAGCAGGACAACACGTTATGTTTGCTCACCAGCAGCAGGAGCAACTAACCCGTGAAGTACAGGATGCCCATAATGCTGCCAGGCTAAGGTTGGGTTTTGTGATCGTTTGCTGTGTGTTTATAGCGTTATTCGTTATCGCTGCCAGTTTTGCATTTTTCAACCGATCGTATCCAATCGCCCCTATTATGGGTGCACTTGCCCTGCTATCAGTTGCGGGCGCCGGATTCTGCCTGCAAAATTATCTCAAAGCACGCGAGAATGAACAGGAAGCTGACCAGCTCATGCAGCAAGCCATCGGCCAGATTGGCATGATGGTGGCTGCGCGCGAGGCTGCGGGGCGCATGGGAGGAAAGCAGGATGCGCTTGTGCAGGTCGAGCGTGAGATTCATTCGCTCGGTGGTACGATCCCTAGATCCGTTGAAGAAGCGCGGCTTCTCCTCGAGCGCCTGCCTGACCAGGGAGAGAGCCTGGCTGACATTCAGCAGCAAATGACCAAGCTACACACAGAGGCGCTGACTGCTCGCAATCAAGTAAATGTGACGATCGAGGCAGTGGCAGCACTGCGCAAGGAATGCGCACGCCTGGAGGAGCAATACAGGCAGGAAACCATGGATGAGACCGGTGATACCTCTCGTACAATGCCTTCTGCATTCACCAACAGGGCAGCTCTAGAGCGAATCTATCAAGAGATTGTGACGCTTGCGAGCCAGGAAAGGCTGCCAATACCGGACTTTGACAAGCTCGTGGTCACGCCCACCCCAGAAACTACAAACCGCTCGGACTCTCCTGGGGCCGACGAAGGTATACTACTGCAGGAAAGCGGTCTGGAACTGGATACGCTTATCGAAGCTGCTCTCAAGGATACCGAGCGTGCGCTGGTGGCCATCAGTGCAAAGATGGAAGTCGTACCAGATATAAGCAGGGAAATCCGTGTATGCCGGGACGCGCTCAATACCCTCTTCACTCGTAAACGGATTATAGAGGAACGCCATGAACGCTTCCAGACATACAATCCTACGCAGCAGATCGAGCGCGCCCGCGAACAAAAGGCAGCACTATATGATGCTCTAAGCGGTTTACAGAACTCCTTGCGCCAGCGTGTGCAGCCACTGGGAATTCCTTATGGCCAGACAGCAGCTCATAATGCTGAGATAGCCGCACGCAAGCAACTGGAGGCTTTGCAGATCACCCTGGGGAACCGTATAGAACTTCAGAGCCGGCACCTAAGATATGTTTCCAGTTTGAGACAGCACCAAGAGTCATTATCCGAACTATACCGGCAGTTGGCGAAGTTCAGCAGCTCTCTCGGCAGTTGGATTGTGCCTTTAAACCCCTTTGCTGATGCGCTTGTAGGGTTACGTACACGCTGCCAGCATGAATTGCAAGAAGCCCACGAGGAGGGCATCCTGCAGAAACTTGAAGAGCTGCAGCTCCAGGAAGGCGCTTCGCAAGCAAAAATAGAGCTATGTCGCCAGGAGATAGAAGAGGCGCAGGAACGCATCGCCGCCATGCTGGCGCAGCGCAATCGCCCTCCTGCGAAAGGATATACTATTGCCGATATCGTCGTTGTCTGGCCATTAGTAGGTGAATACTCTACGCAAGATCGCAGCCGGCTGCAGGAAGAGCACGAGGCCAAAGAACAGGAACTGCACCAGCTTGAACAACGAGAACTGGAACTCAGCACAAGACTGCAGGTAGGTGATGACAGGCTCGATCTTGAACAGGCGCGTAAACGTATGGAACTGCAGGAGCGCAGCTACCAAACGAAGACACGTGGCGGCTTGATGGTGAAGGTTTTGAACGAGCGCCTGATACAGAAGGTGCTCCCACGTACTGAGTATTATATGCACCAGCTTGTTCCACTGCTCACCTGTGGACGCTACCGCGACGTTCGCCTGACGGCTGATCTGGAGGAAGGAAGCGCCAGTGGAGGAGTATTGCAACTGCGCGTGTGGGAATCCTCCGCCGGTGAATATCTGCCGCTATCAGCTCTTTCGGGTGGAACTGCTGACCAGCTTTCGTTGGCATTGCGCCTGGCCTTCACAATTGCAGCACTTCCACGCGAGCTGGTACTTACACCTGGTTTCATACTGCTAGATGAGCCGTTAAGCTCGCTCGATCGCGCTCATAGCCATGCACTGGTGGATGTTATCGCGGGTGAAATGCTCGGCCAGCATTTTGAACAGGTGCTGCTCATGTCACATAACAGTGAGTTTGAGCCCGCTATGTTCCCTTACCACGTCTATATGGACAGCGGTATGGTGGTGGAGAGCAATCTGCCAACCCCGCCTGCTGCGGGGACAAATGGCAACAGCGGGAGCGCGGTGCGAGAGCCTGTGCCTGTTTCAATTATGCAAGAATAAACCTCTCCACCTCTCTCGTGGCCTGTTCTATGTCATTACCTTCCAACCACACGATGCGCTTGTCTTTGCGGAACCAGGTTAACTGGCGTCGTGTGAAATCGTGAATAGCGTATTTAAGCCGCGTAACCATTTCGGCCTCGCTCGCAAACTCGCCTCTCAGCCAGCGACTGATAAAACGATACTCTAACCCAAAGGACTCCAGCCGTTCGTGGCTGATGCCATGTTCAAGCAGGTCACGTACTTCTTGCACCATTCCTTGCTGTATGCGTTCTTCGACTCGCGCATCAATGCGCTGGTAAAGTACATTGCGAGGCCAGGCGATGCCCAGTAAAAGGCAGCGGTAGAGGGGCGCTGCTATGCCTCGTTGTTGGGAGAAAGGTTTACCGGAGATTAAGTAGACCTCCAGTGCACGAATCACGCGACGAGGATTGTTGCGATCAATTGTTGCCGCGCTGTGTGGATCTATCTCCTCAAGTTGCGCAACCAGCTCTGCTAGTGGTCGAGTTTCAAGCTGCGCGCGCAGAGAATAATCAGGAGGAACACGGGGAAGATCCAGGTGATCTACCACTGCCTGGATGTAGTGAGGTGACCCGCCAACCAGGAACGGTAGATAGCCGCGAGCCAGGATATCATCAATCGCCTCAACAGCTTGCTGCTGGTACTGGGAGACAGTGTAGATCTGCTGTGGGTCGGCAATATCCAGCAAGTGATGAGGGACGAGCAGGCGCTCCTGCGGCGTCACCTTAGCCGTGCCAATATCCATACCCCGATAGGTCTGGCGCGAGTCTGCCGAGACAATCTCCCCGTGAAAATGCTGCGCCAGTGCAATGGCCAATGCACTTTTCCCCGAGGCGGTCGGGCCGAGTATGACGACTAAAGGCGGCTTTGCGGCTGTCATGGATGTTTTATCAGACGTTCTACGCGCGATACGAGTGCCACTGCGATCCCCATCCCCAGCAATACACCGAAAGGAGTAAAACAGCCCAGGGCTGCCCCCGATGTCAACAATAGGCCCATGGTGCCACCTAGTAACACTGCCATAATGATGACGAGTGGGCGCACAAGCTTCATAGCCCAAATACCTCTGTCTATTATCCATTCGCTCACAATAGGGTGTGTGCCGATGGCGGCTCCAGCGGCAGTCAGGAGTAGCATTGCACACAACTGAAGTGATGGGAAATTAATGTGCAAAAAAACATGCCACACAAGCGTACCAATCCCTAATGTACTCAACGTCACGCTCAAACCTGTACAGAAGCGATTAATTCTATCTCGCGTACTTGATGTGCTATCCCAATCGGCAAGCAATGCGCCCAGGGTTGCCAGGGGTACCATGCCCAGAAACACAACAATAGACCATTGATTTGAAGAAAAGAGCGATAGAGGTGTGTTTGCCAGAGGAGGTAGATGAGCGAGCAAAAGGTATGAGATACTGGCTGTCATAAAGGCAGCGGTAAAAGTCAGCCCTCGTTTTAACCATGGATACTGCTGGGGTGAGGCGTGCAAAGGGTTCCAACTGCTAGAGAGAGAGCTGCTGCCCGGCTTGCCATACTTTACCCTGTACTCACTATGCCGGGTATCATAATATGATTGGCCGACCTGAGCATTGGTAAGATGTGCCATCATGATAGCGCCGTCCACCGCTATATCTCCTTCATCCAAGGAACGCCCCACCATAAATCGGGGGCTTACATCCTGCGATGCGGTTTGACGAGAAGGATTGTTCGGACCGCTGCTGCTCATAGCACTGTAACTGAGCACATCTAGCGCTATGGTAACGGTATACATACCGACCTCTCCTGCAGGTCTTACTAGAATTGAGCCCTCATAATGCGTTGAAACAGCCTCACTTGAGCCACCGATAACCTGTAAATTGGTGCTGTCAACTCGCACCCGCACGAGTGAGCTCATGCCATCAAAAGTTGTTGTATTGACGATGATCCATGGCTCGACCGGTTCAATAGTCCCGCGCACTGATGTTCCCTGATTGCCGGTGATATACAGCAGCATAGGAGCCGAAATACCGGAATAGATCTGACCAAAGTCGATTATTTCCGGTCGAACGACGATGGTCGGCTGCTGCACCGGGCGCAGGCCTCCTACCCGGCTAGCACGCGCGCCAGTTGAGCGCATACCCGGAGCCGTGCTTCTGCGACCCTGCCCGGTGGAGTAAACCTGGGTGTTCGATCCTATCACCACCTGCAAGAACCTCTCTACCCCTACTGCCGGATTGCCCGTTGTTATGCGAATACGCTTGGTCGCTCTTGCCAGTTCGGGTGCGCCAATCTCATACAGCCAGAACTCGATCTCGCCTGCAAACAGGTAGTCCGCTGCCTCTTCCGGGTAATGTGCGCAGAGCTCAGCCAGTTCTTCTGGCGTTGTAGCAGGGTTGCCTTGCTCGAATGCGAAGGTTCCCACGCCAAGCAGCGCTCGGCGGAACACGGCGACGCTCTGGTAACGATCCTCGGACTCTGGAGCAGTCGCTTTCTCCAATGCATATGCCACAGCAGGTGAGATGAAGGGATAGGCAGCATGGATGTCCTGCAAGCCGAATCCATCTTCTACCACCACATTGGTCATCAATTGAAACAGCGTCATAGCCAGAGAGTAAATATCTGAGCGTTCATCCGTTTGTGAGCTACCGTATTGCTCTGGCGGGGCAAAGCCAGGTGTACCAAGCATTTGTGTATCACGTGATCCACTGTGCCGGAAAATTCGTGCAATGCCGAAATCGATCAGCTTAATACGGCCATCGCGCCTGAGCATGATATTGCCCGGCTTCATATCGCGGAAAATAACTGGTGGTTGCTGGCTGTGAAGATACTCAAGTACATCACATAGCTGCCGCGCCCAGCCCAGGACACGACGCTCAGAAAAGGGCCCATCGTTGTGCTCAAGCAGGTCCTCAAGCGTGTCTCCCTCGATGTACTCCATTACCAGGAAATGGCGTGAGTCTTCGGTAAAAAAGTCGGTGAAGGCAGGAAGGTTAAGATGATTCAAACGGGATAAGATCGTAGCCTCTGCCAAGAAATTTTGAATAGCTTGTGCGTGCTCATATGGAGGGACCGATGAGAGGCTCATTTCTTTGATCGCGCAGGTCGAATCATGCTTCAAATCCTTCGCCTGGTAGACGGCGGCCATCCCTCCGTGTCCAATGGTGCGCATAACCACATAACGTTTATGCAACAGGGTGCGTGAGGTCAAGCGCCCTGTCTGTGTATTTGCTTTGCTATTGAGCGGGCTAATGATAAAACCTCCCCATGTCTCAAAAGTGTGCATCATAGTATAGCATAGCATACGACTAATGGGAGTTACTACCTATAGTAAACGTCCCGCGTGCTGCAAAATCACATTGGCATGGTACAATCACATTATGTCCACAGCCAAGATGATTATTCTATATACATAATAGACGAAGTACAAAGTTTATTATAGAAACGCTAGGAGTGAGAGCGAAACCGACTCATGATGAGCATGCAACGATACACCCTGGTAATACTTTCTCAACGACCTATGCATAAGCGGATATTCCAACTTTTGCTGTTCAGCCTGATAGTAATCCTGGTTGGTGGCGGAGTTGCGCTGCTCTTGCAGACCCAGCCTTCAAGTCATGCCAGCGGAGGAAGCGTGGTTGGTCCACCTACGTTACCTGCATCAACGGTCGATGCCATTTTTGCGCGCCTTGGCAGTCCTATGGTTGGTACAGGCAAGGTTGTGGT
>WNGL01019649.1_pt1 | contig 11529 bp, 10 predicted proteins | sample 5400591 | NCBI WGS metagenome assembly WNGL01 (sample SAMN13153377, study PRJNA577476) | soil metagenome | isolation source: 80 cm soil or saprolite under Garry oak tree replicate 1 | place: USA:California | collected 2016-06-15
AACGCCGGCGCCCGGAACCCCTCTCCGTAGCTCGCGTAGAGACGCAGGCGCTCACTCAGGTTCAGGTTGACCCCGGCGCGCGGATTGAACCGGTTGAACTCGTGCACGCCGCCGCTCGGCCCGCCGAGCCGGTCGTCGATATCGTGACGCAGGTAGTCCCAGCGTCCCGCCACGGTGAGGACCAGGGTGGAGCCCGGGACGAACAGGTCGCGGACGAGGGTGAGCGAGTCCTGGAGCCAGACGCCGACGGCGTCCTGCAGGTCGGTCAGGTCCGCCTGGAGCTCGCGCGAGTCGGACGACTCCTCGAAGGTCCGGCTCCGCACGTCGTGGCGCGTGTACTCGACGCCCGCGACCAGGACGTTGCGACGGCCCGCGAGCACGCCGTCGTGGGCTACCTGCGCGGCGCCCCCCGAGGACAGCGTCCGGTTGAGCAGGCGGCTGTTGGGCGCGAGCAGGTTCACGTTGAACTGCTCGGCGTCGAGCGCCCGGACGAACGCGTTGCCCGTCAGCGTCAGACGCTCGCCGATCTGCTGCTCGCCGTTGAGGATCGCCTGGTGGAGCTCGGGCTCGAAGAAGTCGCCGGCGGTGAAGTTCCGTCGGGGATGGTGGCGCGCCTCGCGCTCCGGCAGCGAGCCCGCCTGCTTGATCCTGTCCTGGCTGTACTGATAGGAGAGCGTGGCGTCGGTTCCGTCCTCCGTCACCCCAAGCTTCGTGAACACGCGTGACACTCGGGCGCTGGTGAAGTCCCTGAAGCCGTCCTCGAGCGACTCGGTGAGCGAGAGGGCGTAGTCCAGCGGTCGCGCCGAGCCGCCGAGGCGGAGACGGTAGTCGCGGCGGCCGAAGCTCCCGGCGGCGACCTCGGGGACGATCTCGCGGACCTCCTTGCCCCGGCGTGTGACCATGTTGATCGCCCCGCCCAGCGTGTTCCGCCCGAAGAGGACCGAAGGGCCGCGGATGACGTCGATTCGCTCGACGTCCTCGAGGGGGATCAGATCGAAGTTCACCTCCTCCACGGTCGGCTCGTTGAGGCGGACGCCGTCGAGGAAGACGCTCAGCCCCGGCGGCAGGCCGGTGACCGGCGAGATCGTGAATCCCCTGAGCGAGAGGTTCGGCTGAAGCCGGTTTCCCTGCTCACTCTGCAGCGTGACGCCCGGAAAGCGCTCGAGCGCCTCCGGCAGCACCGCGGGCGCATCACGCCGGATCTCCGGCCCGGTGAGCGTGTCCACGCGGCTCGGCGTCGACGAGGGCGGCAGCGCTCCCGGCACGAGCGACGGAGTGACACGGATCTCGGGGAGACGTGGCGGCGCGTCCCGCTCCTGGGCGGAGGCGGCGACGACGAGGAACAGGAAGGGCGTCAAGCCGCACAGGAAGAAGGGGCGCATGCGAGTGCGCGCCATACTAGCACCGGTCGGAGGGCCGGGAGGAGCGGGGTTACCGCGGCAGGCGCGGCGGCTCGGCGCAGACGCGCTCGATCTCGTCCACGGTCTTCGGGGTGCCCGCGGTGAGCACCTCACAGCCGTCGGCGGTGATCAGCACGTCGTCCTCGATGCGCACGCCAATTCCCAAGAGCTCCTTCGGGATCGGGTGGACGACCTTCGGCGCCTTCGCCTTCTCTTCCTCCTCGAGCTTCTTCGCCGCCGCCATGCCGAGGCGGAAGCGACGCTCCCACATCTCGTCCTCGCTGTACTCGCGGAGATAGAAAGTCGCCGTCTGCCGCTCGGGGTCGAAGTAGAGGCCAGGCTCGACCGTGAACACCATGCCGGGCTCGAGCACGCGCGACGCCCGGCCGATCCGGTAGTCGCCCACGTCGTGGACGTCCATCCCGAGCCAGTGGCCGGTGCCGTGCATGTAGAACTCGCGATAGTGGTGCATCGCGAGCGAGTCCTCCACCCCGCGCGGCAGGACGCCGAGCGCCACGAGCCCTTCGGTCAGGACGCGACGCGCCGCCTCGTGGACCGCCTCGTAGCGGTTGCCGGGCCGCGCGGCCTCGAGGCCCGCGAGCTGGGCGCGCAGCACGACCTCATAGACCGTGCGCTGGGCGGCGCTGAAGCGCCCGTTGACCGGAAAGGTGCGCGTGATGTCCGCCGCGTGATAACCCCACTCGCACCCCGCGTCGATCAGAAGCAGCTCGCCGTCCTGCATCCGCCGGGTGTTCTCCCCGTAGTGGAGGATGCACGCGTTGGGGCCGGAGGCGACGATCGAGGGGTACGCGTTGCGCGGCGAGCCGTGGCTCCGGAAGACGAACTCGAGCGCCGCCTGCACCTGGTACTCGTAGAGCCCCGGCCGCGCATAGCGCATCGCCTCGGCGTGGGCGTCGCGGCTGATTTCGCACGCGCGCCGCTGGCGCATGAGCTCGGCGGGCGAGCGCCGGAGGCGCATCTCGTGCAGGATGGGCCCGGGGTCCTCGAGGCGGACCGGCGCCGGATAGCCGCGAGCGCGGGCGCCACGCAGCTCGACGATCAGGCGCGTGACGCGCCCGTCGAACGCGCCCTGACCGAGGCGGTAGTAGACCACTGGCCGGTCGACCAGGTACTCGCGGAGCTTCTCGTCGAGCTGGTCGATCGGATACGCGGCGTCGGCGCCGTAGGTGGCGACGGCGCCCTCGACGCCGGCGCGGTGGCCGGTCCAGATCTCCGTCTCCCGGTCGCGGGGCCGGACGAAGAGGACGTACCGCTCCTTGGCGTGCGCCGGGTTGATGACGGCGACGGCGTCCGGCTCGTCGAAGCCGGTCAGGAAGAAGAAGTCGGAGCTCTGGCGGAACTCGTAATGGACGTCGCCGTTCCGCCGGGCCTCGTGCGCCCCGGGGACGATCGCGAGGGCGTCGCCGATCGCCGCCGCGAAGCGCAGCCGCCGGTCTGCGAAGGGTCCGAGCTCACCGGGCGTCGCCATGGTTCCTGAATAGCATACAATGGCGGCAGCGCGGCCGATGCGCGCGCTGCGAGGGGGTTCCCATGCACGTCGGACTGGCCACCGTCTTTCAGAATCCGAAGAAGACGCGCTCCGATTACGACGTCTACCGCAACGAGCTCCGCCTGGCGGATCAGGCCGAGCCGCTCGGCTTCGAATCCATCTGGGGCGTCGAGCACCACTTCACCGACTACACGATGTGCCCCGACGTCCGGCAGTTCCTCACCTACATGGCGGGCCGGACCCGGCAGGCCGGGCTCGGCTCGATGGTCGTGGTGCTCCCGTGGCACGACCCGATGCGCGTCGCCGAAGAAGTCTCGATGCTCGACAACATCTCGGACGGGCGGTTGATCCTGGGCCTGGGCCGCGGCGCCGGCCGGGTCGAGTTCGACGGCTTCAGGCTCTCGATGGACGAGTCCCGCGAGCGCTTCGTCGAGTCGGCGGAGACGCTGCTGCGCGGCCTGGAGGCGGGCTACTGCGAGTACGCGGGCACGTTCGTCCGCCAGCCGCGCGCGGCGATTCGCCCGGCGCCGTTCAAGACCTTCCGCGGGCGCACCTACGCGGCGGCCGTCTCGCCCGAGTCGATGCCGATCATGGCGAAGCTCGGCGTGGGCATCCTGGTCATCCCGCAGAAGCCCTGGCCCGAGGTGGCCAAGGAGCTCGACGCGTACCGCACGACCTACCGCGAGATCAATCGGACCGAGGCGCCGCCGCCCGTGTGCGCCGGCTGGACGTTCTGCGACGAGAACGCGGCGCGCGCGCACGAGATGGCCCGCCGCTACATCGGCGGCTACTACCAGACCGTCCTCGACCACTACAACTTCCAGGACGACCACCTCGCGAAGACCAAGGGCTACGAGTATTACGGGAAGATGGCCGAGAAGATCCAGCAGTACGGGACCGACAAGGTGATCGAGTACTTCATGAACCTCCAGGTCTGGGGCACGCCCGAGCAGTGCTACGAGAAGATCCTCGACGTCCGAGGTCGCGTCGGCAACGACACGTTCGTCGGCGTCTTCAGCTACGCCGGCATGGACTACGCCGAGGCGGAGCGGAACATGCGCCTGTTCGCACGCGAGGTGATACCCGAGCTGAAGCAGCTCCCGGTCGCGGCCGGCCCCGCGCTGCCCGTCGCCACGGCGCCGCGGCCCGGCACCGAGCTCGGCGTCGGGCTCCTCGGCTCCTGACGCGCCGCCGCGATGGGTTTCGCCGTCCGCGTGACCCCCACCACGGTCTACCTGCCCTTCAACCGCGACTGCCTGCGCGGCGAGTTCGTGCGTGGCCAAGCAGCCGCTCTGGCTCGGGACGTACGCCGGCACGCCGTGCTGGGTGGCAGGCCTGCCGCGCGATGCTGCGCTGCCGGAGGGCCTGCACCGCGAGACGCTCGTGCCGATGCAGGGCACGCGGCTCCCGGACGATCTCCTGTCGCTCGGCGGCATGGCGATGCAGCTCCTCTACTGGGAGAGCACGAGCGGCCACTGCCCCCGCTGCGGTACCCCCACCGAGCGGATGCCGGGCGAGTGGGGCAAGCGCTGCCCCACGTGCCGCTACGAGCACTACCCGCATCTGCATCCCGCGGTGATCGTCCTCGTGCGCGACGGCGACCGCGTGCTCCTCGCGCGCAAGGCGATCTGGGCGCCGGGGCGCTACGCGCTCGTCGCAGGGTTCGTGGACAACGGCGAGTCGCTCGAGGCGGCGGTGACGCGCGAGGTGCGGGAAGAGGTCGGCGTCGACGTGAAGGACATCCGGTACGTCGGCAGCCAGAACTGGCCGTTCCCGAGCCAGCTCATGGTGGGCTTCGTCGCGGCCTACGCCGGCGGCCAGATCACCGTCGATCCCGACGAGCTCGAGGACGCGCGGTGGTTCTCATGCGACGAGCTCCCGGACGGGCCCTCGCGCCACTCGATCGCGGGGTGGATTCTCGCCAACTTCGCGCGGCCATAGCACCACAGCCCCGGGAGGCCCCACATGGAATTCGAGTTTTCGAAGAAGACCAAGATGTACGCGGAGCAGCTCGGCGATTTCATGAACAAGTACATCTACCCGAACGAGAAGGTCTTCCAGGAGCAGCTCGACTCGGGACCGACTCGCTGGCAGGTCCCCCCGATCATGGAGGAGCTCAAGGCGAAGGCGCGCGAGCGCGCCCTCTGGAATCTCTTCCTGCCGGAGAGCGAGCGCGGCGCCGGGCTGACCAATCTCGAGTACGCGCCGCTCTGCGAGATCATGGGCCGCTCGCCGATCGCGCCGGAGGTCTTCAACTGCTCGGCGCCCGACACCGGCAACATGGAGGTGCTCGAGCGCTACGGCACGCCCGACCAGAAGAAGCAGTGGCTCGAGCCCCTGCTCGAGGGCAAGATCCGCTCCGCCTTCGCGATGACCGAGCCCAAGGTCGCCTCCTCGGACGCGACGAACATCGAATCCTCGATCGTCCGCGACGGCGACCACTACGTGATCAACGGCCACAAGTGGTGGACCTCGGGCATCGGCGATCCGCGGTGCAGGATCCTCATCTTCATGGGGAAGACCGACCCGAAGAACCCCGACAAGTACAAGCAGCAGTCGATGATCCTCGTCCCGCGCGACACGCCTGGCATCAAGGTGATCCGAATGCTGACCGTCTTCGGCTACGACGACGCGCCGCACGGCCACGGCGAAGTCCTGTTCGAGAACGTGCGCGTGCCTGCGTCGAACATGCTGCTCGGCGACGGGCGCGGCTTCGAGATCGCGCAGGGGCGCCTCGGCCCCGGCCGCATCCACCATTGCATGCGCCAGATCGGCGTCGCCGAGCGCGCGCTCGAGCTCATGTGCAAGCGCGCGATGAAGCGCGTCGCCTTCGGCAAGCCGCTGGCCGAGAACGACATCACGCTCGAGCGCATCGCCCAGTCGCGGATCGAGATCGATCAGGCGCGCCTGCTCGTGCTCCACGCCGCGCACATGATGGACACGGTCGGCAACAAGGCGGCCCGCCAGGCGATCGCCGAGATCAAAGTCGCCGTGCCCAACACGACGCTCCGGGTGATCGAGCGCGCCATGCAGCTCCACGGGGGCGGCGGCGTGAGCCAGGAGTTCCCGCTCGCGTCCATGTGGGCGCACTCGCGCACGCTCCGCTTCGCCGACGGGCCGGACGAGGTGCACCGCCGCCAGATCGGGCGCCTCGAGCTGCGCAAGCACAGCTGAGGTCCTTCGCTTGCCATGCTTTGGCTTCATGCTACGCGGGCCAGGTCGAGCGCACTTCCAATTGCGCGTCGAACGATCAGGCTGAGCGGCCGGCTTCGAGCCGGTCCGCTCTAGCCTGCTCTTAGGCTGCCCTTACGACGGCAGATCCTCGAGTCGAACACCACGACCGCTCCTCAGCGCTTCTCGGGCCGCCGCTACTCGCCGCAGGAACTCAGGATGGTGCTCCAACCGATAGTCGAGCCAGTCGTCCTCGCTCTCGAAGCCGATCAGCACGCCAGCCGGCTTCCCGTGCCGGGTGATGAGGATTTCCTCGGATTCAGCCAGGCGCAGGAATCGCGACAGGTCGTCCTTGACCTCAGCCAGCGCCGCCTGGCGCACCTGGCGTCCCGTGTTCGGCGAGCCAGCCGGCCGCTTCGGCCTTCGTGACGATCGCGAGGACCTCGACGGCTTGACGCGTGACGTCATAAAATACCCTCACTTCCCCCACCCGGAGCCGATACTGCGGTTGGCTCAAGCCCCTCAGGCGCTTGATCCGGCTCTTGCTCACCCGGGTGGGCTCGTGCCGCAAGTGCCGTTCGAGGGCGTCTCGCACTTCGGCCCGGCGGTAGGCCGGCAGTGACCTGTAGGACCTAGCCGCCTCGGGAGCGAGGACGACCCCGTACCGCATTCTGGCCATAGTATAGCCAGATTCGACACAGCCTCAAAGCTGACCGCTGCAGTCTAGACATAATGACTGCCGATCGAAGAGGCTGACATACGCCCGCGAGCCCGCGGTCAGATCTTCGCGACACGCCCCGCCCAGTAGGAGTCGCGTAGCACGCGCTTGAGGAGCTTGCCCGCGAGGTCCCGCGGGAACTCCTCGTGGAACGAGATCTCGCGCGGGACCTTGTAGTCCGCAATGTGGTGCCGCGCGTAGCGCACAATCTCCTCGGCCGTGACCGCAGCGCCCGGGCGCGGCTGCACCGCGGCGTGGACGCGCTCCCCCCAGTCGTCGTCGGGCACGCCGAAGACCGCGACGTCGTCGATCGCCGGGTGGCGGTGGAGCACGTCCTCGATCTCGGCGGGGTAGATGTTGACGCCGCCCGAGATGATCATGTCGCGCTTCCGGTCGCAGATGTAGACGAAGCCCTCGTCGTCCATCCACGCGACGTCGCCCACCGTGGCCCACTCGCCGCGCTGCGCCTCCCGCGTCGCCTCGGCGTCCTTGTAGTAGCCGTCGAACATCCCGGGGAAGCGGCGCACGTAGAGCTCTCCCGGAGTCCCCGGAACCACCGGCCGGCCGGTGTCGTCGAGGATGGCGAGCTCCACGCCCGGCGCCGCGCGCCCGCACGAGCCCGGCTTCCGCAGCATGTCCTCGGGCCGGAGGATCGTGTTGATGGAGAGCTCCGTCGAGCCGTAGAACTCCCAGAGCACCGGCCCGAAGTACGCGAGCGCCTCCTCCTTCACGCGCATCGGGCAGGGCGCCGCAGCGACGACGAGCACGCGCATCGAGGAGACGTCGTAGCGCGCGCGTACCTGCTCCGGCAGGTCCACGATACGCTTGATGAGCGTCGTCGCCATGAACGTGGACGTGCAGCGGTGGCGCTCGATCGCGCACAGCGCGTCCTCCGGGTCGAACTTCCGCATGACCACCACCGTCCCCCCGAAGACCTGGGTGAAGTGGGCGAAGCCGCTGGGCGCCGAGTGATAGAGCGGCCCGGCGACCAGGTGCACGTGAGGCTCGGCGAGCCCGAATGCCTCCATGAGCCGGCGGGTCACGGCCGGGTCCACGCTGCCCCGCAGCGCCCCCTTCGGCCGGCCCGTCGTGCCGCCCGTGTAGATCATCGAGCCGCCGAGCCCCTGCGCCGGGTCCGCGGAGATCGGCGTCGGGTCACCCGTCGCGATCAGGTCGTCGACGTGCTCGGCCCACGGGCGCCGCGCGCTCCCCACGACGATCCAGCTGCGCACCCTCGACGCACCGGATCGCACCTCGGCCACCGTGCCGAGGAAGGCGTCGCTGACGACCACCGCCCGCGCGTCCGAATGGTCGAGGATGTACGCGACCTCGTCGGCGACGAGCCGGTGGTTCAGGGGGACAGGGATCGCGCCGGCCGCGCGCACCGCCGCGGGCGCCAGCACGGCCTCGAGCGCGTTCTTCACGTAGACGATCACGTGCTCGCCCTTCGCCAGGCCGAGCCCGCGTAGCGCGTTCGCCAGCCGGTTCCGCGTCGCGACGAACTGGTACCAGGTGAGCCGACGCTCGCCGTCGATCAGCGCGGGCGCGTCGGGTGTGCGCTGGGCGTGGGCGGCGAGGACGTCCACCTAGCGCGGCAGGACGGAGCGCGTGGCCTCGAGCGCCTCGCGCGCGACGTCCTCGGCCGGGCGGGCCCACGCGGCCGGGTTCGGCGCCTCGTAGCTCATGAAGCCGCGATAGCCCTTGCGCGCCAGGAGCGCAAAGATCTCCTTGAAGGGCACGCTGCCCCGGCCCGGCGGCAAACGGTCGAGCGCCTTGCCGGGCTCGAGGCCGCTCCGCGGCACGTCGCTGAACTGCACGTAGGCGATCTCGGCGAGCGGGACCTTCTCGATCTCCGCGAGCGTGGCGCCGCTCCGCCCGAGATGGTAGGTGTCGAGAAGGAGCCCGCAGCTCGGATCGTTCGCCAGCGCCAGCACCTCGCGGACGCTCGCGAGCGTGTTGAGCTGCTCGGCCTGCGAGTTGAACTCGAGCGCGAGCCTCACCGCGTGCTTCACGGCGAGCTCGCCGACCGCGCGAAGGCTCGTCGCCGCGCGGCCAAGGTCGAGGCGCCCCCTGTCGACCGGGCTCATGACGGTGCGCGCGCCGAGCTCGGCCGCCCAGCGGCACGACTCGGCGAAGGCACCAAAGAGTCGCTCGCGCTCCGCGCCCTCGGCGCCCATCCACCCGGGCTCGACGCCGACGCATGCGACGCCGAGACCGCTCGCCTCGACCAGCGCGAGCACGTCCTCCGCGCGCTTTCCCGCCTCGGCCGCGCGCGCGAAGTCAACGCGGCGCAGCTCGATGCCGTCCCAGCCGACACGCTTGGCGACGCGCAGCACCTCCGCGAGCGGCGTGGTGTCGAGCGTCCAGGTGTGGAGCGCGAGCACCGGCTACTGCGTCTTCGGCGCCGGCATGGTCGGCGTCCCGCCGCCCGGCGCGGGCGTGCCGCCGGGCGCGCGCTTGGTACCTTTCTCCGGGTTGGCCTTGGCGTAGGCCAGCGCCGCCTCGAGCTCGTTCTCCGCCTGCTTGACCAGCTCGAGCGCCTTGGCGCGATGGCCCCCGAAGTGATGCTCGGCCCGTTCGAGGTGCCGTTCGGCGTTGCGGAGCGCGTGCATCGCCGCCTGGATCTGGGGATGGCGCTCGCCCCGCTCGGGCCGCGCCGGTTTGTCCTGCGTGAAGGCGACCGAGCTCGTTCCGAGCACGAGCCCGACGACGAGCACGAGCCCGACCCCGAAGCCCCGCTTCAGCATAGACCCCTCCTGTGAAGTTGCGCCGCCTCGCTTGCGCGCGCTCAGACCGCAGCCGACAGGCCACCGTCGAAGTTGATCGCCGTGCCGGTGATGTACGCCGCGCGCTCGGAGCAGAGGAAGGCCACGAGATCCGCGAACTCGTGCGCCTCGCCGAACCGGCCGAGCGGCACGCGGCGCTTCTCCGCCATCTCGCGATAAAACGCCTCGGGATCGCCCTTCATCCGGCGCTCCCACTGGCCGCTCTTCGCCACGCCGAGGCAAATCGTATTGACCAGGATCCTGTCGGCCGCGTACTCGTTGGCGAGCGACTTGGTCAGGTTGATGCCCGCCGCGCGTGTCACGCTCGTGGGGAGCGACCGCGCCGCCGGCGCCTTGCCGCCCACCGTGGTCACGTTGACGATGCGTCCACCGCCGCGGCGCTTCATGTGGGGGATCACGAGGCGGCAGAGGCGGATCGCCGCCATGAGCTTCAGCTCGATGTCCGCCTGCCACGTGGCGTCGTCCACCTCGGCGAAACCCGCGGCCGCCGAGGTGCCGGCATTGTTCACGAGGATGTCCACGCCGCCCCAGCGCGCGACGGTCGCCGCGACGAAGGCCTCCACCTGGTCGGGCCGCGTCACGTCGCAGGTCAGCGCGAGCAGGTCGGCGCCGGTCGCGCGGCGGATCGCGTCGGCGGCACGCTCGAGCACGTCCTTGCGCCGCGCGCACATCGCGACCTTCGAGCCCGAGCGCGCGAAACGCTCGGCGGTCGCCCGCCCGAGGCCCTCGCTCGCGCCGGTGATGATCGCGACCTTGCCCGCGAGGCCCAGCGCCAGGACGTCCATCGCGCCCCCGAAGATACCACCCCGCGAGGCGTTGGTGTAGCCTTGTCGCCGTGGCGCTGCCGCTCGCCGGATACCGTGTCCTCGAGCTCGCCCACCTGATCGCGGGGCCGGTGTGCGGGATGTACCTCGCCGACATGGGCGCCGACGTCGTGAAGGTCGAGCAGCCGTCGGTCGGCGACGCCGCGCGCACCCTCTACGATCCGCTGCTCGGCGGCGACAGCGCCGTCTTCCTCACCGTGAACCGCAACAAGAAGAGCGTCGCGCTCGATCTCGCAACGTCCGAGGGCCGCCAGGTCTTCGCGCGGCTCGTCGCCCGCGCCGACGTCGTCATCGAGGCCTACCGCGGCGGCGGCGCCGAGCGGCTCGGGATCGACTACGATCGGCTGGCACCGTCGAACCCGCGGCTCGTCTACTGCTCGCTCTCGGCGTTCGGGCCCGAGGGGCCGTGGCGAGAGAAGCCCGGGCTCGACATGCTCGTGCAGGCGATGGGTGGGGTCATGGCGGTGACCGGCGAGCCCGACGGCGGGCCCGTCCTCTGCGGTGCGCCGGTCCTCGACACGCTCGGCGCGGTCTCAGCCGGCCTCGGCATCCTCACCGCGCTGCTGCACCGCGAGCGCACGGGCGAAGGCCAGCGCGTGGATGTGTCGCTCCTGAACGGCGCGCTCCTCGCCCACGCGGCGCGGCTCAGCGTGTTCCTCGTCACGGGCCAGGAGCCGGGCCGCCAGGGGAGCGCCCATCCGTACGTCGTGCCGTTCCAGGCCTTCAGAACCTCCGACGGCTGGATCTATGTCGCGGTCTGGGTGGAGCGGCTCTGGCCGCCGTTCTGCGCCGCGATCGAACGGCCCGAGCTCGCGACGGACGGACGCTTCGCGGGGCGCGACGACCGCGTGCGCCACCGGCGCGAGCTGATCGCGCTGCTCGAGCCGATCTTCCTCACGCGCCCGGTGAAGGAGGGGATGGCGAGGCTCGAGGCTCACGAGGTGCTGTGCGCGCCCGTTAACCGCTACGCGGAGCTGCCGACGGATCCTCAGGTGATCGCGAGCCGGATGCTCGTTCCCGAGGACCACCCGCGCGCCGGGCGGCTGACGACGCTCAGCACACCGATCCGGTTCAGCCGGACGCCGGGCGGGATCCGCGCGCACGCGCCGGCGCTCGGCGA
>WNGL01024112.1_pt1 | contig 11529 bp, 10 predicted proteins | sample 5400591 | NCBI WGS metagenome assembly WNGL01 (sample SAMN13153377, study PRJNA577476) | soil metagenome | isolation source: 80 cm soil or saprolite under Garry oak tree replicate 1 | place: USA:California | collected 2016-06-15
GGCTCGTCGGCCATTTCAAGAACTGGAAGATATTCCACACCGACTACCGGCGCCCATACTCCACCTATCATGACGCGTTCGACGCAGGCCGCGGCCTTTTCTTCTTCTCAATCACATGGGGGTATTGAATAACGCTCCATATCAAGATCGGTTTCGGTAACCCACTGACTACCTCGGTTGAACATAGCGAATGCGACGAGTGACAGGCGTCTGAGTTCCTCTTCAATCGCCACGTCTAGATCGCGGTCGCGGATTCCTGGATGGTGCTTCATGATCTCTCTGGCGGCGAAACGACGCAGTAGCTGCTCGTAGAGCTCACCTTCGCGAAGATCGGCCGCTCTAACTTCCTGGAGCGCATTTGCGTCAATGTCGTACAGGGCGAGCATGAGGAGTAGCAGCGGCTGCCCGGCGAGTTCATGGTGGGCCAAGACGGTCTTTGGCATCAGTGGAAGCAAGTTGCGTCTTGCGAAGTACGCAGCGTTCGCAGAGTTCCATACCTGGAGCCAGGCAGTTACGCGGACAGCATCAAACGGCTCTAGACGCAGTGCGACTGATTCCAGCGGAGGGCGAGCCCGGCCAGCAACACTGGTACGGCTGGTGACAATTGCGGCTACAGGACGACCCTGGTCAGCCTCCCGGCGCTGGAAGGCAGCCACCTTGACAAGATAATCGCTCTGACTGACCCCAGTAGCCTGCAGCAACTCATCGAATCCGTCGAGGAGGATTACCGGCAGCGCATCGCCTGCCGACCGGGCCAGGTCGGGCCAGCCCATATGCTCGCCAGTTGCATTCCTGATGGCCTGCTCAAGCTGCTCCTGGATATCCGCCGCCGCCTGAACCTCCCGCAGGACTACCCGGACTGGCAGGAAGTCCGGTGCAGGAAGCCGTGCGGCCAGCACACGGGTAAGTACGGACTTACCTGATCCAGGCTGCCCTAGTACCAACAGCGGCGCCCGGACGGCCTGCGGCAATGTCAGGTGACCGGCGAGGAACTCCTCCAGGTCATCGCGTACGGCAACTTGGTCCCACCATGATTCGTCGCTCGCCTGCTCGCCCGGCGTCAGATCCCGTATGCGAAAGAGGCTCGGCAAATAGGCTTCTCTCAGCGCTGGGACATGCAGGCCTTCGGGGATATCGCCAGAGTCGGCGACCGGCCGATCCAGGTCCGCGCGGTATGCGCGAGTTAGTGCAGCGCGCAGGTCGGTGGGTGCCTGACCGGTAGAGACCTCAGTGAGAATTTGCTCAAGTTTGGTAAGTGCTATCCCCAGGCCGCGCACTTCAGCCCGAGTTGCCTGATGTTCGCGCAGGCTAACCCAGCACCAGACTTCGGGGAAGTCGGCAGCGAGCCTCCTGAACAGCTCCTCGTAGTGGCTCCGGGCCACGCCCGGAATACGCTGCATCGCGTATTGAAAGCGATCTCGGTCAGTATCATTTAGCCGATCCCATACGATTAGCCCTTGAATGAACCCGTTGAATTCATGAGTCAGACTCGCATAGTAATATCCCTGCAGGAAGGCTAGTATTTCCTCGTAGGACCTGTTAGGTGCAGGTAGTACCTTCTCCGTCACATCGAGCAGCCTGAGCACAAAGAGGTCAGCGCCAGAATCGCTAGCCAAGTTCACCTGCTCGTCCTTGGTCAGCTCAAGTTCGGCGAACCGGAACGGTAGATCAGCCGCCTCAATCGCCTCAAAAAATGCCGTAATCACTATCACGCTGTGGGCTGCCAGCAGGCGCTCCGTACGACCGTAACGCGACAAGCCACTGCGGCGTTCTGTAAACCCTCTAACGAGATCCTGGCAGAGGCGTATGAACTCTCCCTTTGCCTCGAACCAGGCAAGCACTGCCGGGATAGTGGGTGCTGCGCCGAGCAGCACTCCGCCGGTGATTTTATCTAAAGCAGTTACGATCTTGTTGTCCTGGCCGCCGAGCAACCGGACCGCGTCTCCATAGCTGAGCCCATTCGACATGCATGCCTCCACGCAGCGCAGATTCACTTTGGTTCTAGTATGGCGGAACTGCGGACGACTACTGCCCAAGTGCCTGACGGCCGAGACGCCCTGCTTGCCCCACCCCGCCGCGCCCCAGCCGCCGCGGACCAGGCAAGCCCGGCCCCAGCGACCCGCCCCAACCGTGCCGGCCGCCGCCGCGGCCACGCGGCCCTACCCGCTGAACTCCAGACAGCCCGGTATCAGGCTTCACTGGCCGTGATGCCTGGCGGCCGGGCTGCTGCTCGGGAGCCTGCCAGCCCAGCTGTGCCGGTGAGCTGCCTTTCCAGCCGGGTCAGGGCCGTCCGCGCCTGCTGATGGACCGTTCCTCCGGTCAGGACACCGGGCTCGCCGGCCAGCCGGACGACCCGCTGGACCTGGTGAGGCAGGCGAAGGGACTCGGCGTCGCTGATGGCAGCGGTCAGCATGGTCTCGGCGGCGTGCTCGTCTCCGGCTCTGGCGAGCACCTCAGCGGTGGTGATCCGCTCGATGACCCGCCAGTGCGGGGACGGCGGCTCGCTGCCAGCCGGGCAGTGCCCGGCAAGATCAGCGGCCTGAGCGGTACGCCCGGTCGCCAGCAGCCCGCGCAGGCGGACTTCCCGGACGGTGAACGGGTTGAACAGGACATCCTGCTCCGTCGCGGTCTGCAGCGCCTGGACGCACTGGCTGGCGGTGGTATCGAACAGGCTGGCCTGCCCGGAGGCGGCTGCCGCGCGGGCCAGCAGGACCAGCCCGGCGCCCTGCCGCACCGGGTGATCATCGACCTGGAGAGCCTGGCGGAGCCGGATGATCCCGGCAGCGGGATGTCCGGCCTTGCGCAGCTCGTTGCCGTGCATCCGCAGCATCAGGCCGAGCAGCGGCCGGTCGCCGAGGTGCCAGGCGATGCGCAGCGCCCGGCCGGTCCAGCGCGCGGCGGTGGCCAGCTGTTCATCGGGCAGCAGGTGGCCCAGCGCGACGCCGAGCGACATCCGCGCCCGGGCCAGCAGGCTCATCGCCTCTGGTTCGGCGTCCCCGGCCGCGGCGCGGGCTTCCAGCCGGGTGATCAGCGGCCATAGCTCGCTGACCGCCTCGGCGGCCCGGCCGCTGCGACGCGCGATCTGGGCCAGCCGGATGACTGAGCTGCCGAAGGCGAGCATCGCGGCGAAGTCGGCGTCGTCCGGGCCGGCGATCCCGAGCACGTGCGGCGGGATGGCCAGCGTGCGGGCGATGTGCGCGAGCGTGCCCCGGCCGGTGACGTGACGGCGGCCGGACTCGATCATCGAGATGTAGGTGCGGTCATAGCCCAGCATCTCCGCGAGCTGCTGCTGGGTCAGCGCGCTGGCACGCCGGTACCCGCGCAAGATCGTCCCGAGATCCCCGGCCCGCCTCGCCGCCGACAGCCACACTGCCGCGCCGGCCGGACCCGCGCCAGATCGCCGGGCGGCCCGAGGGTGAGCCTGGCGCTCCGCACTGATCGCAGCGTCGGCTCATCCCGGCCTCCGGTTACGAGGCTGCCTGCCCGTTCAGCTGGGCGAACCAGGCCGCGACCGACCGCTTGTAGCCCTCTGGCATCACCAGGCCGGGCACCTGGCCGGGGCCGAACAGCCCGGCCCGCTTGTGCTCGTGGCTGACGACTGGCGGCTCGGTGCTGATGAGGTGGCAGCCGTAAGTGACCACCACCACGTCGCGGCCCTTGCTGATGTGGTACTGCCAGTTGCCCTGTGCGGACCTTCGGTGCGGGTGGGGCGTGTCGCGGATTTTGCGGGGATGCCGGCAGGCCCGGCCGGGTGGACGGCCGGGCCTGCTGAGGTGATGGCCTGCTAGCGCCGGGGGTGTTGTCCGGCGGCGTGGCGGATGGCTGTGATCAGGAGTTCCAGGTTCTGGTTGTCCAGGCCGGGGAGGGTGTCGCGCAGGCAGGCGGGAAAGCCTCCGGCGAGGCTGGCGAGGGTGAGGATTCGCTGTTCCCCGCCGCAGAGGGGGATCTGCCCGTCGTGCAGGGCGCTGAGCGCGGCGTCCCAGTCGATCCAGGCCATCAAGGTGGTGCCGTCGCTGATGCTGACGCCGGTGTGGATGAAGCGGGCGAAGTCGTCGCGGTGCAGGATGCCGCCGTGGCCGATGAGCAGCTCGGTGCCGGCCTCGTCGGGGTGCAGGCCGGCGGCGTGAGCGCGCAGCGCCGGGCGCGGGCCAAGATGCGCACGGCGTGCGGGTGGTCCTTGCCGCGGGCGCGGGCGGCGTCGTAGAGGGCCGCGGCCCAGGGGCTGGCGTGGCGGGAGTCGCCGGCGAAGTCGCAGACGGCGTCGCGGAGCTGGCGGTTCACCGCCCACCGGAACCCGGTCGAGATGTGCTTGCCGGACTGGCGGGTGACCGGTGTGACCCCGGCCAGGCCCGCCAGGGACTCCGGGTCAGGGAAGCGTGCCCGGCAGTCCCCGATCTCGGCGAGCAGCCGCGCGGCGCGCACGGTCCCGGCGCGGGGCAGGCAGGTGAAGATGTGCGCGTCAGGGTGGGCGGCGAGCTGGGCAGCGATCTCGGCCTCCAGGGCCTGGACCTGAGCCGACAAGGTAGCCAGCGTGGCTACCAGGGCACCGGTGACGGGCGCCAGGGCCGCCCCGTCTGGTCCGGTCGCACCGCGGGGCGCGGCCTGCAGCCGGGCCCGCAGTTGTTCTGGCCGCGCGGCTTTCCCCCGGTGCGGGAGGGTATGCAGCCAGGCGGCCAGGTCGTCCCCGCTCAGCTGGCCAGCCGCGTCCTGCGACCCGAAGCGGGCCAGGAACGCCAGGCTGATCGGGCTGTCCAGCTGCGCGAACAGCCCGACGGCGCCGGGGAACGCCACGGCGAGGTGGGCGCGCAGCTGGTTGCACGCCGCGATCCGGTGCGCCACCAGGTCACGGCGGGCGCGGACGACCGCCCGCAACGCGGCGGTCGCGGGCGTATCGACCACGAGCGGGCGCAGCCGGGCACGGTCCGTGCGCAGCACGTCAGCCAGCACGAACGCGTCGGCCGGGAAGTGATCACCACCACCGTCAGCCCCGCCTCCAGCAGCGCGCCGGCCAGCACCCCGTCACTGCGCTCGATCGCGGCCTCGCTCACCCCGGCCGCCCGCAGCCCGGCGATCAGCTTGCCGATGCCGGCCCGGTCATGGGCGACGGTAAACCGGGCACGGACCTGACCGGCGGTATCCACGACGCAGACGGCATGATCGGCGCTGCCCCAGTCGATGCCTGCGGTCAGCCCGCCTGGCGGTGTTTCAGGCAGAACCAGAATCCGGGCATACTTCATCACAGCCTCCTCGCTGCTTACCCAGTGGGGAGGCACCCTTTATTCACGGAGCCGGGACGCCTGTCGTCAGCTCACTGTCCGGCGCTTGAAAGCGCGATGGCCCTGTGGACGATCAGGCGCGTCCCGGGCGACCGCCGGACCCGCAGAACTGGCAGTGCACCTCACTGAAGGGTCGTGCAGGCCAAGGCGGTGACCGGCGGTACCTCGGGTGCACCAGTGACATCAATCACTGGCGTCGCAATCGTTCCCTGAGCCCCGCACTCACCGCAACAGGTTTATTTCCCCGCCCCGGCCAGCCCCACCCCAAGGTCTCCCAGTGAGCAGTCCAGCAGCGTTACCCGGTATTGCAACGTACTTGCCGACACTTCCGGCTTACCGAAACCGCCTGTGCCACGTGGTGAGCGTGCCCGCGCGCTCACCATTGACGGCTACGCACCACTACGGACACGCCAAGAACGGCACGCCACCATGCCAGGCGCAGCGGGAAAGCTCCGGTGCCTCAGGACGGCTGCAGAGTCTCCCCTGTAGGTGATGCAAATCCACTTCGGAAAACATCTCACCAATGATTATGGCGCGCAGTGACGAGCCGATAGGGATGTGCAGCGGCTCGTCCATCTCGGCCTGGGGGACGTTCCAGAGGACTTCGACGGTGCGGAACTCCCGTTCGGACTCCCAGTCCCTGAGCTTCTTCATGTATAGATCCGAAACTATATGGCGCCCAGACGTCGTCTCGTCGAGCAGTTCCATGAGATGCTCGTCCGACCGCACGTCTGCTTCAAGCTCGATGGAGATCGGCTCGTCGACATACTCGACTCGCCCCCACGTCCGGATACAACTCACGCCCAACTGAAACGTGTCGAACTGCTCCATGAGCGCCGGGCTGTTGAACACCAGGCATCCGCCTCTATGGGAGTCCGCGTAGCGGTCCCACATCGCTGACCGCCCCCAGCCGCGGTGCAGCAGCCACCGCGCCGAATGCTCCGTGGCAGGCGCCCGATCGTCGGTGAAGCAGGCGAGCCGCGCGCCACGACGGAGCAGGCGGTTAAAGGCTCTCTCAAGCTCCCGCTGCGTGTAAGGAGGGACCGCCTGCAGCCGGCCGACGATAATGTCAGCACTCCGCCACTTCTTCTTCTCGCGAGGGTCGTTCATCCTCAGCCAAGGGCTGAGGCGAAGCTGCCACGACTCAACCGTCTTCAGCACGCCGTCCGCTCCCATGAAGCGGTAAAGCAAGGGGAAAGGCTCCTCGGGATCCACCCCCGGCTTAGTCAGCCAGTGATCGATCTGCGCGTGCATCATCGCCTCCACCTATCAGCGTCCCGATCCGGACGGCCGAGTGTAACCGCGTTACAGCCCGACAACGCCGCCGGTGGCGCGGTCTTGCCAGAAGTAGATGCCGCACACGGGATGCCTGCGGCAGTGAGCGCATCCCACTGGGCGGCATTGCTGATGTCGGGCCGTGCGGGACGACTCCAGCGGTGCTGCGCCAGATGCATCCCCAGAACCTCCGGGAAACCTTCTCAAGCACTTCCGGGGGCGGATGCTCGTGCGGGCGGGAAGAGATCGCAGCGTGACGGACCTGACCCCCGTTGCCAGCGCTCGTTCTGCTCCTGCCCACCTGCGGCTTGTCCTGGCCCTCGCTGAACGCCTGGCGCCATGGCCCGTGATTACCGCGGCCTTGGGCGGGGAGGGCCGTCACTGGCGAGTTCCGAGAAAATGCCTCATACTCGGAAGCGTGACCGGCGCGAAGGGAATGCCATGACCATAGCCGTCGAGGAGAGGCGTCTCCGCAGCCTGTTCGAGCGGGTGGAAGCGGTGGAGGATGTGGCCAGGACGCTCGCCGAGGACGACGAGCGCAGAGCAAAGCTCCTGGCGGTGTCGGACAGCGCGCTCGCAGAGGAAGGCACCGTGCGGCCCGTGATCGCGGCCAGGCTACTGGGGCTGAGCGAGAAGACCGTGCGGGCCTGGGCGTCGGCGGGCGTGCTGGCCGTTGCCCGCCGCTCGCCTCGGCTGCTGCTGGACGTCCGCAGCGTGCATGCCGTCAGCCATCTGGTCAGCGAGCTGCGGGCGGCCGGGCAGGACCGGGATCTGCTGGACCAGGTGTGGCGGCGCCTGACCGATGCGGCACTGCTGGATCGCGATGACCTGCGCGAGAGCCTGGGTCAGATGGCCCGCGGTGAGGGGCGCGTGCTCCGCCCGCTTCCCCCGGACACCACCGGAGGTAGCCGCTAGAGTCCGGGGAGTGCCCACCGAAGTCGTCGCTACGCCCCGCGCGGAGCAGCAGATAGCCGGGCTGGACCGTATCCATGCGAAGGCGTTCGGCGACTTCCTGGATGACTTGGCGGCTCGGGGCTGCAAGGCGCTCGGCTACCGGCTCAGCGGCCGCACGCCCGTTGACCGCATGTGCGTCAAGCACCTGCGAGATGATTTCAGGGTGGTCGTCGCGTTCGAGGGACCGCGCAGGGCCTGGGTACTGCTGGTCGGCCGCCACGACGACCGGGACCCGGTCCTGAACGTTTACACCGAGTTGTACCGCCTGCTCGGCGTGGAGCCACCCGACGGCGCCGGGCGGGACAAGCCGCCGTGCTGCGACGCCGATACGGACCTGCCGCCCGTCCTCGGCGCTGCTGTTGATGAGTTCGTTGAACGCGCGGCGAAAATACGCAGATCACGGCGCTAGCCGGCCTAGCGGCCGAACCTGGGCACCCGGGGAGACGCTCTCGGTCGCGTGCGCGAGCGAGTCGTACGTTTCAGCGGTCCGGGTTGTCCCGCCTGCCGGGGATTCGATAAGCGTCGCGAGTTACTCGTTAGTAACGATCTGGTGTATTTGCTTCGGGATCGGGGTCGACCGGGCCAGTGCCGTGAAGGAACGCCGGGGCGCCCGGCGCGTTCGGTGAGGGCGGCGGCGGGGCGGTAAGGTGCATCCCGATCGCGAGCCCGCCAGTCCCGCCGCTAGTGCGGCCGTCGAGGTCGCAGGCAGGGCAAGGTCCGGCCGGGGGCCGCCCGCTGCTGCCGCTGTCGTTCCCGTCCTTGTCGTCCTCGGTGCTGTAGTCGCCGCCGGGATCTTTAGCCGAGGATATTGCTCACTTCATCACGACGTACGGTGGTGATACGTCCAGTTGCCCGGATTCCCGTCCGGGCCGGCGCGAGCGGAAAGGCGGGGCGTGGCGGCTCCGATCGGGCAACGCCGACGCGTAGCCTTGTGTTCGTGGCCTCAGCGTTCGACTTCAGCGATCACAAGGCGGCGGCGTACGCGCCGCAGATGACCCTTGACATGTACCTGGCATTCCCGGAAGACGCCAGCAAGCTGATTGAGGTCGTCGATGGCTGGATCGTCCGGTGTGAGTCTGCCGAGCCAAGCCATCAGGCGATCCAGTTGAACCTCCTCATCGCGATCCGGGAAGCTGCCGGGCTTCGGGACCGGGCCAAGCAGAGCTGCCACCGAGTGCTCGGCGACATGGACGTCCTGATCGCCGACAGTCCGAAACTGCACTTCCGCCGTCCCGACGTGGTCGTCTACCGGTGCATCGATGACGACCGGGGGCGATGGGGACGCAAGCCGATCGCCGCCGATTGCCTGATCGCAGTGGAGATCGTGTCGGCCGACTCCATCACCACCGACATCCGGGACAAGCGCGCGGAGTACGCCGCAGCCGACATCCCGCACTACTGGATCGTCCGGATGACCGACAACGACGGCCCCGCGATCTCCGTGGAACGGCTCCTGCTTACCTCGGACGGCGAGTACACCAGGGAAGGGCTCGCGATCCGTGGCCGTGACTTCCACGCCATCGACACCATCAGCCCATTCCCGCTCAAACTCATCTGGGAAGCGCTGGACGAAGGCTTGTAAACCCGGGTCGAAGCACCACAGGCCGTTTTGATCTAATAAGTGGTCCGCTGGAAACCGCGGCGCCCTCGGTCAAGGTACGCCGGAAGCCGGGTCAAGGTCCGGCAACGATCGGATGTATTTGCTCCAGGATTGGGGTCGCCCGGGAGACCGCCGCCCGGGCGCACGCCTGGCTGGCCCGGGCCGGGTACCTGGTCGCCGTCCCCGGCGTCGGCATGGTCGTCACGCCAGGGACGTAGCTACGGGTGGGTCGCCCCGGCGAACCAGCTGCGGCCGGCGGCGGTCAGGGGAGGTAGCGGGCGATGATGGCCAGCAGCTGGTGAATGTCGAACGGCTTGGCCAGGAAATCCGCGGCGCCCGCCGCGAGGAGCTCCCTGGCTGTCACCTGGCCGGAGTCGCCGCTGAGGATGACGACGGGGATCGCGGCGGTGGCCGGGCTGGCGGCGAGCTGGCGCAGGACTTGCTCGCCGCTGGTGCCGGGGAGGCGGTTGTCGAGCAGGATGAGGGCCGGCCGGGTGTCGATCGCCGCCGTGACGCCGTCGCTGCCGGTGCTGGCGGTGTGCAGCCGGATGTCCGGGCGGACGCGGCTGAGGAGGCGCTGGACGACCAGGATGCTGTCCTGGTTGTCGTCGATGTACAAGATGGCGCCGTTCATGGTGCCGTTGTCGGCGCCGCCCGGGATGGGTGTGCGGCCTGGTGGTGGCGTGCGGCTGCGGCGGAGTCGAGCATCTGGCCGAGCTCGGTGAGGTCGAGCGGCTTGGTGAGGTAGGCGATGACGCCGCTGGCGCGCATGTGCCGGATGACGGCCGGGGCGGCCTCGGCGGACAAGACGGCGACGGGGATGCCTGCGGTGGCCGGGTTGTCCCGCAGCCGTCTCAGGACCTCGTCGCCGTGCAGGCCGGGCAGGTGCAGGTCCAGCAGGATGAGGTCGGGAACCTCCCGGGCAGCGGCCTCGAGGCCGGCCTGGCCGGTGGTGACTGACTGCAGCCGGATGCCGGGCCTGGTCTTGATGAACCGGGCGACCACTTCAATGTTGGCGGGGTTGTCCTCGATGTACAGGATGCGGGTAACCGTTCCCGCGTGGTCATCAGGCGCGGCCCGCGTGACCGGGACCCCCGCGTAGTCCCAGTCGCCTGCCGGGGCCTGGGCTATGTCCGGTGCCCGGGGCAGGGTGATCGTGAAGGTCGTCCCCTCGCCCGGGACGCTGGCGGCGGTGAGGTGCCCGTGCATGGCCTCGGCGAAGGCGCGGGCTAGGGGCAGGCCGATGCCGGTGCCCTCGATCGCGGTCTGCTCGGCGCCGAGCCGCTCGAACGGGTTGAAGATGCGTTCCAGGTCGGCGGCCGGTATTCCATGCCCGGTATCGGCTACCGTCAGGCTGGCCTGGTCCGGGCTGGTCGCCTGGCAGGTAACGGTAACAGTTCCGCCGGGACGGTTGTACTTGATCGCGTTGGAGACCAGGTTCACCAGGATCTGACGGAGCCGCTGCCGGTCGGCGCTGACGGCCAGGCCGGGCCACGGGCGGAACTGGCTGATGGTGATCGAGCGGTCGGCGGCGAGGGGAGCCACGAGCTGGCAGGATTCCTCGATGACCGGCTGCACGCTCACCGGCTCCACCGACAGGCTGAACCCGCCCGACTCGATCCTGGCGATGTCGATCAGCTCGTTGATCAGCGCGAGCAGGTGCTTCCCGGCAGCGAGGATGCGCTCGACCGCGTCCCGGTCCTCCCCGCTGAGGTCGGACAAACGCAGCAGCTGGGTGAAGCCGAGGACCGCGTTCAGCGGGGTGCGCAGCTCATGGCTGGTGCTGGACAGGAACGCGTTCTTGGCCTGGCTCGCCCGCACCGCCTCATCCCTGGCGGTAATGAGCTCCGTGGTCCGGCTGGCCAGAAGCCGTTCGGTGTGCACCAGTGAGCGCGCCAGCTGGCCCAGTTCGTCACGCGCGCGGGGCGCGGGCACGGGCACCAGCGGCTGTCCTTCTCCCAGCCGGTCGGCGTTCGCGGCGGCCCTGGCGATCCGGCGGGAAATGCCGGAGGCGAATAGCACGACGCCGCTCACCCCGGCCAGCATGCCGAGTGCCAGGCCAGCAATGCTCACCGTATCGATAGCCGATTCCATCGCGGTGATATTGGCGCGCCCGGCCGCAGTGACCGCGGCCGGGCCCCTGGTCAGGCCGGCGATCTGGCTCCGGAGCCTGTCCATGGCGGTTTTCCCGCTCACCAGCGCCGCCGTCCGCGTTGCGGCCGGGGCGCCCGCGCTGACCGTCGAGCGCACCCGGACCAGCGCCGCCATCACCTCGGTCATGGCCACCGCCGCCGCCCGCTCCCCGGGGCTGTCCCCCTCGGCGACGGCTGCGGCGCGCAGCGCGGCCCGGTCCCGCGCGACGCGCGCCAGGATGACGTCGTAGGGCTGCAGGAACAGCGGGTTCCTCGTCGCCGCGTAGCCCCG
>WNGL01009120.1_pt1 | contig 11528 bp, 12 predicted proteins | sample 5400591 | NCBI WGS metagenome assembly WNGL01 (sample SAMN13153377, study PRJNA577476) | soil metagenome | isolation source: 80 cm soil or saprolite under Garry oak tree replicate 1 | place: USA:California | collected 2016-06-15
GGCCGTATGTTCGGCCATGACGGCGTCACCCTCTGGGTCGCGCAGTTCGGCCGCAGGCGCTAGAGCGAACTGCTGGGGTCTGACCCCAGCCGGGGTCAGACCCCAAGTTTTCGACTGAGAGGCGCAAACAGCTAGACTGAGGCTGTGCGCCTCGCTCTCGCCCAGATCAACCCGGTTGTCGGAGATCTCGAGGGAAACCGGGGGCTCATCCTCGACCGGCTGGCCGAGGCGAAAGCGAACGCCGCCGACCTCGTCCTCTTCCCCGAGCTCGCGGTCACGGGCTATCCGCCCGAAGACCTGCTGCTCCGTCCCGGCTTCGTCCGGGCGGCGGAAAGCTCGGTCGACGCAATCGCACACGAGGCGCGCGGCACGACGGTACTCGTCGGCGCGCCGCACTTCGACCGCGACCTCTTCAACGCCTGCTACGTCCTCTCGGGCGGCGAAGTGAAGGCGATCTACCGCAAGCGTTTCCTGCCGAACTACGGCGTGTTCGACGAGGACCGCTACTTCGCACCCGGGCGCGACCTGATCCTGCTCGAGCACGGCAAGACCCTCGTCGGCCCGACGGTGTGCGAGGACCTCTGGCAGCCCGGCCCGCCCGCGACGGACCTTGCGCTTGCCGGCGCCGAGCTGCTCGTCAACATCTCCGCGTCGCCGTTCTACGTCGGACGCGACCGCGAGCGGGAGGACATGCTCGTCACACGCGCGCGCGACAATTCCTGCTTCGTTGCGTTCTGCAACACGGTCGGCGGACAGGACGAGCTGATCTTCGACGGGCATTCGGTCGTGATCGACGACGAGGGAACGGTGCTGGCACGCGCCGCCGGCTTCGAGGAGGCACTGCTCGTCGTCGACATCGAGCCGACGGAAGTGATCGGCCGCCGCCTACGAGACGTGCGCCGGCGCGCCCTCGCGCGCGAGCGCGAGCAGATCCCGCCCGTGGACATCATCCACGTCGGCACGCGAGGTCCTTCCAGCAACGGCAGCAAGGCGAGGGGTGAGGTGGCCCCGTTCGTCGACGAGCTCGAGCAGATGCGCCTCGCGCTCGAGCTCGGGCTGCACGACTACGTGGACAAGAACGGCTTCAGCGATGTCGTCGTCGGCGTCTCCGGCGGCATCGACTCTGCCGTCACGGCGGCGCTCGCTGCCGAAGCCCTGGGCCCCGAAAGTGTGCACTGCATCTCGATGCCGTCGCGGTACTCGTCCGACGCGACACGGTCCGATGCCAGGCGGCTGGCCGAGAGCCTTGGTTGCTCTTTCAGCGAGATCCCGATCGGCGCCGTCGTCGACGCGTTCGACGCGGCCCTCGGCGACGCGTTCGCCGGCACGGAGCCCGACCTCACCGAGGAGAACATCCAGGCTCGGGCCCGGGGCGTCCTGCTGATGGCGCTGTCGAACAAATTCGGGTGGATGCTGGTCGCGACCGGGAACAAATCCGAGCTGTCGGTCGGGTATGCGACGTTGTACGGCGACATGGCGGGCGGCTTCGCCTTGCTCAAAGACGTCTACAAGACGGACGTCTTCAAGCTCGCACGCTTTCTGAACGAGCGCGCCGAGAGGGAGCTGATCCCGCAGTCGATCATCGACCGCGCGCCGAGCGCGGAGCTGCGGGACAACCAGCTCGACGAGGATTCGCTGCCGCCGTACCCGAAGCTCGACGAGGTGCTCGAGCAGTACGTCGAGCACGACCGGTCGCTGGAAGAGCTGTCGAGGGACGGGTTCGACAAGGACGTCGTCGAGCGCGCCGTCGGGATGATCGACCGCGCTGAGTACAAGCGCCGCCAGGCGCCGCCCGGAGTGAAGCTCCGGCCCAAGGCGTTCGGCCGCGACCGCCGAACGCCGATCACGAACCGCTGGCGCGGTTAGTGCGAGATCGCGGTGCGCTCGCTTCTGCGAGCGCACGAAACCAGTGCAAGCGCTCGTCCCACGGCACGGCGGCGTTGGCGGGCGACGTCGACGGCAGCACGAAGAGGCGCGTCTCTGAGAGCCCACGCTGCTGCTCACCGAGCTGCGGGCGCTCGCCGAACGTCCCGCGATAGGCCTCCTTCCCGACGAACGCGATCCAGGCCGGCTTCAGCGTCGCAGCGAGACGCTCGAGGCGCTCGGCCGCGCCCGCGAACTCGGCGTTGCGCAGGTCGCCCGAGCCGGACGTCGTGCGCGAGGCTGCGTTCGTCACGCCGATGCCGTCCTGCAGCAGCTCGAACTGCTCGGCCGGCGTCAGCAGCCGGTTCGTGAAGCCGGCCGCGTGCAGCAGCCGCCAGAAGTCATTGCGGGGATTCGCGAAGTGCGCGCCGGCGGCGGCAGAGACGCGCCCGGGGTTGATCCCGCAGAAAATGACCCCGAGCCCCGCCGCCAGGACGTCCGGGATCGCCGACTCAGGCTGCTTCGGGCTCTGCGAGCTCCTCTGGATCACGCGCGTCGAGGAACTCCTCGAACCGGCGGCGGAGTGCTTCGCCCTCGACGATCAACGCATGCCGGGGCACGCGCGGCTGGAGCCGGAGCACGTGAACGGTCACGTCCCAGCCTCCGTAGCACCGCGCGTAGCACTCCGCTTCGCTGAGGGAACGCAACCGCCGCATGGCCAAACATTACGCCGGACCCCGGACGGTTCCTGCCCTCGGACACCCCCTCTTTTTAGCTTGTGGCTCAGAGCCACAAGCTCTTTCAACGCCCGGCTTCGCGGATTCGTTCGGCGACGTCATACGGATCGATCACGTGGCTCGTCATCGCATCGACATAGGTGTCGACCAGGATCTCGCGGATTTCCTCGCGGCGTCTTTGCCGGAAGTCTTCTTCCTCGCGGAATTCGAGGATGTAACGACGTAGATGCACGTAGCTCGGCTTCGGCAGGCCAAGCTCCGCCGCAACCCGGCCGACCTGACGAGCGATCTCCGCCATCGGCTCGCGACGGTCATCCAGCGCACGAACGGCCTCGAGAATGCGCGCGTCATAACGCGGGGCGGACTCGACCACACAACCCAGGGTCGCGGCAGACGACGCACGACTTGGTCGCGACTCGGTGCCAAAAATGAGCTAGTGGCTCAGAGCCACAAGCTGTTTTCAGGTGCGTTCCAGCGGGGCCATCGTCAGGCCGTAGCCACGGAGCTGGTCCCAGTACAGCTCGGCGTGCTCGCGATGGCCGGACCAGACGATCGCGCGGCCGGCGTTGTGGATCGTGTCCGCGATCCGGAGGCCTCGCTCGTACGACACGTCCGGAATCGTCGAGGCGAGCGCCGCAGCGACGCCCTGGAACGTGTTGTGGTTGTCGTTGAGCACGATCACGTTCCATGGGGCGCCCAAGCCGGTGCCGGTGCCGCGGTCGATGCGCTCTTTGGTCGCCGGTGACACAGACGAATCGTAGTAGCGTCTTCGAGCATGTCGACCGTCGCGCTGGACATCGAGGCCGTCCGCGCACGTTTCTCCGCCCTACGACAACCGCTCGCCTTCTTCGACGGCCCCGGCGGAACGCAGGTTCCGGACGAGGTGATCGACGCCGTCTCGCGCTACTACCGGGAGTCCAACGCCAACGTCAGCGGGCCGTACGCCACGAGCCGGCGAACGGAAGCGCTCGTCGCGCAGGCGCGTCTCACCGCGGCCGAGTTCCTTCGGTGCAACCCCGCCGAGACGATCTTCGGCGCTAACATGACGACGCTCGCGTTCGCGCTGACCCGCACCGCCGGCCGCACGTGGACCGAGGGCGACGAGATCGTCGTGACGAAGCTCGACCACGATGCGAACGTCTCACCCTGGCTGGAGCTCGCACATGACAAACGCCTCGAGGTTCGCTTCGTCGACATCAACGACGACACGACCGTCGACCTCGACGACCTGCAGCGCCACCTCAACAGCCGCACGCGCGTCGTCGCCTTCCCGGTCGCATCGAACGCCGTCGGCACGCTCACGGACGTCCGCCGCATCGTCGAGCTCGCGCACGACGCCGGCGCGCTCGCCTGGGCGGACGCCGTGCACTACGGGCCACACGGGCCGATCGACGTCGGCGACTGGGGCGTCGATGTGCTCATCTGCTCGCCCTACAAGTTCTTCGGTCCGCATCTCGGCGTCGCGTTCGGACGCTCGGAGCTGCTCGAGAGCTGGCGGCCTTACAAGGTTCGGCCGGCCTCGAGCGAACCGGTCGGTCACCGCTTCGAGACGGGAACGCTCGCGCACGAGCTGCTCGCCGGCTTCGTCGCGGCGGTCGAGTACATCGAGTCGATCGGCTGGGACGCGATCCGGGCGCACGAGCGCGCGCTGGGCGAGCGCTTCCTGGCAGGCCTGCCCGACAACGTGACGCTGTACGGCCTCCCCAGCATGGAAGGCAGGGTCGCGACCTTCGCGTTCAACGTTGACGGCGTGCCGACCGAGGCCGCCGCGACGCGCCTCGGCGACGCGGGCTACGCGGTTTGGCACGGCGACTACTACGCCCTCGAGGTGATGAAGCGACTCCGGCTCGAGGACACCGGTGCGGTGCGCGCCGGGATCGTCCACTACAACACGGCCGAGGAGGTCGACGGCCTGCTCGCCACGATCGCGGCCCTGTGACACCGGTCGAGCTGCTCCAGCAGCTGATCCGCTACGACACCACCAATCCGCCCGGCAACGAGGCCGACTGCATCGCGTTCCTGCGCGGCCTGCTCGAGAACGCGGGGTGCGAGGTAGAGCTGTACGCAAAGGATCCGGCGCGTCCGAATCTCGTCGCACGGCTGCGCGGCCGAGGCGACCGGCCGCCCCTGCTGCTGCAAGGACATGTCGACGTCGTCACGACCGCCGGCCAGAACTGGTCGCGGCCGCCGTTCGGCGGCGACCTCGTCGACGGCTGGGTCTGGGGACGTGGCGCGCTCGACATGAAGGGCGGTGTCGCGATGATGGCGTCCGCCTTCCTGCGCGCGTCGAGCGACGCGGCGGAGCTCCCGGGCGACGTCGTCCTCACGGTGCTGGCGGACGAGGAGGCCGGCGGCGACCACGGGGCGAAGTTTCTCGTCGAGGAGCACGCACATCTCTTCGAGGGGATCGAGTACGCAATCGGCGAGTTCGGCGGCTTCAACGTCGAGATCGGCGGCCGCGGCATGTACCTCGTTCAGGTCGCCGAGAAGCAGATCTGCTGGCTGAAGGCGAGCGTGCCGGGCCGCGGTGGCCACGCTGCGTTTCCGCAGCGCGGCGGGACGATGGCTCGCCTTGCCCGTTTCCTGGGCGATCTCGACCGCAGGCGGCTGCCGGTGCACATCACGCCGGCGACGCGGGCGATGATCGAAGGGATGGCGGCGGCGTCCCGGCCGCCGTACAGCAACGTGCTGCGGGCGCTCCTACGGCCGCGGCTGACGGACCGGATGCTGCCGCTGCTGCGCGAACAGGCGCGCAGCATGGAAGCAATCCTGAGGAACACCGTCAGCGCGACGATCATCCGCGCGAGCGACAAGGTCAACGTGGTGCCGGCCGTCGTCGAGGTCGAACTCGACGGTCGCGCACTGCCCGGCTTCGGACCGGCAGACCTGATCGCCGAGGTGCGCGAGGTCGTCGGCGCCGACATCGAGCTGGAGCTCATCCGCCACGATGCGGCCGCCGCCGAGCCGCGGCTCGACCGTTTCGATGTGCTCGCCGGGATCCTCCAGGAGCTCGAGCCGGGGGCAGTGGCCGTGCCGATGGTGCAGGCCGGCGTGACGGACGCACGCTTCTTCGCGCGCCTCGGCATTCAGACGTACGGCTTCCTCCCGCTCCGTCTTCCGGCCGACTTCCGCTTCACGGGCCTGATCCATGCGGCGGACGAGCGTGTGCCTGCCGATGCGATCGAGTTCGGCGCCGAAGCGGTCTTCCGGGCGCTGCAGCGCGTTGGCTGAGAAGACCTACTCGACCCCGCTCGGACAGAAGCTCGGCGCGAAGCCGGGCGTCGAAGTGCTCGTCTTCTTCACCTCGAGGCGCGCCGAGCTGGAACGTCGCTTCTCTGCGCTGAAGCAGACGCTGGCGCCCGCGGACGGGCTCTGGGTCGCCTGGCCGAAGAAGTCGTCGAAACTCGAGACCGACCTCGACTTCGCCGCGGTGCAGCAGATCGGCTTGGACGCAGGCCTCGTCGACAACAAGAGCGCGGCGATCGACGACGAGTGGCAGGCGGTCCGGTTCGTGTACCGGCGCGAGGACCGCTAGCCGGGCGAGATGGAGCGAGTCGGTAGCATCGCCTGGGCCGTGAGCACCTTCAATCTCGAATGCCTCCCCAACGGTCTCCGCATCCTGACGGCGCCGATGGACTCGGCTCAGTCCGTGACGTGCGCGATCATGCTCGCCGCCGGCTCACGCTACGAAACGGCCGAAACCAACGGCATCGCGCACTTCGCCGAGCACATGTTCTTCAAGGGAACGGAGCGGCGCCCGAGCGCGCGCGACATCTCGAAGGAGATCGACGCGATCGGCGGCGAGTTCAACGCCTTCACCGGCAAGGAGTACACCGGCTACTACGTCAAGTGTGCCGCGGAGTCGCGCGACGTCGCGCTCGACGTCCTCGTCGACATGCTGCGCCACTCCAAGTTCGAGCCCGACGAGATCGAGCGCGAGAAAGGCGTGATCATCGAGGAGATGAACATGTACTACGACACGCCGCGCGACTTCATCAGCGGTGTGTACGAGGACTTGCTCTACGGCGATCAGCCGCTCGGCTGGGACATCATCGGCCGCAAGGAGACGATCCGCGGCGCGACGTCCGACAGCTTCCGTTCGTACGTCGGCCACTGGTACAAACCGTCGCGCATGGTCGTCGGCGTCGGCGGGAAGATCGGCGACGGCCTGCACGAGCGCGTCGCCGAGCTGCTCGGCGACTATCCGGAGGCGGAGACCGGCGAGCCGGAGCCGGTGCGACTGAGCGTCAACGGCGACGCGCAGGTGAAGGTGCACACCAAGGCGTCCGACCAGGCGCACATCTGCCTCGGCGTCCACAGCTATCCGCTCGAGCATCCCGACCGTTACGTGCTGCAGGTGCTGTCGACGATCCTCGGCGGCGGCATGTCCTCACGTCTTTTCACGGAGGTGCGCGAGCGCCGGGGGCTCGCCTACTACGTCTACGGCCTCAATCACAGCTACACCGATGCCGGCACGCTCTACGCGCAGGCCGGCGTCGACATCAACCGAATCGACGACGCCGTTTCGACGATCGCCGCCGAGCTGCGGGCAATCGCCGCGGAGGCCGTACCGCAGGACGAGCTGGAGAAGGCAAAGAGCTTCGCGAAGGGGCGCTTCGTCCTCCAGCTTGAGACGTCACAAGGCCTGATCATGTTCGGGTTGCGCCGCGAGGTGCTCGAGAGCAGGACGCCCGATCCCGAGGAAGTGCTCGCGGAGCTCGACAAGGTGACCGCGGAGGACGTGCAGCGGGTAGCGGGCGACGTGATCGCGACGCGCGGCCCGAACCTGGCCGTGATCGGCCCCTTTGACGACGCCTCGAGGTTTGAGAAGCTGCTCGCGTGAGGGTCGTCCTTGTCGCGGGGGTTCTGGCCCCCCTCGCGATCGTGGGGTGCGGGAGCAGTAGCAAGCCGAACGCGCAGATCGCCACGGCCACGAACCCGACCGGCACCGCGGCGGTCACGACCCACGGCCGCTTCCACTATCCCGACGCGGTCGTCACCAACTACATGCGGAGCTGCCAGAAGAACGCCTCAGTCACGAAGGCGTACTGCGCCTGCACGCTCGACAAGCTCTCGGACACCGTCTCGACCGCCGACTTCGCCCGGATCGGGCTCTCGGGCGGGCGCATCCCGCCGCGCATGCATAGGCTGATCCGGCGCGCGGCGATCGCCTGCGCGGGCAAGCTCTGACCTAGTCTTCGCGCGTCTCGGTCGTCGCGCGGGTCTTGATCTCTTCGACGACCAGCGGATCTGCGAGCGTCGTCGTGTCGCCCAGCGCACGATTCTCGGCGACGTCGCGCAAGAGCCGGCGCATGATCTTGCCGCTGCGCGTCTTGGGCAGCTCCGGCGTGAAGACGATGTTCGCCGGCTTCGCGATCGGCCCGATCTTCTTGCCGACGTGGTTGCGGAGCTCCTCCAGCATCTCGACCGAGCCCTCTGCGCTCCCCTTGAGCGTCACGTAGGCGACGATCGCCTGGCCGGTGCGCTCGTCCTTCCGGCCGCACACGGCGGCCTCGGCAACACCCTGATGATCCACGAGCGCACTCTCGACCTCGATCGTCGAGATGCGGTGCCCCGAGACGTTCATGACGTCGTCGACGCGCCCGAGCAGCCAGAAGTCGCCGTCCTCGTCGATCCTGGCGCCGTCTCCGGCGAAGTAGACGCCTTCGTACTTCGACCAGTAGGTCTCGCGGTAGCGCTGGTCGTCCTTGTGGATCCCGCGGAGCATCGCCGGCCACGGGCGCTCGAGCACGAGGTAACCGCCGCCGCCGGGACCGACCTCCTCGCCGGTCTCGCTGTACACCGCCGCGTCGACGCCCGGGAACGGCTTCGTCGCCGAGCCCGGCTTCAGCGTCGTCACGCCCGGCAGCGGCGTGATCAGGATCATCCCGGTCTCGGTCTGCCACCACGTGTCGACGATCGGCGTGCGGTCGCCGCCGATGTGCTCCCGGTACCACACCCATGCCTCCGGGTTGATCGGCTCGCCGACCGTTCCGAGCAGGCGCAGCGAGGAGAGATCGTGCTTCTCGGCATGCTCCGGTCCCCACTTCATGTGCGAACGGATGGCGGTCGGGGCCGTGTAGAGGATGTCGACCTGGTAGCGCTCGATGATCTCCCACCAGCGCTCCGGGTCCGGGTAATTCGGGACGCCCTCGTAGATCACGCCCGTCGTCCCGTTGCACAGCGGGCCGTAGACGATGTAGCTGTGCCCGGTCACCCAGCCGACGTCGGCTGCGCACCAGTAGACGGAGTCGGGCTTGACGTCGAAGATGTAGTGGTGCGTCGTCGCGACGCCGGCGAGGTAGCCCGCCGTCGTGTGGACGATGCCCTTCGGCTTCGCGGTCGTCCCCGAGGTGTAGAGCAGGTAGAGGAGGTCCTCCGAGTCCATCGGCTCGCACGGACAGGACTCGGGGTCGTCGCTCTTGCCCTCAATAGCGTCGTGCCACCAGACGTCACGTGACGAGTCGAACGCCACCTCGCCGCCCGTGCGGCGGCAGACGACGACGCGCTTGACCGACGGCGAGCCGGCGACCGCCTCGTCCGCGTTCTGCTTCAGCGGCACCTGCTTGCCGGCACGCCAACCCTCGTCCTGCGTGATCAGGACCTCGCACTCCATGTCGTTCAGGCGGCTCGAGAGCGAGTCGGCGGAGAAACCGCCGAACACCACGGTGTGCGGCGCTCCGAGCCGCGTGCAGGCGAGCATCGCGATCGAAAGCTCGGGGACCATGCCCATGTAGATTCCGACGGCCGTGCCCTTGCGGACGCCGAGCTGCTTGAGCGCGTTCGCGAACCGGACGACGTCGCGTTGCAGGTCGGCGAAGGTGATCGTCCGGCGCTCGTCAGCGGGCTCCCCTTCCCAGTAGTACGCCACCTTGTCGCCGTTCCCGGCCGCGACGTGGCGGTCGACGCAGTTGAAGCAGATGTTGAGCTTGCCGCCGAGGTACCACTTCGCGTACGGCGGCTCCCACTCGTACAGCTTCGTGAACGGCTCGAACCACGTGATCCGGTTGCGGCCCTCAGCCTCCCAGAACTCCTCCCAGTCGCGCTCGTAAATCTCCGGTTGCGCGTTCGCTTGCCGCGCGAACTCGGGATCGGGTGCGTAGCGCCGCTCCTCGAGCAGCATCGTGTCGATGGTGTTCAAGGCTCAAGGTCGTATGGGTAATCCGTGAGCACCTCGTGCCCATCCTTCGTGACGACCACGATGTCCTCCAGGCGAACACCACCGTACCCGGAGCGGTACAAGCCCGGCTCGATCGTGATCACATCGCCCGGAACGAGATCGTGCCCGTTGCGGCCCATCGACGGCAGCTCGTGCACCTCGAGCCCGACGCCGTGGCCGAGCGAATGGAAGAAACCGTCCTCGAGCACTTCGCCCGGCTCCTTGTTCAGCTGTGTCTTGTAGCCCGCCTCCTGGAACTGGTCGCAGACTTGCTTGAAGAGCGTCCGCCCGTTCACGCCGGGCCTGACGCCGGCCGTCGAGCTCTCGAGCGCCTCCTTCACGAGCGCGTGCCACTCCTTCACCTCGTCGGACGGCTCGCCGACGACGTACGTGCGCGTCATGTCGGAATAGCAGCCTGTCGCCTTGTCCTTCGGAAAGAGGTCGAACACGATCGGCTCGTTCGGCGCGATCTGCCCGGAGCCTGCATTGTGGCCGACTGCGGTTTGCGCGCCGTGCGAGACGATCATGTCGCTGCCCTCGACGTCGTGGTCGGCGAAGACGTCCTCGATCACCCGCTTGACCCGCTCGCACGTCAGGGCCTGGCCGTCGACCTCGAGTCCGGCGCCGTTCGGATCCGCCCGCCGGAGAAGCTCTCGCGCAGCGTCGAGCGCGGCCTCGCACGCGCGCTGCGCTCGCCGGATGCCGGCCAGCTCGGTGTCGTTCTTCGAGCGTCGCCGGTCGTTGAAGAGATCGCGGTCGACGACGACCTCGACCCCGTTCGCGCGCAGGTGGTCGGCGTGCGCGACCGGGAACGACGGTGGGACCGTCACACGCTCGAGACCGAGCTCGCGGCATCCGCGCAACGCGACCTCGAGCTCGATCTCCCACCCCTGCTTCCCCTGCGCGAACAGCTCGTCCGTGCCGAGCTGCTCGAGCGGAATGATCTCGAGCTGCGGCGCGTCCTCGCGCACACGCGCGATCTCGAGCGAGTGGAGGATCACGACGCGCCGGTCGCCCTTCTCCGCGTACAGAAACGCATCGGGAATTGAAACGGGCACCTCGTGCCGCAGCTCGGGCGAGCGGATGGTGTCGCCGTGGATCAGAATCTCGGACACGGCACGATCCTAACGGCGCAGCTCGCCATGCCGCGCATAGACTCCAAACCGTGGACGACCCGCTGCAGCGTGCCCAGAAACTGATGGGGCAGTGGGACGAGGAGCTGCAACGCGAGCTCCCCGAGGGCGCCGAGATCTTCGACGCCCACACCCATCTCGGCGCCGACATCGACGGCATGGTCGGCATCTACGACGACCTCATGCGGGGCATGGACAAGTACGGGATCTCGCGCTGCTTCATGTTCTGTCTCGACGAGCCCGACCGCCACCCGGGCTTCCGCGCCGGCAACGAACGCACGCTCGACTTCGCTTCCCGCTCGGAGGGGCGGCTGATTCCGTTCGTCCGGCTCGACCTGTCCGAGGATCCGATCGGCGAGGCAAGGCGCTGCCTCGACCTCGGCGCGCGGGGCATCAAGCTGCATCCGCGCGCACAGAAGTTCCTTCTCAACGACGAGCGGCTATCGCCGATCTTCGAGCTCGCGGCCGAGCGCGGCGTGCCCGTGCTGATCCACGGCGGCCGCGGGCTGCCGCCGATCGCGGATGATCTCGGCCGGGTCGTCGACCGGTATCCCGAGGCTCGGCTGATCGTCGCGCACGCCGGCATCGCCGACTTGGCGGCGCTCGCCGACCGGCTGGGCGGCAAGGCCGGCGTCT
>WNGL01009121.1_pt1 | contig 11528 bp, 8 predicted proteins | sample 5400591 | NCBI WGS metagenome assembly WNGL01 (sample SAMN13153377, study PRJNA577476) | soil metagenome | isolation source: 80 cm soil or saprolite under Garry oak tree replicate 1 | place: USA:California | collected 2016-06-15
GTCAAGGTAAAGTGGGATTCCTCCTTAGGTAATACTGGGATCTCCCGGTCTTTGACCTGCGTGGGACCGGTGAACTTGACCGTGCAGCAGAATAAGGTGTTCAGCTTTAACACGCCCAACTCGTTCTAGCCAGGCTTGTAACCGGCAAGTCAGGCCCCAATCCACCTCCTGGTGGTTGGGGCCTGACTTCTACCGAGAGACGGTTAACCTGTTTGAACTGCATGTCGTCAAGGTGGGACGAGAAAGGAGAAGTTTAAGATGTGTTCCAGGGTAAGGTACTTATTGGTTTGCGCTTTCATGATCCTGCTTTGCCCGCTGCTTTCCGCCGCAGCGGATCTCGAGTCCGCCAAGCGCGCTTATGTGGACAAGGACTACGCCAAAGCGCTCAAGGAAGCGACGCCTCTGGCGGAGCAAGGCAATGCGGAGGCCCAGTGCCTTCTCGGCAAAATGTACTGGATGGGCGAGGGCGTTTTAAAGGATCCCGAGCGGGCAATCAAGCTGTTTAAAGCGGCCGGCTTGCAGGGCAACGCCGACGCCCAATTCTACGTGGGCTCTTACTATCTGCTGCCCCTCAGAGACGTCCTTGAAGGAGCGAAGTGGCTGCGGGTTTCCGCCGAACAGGGGAGCAAGGATGCCCAGTGGCTCCTTGGCAAGGCATACCTGGAGGGTGCTAAGGACCTACCGCGCGATCCGGTTCAGGCCTATATGTGGCTGCGGTTGGCGGCTAGGGATAATCTGGAGTTTTATGTCAACGCGTACCGCGCGGCCGAAAAACAAATGAACGCGGCCCAGATCGCTAAGGCTACAGCCCTGGCGGACGCTTGGAAACCCAAACCCGGACTGAAGCCTGAAGAAAAACCGTAGGCCGCCGAGAAAGGAGTCCAAAACTACTCAGTTATGGAAAAACATTTTCAAGCCATGTTAATTTGCGCGGGGCTGATGCTCTCCGCCCCGCTTATATTGTCTGCCCAGGATTCCCAGAAGCCGTTGGCCACGGTCGCCGGCCAGCCGATTTACGAGCAAGACCTAATGTCCGTCGCCGGCCCGGGTTTGCTCGACTTGCGCAAACAGGAATACAAATTGAAAAGCGACGCGCTCGACAAGGTTATTCGCAATAAGCTTATCGAGGTAGAAGCGAAAGAGAGGGGCCTTTCCACGGAGGAACTCCTTAAGCAGGAAGTTGACTCTAAAATATCCGAACCTTCAGACGATGAAGCCAAAGGCTACTACTTTGCGGTGAAGGCCCAAACGACCTTGGCCTTCGACGATGTGAAGGCGCAGGTTAAACAGCTTATAAAGAACAACGAAATTCAGCAGGCCCGCGACAAGTACGCGGACTCATTGCGCGACAAGTCGGAGGTTTCCATTCTCCTCCAGCCGTCTTCCGTAACTGTGCATGTCACCTACGACGCGGCGCGGGTCCAGGGGAACCCTGATGCGCCCGTCACAATCGTGGAATTCGCGGATTATCAGTGCCCGTTCTGCAAAAAGAGCGAGGACACCCTGAAAGCCCTGCTCAGCAAGTATGGAGGCCGCGTCAAGCTGGCGTTCCTCGATTTCCCCCTCTCGGAGATCCACGGACAGGCAGGGAGCGCGGCGGAGGCGGCTCGCTGTGCCGGAGAACAGGGAAAGTTTTGGGAATATCATGATAGTCTCTTTGCGGAGCCGTCGAAACTGGATGAAGCAAGCCTGATCGAACGCGCTCAGAAGCTGTTGGATGAAAGCGCCTTTCGTTCCTGCCTCACTAGCGGCAAGTTCCAGCAGGACATACAGGCGAACCGCGAGCAAGGAGTCGAGGCTGGAGTTAAGGGAACGCCCGCCTTTTTCATCAACGGCGTATTTTTGAGTGGCGCCCAGCCACAGGCGGAGTTTGAGAAAATTATCGACAGCCAGCTCGCGCTCAAGGGGAACGGGGAGCGGCTGCCATGATACTCGATATTTATTTGTTATCGGGCCCGCAGACAGCGACTCGTTCATCTTACCGTCACCCAGAATAAGATTTTCTCGCCAAGCGCCGGGATTTCGTTCTGAGGTGTTCGTCATCAGGTCAGGCCGCTTCAGGGCCTGACCTAACCGGTGCGATGTATCTGCTGCCCCAGACCAGCCCACACCAAAGTAACGACGCTCTCTTCGCAGAATGCCGCCCACAATGTCTCAACCGAGACATCGCGGGCGGTCTATGAAGCTGTGAAAAAATTGCCTGCACAACTTGTCAAATGTCGAATGTCTGTTGTGCGATGTTTGATGTAGTTGTCAAAGCACCAGATGACCTACTGACCGGACGACCAAATTGTTCGTGGCCAAACGTTTTCATCATGTCATTGGGCCAGTGGGTTGTTTGACAAGTTCATCGGACATCGCACAACAGACATTCGACATTTGACAGTTTTGACTGTCGTCAATTTTTTCACAGCTTCGCAGCGCGGCAAAGCCGCAACCAAAAGGGAACCCACCGCAGAGACGCCGAGGCATTTTATGTAGATGCTTCGGCGGATTGCTCGAGACCGAACACAACTCGCTTAATGCCGTCCCGGAGCAAAGGGACATGAAAATTGATCAGTAGTCCGAGCTTCCATCCGCCAAGTTTCAGATAGCTGAGCATCTGTGCTTGATGGATGGGCAGCAACGCGTCGACGGCTTTCACCTCCACGACGACGCTGTCGGCGACAAGAAAATCCAATCGGTAACCGCAGTCCAGTCGAGTTCCCTTGTAGTAGACGGGAACGGATTTTTGCTGTTCGAAGGGGATATCCCGCAACGCCAATTCCCGCGCCAAACATTGTTCGTAAGCCGACTCCAGTAAACCGGGTCCCAAGGCACGATGGACTTCGATGGCCGCTCCAATAATGGTCGAAGACAGATCGTTGATGGTGTGCATGACGGGCCACTACAGTTGACATGGCGTTGCCGCCTTGCAGACGATCGGACGTTCACATCACTAAACATCGGAACCATCCGAAGGAGCACGCCATGTCAACGTCACGATTTATACAACGATTCGGAGACAAAATCACCGGAGTCCTGGGCGGTTTCGACCGGCTCGTCTTGCGCGGCTCGTTACTGGCTATTGTTCCTGTCGAGGGGATGAAACGCGTCCTCTGGCTCAAGAATATCCTGTTGAAAGACTTTGGCCGATGGGCCGAACGGATGACGGCGCAACTGAAAGAAGCGTCTTTGAAAGCGGTTCGGGATCAGCAACGGCCTATCGTGTATTTGCCATCCGCCAGCACCGACAAGGAGGAGGTCGCGCGCAAGATCGCCACTAAAGATGGAATCACGACCGGCTTGGTGGGAGTGCTGACGTGCTTGGAGCCGTGCAACTCTTTTGAAATTCACCGCAACCCACAGACGCATAAGCTGGAGTTGATCGGCCGGATGCGCAAAGGGTTGGTGTTGTACCACTATTGGATTGATCCCCAGTTCGGCTGGATGAATGCCCGCATCCAGTCGTGGCTTCCTTTTTCCATTCAGGTCTGCCTCAACGGCCGCGAGTGGCTGGCCCCGATGTTGGATGAGAACGGGATCGGTTACCGCCGTCACGACAACTGTTTCACGGCCATCGACGACATCGCCAAAGCCCAAAGGCTGATGAACCGGCAGTTGCGCATCTCATGGCCCAAAGCGCTTCAGCGGATCCAGCGGCAGTTGAATCCGCTTCACGGCCAAATGTTTCGCGGACTTGGCCTCTCTTATTACTGGTCCATTTATCAGAGCGAATGGGCGACCGATGTGATGTTTGAAAATCCTTCAGACCTGGCCACCATCTATCCGGCGATGGTGCTCCATGGCATGCGCACGTTCTCCAGTGAGGATGTGCTGCGTTTTCTCGGACGACGGATTCTTCACGGCAACTTCAAAGGAGAAGTCACCAGCGACTTCAAAGATCGCACCGAAGGCGTTCGCATCAAACACCGCCTGAAAGACAACTCCATCAAAGCCTACGACAAGGGCGGAAGCGTTTTGCGTGTGGAAACGACAATGAATGATCCGCGTGATTTTAAAGTCCTGCGCAAAAAACACGGCGAATCGAAAGGCAAAGCCAGCTGGCGGCCCCTACGCCGGGGTGTCGCCGATGTGCACCGGCCGCGCTCAGGTCAGCCAGGCTGCCAATGAACGCTACCTCGAGGCTCTGGCCGCCACCGATACGTCCACCCCTCTGGGTGAACTGATCCGAGATATCTCGAAGCCGACGACGTACCGAAATAAGCCCGTGCGCGCTCTCCACCCATGGGCCGACCCCGACTTGGCTCTGCTGCGCGCGATTAATCGCGGGGAGTTTTCCATCAATGGTTTCCGCAATCGCGATCTTCGGTCTCTGCTATTCGATCACGCTGCCGATAGCAATGAAGAAAAGCGCCAGCGCTCGGCCCGAGTATCACGCTTGCTGCGCATGCTGCGCGCCCACCATCTGATTCAGAAGGTTCCCCACACCCATCGATACGTGCTGACATCTCGCGGACGCGAAATCGTCTCCGCCGTTGTAGCCTCCCAACAGATCACATTGGAGCAGCTCAACAAGCTTGCCGCCTAACCACTTCGACAAGCTCCCAGCGGAATCCAGCCTTCCTCTGCGTCCTCTGCCTTCTTTGCAGCCCACCTGCATTGCTGGCCCGGTTGCTTGACCCGGCCGCACCTGTTGCCGTCATGACGCGCATTGCCACTGTCCGAACATCCAAAAACTTCTCGGCGACTCTGCGGTGAATCCCCTGTTCGACGAGCGCTGCAAAGCCGGCAGAGGACGCCGAGAAAAATCTTGGTTAAAATCCAAGAAACTGGGGCCTAATGGCATAGATGTTGTAGTAGCTGAATGCCCTGGCGCTAACGATCACCTGCTGCGATTGTCAAGACAGCGATTTAGAACCGCTTTCCGGTTTCTCTGCTTCGAACAGGACTCTTGGGCGAGTATTGAAACCGCGCGGCCACAGCGGTGTAAGCGGCGCCCCATTTTTGAAGCCGAGTGACGACCTCAGGATTTACATTGGCTGCCGTGAACAACGGTGTGGCATCCCAGACATTGGGACCGGAAATATCGCCGTAATTTGCCGGGAGAGCGTAGTTGTTCTCCGTCAATCCCACGGTGAAATACCGGCCGAGAGGATACTGGAGGTTCTTGTCCAGCCATGCCGCGAGCAGCGACTCCGTAATGGCACGCCTCACTTCGCGGGAAAGCGCTTCAAACATCGGCGCCCACGCTTCATTTACCATGATGGTCGGATTCACACTCTGATCGGGACGCCAGCCTTGCGCCCGGTCCTCCGGTCCTATGCGTGGATCGGTAGACTGCATCGCCTTGATCAACGTCACCAGCAGCCGCGCCGGTTCCGGTCTCCGGCTTTCTCGATACAGATCCTGGAGACCGCCGATGAGGTATAGCCAGTCAACAGGGGAGCGGCCCCGATGCCGGTGATTGCCGCTGTTGAGGAGCACCTGCAGTTGATACCAAGACGCGTTGAAGTACTCGTTCGTCAATGCACTCCCGCCCATACCCGAAGGTCCATCCGGAATGTTGACGGCCGAGGGTGCTGTCGCCGCCGGAATCGCATTGAACCAGGTCCGCGATTCGCCGCTAGATCCGAACAACTCCCGCCCCCGTCCTTCAAGGCCAAATTCTTGAGTGATCTCCCAGGCCTTCACGAGCTGCCAAAGCTGAGTTGAATACGCTTTATTAGCCAAATCAGGCGACCACTCGACGGGTGCGCGTTCCACATACGGTTTGAGCAATGCGCGCCTTGCGTTCGTCCACTTCTCGAAGTAGGCAATGATGCGGCCCGACGAGATAAGCTTCGACAAATCCGGCGACGCCAGGATGCCCCGCAACGACTGCCTGGACGTGCGAGGCGCTCTCCGGCCACCACTCGAAGCGTAATCAGTCGAGCCGTACAATTCGGAGAATTCACTATTTTCGAAAGCCGGGCCCCAGGCGTCCAGAGGATGCACTCGCGGCAGCCAATGGTTCCAGTCCGGCAGTTGTAAGGAGATGGGAATTTCGCGTGGATTCAAGTTTCCATCCGGCCGAAACACATCAGGTGTGATTGCCGCAACGATCGCACTCTCTGGTGCGTTCCCGATATCCGGCTGCTTGGCCAAATCACCCTTCGGCCGGAAGACGAATGGAAGCGTTGCGGTGTCGCTGTCGAGCACCCATGAAAGCCCTGCTCCAGCTGCCCAGTTGGCGACCGGTTGAGCATCCAATCCGGGGCCCGGCTGATAAGGCGGATTCCATGGACGCCCCGGGCTCGGAACGGGCAGGGAGCGAATGTAGCTTGCGATCTGCTGACCCTGCAAAGTCGAAAGGCCATGAAACCTGGACCTGGCAACGATCGACGCGTTCGAGTATCCGAAGTATTTGAGATCCCGGCCATCGTAAGCATGGCAGTCGGAACAGTGGGCGCGAATGCGCGAGGCATCCTCGAGTCCACTTGCTGTCAGTGTCGCGCTCTGCCAGAACTGCCGGCCGGCCAGTAAGGAAGCGGAATCGCGAAACGGCGGCGTCCAAGTGTTGGGATCCTCTTCCTTGAACGCGTCGGGTTTTAACACTTTGATTGAATCACTGGTCAGGAAATTGAATGCCAGTACTCGAAACCCGCTCGCCAACCCATCGGTGCGGTTGAACCGGAACCGTATGATATTGGTGCCCCCGACGACGGCTCCCTCCTGGAGAGGCAGAGTGACCTTCAGCGTGGGGAAACCTCCGCCAATTCCTCCATAGCTTTTGCCAGGCTCCGCGACCGAGACGGTATCGTTATTCAAAGACACCCAGTTGCCCTCGTTGATTTCGACGCTCACCATGCCGGCGTAACTCAAATTATGGATTTCGATCCAAAGGGACCGAACCTGGGGCGCCAAGGGAGTTGGGATTTCAACAGTAACGCTCGACGTCGTACCGTTCTCGCCTACAACTTCGACCGGGAGAGTTACCGGCGTGCCGGCCTGTGCGGCGGTTGCGGGTAAGGCAGAAAGAACAATGATTGTGAGAATCACGGTAAAGCGTTGCATGTTTCCGGCCATCTCAGAATATCCTGTCAACGCAGCGGGTAGCCTTGCTGCCCGGGAAGCTTTCCATCGATTTGGAGGACCTTCAAATTCCTTGGAACAGCGCCGGAATCCATGAAAGCCATAGAGCCGGGCAGCGACGAAAGCAGGCTGAGCGCCATATCGTTAGAGTAAACAATTTTGGGCCCAGAGGCTGTTTCAGCGCGAAAGACTTTTCCGATCCAGTACTGGCGGAACTGGGCTTCGTTCATGTCGCAGACTTTGCGAAGCACCACGTCTCGTTCTCGGGCAACAGGCGCACGCAGCAGCAATGTGACTCGCAAGTTTCCCGGCCAATATTGCTTGTCGCCGAGCACCAGTCTTCGGATGTCATCGAAGCTCAAGTTTCCTATCGGCACGTCCGCATTAACAACAACGGCGATGTCGCCCCCCGATGTCCCCTGAGCCTCGAGGAGCAGCCCGCAACATGCCGTCAGTAATCCCATCATTATTACGAAGCGGATAAAACGTCTCATTTTCTGAACAGTCTAGAAAGTGAAACTGGTTTGAATAAATGCACTGTTAACTCGTGTCGAATCCGGCGGCCGCCGGAAATTTCGATACTCGAATTTCAGGGCGGCGAACTCGGTCAGATCGTAACGTATGCCGATGGTCGAGCCGCTCAGGCTCGGCACCGTGCGAAACGGCACATCCGATTTCGGTATATGAATATATTCGTAACGATAGTACGGCTTCCAGACTCGGTTCGCCACGGGCAAGCGATACGCCGACTGGATATAAAAAGCCTGGCTATGGGATACCGGCAGGAGACCCGCAAGATCCCGGTGTGTGACATTGGCGATTTCCGCTATGACTTCCGGCGTCTCGCGGGTCCACACAAGATGTCCTGACGTAATCCATTCTCTGAAGTTCTGTCCCGGCGACAAGTCGATACGATCCTGATATACAGATCCTCCAAATTGCAATCCACGAGCATGGCTTGGTCTGGCCGAGAGATTGGCAAGCCAGGCTTTCGTGTTATTTGTGGGGCCGAAGTCCGCCGGCCGGCTCAGGATCGGCCCTCGGCTATTCCCAACGCCGGCATTGTAGTTCAGGTTCAACCCGCGGGCCGGCATCGTACCTTCAATTTGAGCGCCGACGAAATGAATCGGAATAAACTGGCCGCCAAACTGCACCATTTCCGGACGGCTGACAGTCGTCTGGAGCCATTGGCCATGATGGTAGGTGGTATTCCACCAATTGATGGGTGTGTGATAGCGGCCGAAGGATACTTTGAACGCATCGCTCTGATCGAAACGGACGATGGCACGCTCCACTTCGGGATTGAAGCCCGGTGCGCCTCCCAATCCGGCGTCGCGGCGGGCGCTCAGCGTTATTTCGCTGAAGAAGTTTACTTTCGGGGCAAGCGCCGACACCAAATGCAGCGTGAACTGCCCCTCGCTGAATCCACTGTGTGTTCCCTTTTGGTCCGATCCCGAAAAGTCGATATCCGAAAAACCTCGCAGTTCCAGTGAAGGATATTGAGGCAGAGCCGCAGCGGCCGGTAAGGTGGCTTGTTGCGGGTCGCTTCCGTTGTGGGAACCTGCATTGAGGGAGGCCGGCGCCGGAGGGGCGGGGGCCGGAGGAACCGGCGGCCTGCGTTCCGCTTCGAGCTCTTGGACGCGCTTTTCGAGAGCTTCAATTCGTGCCAACAATTCCTGGACTGAAGTTTCACCAGTTTGAAGGATCAGGCACAGCAACAAACTCGATTTCCACATCACAGCCTCCTCAATGCCTCGCAGCCGCCCGGCCCAGACGTTTTAGTGGAACGACCAAAGATGCCGGTCCACCGGTTGCGTTGGCAAATATCGTGTGAATCTCAGGAAAGACTCATCCGGACAAGCAAATCGCGAAATCTAGTATCTCCTCGCAGGCGGTCAAACCAGGGGGCGACTTTCAGAAGCACGAGCGGGAAGTCGTGCTCATCGTAAGCGCGCTTCAGCGCTTCCAATGCCTTATCATTCTCACCGAGCCCGGCGTGAATCAGTGCAATACTGACTGAAGAGACATACTGCCGGCGGGAGAGCTTCACCAGGTCGTCCAGCGCCTTCCGCGCGTTGGGCGCGTCGCGTGAAAGCCCATAGGTATATCCAAGATGACCGAGCAGAACCGGGCTGTCTTCGGAAAGGGAAAACGCTTTGCGGAGTTCGGCAATCGCCTCCGGATACACGCCACGCTGCTGTTCCGCGACCCCGAGCCCCCAGTGGGCGGACACATAGTTCTCGTCGATCTCGAGCGTCTTCTTAAACTGTTCGGCTGCCTCTTCTTTTTTCCCTGCGTAGAGCAGGTACCATCCCAGGTCCGCGTTGATGATGGGTGACAGAGGGTCCAAAATCAGGGCGCGCTGAACCGTCGCGATCGCCTCCGGAAGGCGTCCCATCGCGGCCAGGTACATGCCGTACTGGTTATATGCCAACGCGGAGTTCGGAGCCAGTTGAATGGCCCGATTGAATTCCTTTTCGGCTCCTGCCCAGTCCCAGTCGAGCAGGAGTTTGATATTGCCCAGCGCGATATGAGCTTCGGCGAGGGAATCGTCGATCTGAAGCGCCTTTAAAGCGACGGTCTTTGCTTCCGCGATGGCTTCCACCCAATAGCTGCCAAGAGAGAGATTTGAGTCCGCCAGTCCCGCGTAGGCAAGGGCGTAATTGGAATCTTTATTGGTAGCCTGCTGGAAATAGTCGATGGCTTTCTTGAAACCCTCGATTGTTCCCTTGTTCCAGTTGTAGCGGCCGCGCAGATAGAGTTGATAGGCTTCGCTGTTTTGCGTGAAACGCTTCGTGACGCGCTTCAAATCCTCGCCGGTCAATGTGGACTGCAGCTTTCCCGATATTTCCCTCGCGATGTTCTCTTGAACCGCAAAAATATCCGCAAGCTCGCGATTGTATTGCTGACCCCAGAGCTGCGATCCGCTGTTCACATCGACCAATTCAGCCTGTACGATCAAATTGTTTCCTCTTTGCGCAACGCGACCCGTGAGCACGGCGCGAACACCAAGCTCCGTACCGGCCTTTCGGGGATCCGCATCCTTGGCCTTATAACGAAACACGAGGCTGCGTGCGGTAACCCGCAATTTAGGTAGTTGAGAAAGGCTGTTGATGATGCTTTCGGTGATGCCGTCGGAGAGATATTCCCCGTCCGGATACGCCGCGTCATGCGCAAAAGGCAGAATGGCGATCGAGTCCAATTGCGCGCTCTTGTTCGGACCGAGCAACCCGGCAACAATGATCAAAAGAAGAAGAAGAACGAGACCGGCGCCCGCCAAGAGCACCGTGCGTCTGGCCTCAAGGCTTCGAATCCAACGCCCACTTCCGCCGGCCGCTAAAGTGGTAACCGAATCCAGATCCCGTTGTAGCCGCTTCAGCTCTAGCCGTATCTGGGTCGAATTCGAATATCGGGCCGAGCGGGTCTTCTGAAGGGCGCGCAAGATGATTCTTTCAAGCTCTACAGGAACTCGCGCGCTCACGCGGGATGGCGGTTCTGGGGTGCGGTTGAGGATGGCGTCGTGAACAATGGCAGCGGTTGGACCGGGAAATGCGCGGCGACCGGTGGCCATCTCGTAGAGAACAGCGCCGAATGAAAACAGGTCGGTCTGTTGATCAAGTTCTTCACCACGCGCCTGTTCCGGCGACATATAGGCGATAGTTCCTACAGCCGTACCGGGACTTGTCAATTCGTCAGCCGCCACCGTGGCGTCCACGGACAGCTCCGCGGTCGGAGCGGCGCCCGAAACCAATTTCGCTAAGCCGAAATCGAGGATTTTGCATGGGCCGCGCCTGGTGATGAAGATGTTTGCAGGCTTGATGTCGCGATGAACAATCCCCTTGCTGTGCGCCGCTTCGAGCGCATCCGTAATCTCAATGGCGATTTCGAGTAACGCGTTTAGTTCGAGCGGACCCATAGCGATACGCTCGGCAAGGGTTTCTCCTTCGAGAAACTCCATCACGATGTATGGACGCCCCTCGTACTCGTCGACATCGTAGATCGTGCAAATGTTCGGGTGATTTAACGCTGAGGCGGTACGGGCCTCACGCTTGAAGCGTTCCAGTGCCGCCCGGCTCGAGGATGCTTGCTCCGGCAAGAACTTGAGCACGACGAATCGCCCCAATTTTTCGTCTTGAGCCTTATAGACGACACCCATCCCTCCACTACCGACTTTCTCAATGATGCGATAGTGGGAAACGGTTTTTCCGATCATGTCCGCCTGAAAATCAAACGATAACGAGATCCTGATCTGAAGCGTCCGAATTGTAACACGCCTTATAATGGCACATCATGACGGGCGAGAATCCATCAATTGTCGTTCTTGCTGGACCTCTAAAGGGCCAGACGTTTATTTTGTCCGATCCAGAGTTTTCCATCGGACGGGAGGCATCGAACTCGCTCTGCGTGAATGGAAAGCTTATTTCACGCCATCATGCGTTGATAAAGGCGGGGTCTGGGTATTTCAGCATTTTCGATTTGAACAGCCGGAATGGAACTTCCGTCAATGGAGTTCC
>WNGL01013458.1_pt1 | contig 11526 bp, 8 predicted proteins | sample 5400591 | NCBI WGS metagenome assembly WNGL01 (sample SAMN13153377, study PRJNA577476) | soil metagenome | isolation source: 80 cm soil or saprolite under Garry oak tree replicate 1 | place: USA:California | collected 2016-06-15
AAACGCGATCACCGGCGAATGCGCGAGCCAGGCGTCGCGCAATCCGGCGGCGAGATTGAGCGCGCCGATCACCTGCGCCATGCACAGGCCCGGCCTTCCCGACGCGCGCGCATAGCCGTCAGCCATGTAGGCGGCCGACTTCTCGCCATGGGTGTGGATGCGCTTGATCATGGTGCGCCGCTCCATCTCGGCAAAAGTGCGGCGCAGCACCGCCGGCACCATGAACACATGCGTCACGCCATAGCCCTTGAGCATCTCGGCCAGGCATTCGGCGCCGGTCATTCTGCGATTGTGTCCGAGCATGGAGTCACTTGATCGCCAACGGATTGGTCGGTGAGCCCACCGCGCCGGTGATCGGGATCGCGGGGGCGACGAACATGAACTCGTAGACCTTGTCCTGGGCGCAATCCTCGGCGAGGTCCTTGACATAGAAGATTTCGCCCATGGTCATGCCCATCATCGGGATGGTGATCCAGTGCCAGGGCTGGTTGATGCCGGGCTCGGTCTCGTTCGGCCGCACCTCGCAGCCCCAGGTGTCGCTCGCCAGCGCGGCCAGTTGGGTGCGCGCCACCCATTCCAACGTCTCGAACGCGAAGCCCGGCGCATCGCCGCCCGGATAGCCGTCCCAGCTCTTGGCCTTGAGGCAACGTTCCATCTGCCCGGTGCGCACGACCACATAGTCGCCGCGCTGGACCGTGACCCCCTGCGCTTCGGCGGCGTTGTTGAGGTCCTCGCAGGTGATGCCGTAGCCATCTTCGAGGCATTCCTGGCCGAGCGCGCGCGCGACGTCGAGGAAGACGCCGCGGCCGACCATCTTGTTCTTGGTCTTCTCGATCCCGCATTTCTGCGCCCCGTTCGAGGTCACCTCGCGGCAGTCGTAGCCGTTCCACATCGAGTTCTCGTAGAAGACGTGGCCGAGGCCATCCCATTGCGTGCCGCACTGCAGCGGCATCGTGACCATGTCGTCGGCGGCGCGGATGCCGCGCTTGTCGAGCACGCCGGAATAGGCGTCGGTGCCGGTGCGCAGCATGGTATGGATCGGATTGGTACGGCCCATCGCGGGATAATTGCTCTTGGCGCCCTGGGGGCCAGTATGATCGAAGTTGAGCGCGAGCGAGATCACCTTGCCCTTGCGCACCAGTCGTGCCGCCGCGATGATGTCCTCGGGCGTGGTGTAATTGAGCGTCCCGATCTCGTCGTTCGGCCCCCATTTGCCCCAGTTCTTGTATTTCTCCGCAGCGTCGCGGAGGTCCTGCCGCGTCAGCTTCCTGTTCGACATGGTTCTACCTTCCTCGGACGGGCGGGCCGCGGCACGCCGCCATTCGCGTGTTTGCCCATTTACTGCATCGTACGCAGGCGCGATGATGGCAACACAAAACACCAAGGAGGGCGCCGTGACAACGCTGATCCGTGGCCTCGTTTTCCTCGCCGCGCTCGCCTGCGCCGATGCGGCGCTCGCACAGGGCTACCCCAACCATTCGATCAGGATGATCGTGCCGTTTGCGGCCGGCGGGCCGACCGACGTGATCGCGCGCGTGGTCGCGCAGAAGCTGTCGGAGGCCTGGGGGCAGCAGATCGTCACCGAGAACCTTCCCGGCGCCGGCGGCAATACCGGCATCGCGATGGCGGCGAAGGCGCCCGCGGATGGCTACACGATCCTGGTCGTGAGCACCGGCTTCCTGGTCAATCCGAGCATATATGCGAAAATCCCCTATGATCCGATCAAGGATTTTTCGCCGGTCACGCTGGTGGCGGCATCTCCCAACGTGGTCTCGGTCACGCCCTCGGTGCCGGCGAAGACGCTGAAGGAGCTCATCGATACCGTGCGGTCCAATCCCGGCAAATACAGCTTCGCCCAGCCGGCGACCGGTTCGACTCCGCATCTCGCGGGCGAGCTGTTCAGGCAGAAATACGCGCTCGACCTCGTGATGGTTCCGTTCAACGGGGCGGCGCTGGCGATCAATTCGACCATCGGGGGACACACGCCGATCGCCTTCACCGCGCTGCCGCCGGCCATGGCCAACATCAAGGAAGGGACCTTGCGCGGGCTCGCCGTGCTCGCCAGCAAGCGCTCGGCGGCCCTGCCCGACGTGCCGACCAATGCCGAGGCGGGCGTGCCCGACCTCGAAAGCGACACCCTGACCGGGATCGTGGCGCCGGCCGGCACACCGAAGGAGCTGATCGACAAGTGGCGCAGCGAGATCGCCAAGATGGTGGCGACGCCGGACGTCAAGCAGCGCCTGGAAACGCTGGGCTTCGCTCCGGTCGCGAGCACGCCCGCGGAGTTCGGCGAGCGGATCAAGGTCGAGATCGCGCGCTGGGGCAAAGTGGTCCGCGACGCCAACATCCGGGCCGACTAGCACCAGGGAGAGGTTCATGAACGCGATCGCGCGCATTCTCTCCTGCTCCGCGGCTCTCCTGCTCGGAGGAGTCGCAAATGCGCAAGCGCAGGCCCCCGGCTATCCGGACCGTCCGGTCCGCATCATCGTGCCCTTCGCGCCCGCGGGTCCGGTCGACGTCGTTGCGCGCATCATCGCGCAGAAATTGACCGAGGCTCTCGGCAAGCAGTTCTTCGTCGAGAATCAGGCCGGCGCCGGCGGCAATCTCGGCATGGGCAACGCCGCTCGTGCCGCGCCCGACGGCCATACGATCCTGTTCGTGTCCTCGAGCTACGTGGTCAATCCCAGCCTCTACGCCAAGGTCCCCTATGACCCCTACAAGGATTTCGCGCCGGTGACGGTGGCGGGCGATGTCGCGAACACCCTCATCGTGCACCCTTCGATGCCGGCACGGACCGTCAAGGACCTCGTCGACCTCATCAAGGCCAGTCCGGGCAAGTACAATTACGCCCACGCCGGCGTCGGCACGACGCCGCACCTCTCGGGCGAATTGTTCAACCTCTCGGCCAGGCTCGACCTCGTGCACGTGCCGTTCAACGGCGCCGGCCCCGCGATCCAGTCGACGGTCGCCGGCCATACCCCGATCATGTTCACCACGCTTGCGCCCGCGATTCCGCTCATCAAGGACGGCAAGCTGCGCGCGCTTGCGGTGATGGCGAAGGCGCGCGCCCCCGTTCTGCCCAACGTGCCGACCATGGAAGAGGCCGGCTTCAAGGACCAGGAGGCCGACACCTTTTTCGCCATGCTGGTGCCGACGGGAACCCCGAAGGCGGTGCTCGACCTGCTTTACCGCGAGGTCATCAAAATCCTCAAAATGCCGGAAGTGAAGGACCGCTTCGAGTCGATCGGCGTCGACGTGGTCGGCAATACGCCGGACGAGTTCGCGGCCCAGATCAAGGCCGAGATCGCCAAGTGGGGCAAGGTGATCAAGGACGCCAACATCAAGGCCGAGTAGGCTGATGGAGCAATGGCTTGATCGCGGCCATGGATTGCGCCAGTAGAACCCGACCAATGTGATTGCGAGAGGGTCGACCAGATGAACGTTCATCAATCCAATCTCATGCGCGGCATGATGCTGATCGGCGGCGAGCTGGTCGCGAGCGAAGCCGACCAGTGGCTCGAATCGGTGAACCCGGCGAACGAGGACATGCTGGGCCATGTGCCGCAGGGCACCGCCGCGGACGTCGACCGCGCGGTCACGGCCGCCGAGGCGGCGCATCCGGCCTGGGCCGCGCTCGAGCCGAAGGAGCGGGCCAAGCTGATGAAGAAGCTTGCGCAAAAGCTGCGCGAAAGAGCCGACGAGATTTTGCGCATCGAGGTGGTCGATACCGGCAACACCATCAGCAAGATGCGGGCGGATGTCGCCTCGGCCGGCGACACGCTCGACTTCTATTCGAATTTCCATACCGAGATCAAAGGCGCGACCATCCCGGCGACCACGAAGAACCTGCACTTCACCCTGCGCGAGCCCTATGGCGTGGTCGGCCGCATCATCCCGTTCAACCACCCGATCAAGTTCGCGGCCAATGCGCTTGCGGCCCCGCTGATGGCGGGCAATTGCGTGGTGCTCAAGCCGCCGGAAACGAGCCCCCTGTCGGCGACCATGCTGGGCGAAATCTGCCGCGAGGTGCTGCCGGCGGGCGTCGTCAACATCGTCACCGGCACGGGCATGCCGACCGGCGACGCCCTCGCGCGGCACCCGAATGTCAAGCGGATCGCCTTCACCGGCTCGGTGCCGACCGGCCGCGCCATCCAGCGCGCGGCGGCCGAAGGCGGCATCAAGCATGTCACGCTCGAGCTTGGCGGCAAGAATCCGCTGATCGCCTTCCCCGACATGGACCCGGACACGGTCGCCAAGATCGCGGTCGCCGGCATGAACTTCGCCTGGCAGGGCCAATCCTGCGGCTCGACCAGCCGGCTCCTGCTGCATGAGTCGCTCTACAAGCCCGTGCTCGAGCGGGTTGTCGACCGGGTCGCGGGGCTGCGCCTCGGCGACCCGCTCGACGACAAGTCGCAGATGGGTCCGATCAATTCCAAGCGCCATTACGAGCGAGTCTGCGCGATGGTGCAGTCGGGCGTCCCCGACGGGGCGCGGCTGATGACCGGCGGCAAGCGCCCCGCCGGCAGCGACTTCTCCCGCGGCTACTGGATCGAGCCGACCGTCTTCGCCGACGTCAAGCCGAACATGCGCATCGCGCGCGAAGAGATTTTTGGGCCGGTCCTCTCGGTGTTCGGCTGGCGCGACGAGAAGGAGGCGTTGGCGCTCGCCAATTCGACCGAATACGGTCTCACCGCCTCGATCTTTACCAACGACCTCAAGACCGCGTTCCGCGCCGCCCGTGCCGTGAAGTCGGGCTACATCTGGATCAACGGCGCCTCCGGCCACTTCTACGGCACGCCCTTCGGTGGTTTCAAGAACAGCGGCCTCGGTCGCGAAGAGGGCGTCGACGAGCTGTTGAGCTACACCGAGGTCAAGACCATCCACGTGCTGCTGGGCGAGCTTGCGGCGCGGGATTGAGCAATTCGCCGAGTCTCGTGGCATACGCAGGCCGCCCGAGATCCGCCATGCCGACCAACGAGCGCTTCAATCTCGAAGGCCGCACCGTCATCGTCACCGGCGGCGGCAAGGGCATCGGCAAGGTCTATGCGCAGGAATTCGCCAAAGCCGGCGCCCGCGTGGTCGCCGCCGATATCGATGCGGCCGCCGCGAAGGCCGTGGCCGAGGCGATCGGCGCGCAGGGCTTCGAGGCGCTCGGGCTCGCGACCGACATCGCCAGCGAAGAGTCCACGCAGGCGAGGGCGCGCGCCGCGCTCGATCGCTTCGGCACGATCGACGTCCTCGTCAACAACGCCTCCCTAATGAGCGTGCTGCCGCGCCGGTCGTGGCTGGAAATCCCGGTCGAGGAATGGGACCGCGTGATGGAGGTCAACCTGCGCGGCATGTTCCTCTCCTGCCGCGCCGTGTTCCCGGCGATGCAGGCGCGCAAACGCGGGAAGATCGTCAATATTTCCTCCTCCCGCTTCTTCGAGGGGACGCCCAACCGCCTGCACTACACCACGTCGAAGGCCGGCGTCATCGGCTTTACCCGGGCGCTCGCCCGCGAGCTCGGCGAGTTCGGGATCACCGTCAACGCGGTCGCGCCCGGCGCGACGCTGAGCGAGACCCAGGTCCAGTCGTCGTCGAACAATTATCTGGCCTCGCGGATCGAGGGCCGAGCGCTCGAGCGGGCGCAATATCCGGAGGACCTCGTCGGCGCGGTCATGTTTCTCGCCTCGCCGGCAAGCGATTTCATGACCGGACAGACGATCCTTGTCGACGGCGGCAGGGCGATGCATTGAGCTTGGGGCCATGGACACGCAGGTTCTCATCGCCGGTGCCGGGCCGACCGGCCTCACTCTTGCCGTCGACCTCGGCCTGCGCGGCGGGCGCTGCACCCTGATCGAGCAGAAGCCAGCGCCGCAGTTCCTACCCAAGATGGAGCGCTGCAACGCGCGCAGCATGGAAATCTACCGGCGCATGGGGATTGCGGAAAAAATCCGCGCCGCCGGCCTGCCGCGCGATTGCCCGATGGACGTCTTCATCGTGCTCTCGCTCACCGAGCCGCCGCTCCTCCATCTGCCCTATCCGTCGGTCGCGCAGGCCGAGAAGGAGATCGCCGCGACCCATGACGGCACGCTGCCGCTCGAGCCCTATCAGCTCATTTCGCAGTACACGCTCGAGCCGCTGCTCAAGTCGGTGGCGGAGAGCCTGCCGGGCGTGACCGTGCGCTACGGCTGCGAGCTGGTCTCGTTCACGCAGGACGCGGGCTCGGTGACCGCGACAGTGAAGGACGGCGCCGGCGCGCTGTCGGAGATCACGGCGCTCTACCTCGCCGGCTGCGACGGCGGCGCGAGCTTGGTGCGCAAGGAGCTCGGCATCAAGCTCGCCGGCACTGAAGACAACATGCTGCAGTTCCGACAGGCCTTGTACCATTGCGACGATCTGTTCGAGCGCATCCCGATCGGGAAGGGCCGGCACTACCATGTCGCCGACAATCACGCGACCCAGCTCATCGTCCAGGACTCGACCAGGCATTTCACCCTGCATTCGATCGTCGACAGCGATGCCGACATGGCGACGATGTTCGAGCAGACGGTCGCCATGCCGCTCAAGTACGACATGCTCTATGTCGGGCCGTGGCGGCAGAACCTGCTCAATGCCGAGCGCTATGGCGCCGGCCGCGTCTTCCTCGCCGGCGATGCCGTGCATCTCGTCATCCCGACCGGAGGGCTCGGCATGAACAGCGGCGTCGGCGACGCGATCGATCTCTCCTGGAAGCTCGCCGCGGTCCTTGCCGGCTGGGGCGGCCCCAACCTGCTGCCGTCCTACGAGATCGAGCGCCGCCAGATCGGCGAGCGCAATGTCGCGGCCTCGCGCTTCGCGACCCTCGGCCGCAGGAAGTGGCGCGCGATGTGGAAGCCCAACATCCGCGACCACACGCCCGCGGGCGCCGAGACGCGCGCAGAGCTGGCGCGGGTCGCCGACGTGGAGCAGCGCAAGTCGAACGAGATGATCGGGGCCGAGCTCGGCTACCGCTATGTCGGCTCGCCGCTGATCTGGCCCGAACCGGGCGAGGGTCCGGCGCAGGATTTCATCGCCTATGTGCCGACGACCTGGCCCGGCGCACGCCTGCCGCATGTGTGGCTCGACGACGGCATCGCGATGCAGGACCGCATCGGCTATGGCTTGGGCTACACGCTGCTCTGTCTCGGGCGATCGTCGAGCGACGTCTCCGCGCTGGCGCAGGCCTTCGCCGCCTATGGCGCGCCGCTGCAGATTCTCAGGATCGACGACGAGCGGCCGCGAGCGGTCTACGGCTGCGATCTCATCTTGCTGCGTCCCGACCTGCATGTCGTGTGGCGCGGCAACCGCCTGCCCGAGGAGCCGAAGCGCCTGGCGGCGATCGCGACCGGGCATTGATTAATGAAAATTGCGTCCCTTCGGCATTGCCGTTGCCGCATCGGTTGCGTGGCCCAATTCCTTCGCCAGGGCCGGTTTCCCCTTGAGCGAGATGACGAGCGCATCGCCGGCGCGCGGGTGGCGGTGGCGCTCGACGACTGGACGCGGCACCTCGTCGGCGCGCGCGCTCGCCTCGACCAGGGGAGAATCCCCGGACAGGCGGCGCAACAGCGGCGAGAGATCCTCCATCCGGTCGGCGACGACGTGGATCACGCCGGATTCGTTTTGCAGCTTGCCGGTCACGCTGACGAGCCGCGCGCCCAGCACGATCGGACGGAAGGTCTCGAAGATTTTCGGCCAGACGATCGTGTTGGCGATACCGGTCTCGTCCTCGAGCGTCATGAAGATGACGCCGCTCGCACTGTCCGGCCGCTGGCGCACCAGCACGAGGCCCGCGACCGTGACCCGCCGCCCCGACGGCAGCGCGGCGAGCCGTTCATGGCGCAGGATGCCGCGGCGTTCGAGGTCACCGCGCAGGAACGACACCGGATGCGCCTTGAGCGACAGACGCAGGTGGCGGTAGTCCTCGATCACCTCTTCGCCGAGCGGCATCGGCGGCAGGTCGGCGTCGGGCTCGAGCTCGGGCATAGCCACGCGCGCGAACAGCGGCAGGTCGTCCTTGTCGCCCGAGCGCTGGAGCGCGCGGACCGCCCACAACGCGTCGCGGCGGGCGAGGCCGAGCGAGCGAAAGGCATCGGCCTCGGCCAGGCGCTCGAGCGCGGCCGGCGGCAGCCGCGTGCGCAGCCAGAGATCGCGGACGGAGTCGAAGCCTTCACCGCGGACGCTTTCGATCTTGCGCCCATGGGCTTCGGAAAATCCGCTGATCTGGCGCAAGCCGAGCCGCATGGCATGGGTCGAGCGGATGTCCTCCGCCATCGCGGCATGGCGCGGATGCAGCTTCTTCGTCTCCCTCGCTGGCGGGAGAGGACGGCGCATGAAGCGCGGCGGGAGGGAGCTCTCTGCGGGAGGTAAGTCCGTTGCGAGAGCCCCCTCCCTAACCCTCCCCCGCAAGCGGGGATGATTAAGCGGCAAGCGGGGGAGGGGTTGGAGAAGGGAATCCGGCTGGTGCAAGCGGGGGAGTGCGAGCGCTTCGCTGGGCTCGAGGCTGCAATCCCAATCGGAGCGGTTGACGTCGACCGGGCGGACCTCGACGCCGTGCTCCTGGGCGTCGCGCACGATCTGCGCCGGTGCATAGAAACCCATCGGCTGGCTGTTGAGCAGCGCGGCCGCAAAGACATCCGGGTAGCGGCATTTGATCCAGGCCGAGGCATAGACCAGCATGGCGAAGCTCGCCGCATGGCTCTCGGGGAAGCCGTATTCGCCAAAACCCTCGATCTGGCTGAAGCAGCGCTTGGCGAAGTCGCGCGGATAGCCGCGCTCGACCATCCCTTCGACGAACTCATTGCGGAAGCGGTCGATCGTGCCGACCCGCTTGAAGGTCGCCATCGCGCGGCGCAGCCGGTCGGCCTTGGCCGGCGGAAATTTCGCCGCCACGATGGCGATCCGCATCGCCTGTTCCTGGAACAGGGGCACGCCGAGCGTCTTGTGCAGCACCTGCTTCAATTCGTCCTGGTCGCCGCACGCCGGCGACGGCGACGGGTAATTGGGCTCCTCGCCTGTCTCCCGCAGCTTCTCCCGCCGCTGCAGATAGGGGTGCACCATGTCGCCCTGGATCGGCCCCGGCCGCACGATCGCGACCTCGATGACGAGGTCGTAGAATTTTTCCGGGCGCAGCCGCGGCAGCATCGACATCTGCGCCCGGCTCTCGACCTGGAACACCCCGATCGAGTCGGCGCGCGAGAGCATGCGATAGATCGCGGGGTCCTCATCCTGGATCGATGCCAGGTCGAGGGGAATCTTTACCTCCCCCTGAAAGGGCCTCCCCCTGAAAGGGGGAGGTCGATCGCGAAGCGATCGGGTGGGGGTCCGTGCGGCTAGACTTACCCCCACCCGACACGCTACGCGCGCCGCCCTCCCCCTTGCAGGGGGAGGGAAGAGTCGAGGCGACATAATGCGCCTTCAGGAGGTCGAACGAGCGGCGCAGGCATGAGAGCATGCCGAGCCCGAGCACATCGACCTTGAGCAGTTCGAGATCGTTGAGATCGTCCTTGTCCCATTCGATGACGGTGCGGTCCTCCATCGCCGCGTTCTCGACCGGCACCACCTCGTCGAGCCGGCTGCGGGTGATGACGAAGCCGCCGACATGCTGGGAGAGATGGCGCGGAAATCCCATCAGCTCGCGCGCGAGCGCAATCACCTGCATGAGCCGCGGATCGTCGGGGTCGAAGCCGGCGCGGCGCGCCTCCTTCCTGGTCACGCCCTCCATCGACCAGCCCCAGAGCGTGCTCGCGAGCGCGCCGATCGTGTCCTCCGACAGCCCAAAAACCTTGCCGACGTCGCGGATGGCGCTGCGGCCGCGATAGCAGATGACGGTGGCGGCGAGGCCGGCGTGGTCGCGGCCATAGTGCCGGTAGATGTGCTGGATCACCTCCTCGCGCCGCTCGTGCTCGAAATCGACGTCGATGTCGGGCGGCTCGCGCCGTTCGGCCGAGACGAAGCGCTCGAACAGGAGATCGACGCGTTCGGGATCGACCTCGGTGATGCCGAGGCAATAGCAGATGACCGAGTTCGCCGCCGAGCCGCGCCCCTGGCAGAGGATGCCCTGCGCGCGCGCGTAGCGCACGATCTCGTGCACGGTGAGGAAATAGGGCGCGTATTCGAGCTCGGCGGTGACTGCGAACTCGTGCTCGAGCGCGCGCCGCACCTTGGCATCCATGCCGCTCGGATAGCGGCGGCGCACGCCCTCCTCGGCGAGCGCCACGAGCGCATCCTGCGGCGTGGCGAAGCCGCGGCGGGTCTCGTCGGGATATTCGGTCTTGCGCAACTCGTCGAGCGAGAACCGGCAGCGGTCGAGGAAGAGGAGCGTCTCATCGATTGCCTCGGGTGCCCGGCGGAAGAGCCGCGCCATCTCCTGCGGCGCTTTGAGGTGCCGCTCGGCATTGGCTTCGAGGCGGCGCCCGGCGGCGTCGATCGTCACGTGCTCGCGGATGCAGGTCACGACATCCTGCAGCGCCCGCCGCTCGGACGCGTGATGGAGCACGTCGTTCACCGCGATCAGCGGGACTTTGGCCTCGGCGGCAATCGCCATGAGCCGCGCCAGCCGGCGGGCGTCGTCGCCGCGGTAGAGCATGCTGGCCGCGAGCCAGACCGATCGTCGGGAGGCCGCGTTCCTGAGCCGAAGGAGCAAGCGCACCAGCTCCCGCTCGAGACGTCCCGGCAGGACGATGAGGTTGAGCCCCGCGCTATGCTCGATGAGGTCGTCGAGGAAGAGGATGCAGTCCCCTTTCTCGGCGCGGCTCTTGCCGACGCTGAGCAGGCGCGTGAGCCGGCCCCAGGCGGCGCGATCCTGCGGATAGGCGAGGATGTCCGGCGTGCCGTCGGCGAAGACCAGCCGGGCGCCGACGGCAAGCTTGAAATCCGCTCTGTTCGCAATCCCGGCATCCTCGTCCTTCGCCGCGATATGCGCGCGCACGACCCCGGCCACGCTGTTGCGGTCGGCGATGCCGAGACCGGCGAGGCCAAGCTCCTTGGCGCGCTCGACCAGTTCCTCCGCATGCGACGCCCCGCGCAGGAAGGAGAAATTGGTGGTGACGGCGAGCTCGGCATAGGCCGCAGCCTCACGCGAAGAGGCCGTGGAGGAACCACTGCGATTGCTTCGGTTCGGGAGTGCAACAACCTTCGCGGTAGAGCCAGACACGCAAACCCTCCTTGCTCTCGACCCGGAAATAATCGCGCGACAGCGCATTGCCCCGGTCGTCGCGCCACCATTCCATGGCGATGCGCTCCGGCCCCTCGGCCTGCGCGACCGCGTGCCACACATGGCGCCAGCGAAAACGGATCGGCGGCCCGTCGGGCACTTCGGCAAAGGCCTCGATCCGCTCCGGGCGATCGAACAGGCGGATCGGCCGCACCGGGGCGAGGCTGTCCTGATCGGAGGACAGACGACGGAGGACGGAGGACGGATATCCGTCGTCTGGCGTCCGTCGTCTGTCCTCCGCCGCCGGCATGGCGGCGACAGCGAATTCGGGGATGTGGGTGTCCTGCGGCACCAGCCGGGTGATGCGGCGC
>WNGL01036817.1_pt1 | contig 11526 bp, 10 predicted proteins | sample 5400591 | NCBI WGS metagenome assembly WNGL01 (sample SAMN13153377, study PRJNA577476) | soil metagenome | isolation source: 80 cm soil or saprolite under Garry oak tree replicate 1 | place: USA:California | collected 2016-06-15
GGTCGGTCATGCTCTATACCTCCGGTACGACCGCGCGGCCGAAGGGCGTGCCGCGCCGGCAGCGCACCGAGCGCGCCGCGGCGCTAGCCCATGTCGCGCAAAATCTTTATGGCCGCGGCGAACGCACCCTTGGCGTCATGCCGCTTTATCACACGATGGGGGTTCGTTCGCTGTTAGCGATGTCACTTATTGGCGGCGCTTTTATTTGTCTGCGCCGCTTCGACGCCGCCGATGCGCTGCGCCTGATCGCCGCCGAGCGCGTGACCAATCTTTATTTGGTGCCGACGCTCTATCACGACCTCGTGCATCACCCGCTGTTCGCGCAAACCGACGTCAGCGCAGTGCGCAAGCTCGGCTTTGCCGGCGCACCGATGACCGATGGACTCCTCAACAAGCTTGCCGCCGCCTTCCATCCCGATCTGTTCGTCAACCATTACGGCTCATCCGAGATCTACACCTTCACCATCGAGCCGAACGCGCCAGGCAAGCCGGGCTCGGCTGGCCGGGCTGGCATCAATGAGACGGTGCGTGTGGTGAAACTTAGCGCCAAATCGGTCGATGAGCTGGCTGCGCCCGGCGAAGAAGGCGAGGTCATCAGCTTGCTCGCCAGCGATGAATCCTTCGAAGGCTATTGGCGGCGTCCCGACGCCGACGCCAAGGCGCTGCGGCAGGGCTGGTATTTCACCGGCGATACCGGCTTCGTCGACCGCGACGGCGATCTCTTCGTCACGGGCCGGGTCGACGACATGATCATTACCGGCGGCGAGAACGTCTCCCCCGTCGAGATCGAGTCTTGCTTGTCGCTGCATGCGGCGGTGTCGGAAGTCGCCGTGGTCGGCCTGCCGGACGAGCGCTGGGGCAAGGTCATTACCGCTTTCGTCAGACGCCGCGCGGCGATCGAAGCCGAGGAGCTCGATGCTTTCTGCCGCGCTTCGGGTCTTGCAAGCTTCAAGCGGCCGCGACGCTATGTCTTCGTCGCAGAGATTCCGAAATCGCCGGTCGGCAAACTGTTGCGCCGCAAACTGGCCGCTGGCGATTATATCCCTGAACCGGCTCACCCCGCCGATGCGCCGCGCCGCCAAGGGACGGCGGCATGAGCACTTCATCGGCGGCCAACTTTGCCGATCCGCGCTTCCACAAGCTCGACGGCTTTCGCGTCGAGATCGACAGCGCGCGCGAACGCGCCGATATCGTGCTCGATCGGCCGCCGCTGAACGTCATCGAAATGGAGGAGCGTGATCAGCTTCGACTTGTTTTCGAAGCGCTCGATGAGGATGCGCGCGTGCGCGTGATCGTGCTGCGCGCCACCGGCGAGCATTTTTCCTCCGGCGGCAACATAGCTGGTTTCCTGCAGGCCTCGCCCGAACATGTCGCCAAACTGGCTTGGAACATCGCCGCGCCGGCGCGTTGCGCCAAACCCGTCGTCGCCGCCAACCGCGGCTATTGTTTTGGCGTCGGCTTCGAAATCTCGCTGGCCTGCGATTTCCGCATCGCGTCCGAGACCTGCCTGTACGCGCTGCCGGAGCAGCGGCTCGGCCAGATACCCGGCTCCGGCGGCTCCGCGCGCCTGCAAAAGATCATCGGCATCACCCGCACCAAGGACATCGTGATGCGCTCAAAACGCATCACCGCCAGCCAGGCCTACGACTGGGGTATCGCCACCGAATGCGTGCCTGACGACAAACTGGAAGCGGCAACCGACGCTTTGGTTGAGGAACTACGCGCGTTCTCGCCGCTGGCGCAGCGCACCGCCAAGGCGCTCCTGAACGCGACCGAGGACACCAATCTGCAGGCGGCGATCGAGCTCGAAGGCCATTGTTACAGCCGGCTGCGGCAGTCGGACGATTTTCGCGAAGGCGTCGAAGCGTTCCATGCCAAGCGCAAAGCAATGTTCCGCGGCACGTAGATCGCCTCTCCGCTTTGCGCTAAATTTGCGTGAAACCGATAAAGTCTTTTCGAAAACGCGGCGCAAAACGCGTCAAGAATGCATCAGGAAACGCATCATGAAGCTCAACCCCGCTCAGATCAAAGCGTTCGACGAACAAGGCTATTTGTTTTTTCCGAATTGCTTCAGCGAGGAGGAGATCGCGCTGTTGCGCGATGACGCCGAGGCGATTCTTAAACTCGATCGCCAGGAAGTATGGCGCGAGAAAACCGGCGCGCCGCGCACCGCCTTCGCCGCGCACACCTTCAACGAGACCTTCCGCTTGCTGGCCTGCCATCCGCGGCTGGTCGAGCCGCTGCAGCAAATGTTCGGCGAGGATGTTTACGTCCATCAATTCAAGCTCAACGCCAAGGCGGCGTTCGAAGGCGACGTGTGGCAGTGGCACCAGGACTACGGCACCTGGGCGCGCGACGACGGCATGCCGGAACCCCGCGCGATGAATATCGCGGTGTTCCTCGACGAAGTGATGCCGATCAACGGCGCGCTGATGCTCATTCCGAAGAGTCACAGACAGGGCGTGCTGGCGGCCGGTCACGACAAGCTCACCACGTCCTATCCGTTGTGGACGCTGGATAAGGAAACCGTGACGCGGCTCGCCGCCGAAGGCGGCATCGTGGCACCGACCGGCAAGCCCGGTTCGCTGCTGATGTTCCATGGCAATTTGGTGCATGCTTCGCCGCCGAATATCACGCCCTATCCGCGCAAGATCGTCTATTTGACGCTGTGCGCGGTATCGAACCACATCACCAAATTCACGCGGCCGGAATGGATCGCGCATCGCGATTTTACGCCGCTCGTGCCGGTCGCCGATGATGCGCTGCTCGTCTATGCGCGCGAGCACAGAGTGGCGGCGGAATAGTCTTCGTCATTTGATGGCAGTACCGGCATGAATCTGCAATCGCTGCTCGCGGCGCGCGTCCAAGCGGGGAAACCCGTCCGCGTCGGTTTGATCGGCGCGGGAAAATTCGGCTCGATGTTTCTCGCCCAGGTGCCGTCGATCGCCGGCCTCGAAGTGGCGCTGATTTGCGACCGCGACCTTGACCGCGCCAAGGCTGCGTGCCGCACCGTGGGCTGGGATGCCGGCCGGATCGCGCATACGCGTTTTTCCGAACGCGGGCGCGACGCCTGTCTCGATCAGGGCGTCGAAGTGGTGGTCGAGGCGACCGGCGATCCGACCGCCGGCATCGCGCATGCGCTCGCTGCCATCGAGGCGCGCAAGCCGATCGTTATGGTCAATGTCGAAGCCGATGCGCTTGCCGGACCGTGGCTCGCCGCCAAGGCGCGCGCCGCGGGCGTGATCTACTCGCTCGCTTATGGCGATCAGCCGGCCTTGATTGCCGAAATGGTCGATTGGGCGCGCTCGGCCGGTTTTACCGTCGCTGCCGCCGGCAAAGGCACCAGATACCTGCCGGCCTATCATGCGGTCACACCAGATGGCGTCTGGGGGCATTACGGACTTACCGCCGAAGAGGCGCGCAAGGCCGGCATGAACTCGCAGATGTTCAATTCGTTTCTCGACGGCACCAAGTCGGCAATCGAAATGGCGGCGGTGGCCAATGCCTGCGAGCTCGACGTGCCGCAGGACGGCCTCCTATTCCCGCCGTGCGGCGCCGACGCGCTCGCCAGCGTGCTGCGGCCGAAAGCTTCCGGCGGCGTGTTGGAGCGCGACGGGATGGTGGAGGTGGTCTCCTCGCTCGAGCGCGACGGCAGCACTGTCGCCCGCGACCTGCGCTGGGGTGTCTATGTCGTGCTCAAAGCGGCCAACGATTACGCCGCAGCCTATTGTCGATTTCGGTCCTCAATGCGGCGCTCCGCCGCGAGCCGACCGGCTCTTGCCGCGCCTGGCGCGGCGATGCGGTGGCGGTTGCCAAGCGCGGCTTAAAAGCTGGCGAAATGCTCGACGGCGAAGGCGGCTATACGGTTTATGCGAAGCTCATTCCGGCGGCGCGCAGCGTCGACCGCGGCGCTTTGCCGATCGGACTGGCGCACCACGTCAAGCTTACCCGCGACGTCGCCGCGGGCGAGATTCTGACGAGTGCCGATGTTGCGCTCGATGCCACTCAGGAGCCCGTGCACATCCGCCGTGAGATGGAACAGCAGGCGCACCGGTCACGCGCCGCCGTCGCTGCGGAATAGGTCGCGTTACTCGGCAGCGAGCCGCGGCGGCGGGCGCATCGACTCGACGCCATCCACAGAAGTCGCCGAGATCGTGGTGCGCACCATGTAGCGCGCTTCATGCGCCGGCCATGGCCGGCCGCGATGCATGGTGGCGCGATTGTCCCACATCACCACATCGCCGGTCTGCCACACATGTACATAGCTCGCACCCGGCGCCGTCGCAGCCGCCGTGAGCTCCTCGATCAGTTTCTCGCCCTCGATCGGGTCCATGCCTTCGACCGCATAAGCGTGCGAAGCGAGATAAAGCGCGCCGCGGCCATTGACCGGGTTTTTCCAGACCATACGCCAGCATTGCGGCGGCAGCGCCGACAGCTCTTCGGTGGTGGCTAAACCCTCCGCGATCTTGCGGCGCGAATGCCCGTAATGATGCCAGGCGAAGGAATTCTCCAGCTTGTCGCGCGTCGCCGGATCGAGCCGCTCGAAAGCGAGCCGCGTCGAGACAAATTCGGTTTCGCCGCCGTTCTGCGGAATGGTACGCCCGGAAAGGATGGAAGCGAGCGCCGGCACGCTTTTGAACGAACTGTCGGTGTGCCAAAGCTGATTGGCCTTGTTGCGCATCGCATAACGGTGATCCGGCGGCACGACTTTGCCGTCCGGACCGATCGTCGTGAGAATGACGAAATGCGTTCCGGTACCGAGCGAGCCGACCTTGGTGGTTTCAGCCGGCCCGAAGCGGCGTGAGAAGGCAAGTTGGCTCTCATTGCTGACGTCCTGGTTGCGGAACACCAGGACCGAATATTCTTCGAACGCCGCGCGCACCGCTTGGTAAGCGGCATCGTGCGCGGCCACGTCGGCAAGCGCGCCGCGCACTTCCGCACCGAATCCAGGACGCAGAGGAATGATTTCCATCGGCGTATCCTCCGTGGTCGTTCTTTGCTTCAAATTTCCTCCAAAACGGACCGCCTGGCAAGGAAGCCTTCGCATATCAAGGCGGGAACGCGGCGTTGCGCCACGCAGTACCCGTCGTTAGGCTTTGGCCAGCCGCAAAAATACGGCGCAGTTCGGGGAACCGCACGGCTGCTCGCGGCATGCGTCGAACGGGGAGCGTCCATGCTGGAAGATCTACTGCAGCGGCGGTCGTATAATGCCGTCACGGATCTCCTCGACGCGCCGGTCGCCCGCGGGCTTGCCGGCAAAACCGCGTTCATCGATGGCGAGAGCGCTTTGACCTATGGCGAGCTGCAAGAGCGCAGCTGCCGGTTTGGTTCCGCGCTCCTTGATATCGGCCTGCGACCGGAGGAGCGGCTCGCGCTTCTCCTTTACGACACGGTCGATTTTCCAGTGGCATTTTGGGGCGGAGTGCGCGCCGGCATCGTGGTGCTGCCGCTCAACACGCTTCTGACCGCCGAGCAATACGCCTACATCCTTGGCGACAGCCGCACTGCCGCGATCGTCGCTTCGGCTTCGCTCCTGAAGACGCTGCAGCCGGTTCTCGATCGCCTGCCGCGTCTGCGCACCATCATTGTTGTCGGCGGCAGCGATGCTGACCGCGCTGTATTTGCTGGCGGGCACGGGAAAAAAGGCCGCGACGTCCACGATTTCTCTGATCTGTTGGCGCGCGGCCGCGCCGACGTGTTCACGGCAGCGACGCTGTCCGACGAAGTGGCGTTCTGGCTATACACGTCCGGCTCGACCGGCGAGCCGAAGGGCGTCAAGCACGTCCATACCACGCCGCTCGCGGCGGCGCGGCTGATGGGGCGCCACGTCATCGGCATCCGCGAGGATGACGTCGTGTTCTCGGCGGCCAAGCTGTTTTTCTCTTACGGCATGGGCAATGCCATGGCGTTTCCGATGTCGGTTGGCGCCACAACCGTCTTGCTGCCGCAGCGGCCGACCCCGGAAGCGGTATTCGAAACGATGCGGCGGCACCGGCCGATGATTTTCTACGGCGTGCCGACGCTCTACGCTTCGCTACTTGCGCATAAGGACATGCGACGCGGCGCCGGCTCCGACCGGCTGCGGCTCTGCATTTCCGCCGGCGAGCCGCTGCCGCGCGCGCTCGGCGAGCGCTGGCGCAACGCAAGCGGCGTCGACGTGCTCGACGGCATCGGTTCGACCGAAATGTTCCAGACCTTCCTGTCCAACAGCCCGAGCGATGTGCGCTATGGCACCACCGGCAAGCCGGTGCCGGGCTACGAGCTGAAAATCCTCGACGAAGGCGGGCGGGAATTAGCCGATGGCGAAATCGGCGAACTGGTGGTGGGCGGCGCCACCGCCGGAGAAGGTTATTGGAATCAGCGCGCCAAGAGCCGGCGCACTTTTGCCGGCGAATGGACCTTCACCGGCGACAGCGACGGCTATTACCATTACAGCGGCCGCACCGATGACATGTTCAAGGTCAGCGGCATGTGGGTGTCGCCGTTCGAAGTGGAAGCGGCGCTCGCCTCGCATGAAGCCGTGCTCGAAGCCGCGGTGATCGGCAAGCAGGATGCCGACGGTTTGATCAAGCCGAAAGCCTTCATCGTGTTGCGCAACGGTTTTGCCGCCGACGAACGCCTGCTTGAAACCTTACGCGTGCATGTCAAAGAATGCGCCGGGCCGTGGAAATATCCACGCTGGATTGATATCCGGCCCGATCTGCCGCGCACCGCGACCGGAAAGATTCAGCGGTTCAAACTGCGGGAGCTGGAGTCGTAGGATCGAACAGTCGAAGCTAAGCCAGCTTTAGAATGGCCGCGAGGGCACCGGGCCGTCACCCGAAAAGGTCAAGAGCTCATGCGGCGCAGATCGTCGCGATCCTAGATGGGAAAGCGGAAATTAATCCCGGCCCGTACGAGATTGTCTTGCGCGCGGCCGGTGACCGTTACGCCCCCAACTGTCCCAAAGCTGAGATTTCCGGTGTCAGCGTATAGGTATTCCAGCCGCGCACTGATGTTGTTGGTTATGCCAACTTCGAAGCCAGCCCCGACTGTCCAAACAGCGTGCGACTTTGATCCGCTGAATGTGCCGAAACCGGCTACGGTGACGCTACTGGCGAACTCGCCATAGCCTCCGCCACCAGTGGCATAGAGCAATACCCGATCAAAGGCCGCGCCAATCCGACCGCGTACCGTGCCGATGTAAGTGATTTTGTCAGTCGCACTGACAATACCGACGCTGGTCGTCTTGCTTTGGCTGGAACCGTCTAGGTCCGCCTCCATGCCGAACACGCCCGTGCCCACTTGATAATTGAATCCGACCTGGCCGCCGCCGACCAAGCCCGAAAGGTTCTCGCTGGCGGACGCGCTTGCTCCGCCGAAGGTCCCGGTGATGCTCGCGGCGGCGAAGCCGTAGCCGCCGTTCAAACCAAGGTAAAAGCCTGACCAATTGTAAGCAGGCGGTGAACCGGGAACGTGAGCTGGAGGAGCGAATGGCGCGGGAGCAACCGGCAAGTCTGCGGCCAACGCAGAGTTCGTAGCGCCAACAGACCGGCAATTGCCAGAAAAATACGCATGACATTCCCTAAACCTGAGCATGAGACTACAACTTATAGTTGTTTTTCGGTAGAAAGCAGGGAATCAGATATGAAACAAAGAGAGAACAAAAATCGAAACGAGTCAAGCGTTTTGGCCGCCCTCAAACAACCGCTGCACCAAGCGCCGCGCCAGAACGCCGGCGACGCGCCGCCGGTAATGACCGGGCGTAAAAGTCGTCTTCATCGCCATGATCTGATCGCGAATGAGCGCGTCGAGGCTGTCGAGCACCCGCGCGTCGAGCGCGCCGCCGCATAGCCGCTCGGTGCTGGCAAGGCGCACCGGACGCGGATTGGTGCCGGTGAAGGCAACGCGCAGCTCGGTGAGCGTGCCGCCGTCGCGCCGCAACGCCACGGCCACTCCGGTCACCGGATATTCGATGGAGCGGCGAATGCGGATCTTGTCATAGGCCGAGTGCAGGCCGGGCGTGTTTTTGGCGCGCGCTGCGGTGACGACTTCGCCAGGGCGCAGCGACAGATAATATTTGCCGTCGCCGCGTGTCTCGGTAAACGGCTCGTCCTGCCGGGCGTAGCCGATATAGAGGTCGGCGAGCGGAATGGTGCGCCGGCCCGCGGGGCCGGCAATGTCGATCTCGGCGTCCAAAATCAAAAGCGCGGGCGCCAGATCGCCGCTGAACGTGGCGAAGCACACGCCACGGCTTTTCGGCGCGACATGGCACACCGTGCCGGTGGTCTTGAGGCAGTGATGATTGGCGTCGCGCCACCATTCGCTTTGATTATAAAAAATGCAGCGCGTATCGAGGCAGAGATTGCCGCCGACCGTGCCCATATTGCGCTGGGTCGGCCCGGCGATATGCGCGGCTGCCTGTGCCACCGCCGGATAGTGCCGCACCACGCCGGGATGCGCGGCGACCTCGGCCAAAGTTACTGCCGCGCCGATCACAAGCTCCTGCGCGTTCGCCGTGATGGCGCGCAGCTCCGCGACGCCATTGATCTCGATCAACACCGGCGGGGCGACGATGCCGCGACGGATATTCACCAGGAGGTCAGTGCCGCCGCCGAGCAGGCTTGCGTTCGGATACGCGGCGCGCGCGGCGAGCAGCGCATCGAGCGTCGTCGGGCGCAGCAGTTCAAAATTCGGCAATGCATCCATTACTAAATTCCGCGGAAGTAAATTTCTCCTCCCCTGAAAGGGGGAGGGAATTCTCAATCGCGCTAACCATTGTGATTGCCTGCCATCTCATCGGCCGTTGGTCGTGCCGTCGCGCGCCCGCTTCTCAAGCGCGGCAAAAACACGATCCGGCGTCACCGGCAGATTGTTGAAGCGCAGCCCGATGGCGTCGGCGATGGCATTGGTGAGTGCCGGTAAAAATGCCGCCAGCGAGCCCTCGCCGGCTTCCTTGGCGCCGAATGGCCCATGCGGATCGAGGCTTTCGACGATGCCGACCTCGATCGGCGGCGAATCCTGGATGGTCGGCACGCGATAATCGAGCATGTTGGCGGTGAGCATCAGGCCATCGTGATAAGCGGCCTCCTCGCTCATGGCCTGGCCCATGCCCATCCACACTGAGCCCTGCACCTGGCCCTCGACCGTAAGCCGGTTGAGCGCCTTGCCGCAGTCGTGCGCCGCCCAGACCTTGTCGATGGTGACGACGCCAGTCTCCTCGTCGACGCTGACTTCAACGACCTGCGCCGAATAGCTGTAGCCCATGGTGCCGCCGATCGCCGCGCCGCGATATTTCTTGCCGCCGTGCGATTCGGGGATGGTCGAATAGTTGCCGGTGACGGTGATGGTGCCGGTATCTATCAGTGCTTCGGTAACGACTTCCTCGAAAGTCAGGCCCTTGTCCTGCGCGCCGGCGCGGTAGAGCTCGCCCAGGCATTCGATCTCGCCCGGCTTGGCGTCGAGCTTGCGCGCCGCTGCCGCGACCAAGAGACTTTTGAGATTTTGCGCAGCATCGATCGCGGCATTGCCGACCATGAAGGTGACCCGCGAGGAATAGGAGCCGTTGTCCTTCGGCACCACTTCGCTGTCGCCGCTGACGATGCGGATGCGCGACAGATCGAGCCCGAGCACTTCGGCAACGCTTTGCACCAGGACCGTGGACGAGCCTTGGCCGATCTCGGCGGCGCCGGTGAGGAGCACGATCGAGCCGTCGAAATCGAGCTTGAGCTTGACGGTGGCGTGCGGCTCGCCGGTCCAGTTCACCGGCTTCGAGGCGCCGCTGATGTAGTGCGAACAGGCCATGCCAAGGCCTTTGCCGCGCGGCAGCTTGCCTTTGCGCGCTTTCCAGCCGCTTTTTCGCTCGACCCAATCGAGACATTCCGGCAGGCCGTAGGAATTCACCATCAGATCGTTTTGCGTGAACGTCGGCGCGCGCAGCAGATTGGCGCGGCGCACGGCGAACGGATCGAGCTTGAGCGCGGCCGCCATCTCGTCGAGTAGGCTTTCGAAGGCGAAGCGAACATCGACGGTGCCGTGGCCGCGGAAGGCGCCGCACGGCGGCGTGTTGGTCAAGACGCGCTTGCCGATATATTTGACGTTGCCGAGATCGTAGATCGCGTAGAGCATCGAGCCGGCATAGAGGATGGTTACGATGCCGTAGCCGGAATGCGCGCCGCCGCGCTGAATGCACTCGCATTCGACGCCGGTGATGCGGCCGTCCTGGCGCATGCCGATCTTGAGCCGGACGTCGGTTTCCGGCCGACCGCGATGGGTGATGAAGGTCTCCTCGCGATTGACGACGAGCCGCACGCAGCCGCCCGCCTTGCGCGCGAGTAGAGCCGCGATCAATTCGACATTGAGCGCCTCGGTGCGGCAGCCGAAGCCGCCGCCGACATGCGGCTTGATCACGCGAATCCTCGACATGTCCATGTCGAGGATTTGCGCCAGCATCAGGTGCACGTAATAAGGCACCTGCGTCGACGCATGCACGGTCATGCGATCGCGAACCGCGTCGTAATCGGCGATCGCGGCGTGCATTTCCATCTGGTTCTGGCAGACCTCGGCACAATTATAGACGCCTTCGCGCACCAGATCGGCGGTGGCGAAAGCCGATTCGACGTCGCCGAGTTCGAACAATACGTCGCGTTCGAGATTATGCGGGCGATGCTCGTGAATAGCGATGGCGTACGGCGCCATCGCGTCTCGCGCGCTGTGATAGGCCGGCAGCTCGCGGACCTTGAGCTTGATCCGGCGCAACGCTTCCTTGGCCGTTGCGTCGTCGATCGCAGCGACAGCGGCGAGCGGCTCGCCGCGATAGCGCACGCGCTCGCGGGCCAACACATGTTCAGTGCGCGCGACCGGAAGTACGCCAAAGGTTTTGTCGCATTCCGCGCCGGTGACGATCGCTTTGACGCCCGGCAGTTTCGCCGCCTCGGAAACATCGACGTCGAGGATTTCCGCATGCGAATAGGGACTGCGGAAAATCCGCCCGGCCAGCATTGCGGGCAGGACCAGATCGGCGGTGTATTTGGCGCGCCCGGAAACTTTTTCCGGGCCGTCGACCATCGGCACGTAGCCGCCGATATTATGCGCCGGCACGATCTCGTTCACGGCGTCAATCCGACGGCGCAAAGCACAGCCGCGTGCTTCACTGCTTCGATGATTTTCACGTAGCCGGTGCAGCGGCAGATGTTACTGCCGAGCGCCTCGCGGATCTCAACGTCGGTCGGATTGGCGTTGCGTCGTAGCAGACCCGCCGAGGCCATGATGTAACCGGGCGTGCAATAGCCGCATTGCGAGCCGAGCTTCTCGTGGAAGCCGCGCTGCACGGCCGACAATTGGCCGCCTTGCGCCAGCGATTCGATCGTATCGACGCGGTGACCTTCGATGCTGGCTGCGAGCGTCAGACAAGACAAGCGCGGCTTGTCATCGACCAGTATCGTGCAGGCGCCGCATTCGCGCCGCCGTCACAGCCGGTTTTCGTTCCGGTCAGCCCGACGATTTCCCGCAAATAATCCAGAAGCAATACATTATCGGCAACCGCAT
>WNGL01028417.1_pt1 | contig 11525 bp, 12 predicted proteins | sample 5400591 | NCBI WGS metagenome assembly WNGL01 (sample SAMN13153377, study PRJNA577476) | soil metagenome | isolation source: 80 cm soil or saprolite under Garry oak tree replicate 1 | place: USA:California | collected 2016-06-15
CGAACCAATGTCAAGTAGGCCTGGTCAGACCTGCCGTCGGCGCACCGACCAGAAGAGCACCGCGCAGATCACGACCACATACGCGAACCAGAACCAGATGTCGACGGCGCCCGAGTCGTCAGGCGCCCCATCAGCAAAACGATGTTCGCGGCGAGGGCAGCCAGGGTCGCCGGTGAAGATGGCTGCGTTGAGAAGCAGGACCTGTTCCGAATCCATGACTCGGAAACCCACTTGACAAACCGGTTTGCCGGGCAGTATTCTTCCAGTTAGCTAATTAGCCATAGAGAAAAATAAGATGCCAAACGATCAACTCAGCACCACGTTCGCAGCCCTCGCCGATCCCACCCGGCGGGCGATCCTGGCTCGTCTTTCACAAGGCGAGGCATCGGTCACGGAGCTGGCCAAGCCGTTCGACCTGAGCCTCCCCGGCGTTTCGAAACACTTGAAGGTGCTGCAGCGGGCGGGGTTGATCACGCAGGGGCGCAGCGCGCAGTGGCGGCCGTGCCGCCTCGAGGTCGGGCGCTTGAAGGAAGCGTCCGAATGGGTGGGGGAGTACCAGCGCTTCTGGGACGAAAGCTTCGAGCGCCTGGACGAAGTTCTGCAGGATCTGATCAAAGAGGAGAAGAAGAAAAATGACGGAAAAGGGAGTCAAGACAATGCCCAAGACTGAGTACGTGATCGAACCCGGCAAGCAAGAGCTCACTTCGACGACCATCCTCGACGCACCTCGCGAGCTGGTCTTCAGGGCGTACACGGAGCCGAAGCTCTTCGCGCAGTGGTGGGGCCCGCGGCGCTACGAGATCAAGATCGACAAGTTCGACTCACGGGCCGGCGGCGAGTGGCGCGTGATTCACAAGGGCGCCGATGGGGCTGAGTACGGATTCCGCGGCGTCAACCACGACGTGGTCGCGCCTGAGCGGATCTGCGCGACGTTCGAGTTCGAAGGTGTGCCGGGCCACGTCGCGCTGCAGACGGCAACGTTCGAGCCGATGGGCAACAAGACCAAGCTGGTCGCGCAAATCGTCTTCCAGTCCGTGATGGACCGCGACGGAATGGTCGCGTCCGGGATGCAGGAGGGCTCCGACGAGTCGATAGAGCGGCTCGCCGAGCTACTCGAGAACCTCTCGAACGACAAGTCCGGTCGCTAGCCAACCCAACTTCGACGCCGCCGCTCTCGCGATTCGCGAGGCGGCGGCTCTATTTCCATAAGGACGAGCCGAAAGCGGGCACAGATCGCGTCGCTCCGAGTGATGATTTCGACGCGTGAGCTATTCAGCCGTCCGCAAGCCATCACTGATAGGAAGGCTCGGCAGCCTCATCGGTTCGGGTGCCGCGGTAGTCGTCATCTGGTGGCTACTGTTCGTCGGCTTTCGGAACGCCCGGACGCCCGATGCGCTTTTCTGGGTAGCCGCCGGGCTGATCGTCTCCTTCGCGATTGCGGTCTGCCTACATGAGGCGGGCCATCTGGTTGTCGGGCTCGCGCTTGGAGAGCCGGTCCGCAAGATAAGGATCGGATCCGGCCCCACACTGCTCGGCACGCGGCTGGGCGGGATCGTGATTCAGATCTGCGCGAATCCTCTCAGCGGCGGCGCAGTCTCGTTTTCCGGGCTGGACAGCACGTCAAGAGGTAGGCGAATCGCAACCCTCATCGCGGGGCCCGGCGCGAACCTGCTGGCAGCCGCATACGCGTTTGGGTTCGCCCACTTCAGCGCAGCCTGGCTCGGCACTTTCGGAGTCGCCAACGTGGTGTTGCTCGTCGCCGGCGCGATGCCCTCCACGAGCGTGCAGGGCGGCCGGGCGCAACCGTCGGACGGACTGCAGCTCTTCATTCTCTTGTTCAGGCCACCGGCCAGGAGCGCTTACTTCGAGGGCGCGGAGATGACAGCGAGCGCTCAGGCCGTCTTGATACACGCGTTGGAGGACGCGCAGATCGCCGGTGCGCTGGAGGTCACCGACGATCATCTTCTCCGCGCGTTGAATCGAGATGCTGGGCTTGGTGACCTGTTCGCGACCGTCGACCTGGGGAGCCGGCTGCCGCCGGGAGATACACCCGAGTCATCCGATTCACATACGCCGACGTGGTCTGCGATGTCGCACTCAATTCTCGAGACCGCGTTTCGCAAAGCACGCGACATGGGCCAGCTCAAACCCAACGCAGCCGGTATCTGCCTGGGATTGCTGGCGGTCGAATGTCCGGCGAGTCGCTTGTTGAAGGATGCCGGGATAACGGAGGGAGCGGTGGCGCGGCTGGCCGCGATTCCGACCGATGCCCAGGATGGCGCGCGCGGTTCCGTGGTGATCAACCCAGACATGCCGCTGGAGCGCTGGGGCACGGCAGCGGATAAGCCGCTCGCGCTCGCGTATCGAATCGCGGCCGCGGACCACTCACAGATGGTCGGCACCCAGCACATCGTCGCCGCGCTGAACAGCGATCCGGAAAGCCGCAGCGCCCGCGTCCTCGCCCGGCTCGGGTTCGTGCTCGTCCGTCGCGAGGGCAAGCCCACCTTCGGCGTCGATGTGAAGGCGGACGAGGCGGCGCCGCTGCTATCGCCCCAAGCGGTGACGGCGATCGCTGGAGCGCTGCAGCGAACCGGTCTTTCCTATCCCTGCGGCTCCATCGAGCTGTGCCTCGGCATCCTCGACCAGGGCGCGGGGATCGGCGCGCAGATTCTCGCCTCGGCCGGAGTCACTGTCGCCGCGATCGAGAAGACGCTGCGCCTGGTACAGCGCGATCAGAGCGACCCGGCGGGGTGCACCACGACTTCGTGGCCGATGTGGCAGATTCGTGCCAGCGCGCGCATGGGAGCGGGTCGGTGGGCGGAAGCACGCGACGATTTCCTGGTCGCCGAGCGCGCCGTCAGCACCGAGGATCAGCGCGCCCTCTGCCGGAACAACGCCGCGTGGGCATCGTTGATGTCAGGCGACGCAACCCTTCACGAGCCGGCGCTCGAACTCTCCCGCGCAGCGCTCGCAGTCCAGCCCGAGCGTCCCGTATTCATCGGCACCTACGCATTCGCGCTGCTCGAAAACGGCTCGCCATCCGAGGCGGCCGCATTGCTGGAGCCGGTGGCCGCGAAGCACGCGAGGCCTCGAGACCGGGCCAGCGACCTTTGTTTGCTGGCCATTTGCCAGGCTCGTCTTCACCAGCACGATGCCGCAGCAAAGAATTTGCAGGCAGCCCGCGAAGCCGATCCCAAATGCGCGCTGCTTGGGCGGGCTGAGGCAGAGCTCGCCGGCGCAAACGCGACTCTGCCCGCCAGCTGATCACGTCGACCGCTTGGGCGCGAACGTGAGAATCACGGTATCCCCCGCTTGCTTCGGCTCGCCCAGCTGAAGAACAACCGGCCCGCTCGTCTCGCCGAACAGCTTCTTGCCGGCGCCGACGATTGTGGGATAGACCATCAGCCGGTATTCGTCGACGAGGTCGAGCTCCAGAAGCGTACCCACAAGCTGGAGGCTGCCGTTGACGAGGATGTCGCCTTTGATTTCCTCCTTGAGCTTGGCGACCGCGGCCTTCACGTCACCGCCGATCACGGTCGAGTTCTTCCAGCTGGGGTCCTTGAGCGTCGTCGAAACGACGTACTTCGCCATGCTGTTGAACTTGTCCGAAAATTCGTCGCCGCTCCGCGACGGCCAGGCTTGCGCGAAACCCTCGTACGTGACTCTGCCCAAAAGCAACGCATCGCTTGCCATCAGCTCGTCGTACTTGAACTTGTCTCCAACGTCGCCGCGACTGAACTTGAAGGCCCATCCGCCTCCCTGCTGACCTTCAAAACCGCCGGGATCCGCGGCCACGCCATCCAGGGTGATGAACTCTGAAACGACAACCTTGCCCATGTCTTCTCCTTTTCTTGTTATCGCCGCCAGCAGCGTGGCTGCGGCGACGATAAACATCGCCGCGACCAGCTCGAGTCGCCGGCGGCGAGTGACCACGGCCACGAGCGCCACTGCCACAACGATGACTTTGAGCAGCAGGGCGTGTCCGTAGTCGGTCGTGAGCAGCGCAGCCGGAAATGCTGTGTGAGCGAAAGCCAGCAGCAGCCCGCTGCCAACGGCCATGCCCAAAGTCGACGTCGCGTATCGCACAAAGCGCGGATCAGGCGCGATCACATACGCCACCAGCCCTCCGACCCACATCCCCATCGCAGATACATGGATCGCCACCAGCAGCTGCCCAGCGCCTGGTAGCCCCGGAATTGCGTGCGCGCTTGCTCCGTCGAGCAAGGCGATCACAACACCGATCGTAAGCAGCGGCCAGGACCGCGAAGTGGCCAGGAGAGTCCATGCCAGCAATGCGGCTCCAAGGCGTAGGCCCATCAGCCGCCCAAAGCTCGAGCCCAGCACGGCGATCGCTGTGTCGGCGTCGAATGAAAGGCTTGCGAGCTGGCTGAGCAACGCCAGTGGTTCGGCGGCGATGAGGAGGACGATGCCGGTCGCGACCAACCGATTGAAGCCTTGATTGCGCTTTGTGAGCACGCGATAGGCGACTGCGCCGAACGCCAACGCGAAACCCGCAAAGTGCACCCATCGGGCGAGAGCTTGCAGTGCCAGCCCGAGAGGGGTTGCGGTTCCGATCTCAGGGGCGCCGGCCAACGCTGCATAGGGATTGGCGCTGGGCTGACCGACCACGAAACCGAAAGCGCCGCGAGAAGGGTGCGTGTCGGCTGCGAAGACCTGCCAGCTGACGATATACGTGCCGAGCTCGTCTGACACCAGCGCCGCCGACAAGACCGATCCCTTGGTCGAGGTCGCGCCGGCCACCTGCCGGCCGCTTGGGCTGAAGACCCGGATGCCCGCGCCGGCAGGAGTCACAGGCTCGGTGAAGATCAAGGTCACCGCCGGCGGCAGCGCTTGAAGCCGGGCGTTCGGAGCGGGGTCGGACTGGACGAGTTGGGAATGGGCGAGGGCGGCTTGGGGGACGAGCGCCGCGCCGACGACCACCAAGGCGGCGAGGGTCAACCGCCGCGTATGACTCAGGAGTAGGCGGGCGCCTCCGCCGCTATGCCGGGAACCGGCACCGTCACCGGTCCCGGCCGCTCTCGAGCGATCCGGAGGACGAGTCCCGCCGCCACCAGGCAGAGCAGGCCGGAGGTCATGAACGCGAGCTGGTAGTCGCCGAAGTAAGTCCTCACCGCGCCGGCCGCGAAAGCGACCGAGGCAGCGCCGAGCTGATGCGCCGCGAAGATCCACCCGTACACGATGGCAAAGTTTTGCTGTCCGAAAACCCGGCGCGCGATCTGCACGGTCGGCGGCACGGTCGCGACCCAGTCCAGTCCGTAAAAGACGATGAACAGGATCAGGCCGAACTGTGGGCTCCCGAAGACGTATGGGAGCAGGAGAAGCGAGAGGCCGCGCAAACCGTAATAGATGAAGAGCAGCCACCGGCTGTCGAAGCGGTCGGTCAGATACCCGGACGCAAGCGTGCCGACAACGTCGAAAACGCCGATGACCGCAAGCAGGCTGGCCGCCGTCACCTCGGCCATTCCGTGGTCGATCGAGGCCGGAATCAGATGCGTGCCGATGAGGCCGTTGGTGGAGGCTCCACAGATGAAGAAGCTGCCCGCCCGGCTTCCGTCGCGCCGTAGGCCCTGAGCCCAAGGTCGCTCGGACGGTTGCGGAGAAAAATCGCCACCAGGGGAACCACCGCGAGGGCGGCCAGGCCGACTGTGACCGCGACCACTCGCCAGCCGACGTTTTGCGCCAGCCAACCGAGACCAGGCAGGAAGATGAGCTGCCCGGTCGCGCCTGCGGCGGTCAGCGCGCCAACCACAAGTCCGCGGCGCTGCACAAACCAGCGGCCGGCGACGGTCGCTGCGAGCACTGACGCCATGGATCCGGTGCCGAGGCCGACGACGACTCCCCAGAGCAGATACAGCTGCCACGGCGAGTTCATCAATGTCGTCAGCAGCGCGCCGGTCGCGACTGTGATCAGCGCGCCGACGGTCACGGTTCGCAGGCCGAACCGGTCCATGAGCGCGGCCGCAAACGGACCGGTCAGGCCGAACAGGATCAGGTTGATGGAGACGGCGACAGAGATGACCGCCCGGTTCCATCCGAATTCGTGCTGGAGCGGCACGATCAGCACACTCGGCGTGGCGCGGAATCCCGCGGCGCCCATCAGCGTGATGAACGTGACGGCGGCGATGACCCAGGCGTAGTGGATTCGTCTCACGTCATTTCTATAAGAGGCGCGGCGCCGGAATATTTCCGCCGAAAAACGATCACAAGCGAGAATATCCGCGCTCGTCGGGCCATTTCAAGGTGAGCGCGTCCAGGAGGTCGAGATCCCCGAGTGAGTGGCCGCATTCAGTCAGGTAACGAGCCAACTCGCTGCGGTGCTGGGTTCCGTGGTTGACAACGTGGGCAAGGATCAGCCAACGCGGCACACTGAAATCCGCACTGAGGGCCATCGACTCTGAAAGAGCTACGTCATCCAGGGATTCCACATAGCTCCGCAGGCGCATGTCCTCTTCGAGGCAGAACGCATGGATTGCCGGCAGGTCGTCGAGCACGAATCCGTGGTCCCATACGTATGTTTCTCCGACCTTGTTCCCGATGCAGAACTCTCGCCAGCTCCAGTCGACATCGACAAGGTGCCGGAGGGTTTGAAAAGCACTGTTGTGATCAAACTTTCCCGTCTCGCGGAACTCCTCGTCCGACAGGCCGGTGGCCACAGTCAGGATGCGGTCATTCGCCCACGCGTGATACCGGACGAACGTGACCAGCTCGTAGGTTTTCACCGTTTCATCCTACGAATCGGCGTCAGAGCGACAATGGTGGCACCTCGATGCCGCGATGGACGAGCGACCAGCTGGGCAGAGTGGCACGAGCGGAAGAGGTGCAGATTGCGTCAGTCCGGCGCGACGGCGTGCTAAGTAAGCCGGTGACCATCTGGGCAGTTCGCCACGGCGACGACATATACGTCCGGTCGGTTAGGGGCCGCAGCGCTCACTGGTTCAGTGATACCCAGGAGAGGCACGAGGGCTGGATCCGGGCCGGCGGCGTTCAGCAGGACGTCACGTTCGAAGACGCTGACCACAACCTTGACGACGAAATCGATGCTGCCTATCGAGCCAAATACCGCCGGTACGCTGGAAGCATCCTCAACAGCGTGTTGACTGATGAGGCACGGTCGACGACGACCAAACTCGTGCCTAGCTGATGTGGCCCATGAACAATCTTCTCGCGGGACCTCTCACCGGACTCTCGGGCGGGCGTCAACGTACCGGATGCGGACTGCTCCCATCGCGGTCGCCTTCGTGATCGCCGTCTTCATCGCGGTGACCAGATGAACCGGCGGGCGTCTGGATCAGTCTGAAGTAGACAGCCGCGTAGCTGTCGCGGTCAGCTCGTTGAGCTTTCGCATCGTGTTCGCGCTGCGGATGGTGATCTTCTTGTAGAGGGCCGTGCCGACGATTCTGTTCATCTGGCTCCTGCCGACGTTGTCGCGATCAAGGCGCCAGATGACAGCCCCAGGCGTGTACTTGAGCTCATCGACGCCGGGCTTGACCGGGAGCCGGTCGAGGATCCCGCGATCGTCCAGCTCCTTCCATAGCAACAGGACGTAGGTCCGCATGGTCTTGTCGTCGACCCAGTTACGCGGAATCGCGTCGACCATTTTCTTCAGGGTCTTGTGGTCCGTGACAAGCACCTTGATCGCCACGCCCGTGTGCTGCTCGAGCGCTTTCTCGATCCGGGCCGTGAGCCGCTGAGCATCCGATGCTCGGGTCGAGAAGATGACGTTGCCTGAGTTGATGTAGGTCCGTACGTCCGACAAACCGAGGCGACGAGGGCCCCTTTGATGGCCGCCATCGAGACGATGCTCTTGCCCCCGACGTTCACTCCCCTCAGAAAAGCGATGTAAGTCATGGACGCTGAGTCAGGACTGTCGCTCTTTCTTCACCGCCGGCTTCAGATCGCCCTTAAGCGCATCCTCATACGCGGCCCACAGGACCCCGTACGCTTCCACGAGGCCCTCGGGGCGGGGCTGACGCAGCGCTACTTCGAAACGCTTCGTGTATGGATGGTCGCCCAGCTCATCTCGCAGCAAGGCCTGCGTTTGCGCCTCCCATTTCGACGCCGACGCGAGGTCCTTGCGCTTCTCAATCATCAGCCGGCCCCGGTTCATCATCTCCTCCAGTCGCGCGACGAAACCGTGGCGGTCGAATCCCTTCGGCGCGCGGGGCGGGCCCTCGTGGCTCACGGTCTTCCATTGGACCGGGCGGTTATATAACGGAGCCGACGCGGATGGCCGCCAGCCAACGGCTGACCGCTGTCGGTCGTATGCCGCACGCTTGGTGCTGGTGGTCAGGACGTCGTGCGCCAAGTTGATCAACTTCGCGTGCTCGAGCGCGTCCGGATGGTTGCCTCGGTCAGGGTGCCAGTACTTGAGCTGCCGGCGCCAGGCGGCGTGCAACTCCGTCTCCGTCGCATCAGGGGGGACGCCGAGCACGAAGTAGTAATCGGCTAACGGACGGCGGTCGTTCGGCGAGGCTACACCTCCTTCGTCTCAGACGTAGAACCGGACTGTGGCAGCGCAGTCTCGCACGCGGGCCACGGCTTGTCTGGGCACACAAAAAAGGCCGGGCTGCGCGCCCGGCCTTTCCTCAAGATTTGTTAGCAGCCCGGCGAGTAGCCACCGAATGTTGCGGCATACAAGGGGCTGATCCCAGTATTCAGCGGACCCATGAAGGTCTTCCGCCCATCCCAGGACGCTCCCATGACAGGCTCGATTCCTCCGTGGCCAAACCACTGCGCGAAAACGAGGTCTTCCGGATGCCACTGGCCGTAGGCGTTGGCGTCGGTATTGCCGTTAAGGCCATACCAGACCCCGACGACTGGATCGCCGTTCTCCAGGACTCCGGTGCACGGATACTGCGGTGCAGTCAGGCTCTTCCACGGAAGGACCGCGTTGTTCACGAACGGGTCATCGAGAAACTCGCCGACCTCGTGGCTGAGGGCGTGTATATCCGACAGGCCGCGCGTCGCCCGAGGTGCACTGCGAGTCCCCGTGTAGTCGGACAGGAATCCGGAGTAGGTGCCGGGCGTGACGTACGCCGAGTACATGAAAGTCTGCACCGGCTGTGCGCCCTGGCCGTTCGCGGTCCCGGCCCCGTGACCGATGGGCATTCCCGCGCCGTGGTATCCGAGGATGCAGCAATTCTGGTACCCGATGGGTGACCCCTTGATGTACAGAAGGACGTTATCCGTCAGGAAGATCGGCACGGTTGTGGAGTCGATCTGGAGCGAGCCCATCAGGCTTTGTAGCTGGGTGGAAAACCAGTTGACTTCGGCGAGGCCGGTGAGGTCTACATTGCTCTGTAGCCCGTGGGCCTGGCGCCATTCTGGAACGGGTCGCTCGTATGCGATGCCCTTGGCCGTGGGGACGTCCAGCGTTATCGTCGGCAGAACTGCGTCGTTGACGAGTTTCACGTGGTAGTTGCTACCGATTTGGTTGAACTGGGCCCGCATATAGACGTCGCCGTTCTGGCCCGAGTCTCCGCCCAGAACGCCCGGATAGGAGAAATTGGTGAACTGTGGCGAGGCAAGCGTCTGGGCGACCTTCGTCGTTCCGTCAAACGTGTGGTTGTAGATATGCGGTACGAAGCCGAGATAGCCCTGGTTTACCAGGCTCGAGAGGTCCTGGCCGCCAGCCTCGAAGTTCATCTTGAGTGGGATGAGCACGGTGTGGATCACGCTGGAGCCTCCGCTCCGCGGATCGCTTCCCGCCATGGTGATCGTGTAGGTGACGTGATTCGACGGATCCGTGTACTGGAACGTCCAGTGAGGTACGGTCCGGGCGTTGACGAGGAACTGGGGCGCCACGCTGCCCTGGGTGGAAAAGAGCGGTTCCCCTTCGGGCGCGACGCTGGGTGTCGACGCGAACCCGTTCAATGTTGAAGCGCTTAATGCTCCGGCCGCAGCAAGCAGCAGACCTAGAGCAGCGCGCAGGCGTAAGCGGCGCGGTTTGGCCATACTTTGCCCCCCTTAAGGTGAATTTAAGAAACAAAATAGCCGGGCATCGGGGCCAAGTCAATTTCCGGACTGATCGCCCGACTTCAACGAGCTACCAACAACAAGGAGAGTGACGGTGCCAAAGCAACCGCACGGACGGGCAGTCATCGAAATGCCGAACGATCTCGATGTTCTCACCACCCGAGAGTTCGAAGCTTCGATCGCGCTCGTCTTCGACGTCTTGACGAAGCCGGAGCATGTGAGCAAATGGTTCGCCCCATCAGTCGAGCGACGAGTGCGACCAACCCGAGCGCGACGAAGCCGATCCCCAACCAAATAATGGCCCACAGCAGCCACGGCATCCAGGACCGCTCCCCTGAAGCAGAGTTCGCAGGTCGACTAAACGATTTCGACTGGAGCACAGCCGGCAGACCCACAAGCCCGCCCACCGCGATGTCGACTAATCCGAGCCCCGCACCACCAGCCCGGTGATGGCCCGGAAGTACCATGTCTATCAGCGCGATCGTCCCTTGAGCGATGCTGCCGAGCCCCAGCAGCAGGGTTGCCCAAAGTGCAACCGCCCCAACGACCTGTCCAAAGTGGGGCGGGTCCGCTGCGCGCGTCATATCGAGTTCCGGAGCGTCGGCGAGGGTCGCAGCTTGTTCTGGGCCATGGCTCGATTGCACTATGAGGCTCGGGCAAGGCCATTACCCGATTGCAATACCCACCCCTAACGACAAGCAACCACTCGGTCAAGCATCCAGGTAGCTAGACGCTTAAAGCGGAGCGATCTTTGGTTCCCGAGAGGGCAATTTGACGCGTTGTAACGCGTTTCAGGCGTGAGATAGGTTGTTTCGGTTGTGCGACTCACACCCAATTGATGACAGCGGTACGCATCAAATGGCAGTCCTGTCACACAGGGCACGTCCGGACACAGAAATGGTGCTCGCGCAGGGAGTCGAACCCTGAACCTTGGGATTAAGAGGAGATTAACCAACTTTGTGTGGACGTGTCAGGAATTGTCAGGACGTGCCTCACGTACTCGGAGGTTTGACGCGTTTGTGCCACAGAGTGTCCTGACGTGTCACTGACTGCCACGGGTAAGCTGTCAAATAAGCTGTCAACGCCGCGACAACAATTGAGAGGCGACGAACCTCAGATCGGTCTAACCGTGGCTCTCCGACGAACCTTCTGACCGCCAAGGAGCAGCGGCTCGGCCAACTCGAAAACAGTTCCATCGGGCCTTTGGATGGGCTCGGCAGAATACTGGACGACGTAGCTGCGGCGCGGCCGCGAAGTGCGATTGGGACCGCTCCGGTGCAGCAGCGCCGACGAAAACACCGCAATGCTGCCCGCGGGCACGATCACCAGATCGCCGAGGTCGTCACCGAAATATCCAATGAGATCGTTGAGCTCCGGATCCTTGACATGATCGATCACCTCACACGTGCCTGCGCGGGAGAAAGGCAGCACCGAGATGGTTCCGTTCTCCTCCGACATGTCGTCTAACGCGCACCAAAGAGTTACGTAGGTCCGCGTGTAACCGGGCATGTTGTATTTGACATAGCCCG
>WNGL01033673.1_pt1 | contig 11524 bp, 9 predicted proteins | sample 5400591 | NCBI WGS metagenome assembly WNGL01 (sample SAMN13153377, study PRJNA577476) | soil metagenome | isolation source: 80 cm soil or saprolite under Garry oak tree replicate 1 | place: USA:California | collected 2016-06-15
AGCGGGTCCGGGCTGTGTGCCCTCGGCATGGGCCTCGGGCTGCTGTCGGTGTGCACCGTGGTGGGCCCCCAGTCCATCGTGGGGTGGAACCAGCGCGGCGTGGTCACCGGTTCCGTCATGTTCTGCCGCTATCTGGGCCAGAGCCTGGGTGCCGCCATCTTCGGGGCGATCTTCAATTCCAGCCTGAACGCAAGCCTCCGGGGTGCTCCCGCACAGCTCAGGGGCCGCCTGCCGCACAATGTCAGCGGGGTCAGCGCCACCATCGGCCACACCGCCAGCCTCGGGCCGGCGGCCGGTTACCTGCGCGACGCGATCTCCGCGGCCACCCATGATGTGTACGCCGGCCTGTCCATCGCCGCCTTGGCCACGATCGCGGTGATCCTCATCATCCCGAGGCACATGGCCGAGGCCAGCGCTTCGGGCCGATAATGTACCCACCGACGCCGTAACCTGCCTGCCCGCCGCCGGCCGGGGCCGGTGTCCACGCGGGTCGGCGCGCGCGGCCGCGCGTCGTCGCTCGAGGAGGGCGTGGGATGGCAGCTCCCGGTCGCTGGGTCGTGGTCGGCCTCGACAACGGCGGAACGATGAACAACGCGACGGTCCTCGACTCCGGGGGCCAGTTCCTGGTGGACCGGATGGCCGAGTCCCCCAGCTATGTGCGGGAGGGCCCGGAGAAGGCCATCGAGGCGCTGGCCAGGTCGCTGGAGCAGGTCCTCGAGCTCGCCGCGACGCCGCGGGCCCTGGTGCGGGCCGTGGGGCTGGACACGCCGGGCCCGGTCAGCGCGGACGGCGTCATCGCGCTGCAGGGCGCCACGAATTTCGGCGACCCGGACTGGTGCGGGTTCGATGTCCGCGGGGCGCTTGAGGTCCGGCTCGGGATTCCCGTTCTGTATAACAACGACGCCAACGCTGCCGCGCTGTACGCCCACCACGTGCACTTCGGACCTGAGGAGGCGCCGCGGCGCTCGTCGGTCTCCGCGATCGTGGGCACCGGGCTCGGCGGCGGAGTGATCGAGGCCGGCCAGGTGGTACGCGGGGCCGCCGGGATGGCGGGGGAGTTCGGGCACGTGTGGATCCCGATGGACGGGCTGCTCGGCCCCGGCCAGCCGGTGCCCGCCTGCAACTGCGGCCTGTCCGGCGACGCCGAGAGCGTGGCCTCGCTGACCGGCATCGAGAAGAACCTGCTGCCGTACTGGCTGACCCGGTTCCCCGGCCACGAGCTCGGGCAGGTCAGCCCGGTCCGCACGGCCGCGAAGCTGGTACGCGGGTACGGCGAGGCAGGTGACTCGCTGGCGCTCGAGATCTTCCGGCAGCAGGCGATGGCGCTCGGCCGGCTGTTCACGATCGCCGCGAACTTCACCGACCCGGATGTGTACTTCGTCGGCGGCGGCGTGGTAGAGGCGGCGGCGCGTTTCCGCGACTGGTTCCTCGGGCAGGTGCGCGAGCACACCACGCTGCGCGAGGAGCAGCGGCGGGCGGCATCCGTCGCGCTGGTCCCGGACCTGGACATGGCCGGGGCGCGGGGCTCGGCGATCGCGGCCCTGGCCGCGGCGCGGGTCATGACCGGGGAGGACGGGACCTGACTCAGGGGACGAAACCGTCGAGGCGGGTCAGCAGGCTCAGCATGACCTCGTCGGCGCCGCCGCCGATGCCCACCAGCCGGGTATCCCGGTAGAACCGGGCCGTCCAGGTCTCCTCCATGTAGCCGATGCCGCCGTGGAACTGCAGGCAGGCGTCGGCGATCTCGCGGGACAGCCGGCCGACGGCGAGCTTGGCGATCGTGGCGAACCGCCTGGTGTCCTCGCCGCGCAGGTAGGCCTCGGCGCAGGCGTAGTTGTAGTGGCGCACCAGGTCCAGCTGGGCCGACAGCTCGGCGAGCCGGTACGCGACGTGGTCATTAGCCAGCAGTGGCCGCCCGAAGACCTGCCGCTGCGCCAGGTAGTCCCTGGTCCGGTCCAGCGCCTTCTGCATGGCGCCGACCTGCAGGTACGCCGCGATCATGCGTTCGGACTGGAACTGCTCCATCTGCTGCTGGAAACCGCGCCCGATGGTGCCGATGGTGTTGCTGACCGGAACCCGCACGTCCGCGAACGAGAGCTCGGCGGTGTCGGAGGACCTGTTCCCGAGCTTGTCCAGGGTGCGGGACACCCGGAAGCCCGGGCGGCTGGTCTCGACCACGATCTGCGACATGCCCTGATAGCCGCCCTCGTCCGAGGTCCGGGCCAGCAGGCAGATCCAGTCCGCCTGCGCCCCGTTGGTGATGTACAGCTTGCTGCCGTTGATCACCCAGTCGTCCCCGCCCCCCTCCCCGTCCCCCTTCACTCGCACCGCGCGGGTGCGCAGGCCCGCGACGTCGGATCCGGCGTCCGCCTCGGTCACCGCGATCGAGCAGACCATCTCGCCGCGGATCGCCGGGGCGAGGAAGCGCTCCTTCAGCTCGGGGCTGCCGTACTGATGCAGCGACGGCGTGGCCATGGCCATCTGCACGGCGATACCCATGGGCACTCCGCCACAGTCGATCCGGCCGAGTTCCTCGCCCGCCACGACAGTGAAGGAGTGATCCGCTCCCTCGCCGCCGTACGCCGGGTCGTACTCCAGCCCGAGCAGGCCGATCTTGGCCAGGACCGGGAACAGCGTGTGCGCGGGGAAGCGCCCGCCCCGCTCCCACTCGTCGACGTGCGGGTTGATCTCGCGCTCCACGAGATCGCGCACGCTCGCGCGCAGTGCCTCGTGCTCGGCCGTGAACTGCACTGCCTCGTCCTCTCGCCGCCTCTCTTCAGTTAACTCGATGCCGGCTGACCCGGCGCCGTCCCGGACCGCACCGCAGCCTCAGCGCAAGATCTCCACGAGCAGCACCCAGGCGTTGACCAGCCCGAAGATGATTGCCGCCAGCACGCCGGGGATGAGCCAGTACAGGCCGCCCCCGGCCCGGGCGAGCAGGGTGGCCCCCGCGACCATGAGGCACCCGCAGCTCACGATGGCCGGGAAGACCCGGCTGACGGCCCAAGTCAGCGCGGTTTCCTTATCCGAACGCGGCGAGCGGTAGTTGATCAGCATCTGGAAACCGCCGATGACGGCACCGGCGGCGAGCAGTTCCCAGCCCAGGGCGGCACCGGGCTGGCCGGGGACCAGCAGGAAGATCGCGGCCAGCAAGGGCGTGATGAACAACATCAGGGTCTGGGCGGCGCGGCCCGGCAGGTTCCGGTATTTGAGGATCTCGCTGAGGTTGATCGACACGGCCACGAACACCAGCCCGGCCAGGGCCGCCGCGGCCCCTGCCATCCCGACCCCGAAGTCGGACCATCGGTCGGCCGCGTACGCGGTCTGCAAGATCACCTCGTCGTTCATACCCGGATCCATGCGCTACCAGCCGTGACCCGCCGCCCGGGGCGCGGGACCCGTGCCGGCGGCGGCGTGGCGCCAGCGCGGCGAAATCCGGTTGCCCGCGCCCGGCCGTGCGTGGCACGCTCGGGGCGCACAGCTGGTGCCGGTGCTGCCGGCCGAGCGGAAGGAGGGACGCGGATGTCCATGATCCTCGCGCGGTTCACGCCGCCCTCCCTGACCACCGCTCGCCAGAGGAGCACCATCAGTGCCCGACTTTGCCTACAACCGCCGCATGGATCATCGACGGAAGCGGCGCTTTGACGACGACGAACCAACCTTTGCCAAGCGAAACCGGCATCGCCACTCGCTGCCCGCTCTGGACGCCCTCGACACGGTAGACGGCCTGGTCGAAGGTGACCGCTGGTCCACCTGGGACCAGTCCGCCGCGGGCGAGCGCGGGCCCCGCCCCTACCCCGGCTGGCTGGTCACCGAGCTGGCCGCGGTCGACACCGAGCTCGGGATCCTGAAGACGGGCAAGGAAGCCGACGTGTTCCTGCTGCGCCGCGGAGTGCCAGGCATGGACCGGTCCTGCCTGCTGGCCGCCAAGCGGTACCGCGCTGCGGAGCACAAGATGTTCCACCGCGACAGCGCCTACCTGGAAGGACGGCGGGTCCGGGAGTCTCGGGTCACCCGGGCCATGGCCAGCCGCACCGCGGCCGGCCGGGAGATGATCGCCCAGCAGTGGGCCAACGCCGAGTTCGCCGCGCTGAGCCAGATGCACCGGGCGGGCGTCCCCGTGCCCTACCCGGTCCAGGTGCTCGGCACCGAGGTGCTGCTGGAGTTCATCGGCGACCCCGACGGCACCGCCGCACCCCGGCTGGCCGAGACCCGCCCGCGGGGCCGGGAGCTCGCCGGGCTGTGGGACCAGCTGGTACAGGCGCTCAGCACGCTGGCTGGTCTTGGCCTGGCCCATGGCGACCTGTCCGCCTACAACCTGCTGCTGCACCGCGGCCGCCTGGTGCTGATCGACCTGCCCCAGGTTGTCGACGTGATCGCGAACCCGCGCGGGGCGGAGTTCCTCGACCGGGACGCGGCCAACGTGGCCAGGTGGTTCGCGGCGCGGGGCCTGGCCGGTGCCGCGCCGGCCCCGGAGGACCTGCCCGCGCTGCTCCGCCGGGAGGCGCGTCTCTGGTAGCGGGCTTCCGGCCGGGCTCGGGGGCCCGGCCGGCTCCGGGCCTGGGATGCTGGTGCCATTCACTGACATGTGCGGAGGGCAATGATGGACGAGAACCGGGCGCGGGCCCTGCTGCGGTCTGAGCGCGGCGAGGTGCTGAACCTGCTCGCGGACGCCGAGGAGGCAGGCCGGGAGGACCGGGAGACGGAGGACGAGCAAGGGCAGGAAGACGTGTCTGACGCGGCCCAGCCGCTGACCGCCCAGGGCATGGACGACGCCATCGCGGAGAGCCTGCGAGACCGGCTGGCCAAGATCGACCGCGCTTTGCAGCGGCTGGACGACGGCACGTACGGGCGTTCCGTCCGCAGCGGCGTGGCGATCCCTGACGAGCGCCTTGAGGCTGACCCTGCGGCGGAGCTCACCATCGAGGAGGCAAGGGCCTAGCGCAGTGGCGCATTAGCCCTGGCTGCTCCGGTACACGCAGATTTTTCGTCCGGAACGGACAAAACGCTCTTTAGCGCGTGGACCAGGAGATCTGCCGCCCATATCCGGCCAGCAGGCGGCCGGGGGGACGCAGGCCGTTTGAGCGGGGGAAGCGCGGGCAGGGTGAATTACCTTCCGAGGCAATCCATCCAAGTGAGGTGCTGAGTGCTTACGCTAACCGACAGGGCCGCTGCAACGATCCGCAGTCTCACTTCCCAGCCGGGTATCCCGGAGGAGACCGGCCTGCGCATGTCACTGCAGGACAGCGATCCCGGCACGCTGACACTGTCCCTGGAGGGGCCGCAGCCGGACGATGCGGTGATCGAGGATGCAGGCGCCCGCGTTTTCGTCCAGCGAGATGCCAGCTCGACGAGGAGGGCCGGGCGTCGTTCATGCTCGGCAGCCAGGTCGGGTAACCCCGGGCGTCCGAAGGACCGCACCCGGGCAGGCGCGCCTTAGCCCGATGCCCTGGCGCCCGCCCGTGTGGCGGGCAGCCTAGGCCCAATTACCTAACGCCGGCCTAGGCTGTGCCGCCTGCCCGCGTGCCGGCCTGTCATGGGGCCGCGTCGGCTGAGTAACTATCGGCAGCCAGCAGCCTGATGCCCTGCCCGAGCGGGATGACGCCAGGCAAATCGAGGCGGGCCTGCCTGGTGATGACATTGGTCTCCTGGATGGCCAATGTGGCGGTGACGTTGCAGCGACCGGAGTGCAGGGCGACCAATCGACCTGCCCTGATCCCTGCCACCAAGGCCCTGACGTCGAACACGACAGCCAGGCTGAGCTGGACCGTGGCCACTCGGTGACCGTCAACGAGGAGATTGACAGCGGGGCGCTGGGTCGTGGTGATCTGGTGTGTAGCCAGGTCTACGAGCTCGGTGCTGCCAGGCGCGGCCACGGTGCGCCGGGCGGCGGCAATGACGTCATGATGCTTCCGCCACCCGGCGACCAGGAATCCGGTCAGGTCGATATCCATCTGCCCGGCCGCTGCCGTCGTGGCCTCACGGACGGCGGCCTCACGCAGAGACTTCGGGAGGTTCCCCAGCGCGCGGCCAAGGTCCCCGTTGACATCTGCCGACATGATCTGATGGGCCAGCGCCTCGGGTCTGTCCTCGCCCGGGGTGAACAGCAGATCCAGGACGGTCTGCGGGCGGTCCTGCACGGCTGGCATCATGGCCTGGCCTCCTTGATCGTTGTAATGCTGGCTCCGGAGTCGGACTCGATGCGCACCGTGTGCGTTACTCCTGCTCCGGTGTTCTGGACGCTGACCAGGCCCGGCGGACCGGGATCCGGAACAGCCCGCACGCTTGGCTGAGGCGCCGGCGGCCGACGTGAGCGCAGCCGCACCCGTCGCACGAGCGCTGTCACGCCCGCGGTCGCGAGAACCAGGCCGCCCAGGAAGAAGACCAGGGCGCCGGGCACTATCGACGCGGCCGGGTCCACCCGGAACGACTGCCCCACATCGCGGGCTGCCACGTAGCGGCCGCTGCCGCCCTGGCTGGCCGTGATGGTGCAGGTGCCTGCTGCGGTAGTAGTCACGGTGGCGCCCGAAACCGTGCACACCCGTGGGGTGTCCGAGCGGAACGACACCGCCAGCCCCGAAGAAGCAGACGCCGACAGGGCGACCGGTACCCCGACCTTTGCCGCTGGCGGCTCCGGGAAGGTGATCGTCTGTACGTGATGCCCGGCCTGGACCTGGAAGGAGCGTACTACCCCGCGAGCGGGCGCGAAGCGGTCATTGCCGGCCTGGGTGGCGGTGATGCTGCAGGTGCCAGCCGTCGTGGTGGTGACCGCGGAACCTGAGACCGTGCACACGTCCGGGGTGGTCGAGCCGTAGCTCACCGCCAGCCCGGAAGATGCGGTGGCGGTCAGGGTGAGCGGCTTGCCGAAGGCGATGTCCGGCGGCTGCGGGAAGTCGATCGTCTGGGCAATCCGCGCGACCGGGAACGACTTCTTCACCGGCTTGGCTGGGGCGTATTTGTCGTTGCCGGGCTGGGAGGCGGCGATGGCACAGGTGCTGGCCGTGGTGGGGGTGACGGTGGAGCCCAAAACCCTGCACACGTCCGGGGTGTCCGAGGTATAGATCACCGGGAGCCAGGACGATGCGGTGGCCGTCAGCGTGACCGGCACGTCGATTGTGGCGCTGGCCGGCGGCGTGAAGGAGATGGTCTGGGAGGCCGGCTCGACCGGGAACTTCTGCGCTGCCGCGGCTGGCTGGAATTTGGCACTGCCGCCCTGGAAGGCGATGATGCGGCACTCGCCGGCTGTCCAGGGGACGAGGGTGGAGCCGGACACCGTGCACACCCGCCGTGTTTGCGAAAGGAATGACACGGTCAGCCCGGTGGCGACGGGCGGCGTGCTTGCCTGCCTAGGGTCATAGGTCACTGATGACGCGGACAGGACGACCGGCACGCCGACTGTCGCACCAGCTACAGGGCTGAACACGATCGCCTGACGACCGCCTCCGGCGCTGACCTGAAATGACTTCGGCTCGTCTTGAACAGCCGCGAAGGTGGAGTTGCCGCCCTGGAAGGCGGTGATGGTACAGGTGCCTGCCACAACGGTGGTGACGGTGGAGCCCGAGACGGTGCACATCAGCGGCGTGTCTGAGCGGAACGACACCGTGAGCCCCGAGGTGGCGGTGGCGGTCAGGGTGACCTGCTGGCCCACCTCTGCGCCCGACGGCGGGGTGAAGGTGATCGTCTGGTCACTGGACCCGGTGTGGGCCTGGAATGAGTGCTGCACGTTCTGGGCTGCTGCGTAGCGGTCGCTGCCGCCCTGGGATGCGGTGATGGTGCAGACGTCGGCCGTCGTGGGGATGACGATGGGACCCGAGACCGTGCATACGTCGGGGGTATCTGAGCGGAGCGACACGGGCAGCCCGGTCGGCACGGGTGGCGACGCCGTGGTCATCGATGATGCGGTCAAGGCGACCGGCTGCCCGACCGCCCCGACCGTTGGCTGGTCGAAGGTGATCGTCTGGGGCTCTGACCCGGCGTGCGCCCAGAACGCGCGCGCCACGTCGGGAGCTGGTGTGCGGGTTCCGTCGCCAGCCTGGGACGCGGTGATGACGCAGAAACCCGGAACCGTAGCGGTGGCGGTAACGCCGGAGACCGAGCACATGGCGGGGGTATCCGAGCGGAACGACACGGGCAGCCCGGTCGGCACGGGTGGCGACGTCGTGGTCATCGATGATGCGGTCAAGGCGACCGGCTGGCCGACCGTGGCGTCCTGCGGCTGGTAGAAGGTGATCCGCTGAAGGTTCCTGGGCGGAGCCGACACTGACTGCGAAACTCTGGCGACAGAGGCCGCTACCCGGGCGTGCTGCAGCTTCACGGCTGGGCTGGTTCCCTGGCAGATCACGCTGGCCACGGCGGCGAGGAGGCAGATTCCCAGGAACCTCCACACCCAGGACCGGTGCATGGCCAAACAAGAGGCGACCTTTCCGGCGAGCCTCTTCAGATAGGGCACCTTGTCCCACGGCTGCGGGTCCATGGCCGCACCCCCTGCCTCCTCACAGAACGTCCCTTAGGGATGTCACTCCGTCATGTAATAAGAGGCCCGGACTTGCCGGGAGATACCTCGTCGAGAAGGTGGCCGCGGCGGCGCTATGGCTCTCGGAGGACGAAATGACCCGCTTGCGAACCATCCCGCCTTCGCAAACGTGAGCAGGAGTGACGGGCTCTTGTAGCAGCTGGTCGTCGCGGACATGGCTGCGGGGGATCGACCGGGGAGGTCGCCATGATGGGGGAATTGCAGACTGCAGACCCGCGATCGGTGGGACCGTACCGCCTGCTGGGGCGGCTGGGGGCCGGCGGCATGGGCCACGTGTTCCTGGGGCGCTCCGCCGGGGGCCGGCTGGTGGCGGTCAAGCTCATCCGTCCGGAATTAGCAGGGGAGCCCGGTTTCCGGGCCCGGTTCGCGCGTGAGGTCGTCGCGGCCCGGAATGTCAGCGGGCTGTTTACCGCGCTGGTGATTGACGCGGATGTGCAGGGCCCGATGCCATGGCTGGCGACGGCCTACGTAGCCGGGCCATCGCTGGCTGAGGCGGTGGACGATCACGGGCCGCTGCCGGTCGCCTCCGTGCTGACGCTGGCGGCAGGGCTGGCCGAGGGCCTGGAGGCGATCCACGCGGCTGGCGTGGTGCACCGGGACTTGAAGCCCTCGAACGTGCTGCTGGCCGATGACGGGCCGCGGGTGATCGATTTCGGGATCTCCCGCGCGGCGGAGGCGAGCATGCTGACCCAGTCCGGAACGGTCATGGGCTCGCCCGGGTTCATGTCCCCGGAGCAGGCCGAGGGCCGTGCGGTCGACACGTCCAGCGATGTGTTCAGCCTCGGCGCGGTGCTCACGTTTGCCGCCGCCGGCCAGGGCCCGTTCGGGGCGGGGCCGACCCCGGCGCTGCTCTACCGGGTAGTCCACTGCGATCCCGATACCGCGCACCTGCCCGCGGAGATCCGGCCCCTAGTCGAGCGCTGCCTGGCCAAGGACCCCAGCGAGCGGCCGACCACCAGCGATCTGCTCGCGGAACTCGGCGCAGGCCAGCTCGGCGCGGACTGGCTGCCCGCGCCGATCACCGAGGTATTCGACCGGTACGTCCCTCCAGCCCCGTCGGCTCCGCCGGTTGCGGCAGGCCTCGCCGGCGCACCCAGCTGCGCGGATTCCGAGGATGCGACCGTCGGCTTCCCGCCGGTGCCCGCGGATGACCTCGCCGGACCGCCGACGGAGGCCGCTGTGCTGGCGGAGGCCGCGGGCCTGGCGGAGCCCGCGGGCCTGGCGGAGCCACTCGGCCTGGCGGGGGTCGTCAGCCTGGCAGGGGCCTCCGGCCCCGCGGAGCCTGCCGACCCGGCGCAGCCCGGGCCCGCGGATGACCGCCCGCGGCGCAGGAACCGGGGGCGCCTGGCCTGGGCCGCGGTCGTCGCCGTGCTCATCGCGGGCTCCGCGGCAGGAGGCGTCGCGCTCCGCCACGCCCTCGGGCATCAGCAGATCATCGCGGCGTCGTCACCGCACCCGGCGCGCCCCGCGTCCTCATCGATGTCCCAATCCGGGCCGGCTTCCCCGAGGGCGGTCGACGCGCCGAAGAACGCTCCCCCAGCCGGCCAGGATCCGGCCAGCTCCGCCCTGGCTCCGCCCGGTACCGGCCAGGACCAGCCATCGACGTCGTCGCGTTCGTCGGCGGGCAGCCCAACCAGCAGTCCAAGTAGCAGCCCGACCGCGGGGACCGTGCCCAACGTCCTCGGCACGACGCTCTCGGCGGCCACCTCGGCGCTCAAGGCGCGCGGCTTCACCAACATCTCATCGGTGGAAGGCTGCTACGGCTCAACGGATGTCGGTGATGTGGTCAAGCAGGTCCCTGGGGCCGGGGCGCAGGCCGCCTTCACCTCGCCGGTCCAGCTGTCGATCCAGGCCAGCAACTGCTACACGGTCCCGGACGTCGTCGGGATGACCCAGGCGGCTGCCACGTCCGCGCTCCAGGCGGCGGGCTTCACCAACGTCTACGCGGAGGTTGAATGCTACGGATCAACGGCCGTCGGCGACGTGGTGTCCCAGTCACCGGCCGCGGGGACAAGTTACGGCGGCAGCCAGCAGGTGACGATCGATGTCCAGGCGGCCGGCTGCACCTAAGGCTTGCGGGCCACGCCGCCGTGGGCCGACTTTCCCTCCGGGGGAACGGGGTCCCCGGGATCGGGCCGCCAGGTGTGCACGTAGACGAGGCCAGGTGGCACCAGCTCCAGCCCGTCAAAGAACCGCGCCACCTCCTCGCGCCAGGTAGCTGCCGGAAGGCAGCGCGCCCATCAGTCCGGCCACGATCCGGTAGGGATCCTCGGAATCCTGGATCAGGTGCAGAACTCCCAGCAGCATCAGGGCAGTCGGCTGGGTGAAGTCCAGGGTGGTGGCCGCCGCCTTCAGGATGGCGGCAGCATCGCGGATGTCACCGTCGACGTACTGGATGGAACCCTCCGGGCCGCTGGCCAGCAGCGCCCGGGCGTGGGTGAGCACAATGGGGTCGTTGTCCACGTAGACGATCCGCGAGTCCGGCGCGACCGCCTGGGCGACCTCGTGCGTGTTGTTGGCTGACGGTATGCCGGTGCCGATATCGAGGAACTGCCGGATTCCCGCCTCGGCGGCCAGGTACCGCACCGCCCGCGCCAGGAACGCACGGTTCGCCCGGACCCTGGCCCGCAGGCCCGGAGTGACCGCGAGCACGCGCTCGGCCGCCTCACGGTCGGCCGCGAAATTGTCCTTGCCGCCCAGCCAGTAGTCATAGACACGGGCCGGATGAGCGACACTGGTGTCGATTCCGCCTGACCTGCCCACTGCGGCGGAAGCAAGCCAGTGATCCGCCTGTTCATCAGCCACGACGTGCCTCTTCCGTTTTGACCCGGGTTCTCACCGGTATCCTGTCCCGGCGTCGCCCAAGGTAACCGCGGGGGAGCGTCAGGGAAAGCCCACCTCGATGTCGAGGCCGCCGTCAGGCCGGGCCCGCGCGCTGAGCGCGGCGCTGTGGGCGCTGGCGATCGCATGGACGATGGCGAGACCTAGCCC
>WNGL01009124.1_pt1 | contig 11522 bp, 9 predicted proteins | sample 5400591 | NCBI WGS metagenome assembly WNGL01 (sample SAMN13153377, study PRJNA577476) | soil metagenome | isolation source: 80 cm soil or saprolite under Garry oak tree replicate 1 | place: USA:California | collected 2016-06-15
CGATCATGATCGAGAAGCCGGGGACGGTCGACACGCTCGCGGAAGTCCTGTCCGTCAAAGGTGTCGACATGGTGCAGTGGGGCGGCTCCGACTACTCGATGGGCATCGGACGAGCCGGCGAGCGTTATTCGCCCGAGCTACGAGTGGTGGAGCGCCGCGTGTTCGAAACGGCCATCAAGATGGGCGTGCCGCCCCGCGCCGAGATCGCCACCGCGGATCAGGCGAAGTACTTCCTCGACATGGGCGTGCGCCACTTCTCCGTCGGCACCGACATCACGATCCTGCACCAGTGGTGGAAGTCCCAGGGTGAGGACCTGCGCAAGGCTCTCGGCCACTGATTTGCGGCGCTCATCAGAGCCACGGCTTGACGAAGACCCTTCGCGGCGAGATATTCCTGCTCGCAGTGGACCGTTGAGGAGGAGCGCCATGACGACGAACCGCACGTCCTACGTCTTTGTCGGGCTCGCAGGTGAGACGGCCCCCGGACGGCCCACCAAGTCGGGGCTCTACCGCATGGCTGTCGGCGACGACACGTGGGCGCTCGCGACGCGCGGGCTGCCGGACGCGCCGACGATCCGGGCCATCGCCACCCACCCCGAGCATCCCGAGATCGTCTTCGCCGGGACCCAGAATGGCCCCTATCGAAGCACGGACGCGGGTGAACACTGGGAGCGCGTCGACATCGCGGATCACGGCTTACCGGTCTGGTCCCTCGTCTTCGATCCTCGCGACTCCAAGGTGCTCTACGCGGGCTACGAGAACTGCGAGATCTTCCGCAGCGACGACGGCGGTGAGCACTGGGACCAGCTCCCGGTGACCGTCCGCTTCCCCGAGGTCACCGTGTCTCCAGGCTCCAACCCGGCCAAGCGTGTCCTCGAGCTGGCCGTCAACCCCGCCAACTCGAGCGAGATCTACGGCGCGATCGAGGTAGGCGGCGTTATCCGTAGCCTCGACGGCGGGGAGCACTGGGAAAACATGAGCCACGGCCAGTACGTCAACGACGACACCGTGGACATGCACGGCGTGCTCGTGGCGCGCTGGCGTCCGGGCACCGTCTTCGCGATCGGCCGCGCCGGTCTGTTCTGCAGCGCGGACCAGGGCGCCCACTGGGCCAGCGCCCGGCTCGAGGCCCTCAATCCCAAAGGCCAGACGTACTGCCGCGACATCCGCGAGGTCCCGGGCGATCCGAAGACCATCTGGCTGGCGGCGGGCGCGAACTTCCAGAGCGACCTCGGCGCGCTCTTCCGCAGCAAGGACGGCGGCGCCAGCTGGCATCGCGTGGACATGGGCGTGAAGCCGCAGACCACGATGTTCGCGATGGCCTTCGACAAGCGCCGGCCGTCGCGCATGTACTGCGCCACGACGGGCGGCGAGGTGTTCGCGAGCGAGGACGGCGGCCAGAGCTGGGGGGAGCGGCCGCTCCCCGAGGGCGCGACGCAAGTTTACGCGATGGCGTGTGCCTGACCTCAGCTCTTCGCGGCCACCGCATCGGCCTTCTTGAGGTCCATCTCCCCCAAGCCGTACAGGTTCGCGCCACCCATGAAGATCTGCGCGGCGATCCCCGCGGAACGCTCCCTTCGCCAGCTCTGCCCCCGCCCTCGACCCTCTCCCCCGGGTGGGGGAGAGGGAGTCCGCGGCGTTGGAGCGCGCCGGAAGCGAGTATCATGGGCGGGGTGTCCTGACAACGATCGAGCCGGGAGGAGGGCGACGCATGGCGACGATGACGAGCGAGGCGGTCAAGGCCGTGGACGCGAAGACGCTGCAGGGCTGGCTGGCGTCGGGCTCGGCCGTGCTGATCGACGTGCGGGCGCGCGGCATGCACGCAGCGGAGCGCATCCCGGGCGCGCGGTCGATTCCCGCCGACACGCTGGATCCGGGTCGCATTCCCGGGGCGGCCAACCAGCGCGTGGTGTTCCACTGCGAGATCGGCGTGGCCTCCGCGAAGGCGGCGCGTCGCGTGGCCGACACCGGTCGCGACGAAGTTTACAACCTCGACGGCGGCATCCAGAAATGGAAGCAGGTGGGCCTGCCCGTCGAGTCCGATCCCCACGCGCCGCTGCCCGTCATCCGGCAGGTGCAGATCGTGGCGGGCTCGCTCGTCGTCCTCGGCACGGTCCTCGGCGTGGTGCTCTCGCCGTGGTTCATCGCGCTCAGCGCCTTCGTGGGCGCTGGCCTCGTCTTCGCGGGCGTCACCGGCACGTGCGGCATGGCTGCGTGCCTGCTGAAGCTGCCCTACAACCGCTAGAGTGCCGCTCCAGCTTGATCGTCGCCCGATGTGTTAAGTGGCACGCCCGTGTTCGCCGGGACACGAGTCCCTGTCCAAGCGGTTCTTGATTACTTCGAGGGCGCCCCTGGAGCGACCGCAGGACGCATCTGCTCTTCGAGCCGGTGGAGTTTCTCGAGAAGCTCGCGGCCCTGACGCCGCGGCCCGAGATCAACCTGGTGCTCTATCACGGGGTGCTGGCCCCCCGCGCGCGCTGGCGGCCGGACGTCGTCGCCTATCGCCGCACCGAGTGGGACCGGGCGACGGATCCCCGCGCGGAGGGCGAGGGCGCACACAGGCCACGCTACTGGACGTGGGCTCTGCTGATGCGCCGCGCCTTCGACCTGGACGTCCTGCGCTGTCCGCGCTGCGCCGGGCGGATGCAGCTGATCGCTACGATCGACGACCCGGCCGTGATTCAGCGGATCCTTGCCCATCTCGGGCTGCCCGGTGCGCGGGAAGATCCACGGCCCCCGTTGCCCCTGACCGCGGCAGGAGCCGAGCAGCAGGCACTTCCCGGTGTGACCGTCTAGGCGGTGCCGGGGGTCCGGGCAGCCGCGGACGTCTGCCCTGCCGGTGCCTGATGGTCCCGTGGAGGGCTCCCACCCTGTGATTCAAGATCCCGATTTGCCCTCTGATCCCCGCTCTGGCAGGATCGGCGCGAGGTGGGAGGGGGTTTATCCGCGCGGTGACAAGGGAGGACCCTCGGGCGAGGCGGGCCATGACTGAGAACGGGTGTTATGTTGTCTACGCTCCCTTTGGCATCAAGCACCCCGAGTCGAGCGTCCGAGCGTAGGCGCGTCGCTTCCCTCGGCCCCGAGGTCAGCGCGGCTGATCGGCCGTCTCGTCCTCGAACGTGTACAGGATCGCGGCGTGGCCCATCTCGTCGACGGTCCGCTCGCCCCAGTACACGTTTCGCGGAGGCTTGTTGGGATTTCTCGGGTTGGTCGCGGAGTTGTCCCAGGCCGCCGTCAACTCGATCCAGGAACCCACGGGGAGCGCGACGGGCATTCGATAGAAGTAGAACCCCTGCCAGTTGAAATCCCAGTCGTCGATGTGGATCAGGGGCGTGACGGAGTCGTCGCTCGCCTTCGCCCACACTTTCATCTCGCGTCCGAGCAGATGCATGTGGGGATGAATGGCGATGATCCGCATGGGTCGGCCGACGACCAGCCCGGCCTCGATCTCGTGTCTGGCCTCGCCGGCGGGGATCCTCAGCTGGAACTGTCCCACTCGCATGAATCGCAAGCGCCTCTGCACGGGACCGGGGGCGGCGCGTAAGCGTAGCTCGGTACGGTCCGTCTCCGCGGTGAGCCGCGGGTTGTGGTAGTGCAGCTGGAATACGACTCTCGCGCCCTTCGGCAACAGCATGGCGACGCCCTCGGGCAGGATCCAAGGACGCGCTCCCGGCGCCCATCCGCCGAGGTAGCCATCGATCCTGAATCCCGGTCCACCGAAGCACGGATATCCGGGCAGGCCGTCACGCGAGGGAATGTGGGCCGAGTATCCCTCCCGGTCGACCATGGCGAGCACGTGATGGACGATCTTCGAATTGCCCGGTACCACGTCGGCCGCGCTGAAGTAACGGTCCTCATCGAACGACGTCTGCACGCTGAAGCAACGATAGAGATCGCCGCCGCGCGCCGGCACCGTGAAGCTCTGCTCCGGGCGCAGCACCACGTCCGGCGCCGCGATGCCCGCCGCGTTCGCGAATTTCCGCGGCGCCGGTCGGTCGCCGGGAGCACCTTCCGGCGCGCCGCCCGCGACCCATCGGGCGACGGTAGCAATCTCCACGTCAGAGAGTCGACGCTCGCCGAGAAGATCGCCGTACCCGGACACGGCCTTCCACGGTGGCATGTGCCGCTTCTCGACAGACTCGAGGATCTTGTCGCGACGCTGGTACACGTGCTCGTACCTCTCGAGCACGAAAGGAGCCCCACCACCGGCGCGGTGACATTCCTGGCAGTGCTGCTGAAGCAGCGGCACGATCTCCCGGTTGAACGTCACCTCGGGCGTGGCGGCTGTCGGACCGGCCACGACGGCGCAGAGCAAGACCAGGAGCACGAGCAGGACGATGGCGCGCATGCGCTACTCCGCGCCCCGCTCGAGGTCGCGCCAGACCGTATCGCGTATCCGAGCTGCCCACCGCCCCTGCGCGGATAACCTGTCTGGCATCTCGGGGCGATCCTGCCACGCCACCCGGATTCCGTCAAACGAGCGCCCCTGTCGCCGATGAACAGCGTCAGGCGGAGCGGGTTTGACCTCTCCCCTGCGCTCTGGCACGATCGGTTCCTCGCCGAGATGCCCATGCCATAGCCGTCGAGGAGGGAGATCGCCCTGCTGAGATTGCACGATGCGGAGGAGGAATTCGAGCCCACGGGCATCTATGTCAACACCGCGAGCATCGGGCTGCCGCCCCGGCGAACCGTCGATGCCCTCAACGAGGCCATCGGGACGTGGCGGGCGGGCCGCGCGGAGGCCGCGGGATATGACGAGCTCGTCAACCGCGCCCGCCAGCGATTCGCCAGCCTCGTGGGAACCACGCCCGAGCGGGTGGCCATCGGCAACCAGGTCTCGACGTTCACCGCGCTGGTAGCGACGGCCCTTCCCGACGGCGCGCGCGTCCTGGCTGCCGAGGAGGACTTCACCTCCGTCCTCTTCCCCTTCTTCGCCCACGCCGACCGCGGCGTGCAGGTGAAGACCGTGCCGCTGGCCAGCCTCGTGGATGCGATCGGTCCCGGCGTCGACCTCGTGGCGGTGAGCGCGGTGCAGTCGGCCGACGGCCGCCTCGTTCCCGGCGGGCTCGAGGCCCTGGCCTCGGCGGCTGCCCGTCACGACTGCCTGACCTACGTGGATGCCACCCAGGCCGTGGGCTGGCTGCCGTTCGACGCCGATCGCTTCGACTTCGTGTCCTGCGCCGCGTACAAGTGGCTGCTCTCACCTCGCGGCACCGCCTTCGGAGTGGTGCGGCCGGAGCGTCTCGGGATGCTGCGGCCTCTCTACGCGGGCTGGTACGCCGGCGACGATCCGTGGACGTCCATCTATGGGCCGCCGTTCCGGCTGGCCAAGGACGCGCGCCGGCTCGACATCTCGCCGGCATGGCTGGCCTGGGCGGGCACGGTGCCCGCGCTCGAGCTGCTGGCCGAGGTCGGCATTGCCGCGATCCACCGACACGATCTCGCCCTCGCCAACGCGCTGCGCGGACGGCTCGGCCTGGCCCCGGGTGATTCCGCCATCGTCACCGTGGCGGCCGACGGAGGGCTGGAGCGGCTGCGGACGGCCGGTATCAAGGCCTCCGTCCGCGCGGGCGCCGTGCGGCTCTCCTTCCATCTTCACAATACCGAGGCCGACGTGGACGCGGTGGCGCGCGCCCTCGGCTGCTGATCTTAGCCCGACGGAGCGTGAGCCGCCCGGGACGTCGTCAGCGTGGCCGGTGTATATTGCTCATGGTGGCGATCACCACGTCGTCCTTGGATCACCGGGCCGTCCTCTGGAGGAGTCGAGCATGGCTGAGAGCTCCCAGCTGATCCGCGGCCTCGAAGGCGTGGTCGCGGCCGAGACCGAGCTGTGCGACCTGGACGGCACCAATGGCCGGCTCGCCTATCGCGGCTACGACATCGACGACCTCGCGCGCAAGGCCAGCTTCGAGGAAGTCGCCCATCTGCTCTGGATGGGCGAGCTTCCCACTCGGGCCCAGCTCGATCGCTTCCTCGGCGAGCTCGCCGCCGCCCGGCCCATTCCCGGCGATCTCCACAAGGCCTTCGCGCTCATGCCCAAGCAGACAGATCCCATGCGGGTCCTCCAGGCCTCGACCGCCATCCTGGGCATGCACGACCCCGACGCCACGGACAACTCGCGCAAGGCGAACCTCCGCAAGTCCATCCGCCTCACGAGCCAGTTCGCCACCGCCATCTGCGCCCACCACCGCATCAGGAACGGCCAGGAGCCGCTGGCGCCGATCCGGGAGCTCTCGCTCGCCGCCAACTTCCTCTACATGCTCACGGGCAAGAAGCCGAGCGAGGTCACCACCAAGGCCTTCGACGCGAGCCTCGTGCTCTACGCGGAGCACGAGCTCAACGCCTCGACCTTCACCACGCGGGTGATCGCGGCCACGCTGTCCGACATGCACTCCGCGGTGGCGGGGGGCGTGGGCGCGCTCAAGGGCACGCTCCACGGAGGCGCCGGCGAGGCCGTCATGCGCACGCTCATGGAGATCGGGAGCCTCGACAAGGTCGACGCGTTCGTCGACAAGGCCTTCGCCGAGAAGCGCCGCTTCATGGGCATGGGCCACCGCGTCTACACGGCGGGCGACCCGCGCGCGGCCATCTTGAAGGGCATGGCCGAGGCGGCCTGCCGCGAGACGGGCCAGGCCCTCTGGTACGACCTCGCCGTGAAGCTGCACGCCAAGGTCAGCGCGACCAAGAAGCTCATCCCCAACGTGGACTTCTACTCGGCCCCGCTCTTCTACTCCATCGGCATCCCCGTGGATCTCTTCACGCCCGTCATCGCCGCCTCGCGCATCGTGGGGTGGACGGCCAACCTCCTCGAGCAGTACGCGGACAACCGGCTCATCCGCCCGCGCGCCGACTACAAGGGGCCGAAGCGGAAGGCCTTCGTCCCCCTGGAGAAGCGCTAGCCGTGGGACTGAGCCTCACGCGCAAGCTGATCGACGCGCACCTCGTCTCCGGCAAGCCCGTGGCCGGCGAGGAGATCGCGCTGCGCGTGGACCAGTGCCTGCTCACCGACACCAACGGCAACATGGCCTGGCTCCAGTTCGAGACCATGGGCTTCCCCCGCGTCAGGCCCTCGCGCGTCGTGACGTACATCGACCACAACGTCTATCAGACCGACTCGCGCAACACCGACGACCATCGCTACCTCCAGACGGCAGCCGCGCGCTACGGCTCCTGGTTCTCCAAGCCGGGCAACGGCATCTGCCACCAGGTCCACTTCGAGTCGTTCAGCGTGCCGGGCCAGCTCGTCCTCGGCACGGACAGCCACACCCCGCTCTGCGGCTCGACGGGCATGCTCGCCATCGGATCGGGCGGGCTCGACGTGGCCGTGGCCATGGGAGGCGGCGCCTATCACCTGCCCATGCCTCGCGTCGTCCGCGTCACCCTCACGGGCGAGCTCAAGCCCTGGGTGCACGCCAAGGACGTAATCCTCGAGCTGCTTCGGCGCTACAGCGTGCGCGGTGGCAGCGGGAAGATCTTCGAGTACGCGGGCCCGGGCGCCGCCTCGCTCTCCCTGCCCCAGCGCGCGACCATCTGCAACATGGGCGCCGAGCTGACGCTGACCACGAGCGTCTTCCCCTCCGACGAGGCGACGCGCCACTACTTCGCGCTGCTCGGCCGGGAAGAAAGCTGGCAGCCGCTCGCCGCGGATGCCGACGCGGAGTACGACGAGGAGATCGCGCTCGACCTCGGCTCGCTCGAGCCGCTGGTGGCCCTGCCCGCTTCCCCCGACAAGGTGGTGCCGGCCCGCGAGGTCGCGGGCACGGCCATCGACCAGGTGATGGTCGGCTCGTGCACGAACTCCTCGTGGGAAGACATGTGGGCGGTGGGCCAGACCCTCAAGGGCCGGAAGGTCGCGCCGAGCATTCACTTCGTGGCCTTCCCCGGCTCGGGCCGCATCCTCGAGATCATGTCCCGCGAAGGGCTGCTGACCGATCTTCTCGTGGCCGGCGCCACCGTCTCGGAGCCGACGTGCGGATCGTGCGCGGGCATCGGTCACGTTCCCGCCGCGGGGAGCAAGAGCCTCCGCGCCTTCAACCGCAATTTCTCGGGGCGGAGCGGCGTCAGGGACGACCAGATCTACCTCTGCTCGCCGCTGACCGCGGCCGCCTCCGCGCTCACGGGAGTCATCACCGATCCGCGCGACATGGGGGCGGCGCCACCGCGCCACTATCCCGCCTCGCTGGTGGCGAGCACGGCCGGGCTCATCCCGCCCCTGTCCGAGACGGAGGCTGCCTCGGTCCGTGTCATCAAGGGGCCCAACATCAAGGAAGTGCCGCGCGGGCGGGCGCTCGAGGAGTCGCTCGGGCTGCCCGTGCTGATCAAGCTCGGCGACAAGGTCTCGACCGACGACATCTCGCCGTCGGGCACGGCCGTGCTCGTCTTCCGCTCCAACGTGCCGGCCATCGCCGAGTTCACGTTCAAGAACACGGACGCGGAGTTCGTGGCGCGGGCCAAGGCGGCCGGCGCCGGCATCCTCGTGGGCGGGGAGATCTACGGCCAGGGCTCCTCGCGCGAGGCCGCCGTGCTCGGGCCGCTCCACCTGGGCGTGCGCGCCGTCCTCGTGAAGAGCTTCGCCCGCATCCACCGCGCCAACCTGATCAACTGGGGCCTCGCCCCGCTCGAGTTCGACGACCCGTCCACCTACGATACGATAGAGCGCGGCGACGTCCTGAGACTCGACGGCATCCGATCGGCGCTTCAGGCGGGAAGGAAGATCACCGTGACCAATGAGCGAACGGGGGCGACCTTCCAGGTGCGCTGCGTGCTGACCCCGCGCGAGCGCGACATCCTGCTCGCCGGCGGCCTCCTCTCTCAGACCGCCGCACAATCTCCGTCACCCGAGGCGCAGTCCATTCAGAATCACTCTCCCCCACCGGGGGAGAGGGCCGCAATTCGAGCTGAGACGCTCGCCTCGAACGACGAGGCGAGGGCTGAGTAGATAAGGGGGGCGGTTGATGACTCAGGCGCGCGTGAGGGCTGTCTACATGAGAGGCGGCACCAGTCGCTGCCTGGTATTCCATGAAAGTGACCTGCCCGCCGCGGGCCCGGAGCGCGACTACATTCTCCTCGCCGCCCTCGGCAGCCCCGATCCCTACGGCCGCCAGCTCGACGGCCTCGGCGGCGGCATCTCCTCGCTGTCCAAGGCCTGCATCATCGGACCCGCCACCCACCCCGGCGCCGACGTCGACTATACGTTTGCGCAGGTGGAGATCGGCAAGCCCCACGTGGACTACACGGGCAACTGCGGCAACTGCTCCGCGGCGGTGGGGCCCTTCGCCATCGAGGAGCACATCGTGGATGCGGTCGACGGGGAAACGCTCGTTCGCATCCACAACACGAATACGAAGAAGCTCATCGTGGCTCGCGTGCCCGTGGTCGCCGGCCAGCCGGCCGTCCACGGGGACTTCGAGCTCCCCGGCGTGGCCGGCACCGGCGCGCGCATCCCGCTCGATTTCCTCGAGCCCGGCGGCGCGGGCACGGGGCGCCTGCTGCCGACGGGCAAGCCGCGAGACGTGGTCGAGGGCCTGGAAGCCTCACTGGTCGACGCCTCCATTCCCATGGTCTTCCTCCGCGCCCGCGACCTCGGGCTCACCGGCACCGAGGTGCCCCAGGCCGTGGACGCCGACAAGGCGCTCGGCGCGCGGCTCGAGAAGATCCGCATCGCCGCCTCCCACCTCATGGGTATTCCCGGGAGCGCCGCGACGCCCAAGATCGCCATGGTGACGGCGCCGGCGGAGTACACCGCCCTCGACGGCACCCGCGTCGGGCGCGAGGCCGCCGATGTGGTCGCGCGCGCCATCTCCATGGGGAACTGTCATCGCGCCTTCCCGCTCACCTCCTCCATGTGCCTCGCCGTGGCCGCTCGCGTCGAAGGCACGCTGGTCCACGAGTGCTCGACGGCCAAGCCCGGCGCCGACGTCCGCCTCGGCCATCCCTCGGGCGTGCTGCCCCTCGACGCCGCCGTCATCAGCCAGGGTGGCGAATACGTCGCCGAGCGCGTCACCGTCTACCGCACCGCGCGCCGTCTGATGGAAGGCTGGGTCCGCATCCCCTGATGGACCGGCGCTTCTTCCTCGGCCTCACGGCCGTGGTTGTCAACGCCCTCGTCGTCGCCTACGCCTCCAGCCAAGCGTCTGGGCAATCGCGTGAATCCATGCCCCGCGTCGGCATGCTCACGCCCGCCCCGTCGGCGACAGCGAAACCCGCCTGGGATGCGTTCCGCGAGGCGATGAAGGAGCTCGGCTATGTCGAGGGGAAGAGCGTCGCCTACGAGTACCGGTCGGCGGAAGGGCAGCCCGAGCGCCTTCCCGAGCTGGCGGCCGAGCTGACAAAGCTTCCGGTGAAGGTCATGGTGGTCGCGAACACGCCCGGCAACCTCGCGGCCAAGAAAGCCACGACGACCATCCCCATCGTCATGGTGGCGGTCGGAGATCCCGTGCGGGTGGGGCTCGTCTCCAACCTGGGGAGGCCGGGCGGGAACATCACAGGGTTCACCAATCTCAGCGGCCAGATCGCCGCCAAGCGACTCCAGCTCCTCAAGGAGGTCATCCCGACCGCCACCCGCATCGGGATGATCGGCAACCCCGGCGACCCCAACGCTCTGGTCCAGATCCAGGACGCCGAGGCCGCCGCCCGCAAGCTCAAAGTCCAGCTCCGTCTCTTCACGATCAAGGAGGCCGCCCAGCTCGAGCCCGCCTTCGAGGCGGCACGGAGCTGGCGAGCGCAGGCCCTGCTGCGCCTGAACGACCCGCTCCAGGTTTCCCTTCGGGCGCGCACGATCGAGCTGGCCGCCAAGACCCGCGTCCCAATGATGTATTCGTCCCGGGCCGACGCCGAAGCAGGCGGGCTCATCGGCTACGGCGTCGATCCCCTCGAGAGCTACCGGCGTGCCGCCTCCTACGTGGATAAGATCCTCAAGGGCACCAAGCCCGGCGACCTCCCCGTCCAGCAGCCCACGAAGCTGGAGCTTGCCGTCAACCTGAAGACCGCTGCGGCCCTGAACGTCAAGATCCCCCAGACCGTTCTCGTCCAGGCCGATCAGGTGATCGAGTGACCACGCGCCGGGTGTTCCTCGGCACGCTGGCCGGCGGCCTTCTCGCGGCGGTACCCGTCGCCGAAGCTCAGCAATCGGGAAGGACACCTCGGATCGGCTTCGTGGAAGCGGGAGCTCCGTCCGCGAACCAGCACTTTCTCGACGCCTTCAAGCGCGGGCTGCGCGAGCTGGGCTATGTCGAGGGTCAGAACATCGCCGTCGAGGAGCGCTGGGCGGAGGGACAGAACGACCGGTTCCCTGCTCTCGTGGCCGAGCTGATCCGCCTCAAGGTTGACCTGCTACTCATCGCGTCGACATCCGGCGCGCTCGCGGCACAAGCGGCGACGGCGACCATCCCCATCGTCTTCGTGGGCACCGCAGATCCGGTGGGAAACAGGCTCGTGGCCAGCATGGGGCGACCGGGCGGGAACATCACGGGATTCTCTCAGGGGGACGACGTCGGTTTCGGCGGAAAGAGGCTGGCCCTCCT
>WNGL01009125.1_pt1 | contig 11522 bp, 12 predicted proteins | sample 5400591 | NCBI WGS metagenome assembly WNGL01 (sample SAMN13153377, study PRJNA577476) | soil metagenome | isolation source: 80 cm soil or saprolite under Garry oak tree replicate 1 | place: USA:California | collected 2016-06-15
AGGCGAACGCGGGCCGAATTCGGCAAGGCGGTGAACCCCCACCTGTTCCGGGATTGTGCGGCAACTACGATTGCGCTCGACGATCCGACCTGTGTCCAGATCGTCATGCACATTCTTGGGCACACCCGACCTGCGACCGGAGAGCGCCATTACAATCAAGCGCGTGGTATCGAGGCATCGCGGTCGCTGATAGCCCTCGTCGAGGCCCAAAGGTCGGAGTCGGCACCGCGCCAAAAAACCCGGATGCCGGACTTTCCGCATAAGCGGCTTGGCCAGCCCATCGATCGCCCGCGGCTGGGTCGGCGGAGGTAGGCGGCCTAAATGGCGCGCGGTTCGTGTACATTCCGGCAGCGCGATGTCACCAAGGCGGTGAAGGCCGTGGCGGCTGCCGGCGTGGAGATCGCGCGGGTCGAGATCGACAGGAACGGCAAAATTATTGTGGTTACGGGAAAGCCGGCCGAGACGACAGAGGATGCACAGTGCAATGAGTGGGATGACGTGGGGGTGGCACGATGACGCACATTAGGCTGGACTACGTTCATGAGTTTCTTGATCGGCACGGGAGAGTTCGGCGCTATTTCCGTCGCTCCGCGTTTAGGCAGGTTCCGCCGAATTCCTGAATACCTATCAGATGGCGCTGGCTGGGAGGAGACGGACCAAGGCCCTCAATGCCGGGGTCGCCGCTGGCGTGAGCGTGGCCCGGCTCGATATAGACAGAGACGGGAAAATTACGGTCATAATCGGACGCGGAACGGCAGAGACTACGCGGAACGAGTGGGGCCAAGTCATCGGGGGTTAGCCATGGCACGGATCCGGCTCAAATACGTCAACGCGTTCCTGGATCGGCACGGCAAGCCGCGGCACTACTTCCGCCGGCCTGAGTTCAAGCAAGTTCCCCTCCCCGGCCTGCCTGGCTCGGCCGAGTTCAATGCCGCCTATGAAGCCGCGCTGTCGGGTGCGCCGCGAATCGAGATCGGTGCCGGCCGCGCCAAACCAGGGACCGTTGCCGCCGCAGTCGCTGGCTATTTCTCGTCGCTGGCCTTTGCTGGCCTCGCCGAAACCAGCCGGCTATCACGGCGACGAATCCTCGAGCGCTTCTGTGTGGAGCACGGCGGCAAAGGCATCGCCTCACTGCAGCGCGTGCACGTCGAGCGAATGCTCGTCCTCAAGGCCCCAACACCGGGAGCTGCGATGAACTTTCTCGCCGCGCTGCGGGCGCTGATGGGCTACGCGATCACAGTGGGGCTGAGGGCCGACAATCCGGCGGCTGGCGTGCGCAGCCCAAAACTGCGCTCGGGCGGTTTCTACACATGGACCGAGGAGGACATTGCCCGCTTCGAGGCGAAGCACCCGGTCGGCACCCGCGGCCGGCTCGCGCTCGCGCTTTTGCTCTACACCGCGCAGCGCCGAGCCGACGTGATCAAGCTCGGGCGGCAGCACATCCGTGACGGGATGATTCACGTGCGTCAGCGCAAGACTGGCACGATGCTGGCAATCCCGATCCATCCGGAATTGCGAGCCGTGCTCGATGCTACGCCATCGGAACACCTGACGTTCCTGGTGACTCGGCGCGGCCGTCCTTTCGAGCCGGATGCCTTCACACACTGGTTCAAGGTCGAGTGCCGCGCAGCGGGGCTGCCCGCGCGGGCGTCAGTACACGGGGTGCGTAAGGCCGCCTGCCGCAGGCTGGCGGAGGCTGGCTGCTCTGCGAACGTCATTGCCGCCGTCAGCGGCCACGCGAGCTTGCGGGAGGTCGAGCGCTACACCAAGGCGGCGGATCAGGCCCGCATGGCACGGCAGGGGATCGAGGCCATTGCGGGAACAAAAACTGCCAAACCTGGATGACCGGTTTGGCAATTCAGGATCTAACCCGTTGAAATATCACGGTCAGAAATTCGACATCGCCGTTGAGGCAAAACTCTGATTCTCAACCCGCCGGCAACACCAGCTCGGCCCGCAAGCCGCCGATCGGCGCGGTCCCGAGCGACAGCTCGCCGCCATACAGGGCGGCGAGCTCGACCACGATGGAGAGCCCGAGGCCGGATCCGGGCTTGGTCTCGTCGAGCCGCCGCCCGCGATGCGCCGCCTGCGCCTCCTCGCGATCGGGGGGCGAAAGGCCCGGACCGTCATCGTCGATCATGAGCCGCACGAGCGGCGAACCGCTCGCGCCGCCGGCGCCGTCGCGCAGCACTTCCACGGACACCCGCGACCTCGCCCACTTGCAAGCGTTGTCGACGAGGTTGCCGACCATCTCCTCGAGGTCCTGCCGCTCGCCGCGGAAGCGGATGTCCTCGGGCGCCTCGACGTCGATGGCGATGCCGCGATCGTGGTGGATCTTCTCCATCGTGCGTGCCAGCGCGGTCACCACCGGACCGATCTCGGTGACGCTGCCGATCGAGCTGAAACGCGCGGCAAGCCGTGCGCGCTCGAGATGGCGGGCCACCTGAACGCGCATGATGTCGGTCTGCTCCCGCACCTTGACGGCGAACGCATCGCCGCGCGAAGTCGCCTCGTTCACGATCACGGACAGGGGAGTCTTGAGCGCGTGGGCGAGATTGCCGACGTGGGTGCGCGCGCGCTCCACGATCTCGCGGTTGGCCTCGATCAGCGCGTTGGTCTCGCGCGCGAGCGGGGCGATCTCCACCGGGAACGTCCCTTCGAGCCGCTCGGCGGCTCCCGACCGGATCGCGGCGAGACCCTCGGATATCCGCTTGAGCGGCGCCAGCCCGAACCGGACCTGGAACATGGTGGTCAGCAGCAGCACGACCGCGAGCACGCAGAACGTCACCGCAAGCGCTTCGTTGAACGTGCGCATCTCGTCGTCGATCTCCGCGGCATCGCCCGCGACCGCAATCGAATATCGACCCTCCTCGCCGAGATCGACGGTCCGCTCGAACATGCGAAGACGCTGGTTCTCCGGACCTTGCACGTAGCCGACCCGCGAGCCGCCGGCGTCGGTCGGAATCTTGCCGCCCTCAAGACGCGGCAAGCCGCTGTCCCACAGCGAGCGCGAGGAGCGCACCTCGGGCTTCTGCGGGTCGAGGCGCGTGACCTGCCAATACCAACCGGACAGCGGCAGCTCGAACAGCGGCTCGCCCAGCGATTGCGGGAATTTATCGGCACTTTCCTCGGGAGAGGCGACGTCGGCGACCAGCGTCTTCAGATAGACGCCGAGCCGGCGGTCGAAGGCCCGCTCCACCGCGTGCCGATAGAACGAGGACAGCACGACTCCGGTGGCGAACAGAATCACCACGGTCCAGGCGGTCGCCGAAAGAAACAGCCGAAGCGCGAGCGAATTAGCGCGCATCGCCCGGCGCCGCCAGGAGATAGCCGAGCCCCCGGACGGTCTGGATGATGTCGACGCCCACTTTCTTGCGAATGCGGCCGACGAACACCTCGATGGTGTTGGAATCGCGGTCGAAATCCTGATCGTAGAGATGCTCCACCAGTTCCGTGCGCGACACCACGCGGCCGGCGTGATGCATCAGATAGGATAGCAGCCGGTACTCGTGCGAGGTGAGCTTGACCGGATTGCCTTCGACCGTCACCCGGCCGGTGCGCGTGTCGAGCCGCACCGGTCCGCAATTGAACTCGCTCTTGGCGTGCCCCGCCGATCGCCGCAACAACGCCCGCACGCGCGCGAGCACTTCCTCGAGATGGAACGGTTTCGGCACATAGTCGTCGGCGCCGGCATCGAATCCCTGGACCTTATCGCTCCAGCGATCGCGCGCGGTGAGAATCAGGACCGGCATGGCGCGGCCGGCGCGGCGCCACGATTCCAGCACCGACAGGCCGTCCATCTTCGGAAGCCCGATGTCGAGAATGACCGCATCGTACGGCTCGGTCTCACCGAGATAATGCCCTTCCTCGCCGTCGAAAGCGCGATCCACGACGTAACCCGCGTCGGTCAGCGCACCTGTCAGCTGTCGATTGAGATCAGGATCGTCCTCGATCACGAGGAGACGCACCATCAACCTCCCGCTCAGTGCCCGTCGATCAGGGCGCCCGAGGTTCCATCTACCGTGGCCACGGTCACTTTGCCATCATGCGCGAGCACAGTCAGCACGTAGACGAGCTCTTTGCCCTCCTTGCACAGCCGGGCCCGCACGACCTCGCCCCCGAGGCGCGCCTTGGCGGCCCGCAGGGCCTTGCCGAGCGGAATGGCTTGCCGAGTGGCAATGGCCGCGCGGCGTTGCTCCGGGCTAAGGCAGCCGTCGAGTTCGCCCGCAACCACCGATCCGGCGCCGGCGAGCAAAAGCGCAAAGACGCATCTCGCCAACATCATCGTGGCCTTTCACGGTCTTGCGTCTTAGGCCGAGCTTCGTGAACGCAGCGTGAACGAACCGGCCGCGCCGGGGCCGGCCGACGAGAGTGGACGGGGACGGAGAACAGACGATCGCAGCCGGCGACTTCAACCATTCGAGCTCGGTCCCGTGGATTTATCGATTCTTCCCCGGCATCCGGGTGCCGGCCGAATTCGTTTTTCCGCCGTCCGTTGTCCCCCGTCGGTCGTCCGGACCCGAATTGCCTCTCCGCGCGCGCTTCGGCGTCCGCAGCGGCCAATCCACGATCCGCCGTTCCAGCGCATCGGCTGGCACGTCGTCCTCTAGATCGTTGACCCGGCCGCGCACCGAGATTCCGGCTTGATGCACCGTCTCCGGGTCGCCGGAGACGAGCGGGTGCCACCAGTATAAATCCTTGCCCTCCTCGACCAGGCGATAGCCGCAGGTCGGCGGCAGCCAGCCGATCTCCGCGATCGTCTCCGGGGTGAGCCGGACGCAATCGTCGACCCGTTCGGTGCGATGCCGGTAGTCCCGGCAGTGGCACGTCCCGGTGTCGAGCAGGCGGCAGCCTACGTCGGTGAAATAGATGTTTTCGGTCTCCTCCTCCTCGAGCTTGACGAGGCAGCAGCGGCCGCAGCCGTCGCAGAGGCTTTCCCACTCGGCCTCATTCAGGTCTTGCAGGCGCTTTGCCCGCCAAAATGGAACTTCGTCGACCATGTGTCACCGTCGGGCCCGCCGGGCTCGTCTGCCTCGCTGTAGCCATTTTCCCCAGGATTCTGTGGCTGGCGCATCCTCGCAGCTTCGCCGGAACCCTCAAGCGGATTGTCACGTTCTAGTGTCCGGCTTGGCGGCTTCAGCCCATTGGCTCCGATCTCCCGATTGAGCTAAGAAAGCGAACGAGCCGAACGCACGCCAAGTCCGGACCGGCAGCCAAGCCGGTGCCTTGAAGGAAACTCCCGTTGCCCGATCTGTTGCCGAACGACTGGAAACCGAAGCTCAGGCGGTTCCTGCTCGACCTTGATTCGCAGCTGGATTCGACGGTTTTCCATTCCGGAGCCTGGCTGCGGGAGTATTACGAGCGGTTTTCCACCTTCATGGACCGCTTCCATGTTGCCGGGTGGCGCCGCCTGTCCGTCGAATTCCTCTCGGAAGCGGCAACGCTGGGCACCGGCGGCCTGGTCCTGATGCTGGCGCTCGCGATCCCGGCATTCAACGAAACCTCGGACGACGATTGGCTGAAGAAATCCGAACTCGCCGTCACCTTCCTCGACCGCTACGGTAACGAGATCGGGTCGCGCGGCATTCGCCACAACGAATCGATTCCGCTCGAGGAATATCCCGACCATCTCATCAAGGCGGTGCTCGCCACCGAGGACCGACGGTTCTACGAGCATTACGGCATCGACTTCGCGGGCACCGGTCGCGCGCTGACCGCCAACGCCAGGGCGGGCGGCGTCGTGCAAGGCGGTTCCTCCATCACCCAACAGCTCGCCAAGAACCTGTTCCTCAACAACGAGCGCACGATCGAGCGCAAGGTCAAGGAGGCGTTCCTCGCGACCTGGCTGGAGACCCGGCTGTCGAAAAACGAGATCCTGAAGCTCTATCTCGACCGCGCCTATATGGGCGGCGGCGCGTTCGGCGTCGACGCGGCCGCGCAATATTATTTCGGCAAATCGGCCCGTGACGTGAACCTATCCGAGGCGGCAATGCTGGCCGGCCTGTTCAAGGCGCCGACCCGGTTCGCACCGCACATCAACCTTCCGGCGGCACGCGCCAGAGCCAATGTGGTGCTCGACAATCTCGTCGAAGCGGGATTCATGACCGAAGGCCAGGTGTTCGGCGCGCGGCGCAATCCGGCGACCTCGGTCGATCGCCGCGACGAGCATTCGCCCAATTACTATCTCGATTGGGCCTTCGACGAGATGAAGAAGCTCGTCGACACCTTCCCGAAATCGATGAGCGAGCGCGCCTTCGTGGTGCGAACCGCCATCGACATCAACGTGCAGCGCGCGATGGAGAGCGCCATCGAAACTTCGCTGCGGCAGTACGGCCGCGAATATCACGCCTCGCAATCCGCCTCGGTGCTGATCGATCTCGACGGCGGCGTTCGCGCCATGGTGGGCGGTCGCGACTACGGGCAAAGCCAGTTCAATCGCGCGGTCGATGCGTTGCGCCAGCCCGGTTCCTCGTTCAAGCCTTATGTCTACGCCACGGCGCTCGCCAACGGCATGAAGCCGACCTCGATCGTAGTCGACGCGCCGATCTGCATCGGCAATTGGTGCCCGCAGAACTACGGCCACTCCTACGGCGGGTCGATGACGCTGACCAAGGCGCTGACGCATTCGATCAACACCGTGGCGGTGCGGCTCTCGATCATGATCGGCAAAGGCAACCCCAAGGTCGGGCGTGCAAAAATCATCGAGACCGCCAAGAAGATGGGGTTGCGCACGCCGTTGCCGGACACGCCCTCGCTCCCGATCGGAGCCGACGAGGTCACCGTGCTCGACCACACGGCGGCCTTTGCGACCTTCCCGAATCTCGGCAAGGCAGTGGCACCGCACGCGGTGCTCGAGGTGCGCAGCCCGAACGGCCAGCTGGTGTGGCGCTTCGACCGCGACGGCAAGAAGCCGGAGCAGGTGATCTCCCAGCAAGTCGCCATGCAAATGATCTTCATGATGAACAAGGTCGTGGAGGAAGGCACCGGCAAGCGCGCGATTCTCGACGGGGTGCGCGCCGCGGGCAAGACCGGCACCACCAATGCCTACCGCGATGCCTGGTTCATGGGCTACACCGGCAATTACGTCTGCGGCATCTGGTTCGGCAACGACAATTACGATCCCACCAACCGCATGACCGGCGGCTCGCTCCCGGCGATGACCTGGCACGAGATCATGGCCTATGCCCACCAAGGCATCGAAGTGAAGAATCTGCCCGGCTTGCCGCCTGCCCAGGCGTCGCCGTCGGCGGCAGTTGCGGCCGAGCGCAAGGGCGAAGGTCCCGAGGCGAGCTTGCGTCCTACCCTGCTGACCAAGCGCGGCGCCGATATCCTGCAGCGGCTCGAGCACCTGCTGGACAACGCGAGCCGCGCCATGGCTTCGAGCCCCGGCCCCGGCGAGCAGCGCGGCGCGAAACTCGAGCAGCCGAATACGATCGCCAAGGCCGCGGAGGGATCGCCCGTCCCGCGCGGCAATTAGGGCGCATTCCATCGCGCTGCGGGATCGAACCCCGGACCCCCGTTGCGGCGCACCGGCTGCCGCAGCCCACGGCGATCGCGCCGACGGCTCACGGCTTGATTATCCGGGCCTGCGTTGGCACTACAGGACGCCCGTTCGCACCGCTTGGTGTTCCGACCCGCGGGCACGGAGGATTCGGAACGCCGCTCCCGCCACTCGACCGGTTTTCACGTGCGACTTCTCCTCGGGGTGTTCCTGGCTTTGCTGATCGCGGCCGCCACCGGTCTCGGCGCGACGTGGCTGGCTTTGACGCGCGGCACGGCCTTTGGAGCGATCACGATCGGGGCCTGGACCGCTTGGCCCAAGACCGGCACCGCGGACATCGATCCTTATGCGCGCGCGACGATCGCGCGCAGCGGCGAATTGCCGGTCGGTTCCGGCGACGGCATCGCGTTCTATGCTCGGACCGACGATGCCGGCAATGTCCTCGACGGCCGCTGTGAGACGCTGCTGCGCGGCGTTACCCCGGCGGCGCGATTCTGGACCCTGACGCTCTACGATCCCGAGGGCCGGCTGGTCGCCAATTCCGCCAACCGTTACGGATTCACCAGCCAGGAGATCACCCGGTTTTCCGATGGAAGTTTTCAGATCATGGTCGCGCCCCGCGCGCGGCCGAGCAACTGGCTGCCGAGCGGCGGGGCGGATCGCTACGTGTTGGTGCTGAGGCTTTACGACACCCCCGTCGGCGCCGCCACGCGAATCGGACGCGAGGCGCCGATGCCCTCGATCGTGCGGAGAGCCTGCCCATGATCCGCTGGCTGCTCTGGATCCTGGGGGGCATTCTGCTGGGCGGAATCGTCCATTTGGCGACGGTGCTGCTGCTGCCGACCACGGCCACACGCGATGCCTATGATCGGCTGCTCGCGACCGCGCCCGTCAATTCGATCGTACAAATCTCCGCGCCCACGCCCGAGAAGGCTGTGCTGCCTTTCATGGATCCCGCGTTTTCGACGAGTGTGTGCCGCTACGATCTCGGCAATGGACCGCTGAAGCTCACGACCCCGGTGAGTCAGGCGTACACGTCGGTGTCGTTCTACACCCGATACGGCGTCGCCTATTATGCCATCAACGACCGCGCGGCGGGGCGGCGCGTCATCGAGCTCGACCTGATGACGACGGAACAGCACAACCAAATGCCCGAGGAGGAGGACGTGACGGCCGCGGACCGGCTGATCGTGGATTCTCCGACGCCGACCGGTCTGATCGTCATCCGGGCGCTGGCACCGGAGCCGGGCCTGATGCCCGCCGCACAAAGCGTGCTCGCCAAAGCGCAGTGCCGGGTGCAGGCGCAATGAGGCGCGCGGGCGCCCGGCTCATCCGCGAGGTGCGCGCCGCCGGCGTTTGCGGCCGGAGGCGCTGTCCGCGTCGGGCTCGCTGCCGGGGTGGTCGGGAGCGCGCTCGATGCGGATAACGGGAAGGACCAGCACGACTGCGGATTCGCTTGCTTCGAGGCGGGTCCCGGCGCGCTCAACGCGCCGATCCTTAGGAAACTGCACCAATGTTCCCATGCCCCCGCTCCCCGTGCGGCAATCGCGCCAACGCCGAATTCCGGCGTGCCCCGATCCTGATTAGGGTCCGACAAGGTTAACGCTCGGTTACCTTGCTGTCTTGCGGTTTCTGGATGTTTCCAGTCGCAGAGCCAAACAAGGCAAATGAGGCGGAGCGAATCCGGCCCTGCGACTGCGGTCGGCCGCGCGCGACCCAGGCTTTGGCAACGACATCAGTTGCATTTTAGCGAATGTGTTACGGAATCGTTGCGGTTAAGGCTCCGCTAACGAGCACCGACCTATGCTCGCGGCCTCGCCGCCTCCCTGTTGCGTTTCGGAGCAGTCGTGTTGAAGTCGCCTGCGTATCCCAACCTCGAAGGACTCGATAGGCTTGCGTTGCGCAGCGGGGTCGATATCCGCCCCACCCTGGTGCGCGTGCTGACCGATCTCTACCTGCAAAAACCGGCGCACACGCCTGAAGAAGAGCGTCACTATACCGAGCTGGTGCTGCGGTTCATCGACCGCGTCGACGCTCCTACCCGCAAGATCGTCGCCGCGAAGCTTGCAAATTATGCGTCCGCTCCGGCTGCGGTCGTGCGCCGGCTCGCGCGAGACGTGCTCGAAGTGGCGCAGCCGATCCTCGAGCATTCGCCGCAGCTCACGGGTTCCGAGCTCTTGGCGATCATCGCCGAGCTCGGGCCGCAATACGCCGCCGTCATTGCCCGCCGGCTGCAGATCGCTCAGCACGCGAGGTCCGCGGCAGCCCAGGCCTCCGTCGCGCAGGAAAGCAGCGCTGCGGCCCGCCCGAGCCGCGGCGCCGGATCGGGCACGCAACCGGGTGCGGATGCTCCCGCGTCGCGCGAGAGCTTGTCCGGTTCCGTCAAGCGGCTAACGGGTCCCGAGAGCGACCTGCGTCTCGGCGACGTGTTCCTTGCGGCGGGACCGGCGGAGCGGCGGCTCATCTTGAGCAATCTGGACGACACCACGGACCTGCCTTTGTCTAGCTCGACGGCGCAGTCGAGCGACGCGAACGGCCGATTGGAGGCAGCCGCACTGCAGCGCAAGCCCGCGGAGTTCGTGCGCACGCTCGAACGCGCCCTCGGCATTTCTGCGCAACACGCGCAACGCATGGTGATGGATGAAGGCGGCGAGCCGCTCCTCGTCGCGGCGAAGGCGCTCGGGATGGCTCCGCACGCGGTGCTGCGAATCCTGTTGTTTCTCAATCCGGTGATCGGCCAGTCGGTGACCCGCGTGTTCGATCTGGCCAAGCTCTACGATGCAATGACCCGCGGGGCCGCGCTGAGGCTCGTCGCCAGCCTGCGCAGCGCCGGCGCCACGAGGCGATGGGCGAGCTATCGTCCGGTGCTGGCGACGGATGAACCGGAACGCGGCCTGGCGAGCGAAGCCGCGCGGCGCGCCGCCGGCCGCGGGGTGCCCGACGCGCACGGCCAGCGTCCGGGGTCCGGCGCCTCGCCGTCACGGAACGACAAGATCGAGCAAATGTGAGCCGGAGCGATCCTCGACTTCGATGATCCACAGGTCGGAATCGAAGCGGATCTCGCGCGCCAGATAAGCCTCCGCTTCCGCTTCGGGCACAGGCTGGGTCTTGAAGCACGCGGTGAAGGCCCGATCCGCCGGATGGGATTCCTCGAATGCCGTCTGCGGGGCCGGGCCGTAGAGCTCCGCGGTGCCGTCGAGCCGATTGATCTTGATGAATACCGCGCCCGCTTCTTCCGCGCCGCGGCGCCGCACCACGGCCAATGTGCCGTCGATGTGACGCCGGCGCAGATAGGCGGCCACCCAGATCGCCGATTTGAGACGCATGGAAGCTTCTTTACCGTGCCGATTGCTTGAACCAGCAGCAGGTCCGCCCGTCGCGTCAATCCCCGTTCCGCGATCTCTCGCCGGTTCGCCGCCGGTGTCGCGCTGTTCTGCGCGCGGTCGGTGCCGTTATTCCAGCGGGCGTCCGGTCGTCGCGGCGAGCTCGCGCACGAGCCGATCGGAGAGCTGCCCGGTGACCGGCAGCTTGCGGTCGCGCTCGAACTTCTCGATCGCCGCGCGCGTGTCGGGGCCGAGAATTCCGGTCGGCTTGACCGGACCATAGCCGAAATCGCCCAGCGCGCGCTGCACGGCGAGCACGCGCCGCGAGGAGCCCGCGATGAGATCGCCGATCGCGTCGCCGCGCGCCGAGACGCCGGGGCTCGGCACCGCGCGTTGCGGCGGCACCGAAGCAGGCTTGGCCGACGACCGCAACACGACCTGCAGGAACTCCTCGTTCGGCTGGGCTCCCGACTTCAAACCTGCGGCCTGCTCGAAATCACGGATCGCGGCGTCGGTTCTCGGGCCGTGATATCCGTCGATCGGTCCGTCGTAGAAGCCTCGGCGCTCCAGCTCGCGCTGGATGTCCGCGATGATGTCGGCATGGGGCCGGCTACCGGGTTCGGTCTTGGCGGGATCGCCGGGGCGCGGCCGCGGGGCGCGTACGGCTCCGGTCGCACTCGCAGCACCGACCGGCCGCG
>WNGL01014932.1_pt1 | contig 11522 bp, 12 predicted proteins | sample 5400591 | NCBI WGS metagenome assembly WNGL01 (sample SAMN13153377, study PRJNA577476) | soil metagenome | isolation source: 80 cm soil or saprolite under Garry oak tree replicate 1 | place: USA:California | collected 2016-06-15
CAAACAAATTTCGAGACGTGGTAGGGCGCGTCACTCCGTGCGCGCCGTTCGGAAAGCTGTCTGCGGACCGCGGCGCGCACGGAGTGACGCGCCCTACCCGCGCTCTGCACGACGTAACGAAACTTATTTGTCGCGGTACAAGTCGCACGCGTCTCAAGTACCGTTTGCCCAGTTCCGTTGCAGTCGCGCCTTCCGCGAGCTAGACTTGCAGCGATGAGCTTGTTCCCGGTCAGCTCGGAAAAGGAAACCCAACTCGCGCGGCGCATGGCCGCTTTGGGTTTGAGCGAGACCGACGTGGAAGAAACCTTTGTCCGGTCGGGCGGGCCCGGCGGCCAAAACGTCAACAAAAGCGCCACGTGCGTGATGTTGTTTCATCGTCCCACGGGTCTCCAGGTCAAATGCCAGGCTACACGGCAACAGGGCCTCAACCGTTTTCTTGCCCGGCGGCTGTTGCTGGATAAGATTGAAAAACTCCGGAAGGGCTATGTTGAGGCCGAACGCGCCCGCATTGAAAAAATCCGCCGCCAGAAACGGCGCCGTGGCCGGCGCGCCAAAGAGCGCCTGTTGGCCGACAAAGCCCGTCACGCCGCCAAAAAGGAGTCCCGCCGCCGGGTCGCGACTGAATACGGTCAGTAACGGCGGCGGTAAGGACGCTTTCCACAGCGTCCCCACTTTCGAAACCGGGACAGGGAGAGATCAGGGACGCTGTGGAAAGCGTCCTTACCGGCACCCTGGGCGCCATGGCTGAGACCTTCCTCGCGACTGAATTTTGAGGTTGTTGATTGGGGAGCAATGGGAGTAGCCTCCAGTGTCCCGTGACGCGCGCCTGAACCCGCTGCGCTGTCGGCATGGTTAGAACGCATCGCTCCTGGAAGAACACGCGGGGTTGACCTCGCAAAACCATAGCGGCTTATGAAGAAAATCATGGCAAGACCTCCTGCTACCCAATCGACAGCAGCCAAAGGCCGATCCGGCGCGCCGCAGCAAGGCAAAATTCATCCGGTCGTGATCTATCCTTTCCGGCAACCCACTGACTACTCGGACCTGGAAGCGCTCTATCAGTTGATAGCCAGGTTGGATTCGGACAAAGACAGGTACGCACGGCCAATCACCGTCATGGATCGCAAGACCCATTTCGCCATGGAACGGGACAAAGCCTTTGTTGATTTCAGGAAAAACACCGTCACCAGGCATTCCGACATTCTGGATGCCTGGTGCGTGGACACCTGCCAGATGTGGTATTCAGGCTTGGGGTTAGCCTTCGAACAAGGCAGTCCCGAACACGTGTATTGGCTGATTCCGGGCGACTTTAATTATGGCACAGCCGTTGGCCAGGAAGTCCTGGGCCGCTTGCACGATCTGCCGGAGATTATCCTGGAACTGGAGCAAGACCTGTGCATTGGCGAAATCGCCGCCGACCATAACAACTCCAAGCAACTGATTGATACTTATGGCACTTTCGCATTGCTCTACAACTGGTTCCCGGCTGAAGCCCAGGAAATCCGGCAGTTTACCGAGCGGCCACGCTCGGAGTTCTTTGCGGTCCGCCACAGTTTTTTGGGTGAGGTGCTGGCACGACGCTGGTATGCCTATGAGCAGACCGTAGTGATGTTGTTGCAGGCGGTTTTCGGCAAGAAACGCATCAGCAGATTTTTCGTTGGCAATATTTCCGACCTGCCGGAAGGACGCGAACCGCTCTCCTCGGCCATCCAACAGGTTGAACGCACCGAGCGCGTGCTCAAAGCGCTGTGGCGTGAGCGGAACCAATCCAACGCGGGCTGGATCGACCAGTACCGGCTGCTGGAAACGCAATCCGAACAAGTCCGCCGCAGCGCGCTGACCGTTCTGCGGAACCTGCTGGCCGCATGACCTCCTTTGGACCCAGACAGACTTTGCGCGCGGTAAACTTCATTTGCAACGCGCCCCAAGCCCGCTCGGTGAACCTGGTCGGCGACTTCAATGCCTGGAGTCCGTCGGCGCATCCGATGAAACAGATGGCCGACAAGGCCTGGCTGCTAACGGTGGAACTTAAGCACGGCCATCATCGCTACGCCTTTCTGGTGGACGGCCAGTTGACCCTCGACCCGCGCGCCCAAGGTATTACCCGCAACGATAAGGGCGAGCGCGTCTCGCTGGTGCCGGTCAGTTGAGCTGGCTTGGGAAACCGCGGATAAACAGACCGGGGAGGCCCTGGTGCGCTTCCGTAAAGAATGGCCGCCCGGAGAGTTGAACCCATCGCGCCGGGTGTTATAGTCAGTCCGCTTGGTTCGAGTTCCGCCTGTTGAGGCGGAAAAGGAAAGTCGAGCGAGACGAAAAAGAAAAAAATTAAACAATCGAAGGCAACCCAATGAAAATACTGCTACAGAACACGCGAAACAAACGATACTTCTGTCTCCCGGGTGGTTGGAGTGAAGACCCGGAGGCGGCCTTCGACTTTCAGCACTCCCGGCGAGCGCTTGAATTTGTCCGCAGGCAGGACCTCAAGGAAGTCCAACTCGTAGTGAAATTTGAACACCCGCATTGGGAGCAGATAGTGCCAATGCCGGTGCTGGTGGCGACGCTTTCGCTGCCGATGGCGGCTTGATTTTTGGCGTGAAATAGGCGCAATTGCAGAATTTAAGGTCGAAGCACCTTGTCCATCAATGGTAGGCGTCATGTCGGTCCAATCTCAATTCGCACCAGCAAGCCTGCCGCAGTGGATACAAGCAATCGCGCAGATAATCACGCTGATGGTTAGCATCGCAGCGTTCGCAGTCGCATACGCGACGTATCGAAGAGGATCGCCAGCCGCGAGGCTCCTGAACACGCAAAGCCAGCAGAGAGCCACGCCGACGAAGGCCATACGCATCAGAGACATACTGTGTTTGTTTACGTTTTGTCTGGTTCGCTCGCACTCATTTGCTTGATATGGCTGACGTTCCGGGCGTGGTTTTACTTTGCTGCACTGAAGGTCCACAAGGAGATGGACGAAAGGTTCAAACAATGACACCTAACAACTAGGTCGCTGGAGGCAACGGCGGGATCAGCTGGCGTAATCGTGTTGGTTCTGCTTTCCGAGGCACGGAGTATTCGCGCCTATATTGTCGTTAGGCGCCAGCACGCACACTATGAATGATCCAAAGAAAAAGAGTTGGTGGTTTGCCAAACTTACGTCCCGAGATGAGGCTCTGTCACTCGTGAAGAACACTTCGATTGGATTTTGGGCTCTTGCAGGCATACAGGGCCTTATTGGAATCTTTTACATGCCCTCGTTGATTGCCGATGCAGTAGTTATCGCCGTTCTTGCGACGATTTTGTTTCGTCGGCGGAGTCGGGTGGCGGCGGTTCTTCTATTGCTGGTGTCCACATTGATCCTTGCTCTCACGATTCTCAACAAGATGGGAGTCACAGACCAGGGCGGTACGAACATCGTGGTTGCTGTGATTTGCTTCTGGGCCGCAGTCAGGGCGCTCGAGGCTACATTCAAGTTGCGCGGACGATTCAAAGATGAAACACAAACTGCTGCCTAACGATCGCTTAAGGCAACGGCGAGCGCATTTTGCGTTTGGGGCTTTAGATTTTTTGCTTCTCTGCTTCTGCGCTCAGGCCCCAGTTTCAGGCCATGCCTCAGCTCTGAGTTAAACGGCCTATGCGCACACTGCTCAAAAAGACTCTAGCCGTGATTGGAGTTCTGTGGTTCATCGCTCTATTCGTTCTCGGGTTCCTCGCCTACTCCGTCACTGCCAAGGGGCCATGCGACGGACTCGGGCGACCGCTTACAGAGGCACCGACACTGATGCGCATTTTCTTCGCTGAGGACCGGATGTGGGCTGGTTGGAGATGGTTTGTCGGCGATATGGTTATTTTTTGGGTCAGCGTCGCCATCATGGTCAGCATCTTCAACCGTCTTGATTCCAAGTAACATGCTCACTTTCATCCGATGGCTTCTCTTTCTTCCAGCAGGCTTTGCCGCCTCGGTCGTTTGTCGTTTCCTTTTCGGTTCAGTGGGCGCTAGCTTCAGTGAGTTTCTTGGCTTTGTGACTGCTGGGATTGTTGGCGCGGCCGCATTTGTCTCTGTCGGCTTGGTGGTAGCACCGAAGCGCATCAGTCCAGTCAAGTGGACGCTTGTCGTGGCGTCTGCTATTTTTGGCCTGGTGCTGACATTTCAAGAGATGCACGGCGATGACAAACTGGAGATGGCGACGGGTATTTCGATGGTGCTTTCTTCATTCGCTTATGGTCGGGTGTCCTCACATGAGCTTACGATGGGCGCCTAAGCGATTAAGCCCGCGCGGTCAATAGCAAAAAGCATTGCGTGACGGAAATTTTTCCTTGCATTTTCTCGCCCTCAGAACGGGAACTCCGTCTTAGTTTGCCGTTTAGCGGATCGGACGCAGGGGCGTCCCGCTAAACATCCGCCTTCGCTCAGAAGCTACGGCGGGACAGGCCTATTCGGACTCAATCGGGCCGGCCAAAGTTCGGCCTTTGCACCCTGAACCTCGACGGGTCTTCCAGCGCCGCCCTCCTTCGCATTGCCGCTACGTTGAAAACACTTCCAAGCGGCACTGCGCCCACAAGGGAAGACAGGATTGATGGGCTGCCGCATCGCGATTGACTTTGCGCCGGGGAAGGATTACCCAGCCCGGATGAAACCAGAGCCGCTGCCGAAGGGGAAAGCGCGATACATCATGATCGGCGGCTTCCTTGGGGCAGGCAAAACCACCGCGGTGGCCGGACTGGCGCAGTGGCTAACGGAAAAAGGATTGCGCGTGGGCCTCATCACCAACGACCAGGGCGCGCAACTGGTGGATACCGTGATGCTGTCGGCGCGCGGCTTTCCGGTCGAAGAAATCCCGGGCGGCTGTTTCTGCTGCCGGTTCAATTCGCTGGTCGAAGCCGCCCGGCGGTTGACGCAGCAAAACCGACCGGAGATCTTCATCGCCGAACCGGTGGGCAGTTGCACCGACCTGGTGGCGACGGTGAGTTATCCGTTGCGCCGCATTTACGGCGAAGAGTTCAGCATCGCTCCGTTGAGCGTGCTGGTGGACCCCATTCGCGCTGGCCGTGTGCACGGGCTGACGGCCGGCGGGAAATTCTCCGACAAAGTGCTTTACATTTATCGCAAGCAACTCGAAGAGGCAGACCTGATCGTGATCAACAAGTGCGATCTGTTGGATGCAGACAATTTGTCTGCCTTGCGGACCGCGCTGGCGCTTCAGTACCCGCAGGCGCAGATTTTTGAGGTCTCAGCGCGGACCGGTGCAGGTTTGGCGGCTTGGTTTGCCACGATTACCACCACCGACCAGGCGCCGCGAGCCATCATGGAGGTGGATTACGACAGTTATGCGGACGGGGAAGCGCGTTTAGGCTGGCTCAACGGCACGTTGCAACTGGCAGTGCGACAACCAATGGACGCCAATCAACTGCTGCAGCGTTTGGCGACGGAAATCCAACGGCGTCTGAATGATGCCGGCGCCGAGGTGGCACATCTGAAGATGACCCTGGAGCCCGAAAGCGGCCTGGGCGACCTGGGCATAGCCAACCTGGTGCGGAACGATTTCGTGCCCGAGCTTTCGCAGCCGCTTCTGGACCCGTTTGAGAGCGGCCAACTCACGCTAAACCTGAGAGCCGAAGGGACGCCGGCAGTGTTGCGCGGGGCGGTGTCAGCCTCGGTCGAAGCCTGTTTGAGATTGTATCCTGAACTGACGGCCACCTGGGAACATTTGGAGTGTTTCAAGCCGGGCAAACCGGCGCCGACGCATCGCATGAGCGCCAGCAGTTGAGGCGCCCGCGGCTGAGTCTGCCTAAAGGAGGGATCGACAGAATCATGGCAGGACAGAATCATGTCACGAATCTAATGCAACCCGGGACATAAGATTTTCCGCAGGCCCCATATAAATGATTCTGTCCTGCCATGATTCTGTCATTTCGCCAAAGAGAACGATTGCTCTTGGCAGGTTCAGCGGTTAGCCTAAGCCATGCCTGTGCGCCTGACGATTCTGGGTAGTGGTTCGGCTGGCAATTGCGCTTACGTGGAAACCGAAGAAACCCGCGTGCTGGTTGATGCGGGCTTCAGCCTTCGACAAATTCGAAAACGTCTGGCCAGCATCGGGCGCGTACCGGAGAATCTGACGGGCATTTTGGTTACGCACGAGCACGGTGATCATGTTCAGGGCCTTGCGGCACTGAGTGAAGAGCTGGGCATACCCATCTATTGCAACCGCGGCACCAAAGAGGCTATGGAGGACCAGCTCCAAACCGGGATGGATTTTCGGCTTTTCGAGACTGGAAAAGGGTTTGACGTAGGCGATATCGCGGTCGAGACTTTCGAGATCCCTCATGACGCGCTCGAGCCGGTCGGTTTTCTATTGCGGACCAACGGCGGCAACATCGGCTTCGTGACCGATCTGGGGTTAGCCACAAAACTGGTGATCTGGCGAGTGCGACCTGCGAATGTGCTCATCCTGGAGGCAAACCACGACCTGCAAATGTTGTTGAACTGCCCAACCCGCCCGATGCGCCTCAAGCAACGCATCCACAGCCGGCACGGGCATCTGTCCAACGAAGCCGCTGCCGATGCCGCTGAACAAATCGTGTCGGCTGACCTGCGCCATTTGTATCTGGCCCATTTGAGCCGCGATTGCAATCGCCCCGAATTGGCCTACCAGACGGTGAACGATCGCCTCCAGAAAATCGGGGCCTGTCACCTGCGCCTGGAGTTGACTTCGCAGGCCCGGCCCTGTCCGACGCTCAATCTTTGACCGGGGCCCACGTCCGACCCCGTGAGAGAGTGGTACACCTCGGCGAAAACGGCCTCAGCGTGTAGCCGCCGACGGCAGTCGGCGCTAGCTACTTTTCCTCGGAAATCAGCGCCGACTGACATCGACGGCCACTCCCGCTATAAAATATCCAGGCTAACCGATGTTTCGCGCGCAAAAAATCGAATCGCTCGACTTACCCGCGCTTCAGCCCTACCGCACCATGCGGCGGCAACTTGAGCATAAGGCGCAAGGAATTTTCGTTGCCGAAGGCGCGAAAGTCGTGCGCCGTTTGTTGGAAAGCAAATTTATCGTCGTGTCACTGTTGCTTCCGGAGCGATGGCTTGGCGATTTGATGCCGCTGCTGGAATCCAGGCCGGAAGCGGTGCAGGTCTATGTCGCAGAGAAATCGTTGCTGGAAACGCTCACCGGTTTCTCGATGTACCAGGGGCTGCTGGCGGTCGGAAAAATTCCGGAGCGAAATTCGTTGGAAGAAATTCTCGCCGCCAGCCCCGCCCCGCGGCTGTTGGCGGCGGCGGACGGCCTGGCCAGCGCCGAGAACCTGGGCGCGCTGGTGCGCAATGCCGCCGCCTTCGGCGCGCACGGCCTGATTGTGGGGGAGACCTGCAGCAGCCCATTCCTGCGCCGCGCGGTGCGCAGTTCGATGGGAGCGATTTTCGAGCTGCCCATCGCCGAGACCAGCAGCCTGGCGCAGACGCTGCGCAAATCGCGCGCGGGCGGTATCCGTTGCGTGGCGGCGCATCCACATGCAACAGGCGCGAATTTGGCTGAAGCCGATTTCAGGGGGGATTGTTGCATCGTGTTCGGGAGCGAAGGCCAGGGTATTTCGCCGGCGGTGCTCGAGGCCTGCGAAGCCGCGGTCGCCATTCCCATGGGCCGGCGCGTAGATTCGCTGAATGTCGGCAGCGCCGCAGCCGTATTTTTTTACGAAGCCAATCGTCAGCGCGGGAACATGCAGGGTAACTATTTAACTGGCCGCACCGGCTGACGCCGGCACGGCGCGAGCAGGTGCAATCCAGCATTTGCTTTTCTGCCCGCGATGTGTTGTATTGAAGCGTTGACCGCAAAGGCCTGTGCGCGCGTCAGGGCCCGGCAAACGACTTGATTATGCAAACCGCTATCGAAGAAACCGCAGTCATCAGTAAGACCAAAGAACTGTGCCAGGCGATTTTGGACCAGCCCAATATGCCGTCCATCCGCCAGCGCGTGGATGCGTTCATGGGCGATGAAGAAACCCGGGCGCACTACGACGCGCTGATGAACAAGGGCCAGGCACTGGAGCAGAAACAACAATTGTCGCTGCCGCTGAGCGGCGAAGAGATCGCTGATTTCGAGCAACATCGCGAGGCGCTATTGAACAACCCGGTCGCGCGCGGTTTTCTCGATGCCCAGGAAGAACTGCACCAGGTCCAGGAATCCATCCAGCATTACGTGAGCAAGACGCTCGAATTGGGCCGTGTGCCGACAGACGAAGAAATGAGCGGTGGCTCTTGCGGCCACGGCTGCAGTTGCGGCCACTGAGGGTGTCTGAAAATCCGCAAGTAACGGCGATTGTATGTGAGAAAATGGCCTCCTCTGCCCGTCCCACAAAGGAGATGGAAGATGGAAGATGGGAGGCGAGGGAGGAGATTTTTCAGACACACTCGGATGAACATGATTCGACGCTCTTTTGGAATGGTTAGTGTCCTGAGCAGCTTCCTCACGCTGCCCTTCCTCGTTTGCAGCGCAGCCGAAAACCGCGACCAATTATTGCAGCAGCGGGCCGAAGTCCACTGGACGCAGGTTCCTAAACAGGTCCTGGCCTTTTACTACGGCTGGTATGGAAATCCTTCCGTGAGCGGAAAATGGGTGCATTGGGAGAAAGTGGATGCGGCCAACAAACGCATCGGCAGTTCGACGCACTACCCGGCTCTCGGCGCCTACGACAGCCATGACCCCAAACTGGTTGCGCAGCAGTGCCGCTGGGCGAAGGAGGCCGGCGTTACCGGTTTCATCGTCAGTTGGTGGGCGCAGGGCGATTTTCATGATCAAGGAATGCCTCTGCTGCTGGAGACCGCGCAGAAACAGGGCCTGGCGATCACGGTCTATTTCGAGACCGTGCATCAGGGAGGAGCGCTCAAGGCCGTGCTTTATTTGCTGGAACACTACGGAAAACATCCGGCCTGGCTCAAAGTCAACGGCAAACCGGCGCTGTTCGTCTATGGCCGCGCAGTCGGCGAAATCAAAACCGACGGCTGGCTCGAGGTCATTGCCGAAGCTAACCGGCGTTATCCGGGTGGCGCGGTGTTCATTGGCGACCAGATCACCAAAAACGCGGCGCGTGTGTTCGACGGCATCCACACCTACAACCCGACCGGCAGCATCGCCGGAAAATCGGCTCAAGAAATCCGCCGCTGGGCGCGGGCAACTTTTCCCAAGTGGATCGAGACCGCAGGCAATGACCGCATCGCGTGCGTGACGATCATACCCGGCTATGACGACAGCACACAGGGACGCCCTGCGCCGCGGCCGATCACCGAGCGGCATGACGGACAGACTTATCAAGTGTTGTGGGAGGAGGCGGTGGCCGCTCAACCGGACTGGATTCTCATCACCAGTTGGAACGAGTGGCACGAAGGCAGCGAGATTGAGCCGTCGGTCGAAAATTCTGATCGCGCGTTAAAGACGACCGCGTCGTTCGCAAAGAAGTTCTGCGCGCTGCAACCACGGACACGGTAACCATGCTGCCCAGCGATCAGCACCGACCAGACGCCCGCGCTGCTAATCCGAACACTTCACACCGCGCTTGCGCAAGAGCGTTTCGATGGCTTTGTCCATCATGATCTCCGCGAGCGGCCGCGTGGCCTCATCGAGCGCAGCGCAGGCCGCTTCAAGCCGCCTCAGGTCGCCTGGCTCCGGTTCCGGCTTTTCACGCCCGAGGGCAGTTTCAACGCTGCTCATGGCGGTCACGAGTTGCGCTTTGTAAGCGGTATCAATCTCACTGGCGCACTCGGCCAGACCCGCGCGTGTGGCGGCGATGAGTTCGCCCGCTTTGAGCGTCGCTTCAACCCAGCGCCGGGCGGCGAGGTCCTCCAAACCGTGCTCGACGGAATCTTCGACCATCTTCTGCACTGCTGCGTCATCCACGTCCACCGCGGATTTCAATTCCACGATCTTTTCATTGCCGGTTTTGACATCGCGCGCAAGCACGCGCAGGATGCCATTGGCGTCGATCTCGAACTGGACGCCCAGGCGCGGCACCCCGCGCGGGGCCGGCTCGAATTGCAGGGTGAACCGGCCAAGGCTCCAATTGTCCTTGGCGCGTTCGCGCTCGCCTTGCAGCACGTGAATGAGCAACTCGCGCTGATTGTCCACCGCGGTGGTGAACAACTCACCTGCCTTGATTGGGATGGTGGAGTTGCGCGGGATGATGACGTTCATCAAGGCGCCGAAGGTCTCGATCCCCAGCGACAGCGGCGTGACATCCAGGAGCAAAACACTCTGGAAGCCGCCGGAAAGTATTTCCGCCTGAATTGCCGCGCCCAGGGCCACGGCTTCATCGGGATTCTGCGACGTGTTCAGTTGTGGCTGGTGGGACCGCTGATGATCGGCGCCCAGGTGAAGGTTGCCGCGGGCCCCTTCAAATTCCGCGCAGCCGAAAAGCTCGCCCACAAATCGCCGCACCAACGGCATGCGGGTCTGGCCGCCTACGAGGATGACCTGGTCAAGATCGGCTGGTTCCAGCTTGGCATCGGCGAGCGAGCGCAGGCAATGCGCCCGGGTGCGGCCGATGATGTCGCGCGTCAGGTCCTCCAGATCGTTGCGCGTCAGTTTGCAACTGAAACTAAAGTCGGGTGTGAGAAACGGCAGAGCGATTTGGACTTCGAGTTCGGTAGAAAGCTCGATTTTGGCCTGCTCGGCGGCTTCGCGGACGCGTGAGAGGGGCTGCAGAGCGAGGTCACTGGCGATTGGCGACTGGCGATTGGCGGCGGGTGTTTCGTGAGGCGCGTCCCGAAACCCGCCGGGATTGATGCGTGAGTCCTCGCGCCTGCTGCAAAGGTCCGGGCCGGCGGCCACTCTGATTTTTTCAAGCAGCCAATCCACCACACGCTTGTCCAGGTCGTCGCCACCCAGTCGGGTGTTGCCGTTGGTGGCCAGCACCTGGAACACGCCTTTGTTCAGTTCGAGAATCGAGAGGTCGAAAGTGCCTCCGCCCAAGTCATACACGGCGATCCTGGCGTGTTCCTTTAGCTTGTTCAGCCCATAAGCCAGCGCGGCGGCGGTCGGCTCGTTGACGATGCGTTCGACGGTGAACCCAGCCAGTTCTCCCGCCTTCTTCGTCGCGTTGCGTTGCGCGTCATTGAAATAAGCGGGCACAGTAATAACCGCGCGCGTGACCGGCTGTCCAAAGTAAGCTGCAGCATCCCGTCGCAGCTTTTTCAGAATCTCGGCTGAAATTTCCTCCGGCGTATATCTGCGGCCATGGATGTCGATCGTCACCGGCCCGCCTCCGTCCCCTTTGACCGGATAAGTCACCAACATCTCCTCTTGCGCAACGTCCGCCCCGCGCCGGCCCATGAAACGTTTTACCGAGTAAACCGTTTCCGACGGTTTGAGGACCCGGCTGCGGTTGGCGGCATGGCCGACGATGGGTTCGGCGTACGGCGCCGGGAAATGGACTACCGACGGTGTCAGCCGCCGGCCATCCGCGTCCGCGATGACCAGCGGGATGCCCGAATCCACCGTGGCGACCAGTGAATTGGTTGTGCCCAAGTCAATGCCGAT
>WNGL01009127.1_pt1 | contig 11521 bp, 6 predicted proteins | sample 5400591 | NCBI WGS metagenome assembly WNGL01 (sample SAMN13153377, study PRJNA577476) | soil metagenome | isolation source: 80 cm soil or saprolite under Garry oak tree replicate 1 | place: USA:California | collected 2016-06-15
ATATTCGTGGTCACCTCAGATCGCTGCCAACCCTCTTGCACCCGATCGAGCTTGTCCAGTTCTTCCGAGAGGTAACGCACCACTTCCCGGATCGTGGGAAAAGCGTTTAGGCACCAGGGATACTGAGCGTAGAAGCTCGTTTCTACCGCTGCAGGTGCTCCGGGAAGAGGCTTTTGAGCGTATGGGTGGCCGGTGACTGGGCCACTGGCAGGCTCCTCTCCTGTCGAAGTTGAAGGGTGTCTCTGCGTGTTCGTGAGTGTCCGCTCTCCCGTACTCATTGGGGCTTCGCTCCCATCTTCGAGAGCCTAGTGTTCCTTGGGAATCTGCGCTATTTCCCACCGTGCTGTGGAAGGGTTTCCTCCACTGATTGAGGCAGCCGATCCTGGCATTGATTGAATGGCGCGCCCGCGGTTGCCGGAGTGATCGCATCGATCAACACGCAGATCTTTTTCAGGAGTTTCTCCTGGTCATGGAGAGAACTAAAGGTGTGGTCTGATCGCGGAATGATTTGCACTCTTATCTTTCCCAACGCGCATAATTGCTTGAGTTCGCGGCCAACTGCCTCGCGTAGATCATTTAGTTGTGGATCGCTTTCCGCATATAGGAAAGTCACACGAGTACCCCGCTCGGCCAACATTCGCAAATTAGCGGCGAGCTGAATCGATTCGGCAGACATTTTTCGTCGGGAAGCGAATTGCGTCCTTGCCTGAAATCCGAGCGCCCTTAGGATATTTCGGTAATCGGCCTTTCCGGTGAGCAACTTGAACCAGCTTTTAAGATCAAAGAGGGCGAAATTCCAATAATAAAAGGCCGCACTGCGGGTAATCTGATCTGAATTTTGGCCCTCATCTTCGGTCATCTGTAGGTTGATCAGGAATGTGCCTACCACTCGCGGGTCACAACAGGCTGTCTGGAGCGAAATGCGCGCTCCAGAGCATCCGCCCAGCAAGATGAAACGGCTGATGCCCCTTGTTGCCTCCAAAAAGTGCATGGCAGCTTGCGTTTCCCTTACAGCGCTCTTATCGAACGGAAGATTGTCATGACGGACCGCGCTATCTCCGATTCCAGAGAAGTCAAACCGAAGGACCACGAAGCCCATGGCAGCCAATGCTCGTGCCATTCTTACGTAAATGCGTCCTGGCGCAACGCGGTGCACGATACCCGGGTTTAACAAGATTACGGCAGGCTTGGGGTGATTCCCGTTCCTCATTGGAGGATCGGTCAGAATCCCTATCAAGGATTTCACTTCTCCGAAAAGGACGGCCTCTTCTCTCATGGGTGCACCCTGTAGGTCCAGGAAACAATTGAGTGGAGTATCTGGCTGGGTACGAGCAAGCTGCCATCGGAGGTTGGGCGCCAAATCTGAGGCGCATCGAAGCGCTGATACTCGAGGCGAGCCTCCGTTTGGCTCAAATGTTCTGGCAACTTAGCTTCGCCGGCCGTTTGGTCGCTTTGAATGACCAGAATATTCTTGGCCGGACTCCCCGCAATGGGCAGAAGGTCTATCTTTTCGATTTCGGCACGGAGGAAACGCGACAGAGGAAAGCCGAGCACGTCCCAGTAGCCCAGGGGTTCTTGTGCACTGCTTGGTTTCGGGCGAAAGCGGAGCATTTCTTTTTGCAGACGCAGTAAGCCGTCGAGATAACTCTTTCCGTTCACCACTGGATCCCAAAGAACTATGCTTTCAAGATCGGCTCGTTCAGCGGCAGCAATCATCGCCAGGGTTCCGCCTAGTCGGAGTCCTACAAGGCAGACTCGAGCCCCGGCCGTCCTCCGCCTCACCTCGGAAATGGCAGTCGAGATGTCCTCCAGCCATTGAAGAACTGTGCCCTCTTCCCTGCTGCCGGAGGAATCGCCGCAGCCGTAGTAGTCAAACCGCAGAACCGGGAACCCGGCGTCACACAGGCGCGTGCCAAGCTGACGAAGAGCCCGGTGAGAATTGATGTATTCATGCCCCACCGGTTGACAAACAACGACTGCGCACTTCCGGCGCCTCTCGAGGGTCGGCTCATGGTAGCATCCGAAGAGCGGTTTATCGGGCGAGCCGAAATAGAAGGGCACTACTTTTTCCGCAAGCTTCATTGGCCGTACAAACGTTCTTTACAACTTGCTGCGAGTTGCCCGAGAGTTTGAAATGCGAGTTCATTGGGCTTGATACGCAAACCCAGCTCCTTCTCCAGCCTGGCAACCACTTGTGTTGCCAACAGTGAGTGACCTCCCAAATCAAAAAAGTTGTCGTAGATGCTCACCCGCTCCACTTTGAGCAGGTGCGTCCATATGCCCGCCAACAGCTCTTCGAGGGGTTCACGAAATCCTTCGAAAGATTGGTCGTCGCTCAATTCCACATGATCCGGTGCCGGAAGTGCGCGCCGGTCCAACTTCCCATTCGCTGTTAATGGGAGTCTTTCCAGTGCGACAACGATGGGGACCATGTAGCTGGGCAATTTCTCTTTCACGAAGTTGCGCAGATCTTCGAGCGAGGAGAATTCTTCCTTTGCCAGCACGACGTAAGCCACTAGGCGGGGATCACCGGGACGATCCTCGCGAACGATGACGCAGGCATCACGGATGGCAGGATGCTCACGCAGCACGGACTCGATCTCGCCCAACTCGATCCGGAATCCGCGAATCTTCACCTGATTGTCTATCCGCCACAGGCATTCAATATTTCCATCCACTCGATAGCGCGCGAGGTCACCCGTTTTGTAGAGGCGCGAACCCGGTTCGCAATCGAACGGATTCGGGATGAATTTCTCGGCGTTCAATTCGGAACGATTTCGGTAGCCCCGCGCCAAACCATCACCGCCTATGTAGAGCTCCCCAATCACGCCCACGGGCGCCGGCTGCATGTTGCGGTCAAGCACGTACATTTGGGTGTTCCCGATCGGGCGGCCAATCGGAATAAGCCCTGCGGATGATGTGAGGTGGTGCAAGCTGGACCACACGGTAGTTTCCGTGGGGCCGTACATGTTCCAGACCGAGCATGCCCTAGGGATCAACTGCTCTGCTAGTTCTCGGGGCATCGCCTCACCGCCACAGAGAATCTTCAAGTCCGCTTTTCCCGGCCATCCCGATTCAAGCAACAGCTTCCAAGTGGACGGCGTTGCTTGCATTACCGTAATCTCATAGTCGTCCAGCATCCTCCACAATCGCTGCCCGTCCCGCGACGCTTCGCGACTGGCGAGCACACAGCGAGCGCCCACCACTAGAGGCAGGTAAAGCTCGAGAGCAGCGATATCGAACGATATCGTGGTGACGGCTAGCAGAGAATCTTCCTCGGTGAGTCCTGGCCGAGCTCGCATGGACGTCAACAAATTGACGAGTGAACGATGACAAATCTGAACTCCTTTGGGCCGACCTGTTGATCCCGAGGTGTAGATCACATACGCTAGGTTTTCCGGTTCAATCTCGGACGCGGGATTTTCTCGGCTCTCCTCAGAAATTACGGGCCAATCTTCGTCGATGCGGACGAGCTTCTCCGCTTGCTCGCCCAACGTGCTGCGGAATGGCTCGTGGGTAATCAAGACCTGCAATCCGGAATCCTTGATCATGAACGCGAGTCGCTCTTCTGGGTACGCTGGATCCAGCGGCACGTAAGCTCCGCCAGCTTTCAGGATGCCCAACAGGGCCACCATCATCTCGATGGAGCGTTCCATGCAAATGCCGACCAAGACTTCAGCACCCACTCCTAACTTGCGAAGATGATGCGCAAGCTGATTGGCACGAGCATTTAGCTCTCGATAGCTGAGTCGTTCCTCTTCGCACACGACCGCCGTGGCATCTGGCGTCCGCTCCACCTGGGCCTCAATGAGTGCATGTAGGCAGCGGTCCCTGGGGTAATTCACCCGCCTATCATTCCATTCGACGACAATCTGGTTTCGCTCTGCGTCGGTCAAGACAGGCAATTCCGCGACGTGCTTTCCTGGCTCAACCGCCGCGCCCGTAAGCAGGGTCTTCCAATTTCCGACCATTTGCGTGATGGCTGAGTCGTCGAACAGATTGGGGTTGTAGGTGATGGGCCCAAAGATACGGTCTCTGCGGTCGTCGAGCACGACCATCAAGTCCAGCTTGGAACCTCCATTGGAGATTTCCCCAGTCACTAGATCCCACCCAGAGGCGATACTGGGCATCTGTGGCTGCTGCGAAAGGATCACCTGAAACAGAGGATTTCGACTGGGATCAGGCCTATGCCGGAGCTCTCTTACCACGTAGGGGAAAGGAACGTCTTCATGAGCCAACGCGTCCAGAACCACTCCCCGCACACGTGACAGTAATTCCCGGAAGATTGGATTGCCTGAGAGGTCGATCCGCAGCGCGAGTGGATTTATAAAACAGCCCAGCAGAGGCTCAACTTCAGCCCGCTTACGGCCCGCAGTCGTGCTGCCTACGGTTATATCCTGCTGACCCGTATAACGATGGAGTAGCGCGACAAACCCAGCCAGCAAAGTCATGTAAAGCGATACTCCTTCCTGCTGGCTGAGGCGCCGGAGCGTCCTCACTAAATCTGCGGGCAGTGTGAATCTTTGAATCGCACCGCGATGCGTTTCCATCGGGGGTCGTGGACGGTCGCTGGGCCACTGGAGCGGAGAAAGCTCGCCCGCTAGCTGCCTGCGCCAGTAGGTCATGTGTTCGGACCCGGTATGGTCGGACCACCTTTTCCGCTGCCAGTACGCAAAGTCTGCATACTGAATGGGAAGGTCCGGCAGTGGCGAGGGCTTGCCCGCCGCAAAGGCTTCGTAAAGTGTCGCCAGTTCGGGGAGGAAAACGCGGTAAGCGGATACCGCGTCGGAGATGATTTGATGAACAGTCATGTAAAGGCGATACCGCTCATCATCCATGCGTACCAGCGAGGCACGCATCAAGGGACCCGTTTTCAAGTCGAATGGACGCCACGCATCCCCCGTTGCTAAACGCACCGCTTCCGCCTCGCGCTCTGCTTCCGGAAGCTTGCGTAAATCCGTCACCGGCAGCGGAAACACGCGAGGAGCTGGGTGAACAATCTGGATCGGCTCGCCGGCTGCGGCTTCAAACGTCGTGCGCCAGATCTCGTGGCGTCGAATAATTTCAAGCAAGCATCGCTCCAGCACAGCCACGCCGAGCGGGCCTTGCCGGTCAACGACGATACTTTCGTTATAGAAGGGGACGTCGCCCGCAATTTGCCCATGGAGCCATATCTGTTGCTGAGCGAAAGATAGAGGTACAGGTTCCCCGGGTGGACGAGGGCAGATCAGACCCCGTTCCCCCCTCTCTTTTTCAGGCTCGCCGCGTAGATATTTTTGAAGGAGCCTGCGCTTGGCTTCAGAAAGTCGGGCACGGTCAGGCTTTGTATCGCTTTCCTGTTGACGCATCACTGTCTCTCGCACAGTCAAGTGGTCAGAAACGTCGCTGCCCTCTCGCAAAACGCTCATGCTGGCCTGCGTCAGTTCGGCGCAACCCATTCAAGTTGTGCCTCGGAGTAACTCGTCTTTCTCAGGCAAGATCTACGGGTAATACTCGTCAAAAAGATTCAGTTCGGAGAGGTGCTTCACGGGGTTCGCGGGTGTGCTCTCAAGCAATCTCTTGTAATGCCGTTTCCGGGCAATCGTCTCATAAGATACGACCCTGCTGGCAACGCCCGCCCGAGTGTGCTTAGTCTGGCGGGCAACAAGGCACCATTTGTCAGGTCGAACGGTTCTTTTAGCCTTCCTATGCCGCAGTCATTGTACTCGGTGGTTCGCCGAAGCGGAGCGGCAGCCTCGTCAAGCCGCGCAATCCTAGATTCGAGCGCCAGACGAGTGGTCCTGGCTCAAGTGCCCAATTGGGCAGCCGGCGCAGCATCAACTCAAAGGCAACCTGACCTTCGATCCGCGCCAGTGCCGCACCGAAGCAGAAGTGCGCCGCCCACCCGAACGCAAGATGCCGGTTGTCGGCGCGGGTGATGTCTAGGCGGTCGGGATCAGGAAATCTCTCCGGATCTCGATTCCCGGCGGCCATTACCGCAATTACAGCCTGGCGCTTTCGAATCCGCCTTCCACCCAGAATCGTATCTTCCGGAGCCAACCGGGCAGTATGCTGGCTGGGGCTTTCGTAGCGCAGCAACTCTTCTACGGCCGATGGGATCAGCGAGAGATCGGAGCGAAGTTTTTCGAGTTGGTCGGGATTGCGCAGCAGGGCGAGCACGCCGTTTCCGATCAGGTTGGTGGTGGTCTCTTGGCCCCCCACCATCGTCACAATGCAGTTCGCAACCACTTCCTCTTGGCTCAGCCGGTCGCCCTGAATTTCCGCATTCATCAGCGAGCTTACAAGACCGTCACGAGGATGGAGACGCTGCTCGCGCATGGCGGAACGGAAGTAATCAGCCATCTCCAGAACGCTCTTAAGAATTCGTGGCGCTCGTTCCGGATTGTGCTGGAAATTGCCGAGCATCTCAGCAAAATCCTGGGACCACGCTTTCAACTGTTGGTAATCGTCCACGGGTACGCCCAGCATCTCGGCGGTTACGATGCAGGGCAGAGGCTCAGCCAGGTCAGCAATCACATCCATGCGGCCTTTAGCCTGGACTTTGTCCAGCAGGCGATCAGTGATGTCGCGGATATGCCCGCGCAGGACTTCGACCCGCTGAGGAGTAAACGCCTGCGACGCGAGGCTACGCAATCGCGTATGACTTGGCGGGTCCAGGAAAAGCATCTGCTTCACCATGATCTCTGAGATGGGGTTCAGCGCAGCAAGGCCCATCGCAGCGAGCTGCTCCGGTGTCGGAGTGCGCTCCGCGGAGTAGTGATGAAGTACCGTCACCACATCGTTGTATCGGGTCGCCACCCAGGCGTGCAGAAAAGGATCCCAATGCACCGGATCTTCGGTTCTGAGGCGATGAAAAAGGGGATAGGGATCGGCGAGGACCTCTGGGTCAAGCAGATGATAGAGGCTCAGCGTCCGGTCCGGCTCGCTCGCGGCGAGGGCTGTTTCAGTATGCAGCGTCATTCCGGAAGCCTCTCGGCGGTTGCGGGTTCGGTTCCGTTCGCAAGGAGCTGCGCCTCCTCCTCGCTCATGGCCTCCAGCTTGGCGAGGAGGAGCGCTTCGATTTGCGCTGAAAGTTTGGAAACCGTCGGCGCATCGAAAAGAGTGCGAAGGCTAAGCTCCACCCCGAACGCATCCCGCACTCTGGCAATCAGTTGGGTACCTAACAGGGAATGGCCACCGAGCAGAAAGAAGTTGTCTTCCACGCCGACTCGGTCCAGGTCGAGCAACAATGCCAGCATTGCCGCTAGGCGTTCCTCAATGGGTGTTCGGGGTGCCACGAAACTGCTATCGCGCAATGTGTTTCCCGCGTTCGGCGCTGGAAGTGCGGCGCGGTCCACCTTGCCGCTCGGATTCAGAGGCAAGGCTTCCAGCTTCACGAATGTCGCCGGAACCATGTACTCTGGCAGTCGAGCGGCAATGAAATTGCGCAATTCCGTATGCGTCGGTTGAGCCTTAGCAGCGGGCACGAAATAAGCAACGAGGCGCTTGTCGCCCGGTTCGACCTCACGCGCCACTACAGCGCTTGCTTGCACGGCCGGGTGTTCGTCGAGCACTTTTACGATTTCTGCCGGTTCGATCCGGAAGCCTCGAATCTTAACTTGGTCGTCAACCCGACCGAGAAACGCGATCTGGCCGTCTGGGAGATAATGGCCCAGGTCACCTGTCCGGAAGAGACGCGCCCCTGCTTCGGAACTGAAGGGGTCGGGAACAAATCTCTCTGCGGTTAAGTCAGGCCGGTTCCGATAACCGCGTGCGACGCCCGCACCCCCAATGTAGATTTCGCCAGATTCCCCCATCGGAGCCTGCCGCATATTTTCATTTAAGATATGGACCCGCACATTATCGATCGGGCCACCGATCGAGGGCAGGCAGCCAAGGTGCTCGTTGGGAAGAACAGTTCCTGACGTCGCCACCACCGTGCACTCGGTAGGGCCATAGTTATTCACCAACTGGAATGGCAGCTTTCGCGGAGGATAGTGGTGTAGGGTGTCGGCCCCCGTGAGCATCACACGCAATCTGGCCTTCTTTGGCCACTCCAGGGTCATCACCCGCTCCGCCAGGGGAGTCGGAAGGAAGCAAACGGTAATCTTTTCCGAAATAAGCCACTCGCGAACTGCTTCTGGGTCATTCGCGGCGACACCATCAGACAGATGTACACTCGCTCCCGCTGTAAGGTAAGGCCAGAGTTCCCATACAGCGGCATCGAACCCTAGAGCCGATAGCTGACTTGCCCTGTCGTCGGGAGTGATTCTGAACGCCCGTTGGTGCCAGGAGACAAGATTGAGCAGACCGCCGTGAGTGATTTCAACGCCCTTTGGCTGGCCGGTTGAACCTGAGGTATAGATCACGTAGGCCAGATTTTCCCCCCTCGCTCTAGCGACAGGCGGCTCGGAGCTCTGAGTGACAGGCAATCGTCCTTCTGGGTCTAAGGTGACTATGTGCTCTGGGTGTTCCGGCAGCTGGTCTGCCATGCATTGCCCGGTCACCAAAATGGGCGTCTTTGCATCCTTCAGCATCACCATCAAGCGTTCTTTTGGGTAGCTTGGGTCTAGGGGAAGATAGGCGCCGCCTGCTTTGAGAATGGCCAGAGCTCCCACAATCACTGCGAGAGAACGATCTAGATAGAGCCCGACGACGACATCGGGACCAACGCCGAGCGACTGCAGGAAATGAGCCAACTGATTGGCCCGCTGATCCAATTCATGGTAGGTCAGCGACAGTTTCCCTTGCATCACTGCTAGTGCGTCCGGCATCGCGGCGGCTTGAGCAGCTACCAACTGCGGGACAAGTGCGTTTTGGGGATTGCCCTGTTCCGTGCAGTTCCTGATTCCCAGCCTCTGCTGGTCCGCGTGCCTAAATGATGCTTGCTCTCCTAATGAGCTCGCTGGCGTGTTGCACATACCATACTCCTCCTTCAGGGGTGCCAAGGCGTCCTCGTGATAGGTTTCAGTGGAACGAATCGGTCAAGATTTCGGCGCTCGACGAACGCCCTTTTCACTGGGACTGATGGATCAGACAACTGAAGACCAATTCGGCATGGGAGCGACAATGAACTGCACATGCGTGTCCCCGCGGAAGGTTAGGGCCAAAGGGCGCTAAGAATTTGCCCTGGAAACGGTATTGTCCGGGAAACCAGGTGAGCTCAACTTCCTTGAAGTCGATGTAGCGTCGGCAAAGGGGATAAAATGCCTTGTAAACAGCTTCCTTGGCCGAAAAAATCATGGTGAGGCGTTCTTGCAAATTGCCGCCACGAACCCAGTCGAGTTCAGCTTCGCTGCAAACTAGATCGCTGATATCGGTTCCTTGTATCCCTTCCATGGTTTCTAAATCCACGCCGATCGCGACGCGATTCGAACGTTTAACTGCAACGGCAACGCTCCAAGGATAACAGTGGGTAATCGAGCCCACGATTCCATCAGGCCATATGGGCTCTCCCTTTTGGCCACGCAATACGGGGGGAGGATTCTCAAAACCGATCTGCTTCAAGGCAAAGTGCGCTGCGGCTCGTCCCGAGGCGAACTCGACCCGTTTTCTTCCGCAAGCACGAGGTGAGAGAATCCGCGCCTCCTCAGGATGGAGGGTGTAACTTGCCTGGTCTTCTCCAGAGACGATCGCCAGGCCAACGTTTTGGCCCAGACGCAGAGAACTGTCCGCAGCCGCCATTGCCCGAATCACCGTCCCCTCCAGCGCGCTCATCAGCTCCCTCGCCTCTGTTTGTTCCGTTCGGCTGGGCTGAGCGTACCGGGAACGCTCTTGCCCCAGTTTTGAGCGGAATCTACTGGACAGGGCTTCCGTGATGTCGACTGGCATCGATTCGGGGACTAGGTGACGCATTCCTGGGTCTGCTAAAGGCTGAAGCGGCACTGAATCTGGCTGGGAAGCTGGAAGAGTTTGCTCGGCCAAAGGAGAACTCCTGTCTGATGCCGGCTATCAGATCAAAAACGGATTGCAATTCCAGTTCCAGTTCCCATAGGTCTAAATAAAAGTCCTTGCGAAATAAGTGTCGTCTGCTTATCCCGCTATCGGGTAGATTCTCCCCGCCAAAATCAGATAGAACATGCGGGTAGGTAGACGCCGCCAACTCCATCGCCTCTGAAGAGATATTGCGTCGCCCCCCAAAGGGGAAAGCGAAAAATCGTACGGGCTTTGTAAGGTGACTTTCCAGAATATTTTTGGATCCGATGATCTCTGCTTCTAGTTTCTTTCGATCGGCGGAGCCGCAGTCAAAGTGGGTATGGGTGTGGCTGCCAAACTCGCCTCCCCTGAGACTCCAGTAGCGGATTTGGTCCCAAGTCAAGGGGAAGAATCGCCTGGTCCCTTTCACCAAGTCGTGCTGGAATTCCTGGTGATTTTCAACCGGTTGCGTTGCAACAAACAACGCGACCGGGATTCCTGTCTCCTCAGCCACCGCTCGCAGACTCACAAAATTGTCTCCATAGCCATCATCGAAGGTAAGTGCAACGCAAGGGGCTTCCGCTTCACCCGAACGCAGGAGTTCGACCCCCTCGGATAAATCCACAATTCGATAATGTCTCTGCAAGAAGCGGACTTGGCGCCAGAAAGTTTCTGTAGATATGCCCATCCGGTGGACGCGATCAGTAACCAGGTGATGCGCGAGAATAAGCACCGGGTAACGGCCGCGCCCTGAGCGGCGCAAGTTCCGCGCAACAACCAGGGGAGAGCAGAGCAACAACGTCTCGATGCATAACTTCCAAATGGGGCGGCATCGGCGGATGAGCTCCCTTTGCACTCCGTTAACAGACGCATGTTCGAATTGAGTCAAGTAGGGAGACAAAATCCTGTGCATCCAATCCGTTACTTCTTTTGACGCTTGTGTCGTGTCTCCGGTTCGCAAGCTCTTGGCGGTTTGTGCAAGCAGATCGTCTGTGATCAGATCTGCTTTCAGTGTCAACGCTAGCAAGCCATCGTAAAACTGCAGCGGGACCGTTAGACAAGCAATGGCAAACGGAGTCCCTGCATCTCTCGCGAGGTGTTCCACCCTGATGTTAAGCCCTTTGGCCTCCACCACTTCGCTTTGCGACGCCCGGTTCGTACCGCGTCGTGGAATCGACAAGAGCTCTTCGCTCAGCGGGAGTTCTCCGAGCACAATGACTAGGTCGACGCTTTGTTGACGGACGAAGTCTAAGACTTTCGCATCACTGACATCGGCTGCCAGCAGAAATGGCCATCCCGCTCGCACACATTGTTCCTCTAACGTTTCAATTGTGAATTTCTTTACAGCATTCCTATGCGGCGGGCAACCGTGGACCCACCAGAGTGCCCAGTGCGCCAGTCTTTCTACTACAGAATGAAACCAAACCTTGGCATTCGAAAGCACTCGGGGCGAGGAAAAAGCCGGGTGTGTGCCGCCGTTGATGATCAACTGCTGTGCAAGGGGAAGCTCTTGAACGGGTCGTTGGACGATCCCGCAGATTTCCGCGCCTGGTACTTCTCGCGTGATTCGATTAGCCATCCTCCAGGCTCGTGAAGGCCGCACACTGGACAAGACTAGAATTCGGAA
>WNGL01009128.1_pt1 | contig 11521 bp, 8 predicted proteins | sample 5400591 | NCBI WGS metagenome assembly WNGL01 (sample SAMN13153377, study PRJNA577476) | soil metagenome | isolation source: 80 cm soil or saprolite under Garry oak tree replicate 1 | place: USA:California | collected 2016-06-15
CAGCTCGCCGCGAGGCGCCACTGGAGGCTTGGCAGCCCGGGGGTCTGCTGCGCGCGCGCCTGCGCCGCCGTGACGAGGCCTGCACCCGCCGCCGCGCCCAGCCCGGCGTTCTTCAGGAATTCGCGTCTTCTCATTGATGATCCCCTCCTTGGATGGAAAGCGGGCCGATTATACCTCCGGGGCCGAGAGGCAGCGGTCAGTTTCCCGCGATGGTCATTTCCTCGATGAGGATCGAGCCGCAGGTGCGCGAGCCGCGGGTGAGCTTGTCCGCTCCGATCGCCGCGACCGAGCGGAACATGTCTCGCAGGTTGCCCGCGATGGTGATTTCCTCCACGGGGTACCGGATCTCGCCTCCCTCCACCCAGTAGCCCGCCGCGCCGCGCGAGTAGTCGCCGGTGACCAGATTCACCCCGAACCCGATCAGCTCGGTCACCAGCAGTCCGCGTCTCATTCTCCGGATCAACGCGGGCAGATCGAGGTCGCCGCCCTGAAGGATCAGGTTGTGATTGCCGCCCGCGCTGCCGGTGGTCTTCATCCCGAGCTTGCGCGCGGAGTAGCTCCCGAGAAAATAGCCGCGCAGCACCCCGTCCTTCACCACGTCGCGGTCGCGCGTGGCGACGCCTTCGTCATCGAACCAGGAGCTCGCCGGTGCGCGCGGCAGGTGCGGCCGCTCGACCAGGGTGACGATCGGCGCGAAGACCTCCTTGCCCAGGCTGTCGAGCAGAAACGAGGCCTTGCGGTAGAGGTTTCCCCCGCTCACCGCGGAGACGAAAGTCGCGAGCAGGTCGTTCGCGACGGGCGCCTCGAACAGCACCGGCGCCTGGACCGTTCCGATCTTGCGGCTTCCGAGCCGTGCGAGCGCACGCCTCCCGGCGTAGTCGCCGACGGCTTCAGGCTCGGCCAAGTCCTGCGGCGAACGCTGCGACACGTACCAGTCGTCGCGCTGCATCCGGCCGTCCTCGGCGGCGATCACCGCGCAGGAGATCGTGTGCCGCGACGTCGGAAAACCTTCCAGGAAGCCGTGGTTGTTGGCGAGGGCGAAATGCCATTGCTGGCACGAGACGCTGGCGCCCTCGGAGTTCACCACGCGCTTGTCCAGGCGGAACGCGGCGGCCTCGCAGGCCTTCGCGATCGCGATCGCGCGCTCGACGGGCAGATCCCAGGGATGGAACAGGTCGAGGTCTCTCGGGTCGCGCGCCAGCTCCTCCGCATCCGGGAGCCCCGCGCTCTCGTCCTCGGCAGTGAAGCGCGCGATCGTCAAGGCCGCCTCCACCGTATCGCGGACCGCGCGTGGGGCAAAATCTGCGGTGCTCGCGTGGCCTTTCCTCTTGCCGACGTACACGGTCACCGCGAGGCTCTTGTCGCGGTTGTATTCGATGGTCTCGACCTCGCCCTTGCGCACCGTAACCGTCTGACCGTAGCCGTCGGAGCTTTCGGTTTCACAGGCGCTCGCGCCTTTTTCAAGGGCGTACGCCAGGGCATCCGAGGCGACGGTCTTCAACGCGTCGAGATCGTGGGCGAAGCGGCTTGGGGCCATGCGGGGACGCGGCGGGAAAGACGCTATGATATCAGCTCATCACTGCTCCCCCGGAACGTGCAGGACGAGGAAAAGCCCAGCAAGACCGCGCGCAAGCGCGCCATGCACGAGTTGCAGACCCTTGGCGAGCGCCTGATCGGGCTCAACCCGGAACAGCTCGCGGCGGTCGCGTTGCCGGAAAGCCTGCACGATGCGATCGAGCAGGCGCGGCGCATCACCAAGCACGAGGCGCGGCGGCGACAGCTGCAATACATCGGCAGGCTCATGCGCGCAGTCGACCCGGAGCCGATCCGCGAGAAGCTCAAGGCCTGGGACGGAGTTTCGACCGAAGAAACCGCGCGAGTTCACCGGATCGAGCGCTGGCGCGAGAAGCTGATCGGTGACGACGGCGCGATCGGCGCGCTGGTCCGCGCGCATCCCGGCATCGACGCCCAGCGACTGCGCGCCCTCGTGCGCAACGCGCGCGAGGAGCGCAACGCGGGCCGGCCGCCGCGAGCCTTTCGCGAGCTGTTCCGGGCGCTGCGCGATATCATCGCGGATTTGCAACCGGTTCCAGACAATGACGGCGAATGAAGAGCTGCTGATCGGACTGGTTTCGATCAGCGACCGCGCCTCGAGCGGCGCCTACAGGGACGAGGGCATCCCGGCGCTCGAGGAATGGCTCGGGCGCGCGGTCGCGACCCCCTGGCGAGCTGAAACGCGGCTCATTCCCGACGAGCGACCCGTGATCGAAGCGACGCTCCTCGACCTCGTCGACCGGCACGGCTGCCACCTGGTGCTGACCACCGGCGGCACCGGCCCCGCTCCCCGTGACGTCACGCCCGAGGCCACGCTCGCGATCGCCGACAGGCCGATGCCCGGATTCGGCGAGCAGATGCGCAGGATCGGCCTCGAGTTCGTTCCGACCGCGATTCTCTCGCGGCAGGTCGCGGTCGTGCGCAAGCGCTCGCTCATCATCAACCTGCCCGGCCAGCCCAAATCGATCCGCGAAACGCTCGAAGGACTGAAAGACACGGACGGCAAGCAGATCGTCGCGGGCATTTTCGCCGCCGTTCCCTACTGCATCGACCTCATCGGCGGGCCTTACGTCGAGACGCGCGGGGAAGTGGTGAAGGTCTTCCGGCCCAAGTCGGCGATCCGGCCGAAAGCGAGTTGATTCATGCCCGAGCTGCTGGCCGCAATCGAAATCGAAACCGCAAAGAACCCGTCGGCGAGCATCATCTGGCTGCACGGGCTGGGTGCGGACGGCAACGACTTCGCGCCGATCGTGCCCGAGCTTCGGCTGCCGAAGACGGCGATCCGCTTCGTTTTTCCGCACGCACCGGTGCGTCCGGTGACGATCAACGGCGGCATGCGCATGCGCGCATGGTACGACATCACGGACGGCGCGAACCGGCGCGAAGACGAGCGCGGCGTGCGCGCCTCGCAGGCATTGATCGAAACCCTGATCGACAGGGAAAAAGAGCGCGGCACGAAGGAAGAGCGGCTGGTGCTGGCGGGATTCTCGCAGGGCGGCGCGATCGCGCTGCACACCGGCTTGCGCCGTCCCCAGCGCATCGCCGGGGTCATGGCCTTGTCCGCTTACCTGCCCGTCGCGGAAAAGCTCTCCGCCGAGGCGAGCGCGGCGAACCGCGATGTCCCGATTTTCATGGCGCACGGGAGAGACGATCCGATCATCCCGCTCGGCCGGGCCGAACAGTCCCGCGGGCTCCTGCAATCGCTCGGCTACCCCGTGGAATGGCGGGAATACGGCATGCCGCACTCGGTCTGCCCGGAGGAACTCGCCGATATCGGCGCCTGGCTGGTAAAGGTGCTCGGCCCCGAGGCCTGAAGGGCAGCCCCTACTCGCTTGTATCGCGGACGATCTGGCGGCAGCGCACCAGCTCGTAGTCCTCGCCGCGTTCCATATCACCCGTAGGCAGCAGCAGGTGGGCCTCCCCGTTCCGCTCGAGCACCAGATTCTGGCCGGCAACGAGGACATTGGCGCGCAGCAACAGCTGGGCCTCGCGAGCGGAATCGATCGGATTGAGAAGGATCGCCGTTTCCGAATCCCGGCCGGTTCCCATCCGCCCGCTCTGCAGCTTCACCTGCACGGGCACCGCGGCCCGCGCCAGGGTCTGGATGCCGACCGTTCCCTGTCCCGGGGATCCGCGCTGGAAGCGGCGGATCACGCCGACCACCCAGTTCGATCCGCCTTCGGGCTGCAGCCCGAGCAGGCAGCCGATCTTCAGCCACTCTCCCTTGATTTGCGGCACGCTCGCTCCGAATCCTCCGGCGCTGACGTTCTCGACGATCCAGCTCTCGACCTTGCTCGGGTCGAACTGCACCTCACCGGTGGGGTCGAGCGCGGCACGCACTCCGTCGAAACCATAGGTGACGGTGAGGCGCGACTTGACTCTGTGACGCTGCGCTCTCCTCTCCGGCGGCTTGGGCGCCCAGTGAAGAGCAAGGTGATCGAGAACGTCCAGTATGACCTTGGGTTCGTAGTCACCGCCCAGCGCGATGCTCGAGGGCACCGCACCGGTGGATCTCACCGCCTGAGCGAGCTTCTCGATCTCCTTCACCGCGCCGCCTGCGGCAAAGAACCTGAGCGTCGGGGCGCGATGCGGCAGATGCGCGGCGCGCACCGGAGGGTCGTGATTCGCCAGATCGAAGCCGTAGACGATGTCGGGCCGGAGGCTGGTGGTGAGCTTGAACGATCCGGCAAGATGCGCGATCAGCCGCTCGACCAGTTCGATCTCGACCGGCACCAGGCTGTCCGGCGACGATGCCGCGAACATCACCGCTTTGAGAAATTCCTGCTCGGGCGAAGTCTCCCCGGGCAAGCCTGCGTAGGCGATCACCTTGGACCGCGAGTGCTTGCGGTTTTCCGCGAGCGCATAGATCTTGGCAAACATGACCCACAGGGTATTGTCCGGAGGACCGTAGCGTATCTGCTGCCACTTCATCTGCGCGGCGAGCGAGCGCAGCGCCCGCACGGTGAGCAGCGGCATGCTCTGCTTCAGGTCCTCCCAGCCCTTCTGGCCGGTCGCGTAGGCGTCGATGGAGATCGCAAACGCGAGCGCGGATTGCCGATACCACTCGCGAATCGCCGTCCACAGCCGGTTTTCCCGGGACTTGGACAGGCGCGTCGAGGAGAGGTACTCGCGTTGGAGTTTGCGAAGGTGAAGCTGCGCCGACTCGTCGATCAGCTGCACCCGTTGCGCCCGATGCTCGGGCTTGAAGCTCCCGGGCGTACACACCGACTCCAGCCAGTGGCTGAGATCTTCCAGCGCCTTGAAGGGATCCCCCGCGGGGATCTCGTCGAGGATCTTCCTGGCCGACTTGAGGTCGGCCATCGGATGATCGGACTTGCCGCTCCCGAACAGATTCAGCATCAACCCTCCCGGACACGTCGAAGGGTCAGGCAGCGGCGTCTTCTTTTGGACGTCGGTGCGGCCCGACTCGCGATCAACTTACTTTACTTCAGCCTCGGGCGCTGGGGATGGGTTCGACTCGGCGGGCGGGGCAGCAGCCGGTTTCGCCACGGGCTCCATCTTGCGAAGCGCCTCCAGGGGGACCTGAAGCGCCGAGCTGGGGTAACCGGCGTCATCGAGCGCGCTCTTGTAGGCGCCCTCCAAAAACCCGCTTTGCACCTCGCTGCCGACCACAAGCGTCGGCAACTGGATCTTCCCGGAAACCCTCTTCAGGTCCTCCAGAGACTTTTTATCGACGATGCTTATTTCCCTGAACGGAACGGCACGCTTGACGAGACTCGAGCGGGCGTTTTCGCAGGGCTCGCCACAATCGGGCGAGGTGTACAGCGTGACTGGGAAATTCAGCGCCGCCTGTTGCGTTGCGTAGGGAAGATTCGAAGACTCGGCAACATTTCCATCCAACTTTTTCCTCTGCACGCTCTTCGCATCGGGTGGAGGCGGAGTCTGCGTGTAGTGAACTCTTCCGTCCTTATCGATCCAGCGATAGGCCTGCCCCAACGCACCTGCCGCGACGAGCGCCAGCACCAAGCCGAGAGACAGAGTCCGTTTCACTTCGTCCTCCTGGGAACGACGAAGGTTCTAATAATACCACCCGCGACTTGGGATTCCGAGACAACGGCGGCGACCGCCCGTTCAGGGAATTGCGCCGGCCCGGAGTACCTGCGGAATACGAATCTCGACGGATCGCGACGGCAACTTCAACCATAGTATCATCCGGCCGAAAAGGGGCAAGGAAGTGACCATGGATTTACGCCGGAGAAAGTTCGGCCTCGCCGCGGCTGGCACTTTGGCTCTCGATTTCCTTGCGCCAGGGGGAGTGCTCGACGCCGTCGCAGCCGCCGAACGGAAAGTCCGCATGGTGACCGAACTCCGCGAAACAGTGCAATGCCTGGGCTGGATCGGGACCGAAGCGGGAATATTCAGGCGGCTCGACATCGAGGTTGCGTTCCCGAAAATCGAAGCCGGCAGCGTCGAGTCGATAGCCGGCCTGCACCGCGGAGAATGGGAGTTCGCCCAGACGGGGATCGTTCCGGTCGCGCAGAGCGTGCTGGAGGGACAGGATACCGTCCTCGTTCTCACGCCCATAGAAAGCCACAAAGGCGGATTCGTAATGGTAAAGCGTGAAATCAGAAGCCCCGAGCGGCTCGACGGAGCACGGATCGGCGTTTTGACCAAGGAAGGACCGAGCGCGACGGCGACGCGCTTTGTTCTTCAGCGCTTGGGGATTTCCGCGACCTTGGTCCCGATGGGAACCATCCAGGCCATTTACGCCGCGCTAGCTGAGAAAAAGATCGACGCCGGCTATCTTCCCGTTGACCTGAGCTTCCGGGGAAGAAGGGAGTTCGGTTGGAACGGTTTTCAGGGGGTGATCGCCGGAATCCCGGGAGGCCTCGCCACCACTCGGCGGAATATCGCCGCCAACAGGGAGCTCGTCGCCGGCGTCGTGAGAGGATTCGTGAACACGATTCATTTCTTCAAGACGCAGCCCGCGGCGGTGGTGCCCGTACTGCAGCGCTTTCTGCAATTCACCGATCGCGTGGCGGTTGAAGAGCTGCAGGCATTCCACGCGCCGTTGTTCCGCAGCGTGCCGAGGCCGACCGTTTTTTTCGGCATGCAAGGCCTGAGGGATTCTCTTTCCGGCCGATATCCTGCTGCCCAGAAACTGCAGCCGTCGGATATCGTCGACTCGTCCTTTATCGACGAGCTCGAACGGAGCGGTTACATACAGCGGCTCTATGGCGTGAACGCCGGCAGGTAGCTCGGACCCGTGACGTGAAAGACGTTGCGAGCGGCTTCGACTTTGGTGCTGGTGAGTGGACTCGAACCACCGACCTACTGATTACGAATCAGTTGCTCTACCAGCTGAGCTACACCAGCCTGCGCTAGGATCGCGCGCTTCGACGAGCGCGCATTATAGCAGCCGCTCCCCTGACGAAGGCGCGGGCATCCCTGTCAGGACTGCGGACGCGTGCGGATGATGATGTCGACGCCCTCGGCGACCGTCCCCTCCGGCAGCGGCGGCAGCCCAGTGACGCGGATATCTTTGGCGGGCAGGTCCGTGAGCTTTCCTGTAACGACGTCGTAGAAATGATGGTGCGGCAGGGTGTTCGGGTCATATACCACTTTCGCCGGATCGACGATCAACTCGCGGATCAGCTTCTTCTCGACGAACAGCTTGAGCGTGTTGTATACGGTCGCCTTCGAGGTCTCGGCGTAGCGTGTGTTGACGTGGGCGAGAATCTGGTCGGCGGACAGATGCTCGCGTCGCTCGAACAGCACGCGCGCGATCTCGAAGCGCTGATGTGTCGGCGTGATGCCATGCTGGCGCAGCAGCTCGGCAATCTTTTCCCGGGTATAGACTTGGTGCATGGATCTGATTCTAGACCAGACGTTGGACTTCGTCTAATTCCTTCAGGAGGCCCGGACGGCACGACGGTCATCCATCGTGCCGCGGACGCCACGCAAAGCCGTGGCGACGTTTACTCGACCTTGCGGAACCAGTAAGTCCGGATCCGGGCCTCGAATTTGATGCCGCCCGCATCTTCACAGCGCGGACCGAACTGCACGCATTGTTTGTCTTCTTTAGCTATTTGGGTGATTTCGTATTGTGGATTAGGCAGATAGCCGCCCCCCGCGACGGTTTTCGAGCGGTCGGTCGCCGTCAGGCCGGCCGTCGCGTTCAGCTCGGCGACCGCCGTGGCATCCTTGAAGTTGACCTCATATATGCGCGCGATCCCGAGATTGCTGCCGCAGTTCGCGCCGCCGGCGGTCGCCGAAGGCTGGTTGGTGCCGAAGAAAGTCGTCCCCGAGACAGTGATTGACGATCCGATCGTCTTTTCCCCGGAAAGGAGCTTGATCATCCACCCCTTGCCGTTGAGCAAGTCGGCCTGCGCCTGCGCTTTCTGCGCGCTGGAACAGGCCGCGTCCTGCAGGCAGTCGCTGGTGGCGTCGAACAGATCCGCCTCGGTAATCGGGGCCAGCGGGCTGACGGTCGCCGGATCGACATCCGTGAACTTGCGGTCCTTGAACATGTAATAGCGGTTCGCGACGGTCGCATCGAACGGGTGCTCCCGGTCGCCGGACCCGATCAGCACCGCGTCAAAATTGCCGTTTGCATCGCTCGCGGCCACCACGTCGGGCGGGAACAGGAATTTCCGCTTGTCCGACAGCACCGCGCCCGAAGTCGCCGCGAGCTTCGTCGCCGTCCACAGCCCGGTGGCGGCCGGGTCGACGTCCAGGCGCCACACCTGGCCGCCGGTGTCCACCGCGTAAATCCGGTCGACGAATCCCTTGAGAGTGGGTTGAATATTTTCCCTCCCCGGCAAGATCCGCGTGTTGTCGCCGTCCCGGTTCAGGATGACCACGTCGGCCGGCATCGCGAATTGCATGTCCGGCACGCGCAGGTTCGCCGCGCCGTCCGGCCCGAAGCGGAACAGCAGATTGCCGTTGGTCGCATCCACGATGAAGACGCTGCGCCCCATCGAGCGGTTCACCGTGGTAGCGGAAGTCCCGACGGAGGTGCAGCTTCCGTTCGAGGTGAACGTGACCGACCCGCCGGTCTGGGCGGTGACGCTGGTCGGGGCTCCTCCCGGGCTCGAGGCGTCCGGCGGCATGGACGTTATCAAGCAGGGTTGAAAATCCTCCACCGCCGGATCGTAGCCGCCGCCGAAGACAACCACCGGGTTCGAAAACGCCCTGAGGAAACCCACCGTGGGCTGGGACCAGGTCTGACCCAGCTCCTCGAAGCCGCTGTCGCAGCCCACGTTGTCGGTGAGATTCGGACAGCCGCGCTTCCACATCAGCTTCGGAGCGGCGGGATCGCTCACGTCGAACGCGTAGATCATGCGACCGCCGCGGCGCATTCCGAGGAAGAGTTGCACCTTGTCGCCATCCGAGGCAAGCAGTTTGCCGTCGCTGTTGACATCCACGGTGTAGGCGCCGATCGGCCCGTCGAAGAAGTAGTCGCGCGGAGCGGCGGGCGAAACCGTGCCGATGGCCGGGTCGTTGTCGCGCAGGCGCTTCAGCTTGCCGAAAAACTCCGGCGCGACGAATCCCCACAGCTCGCTGCCGCTGTTCGCGGGAGGAGTGGGGCTCGAAGCGGTGGGAACGCCTCCGCCCTGAACTGCATGCAAGATCCCGTCGTTGGTGCCGTAGAACACGATGACGTCATTCTCACCGGTGTTGCTGCCGTTCGCACCGCCGCGGTTGTAGTTGATCACCGCCGGCTGGGAATGCAGGATGTCCGCGTGAACCGAAGCGCGGATGTCGGTGGTCTTGGAATCGGAGTTTTCGTCCTCCTTGTTGTCCTGGCCGCGCACCCAGTTGATGATGTTGTCGCGCTGGGGGGCGTCCGGGTCGCTCTTGCGGCCGGCGAGAATCTGGCCGGTGGCGTTGGTCTGAACGCTGACTGAGGTGACGGGGGTGATGGTCTTGCCGGAGAGGATCGCGCCCGTGGCAGTCACCGCCGGAGACAGCGTGGCAACGGGTTTAGTCGTCGTCTTGGACACCGTGATGCCGGTCTGCGGCGCCGGCGCCTGCGTCGCAGTCTGGACCGCAGCCCTGATGAACGTGAACTGCGTGGTATTGACCACGCTGGCCACGATCGCCGGGCCGTTGTAAGCCGACTGGGCCGCGCCCGTGATGGTGACGGAGTCGCCCGCCGCATACCCGTGCGCCGGCTGGGTGGTCACGGTCGCGGTGCTCTGGTTGGTCGAATTGCCCGTCGTGGGATGGGTGATCGAAGTCACGTTGATCGTCACCGTCGCGGTTGCGCTGACGCTGCCTCCCGCCGAAACCGATTGCCCCGAAGGCAGCGCATAGGTAAACGTGTTGCCATCGAGAACGGTGATGGTAAACGTGCCGTTGTACGCCAACACCGTCGCCCCCGAGATGGTGACGCTTTGACCGGAGCTGAAGCCGTGCGCCACGGAGGTGGCCTGGGCGGTCGTCCCGGCGAGGCTCGAGGACGAGCTCATTGTGTACTTGAAGGTGTCGGTGGTGACCGACGTGATCGGAAAGGTGCCGTTGAACACCGAGTCATTGGTGGCGCCGGAGATCGTGATGAAGTTGCCCGCCGCGTATCCGTGCGATGGAACCGTGGCAGTCGCGGCCGTGCCGGCGGCGACCAGAGTCTGCACCAGCTTCTTGCCGAAGACGGTGGGGAGGGGAGTGCAAGCCGCGCTGGCCGCAGCGGACAGCCCATAGGTGAAGGTATTGGCGTCGATCTTGATGATCGACGCGTCGCTGACGTTGTAGCCTGCCACCGAGCAGCCGCTGACATCCACGAAGTCGTTGGTGTTGAGACCGTGGTTGGTCGCGATCACCGTACCGGTGTTGCCGTTCGGCGTCGAGGGCAAAGTAAACTGGAAGCTGTTCGGGAGGCTCGAGGTCACGCCGGAGATCGTGAAAGTGCCGTCGTAGAGCGTCGGCGTGGCGCCGCTGATGGTGACGCTGTCGCCGTTCGCGAACGGGAAGGTTCCGCTCGGGGAGGGGGCCTTCGCCGTCGCCGTCGTGCTGCCCAAGGGCGTCTGGATGATCTCCACCGGGTAAGTCTTGTAGGCCCCGAGAATCGCGGGAGTGATGGCGGTGTTGCTGGTGTCAAAGGTCGTCGCCGACAGGGCGCTGCCGTTCGTGCACGCTCCGGTGCAGGTATACACCTTGCGCGCCGTCTGCGAGGTCGCGAAGGTAATGCGCAATTGCTCGGCGACGCCCCCCTTCTCGACCAGGTCTCCGTCGGGGCTGTCCGAACCCTGCCCGACGTCGGTCCGCGCAAACGGGGCGCGGAAGTTCCAGAACGAAGACGGCTTGGTCCAGAAGCTGAGGGCCGAGTTGGAGATAAAGCCCGTGGCCTCGTTGGTGGCGGCGAAACCGTTGGCGTCGCCAAGGAACACGGTCTTGGTTGAAGGATCTTCCGTCAGGTTGTAGAGCTTCAGGTTGCCGAACCAGCGCGGCGACTTCACCGGGTCTGGGCGGAACACGCCGATATACACCTGATTGACGTTGGTGCCGCGGACATTCACGCTGACGGGCATCGAGGTGGCCGCGAACACGCTGTTGACCGACTGGACTTCCCCGAGGATCTGGTTCAGCGCCTTGACGATTTCGGAGCCCCCGTTGGCCGAGGACACCGCGAAGTATTTGCCTTTGCCGTTGACGGCCACACTCCGCAGCAGCGCCGTCATGGCCGGCCCCTGGCCAGAGGTGCCCGGATCGACCTCGAGAACGTAGGTCGAAACGATCTGGGTGCCTGGGAGTCCGTTGGGGGGAGGGCTGCAGTCGCCGTTCGCCATGTACCTGGCGTACTCGTCCATCCAGTTGCCCTGCTGGCCGTTCGGCGTGATGCTGATCGTGTCGGGCGGATTCTTCTCCACCAGCCCGGCGAGCTTGGTCTGGGCGTCGGCAAGCGCCTGGGTGTCTTCGGACGCGGGTCCGTTGCTGATGTAGATCTGGAAGTTCTTCTGGCAGGGGTCGGTGATCGGGCTGGTATAAGCGTTGATGCCCGCGCCGG
>WNGL01009129.1_pt1 | contig 11519 bp, 9 predicted proteins | sample 5400591 | NCBI WGS metagenome assembly WNGL01 (sample SAMN13153377, study PRJNA577476) | soil metagenome | isolation source: 80 cm soil or saprolite under Garry oak tree replicate 1 | place: USA:California | collected 2016-06-15
CGCCCAGCGTGTGCGAGCGGCTGATCGCTGAAGCCGACGGCAATCCGCTGGCCCTGCTGGAGCTGCCCGGAAGCCTGTCCGAGGAGCAGCTGAACGCGCGTCCCGCTGCCAGAGGCAATGCCGCTCACGCCCCGCCTGGAGGGCGTGTTCCGGCAGCGGATCGCGTGCCTTCCCCGGCCCACGCAGACCGCGCTGCTGATCGCCGCCGCTGACAACACCGGCGACGCCCCAGCCGCGCTCCGGGCGGCAGCCGCGCTGGAGCTGCCGGCGGACTCGCTGGATGCCGCCGAGGGATCCGGCCTGATCCGCGTCACGGACAGGACCATCAAGTTCCGGCATCCGCTGGTCCGCTCGGCGCTCTACCAGAGAGCGACGCTCAGCCAGCGCCAGCAAGCGCACGCGGCGCTGGCCAGCGCTTTCCGTGGCGACGACCACGCCGACCGCCGTGTCTGGCACCAGGCCATGGCCACCCTGACCGGCGATGAGGAAGTCGCAGCGGCACTCGAGGCCTCTGCCCGCCGGGCGGAGCTGCGGGCCGGGCACTCATCGGCGGCCACCGCCTACCTGCGCGCCGCGGAGCTGAGCACCGACGAGGCCCGCCGGGCGCGACGGATCGCCGCGGCCGCGCACGCCGCCTGGGATGCCGGGCAACCCGACCGCGCCCGTGAGATCGTCGGCCGGGCGCTGCCGCTGGCCGCCGGCCAGACCCGGACGCACCTGCTGCACCTGAGCGGGCTGATCGAAGCGCACACGGGAAGCGTGCAGGAAGCCTATGCCGTGCTGGTGGACGCCGCGGACGTTAGCACGGATCCCTCGCTGACCGTCGAGATGCTGTTCGAGGCGGCCGATGCCGCGTCGTTCTCCGGCGATCCGGCAGCTGTGGTAGAGCTTGGCCAGCGGGCTGCGCGCATCCCGGCCGCGGACGAACTGGACCGCTTCAAGATCGCGGCGCTGGGCGGGTTCGCCCAGGCCTACGCCGGAGATCACGATCAGGCTCAGGCGCTGATCACCGATGCTCTGCGCCGCGCCGACACGCTCACTGACCCTCGCGTGCTGATGTGGGCGGCCGATGCGGCATCGGCCAGCAAGGGCCTGGGGGCCGGCCTGCCCTATGTCACCCGCGCGGTTGATCAGGCTCGCCGGAACGGGCTGGTCGGGCTCCTGCCGCTAGTATTGCGCCGGCAGGCGATGGAGTTCCTGTGGCTGAGTCAATTCGATCTCGCCTACGCCGCCGCGCAGGAGGGATACCGCCTGTCGGTCGATCTTGGCTACGGTTCGAGCGGGCATCTGGTGAACATGGCCGCCGCCGAGGCAGCCTGGGGCCGTGAGCAGGATGCCCGCAGGCACATCGAAGAAGCTGTGACGCTGAACCAGCGGCGCGGCTCGTTGTTCCCGGCCATCGGCGCCGAGTGGACGCTCGGGCTCATCGAGCTGGCCGCGGGCCGGCCGGCCGAGGCAGCAGAGCGGCTGCTCGCGATCACCAGCTCCGACCATCCCCACCACAATCCCCTCATCGCACTCGAGGTCATGCCCGACGCCGTGGAGGCTGGCGTGCGGGCCGGCCGTCCCGGCCAGGCCGCGGCGCGGCTGCACAGTCTCCGCGGGCGAGTGGCAGCCGCCCCGACAACCGCACGCCGGGCGCTGCTGGCACGCTGCGAGGCGCTGCTGGGCGAGCGCGACCCGGATGATGCGTTCGGGGAGGCGATCGCGCTCGGGTCGGGACTGCCGCCGATGCAGCGTGCCCGCACCGAGCTCCTGTACGGCGAGTGGCTGCGACGGGAGCGGCGGCGCACCGACGCGCGCGCTCACCTGCGCGCCGCGATAGACGGCTTCCGGCGGCTGGGCGCGGTGCCCTGGGCCGGGCGTGCCGAGGCTGAGCTGCGGGCGACCGGCGAAACGGTCCGCAAGCGCGATGCCTCTGCCGTGGACCAGCTGACCCCGCAGGAGTTCCAGATCGCCGGGCTGGTCACCGATGGCCTGACCAACCGCGAGATCGCCGCGCAGCTGTTCCTCAGCCCGCGCACTGTCGACTACCACCTGCATAAGGTCTTCACCAAGCTCGGCATCGCCTCCCGCACCGAACTCGTGCGCGACGGCCTGCCCCGGCCCGGCCCTGCCTGAGCGCACGGGAACGACCACGCCTGGATACCGGCACTGGTGAGATGACCCCTACAGGCTCATCTGCTGGCGGTGCTGGTGCTGGTAGTGGTGGCGGTGGGCACGCCGAATACGAGGTTCAGCGCGCTCCCGATGAACAGTCCCAGGCCGGCGCCGGCGGCGATGTCCAACGGGAAGTGCGCGCCGAGGTAGGTGCGTGACAGGCAGACCGTGGCGGCCAGGGCCCAGGGCAGGACCTTCCACCAGCTTTTGAAGTAAGGGGCCACCAGGGCGGTGATCGCGAAGATCACCATGGCGTGACCGGAGGGAAAGCTCAGCCCGCTGGCGGCGGACTGGCCGCGCAAGATCACATCCGGCAGTGTCTGCGCCGGCCGGTTGCGTTGCACGAACATCTTGGCCACGTCCTCCAGCGATACCTTCAGCAGTGTCGCGGCCGCCAGTGCGGCGGCTAGGCGCAGCCTCTTGCACAGCAAAGCGGCGCCTGCCACCAGGGGTAGAGCCCCGATCACGCCCGACAGCTGGGCTGTCCACATCGGCGGGTAGAGCCACCCTGGCAGGTGATTGATCCGGCGGAACACGGCCACATCCGTGCCCAGGACCGTCCGGTTCGCGACCAGCACCCCGCACACGACCAGAACGCCGAGCCCGGCGGCGGCAGTAACCGCGTCGGCCCGTCTGCGCTGGTACGTCCGGCCGTCCGGGGCCTGGGACCACCACCGGATCAGCCACCCGCCCAGCTTCTGCGCCCGGCCAGCCCGGCCCACGGCGGCCGCGGGAGCCGGCCCTCCGGCTGCACCTGTCGTCATTGCCATCATCTCGGTACCTCCCAGCAACGGATAAGTGTTCCAACGCCTGCTCAAAGGCGCTGGTCAACGCGGTGATGATGTCATCGGCGTGATCGCAGGCCATCAGGTGGCCGCCGGGCCCGAAGTGGGCCCGGCAATCGGGGGACAGGCCGCCAGCTGGCGGGCGATGGTGACGGGACCTTGGGTCCTGCTCGCCCTGCCACATGTGGACCGTGGGGGTCGCCTCATCGAGGCGGAAGTCCCAGGCCCGGCCGTAGCCGAGCCGGTCGGCGGCCATGACCGTTGTCCCCTGCCGGTAGCTCTCCCGCAGGTCGGCGATCATGGCCTGCAGGGCATCGGGGCAGACCAGCATCCGCTGGGCGATCAGCCGGTCAGCTTCGGGCAGCCGCCGGGCTGTTGCAGAGCAGGACTATGCGTACAGCGATCCGATGCTGATTGTCCGTGCCGCACATGGCAGCCTGGGCGGTCTGCGTACTGGACTTGCCGGGGCTCAACGAGCGAGCGATCGAAGTCGAGTGCTGGCTGGGGCTGCTTCTCGGACCGGTGGTCATCGCCGCGCGGCGATGGGGAGCCCGACGGCCGCCCCAGCCAGGACAGCTGCCATGAGCGCGATTCCCCACTCGGTCAGATGAGTGTGGCCGAGCGCGGCACCGGCGAAAGTCACGGCGAGGCCGATGACCGCCCACACTGCCAGCCCGATCGAGATGGCCACGAGCGCCGCGCCCGGCGATCAGCGCGCCGGCCGCGCAGGCCACAACCGTCACCACGACCGTCACGACGAGCGTGATCGCGTATCCGTGCGGGAAGGTGACCGCGGCACCTGACCCGTGGATGTTGGTAGTAAGTGCCGGAAGGAAGGAGACGGCAGGGGCGGCGAGCGCCAGGACAGTGGCGACGGCAGCCCGGGCGAGCGTGTCCGGGGCCGATGTGCGGGTGGCCCGGGTTCGGGTATGAACGTCGGTCATCGGAATCGTCCTCCCTTGCCATGGACTGCCGGGCGCTGGTGTGGGCCCTGTCGGGGCAGTGCTGGCTACGATGAACCACGATCCCTGCGCCAGCCGACCGTGGCATCAGCGAAATCACCAGTCAGGTCACCAGTGGCGATTTCGGCAGTCACTGGGTGGGGCGGCCCGGCCGCCATTCTGGCGCGTCCGCACCGAGCTGCTTTACGGTCAGCGGCTACGCAGGCAGCGCCGCCGTCAGGAAGCCCGCGGGCACCTGTGCGCGGCGGTGGAACTATTTCACCAGCTCCGGGCATTGCCGTCGGAAGCCGCGCCGCCGCGGAGCTGCGCGCAACCCGGGGAGGCCACCCGCATACGCGACCCTTCGGCCCTCGACCAGCTCACACCGCAGGAACAGCACATCGCCGGGCTTGTCACCAACGCCGACATCGCCGCGCGGTTGTTTCTCAGTCCCCGAACCATCGACTACCACCTGCACGAAGTGTTCACCAAACTAGGGATCGCCTCACGCATCGAGCTGGCCCGCCGGGTGCTCCCCCAGTGCACGACGGACTGAACAGCAAGACCGGTGATTTCGCCGATGCGGACGGGACCCGGCTCATGTGATCGTCGAGGCATGCCACCCGACATAGCCAGCCCCCTCGGCGGGAAGCAGCCAACGCGGATCTTGATCGTCGACGATCACGAAGTCTCCCGCGCGGCCCTGAGGGCTCTGCTGCGCACAGAGGGAATCGATGTCGCCGACGTCGGGACCGGCGATGCGGCGATCACGGCCGCGATCGCGTTCCACCCCGACGTGGTGATCGTCGATGTGGCACCCGCCGATCCTGCCGGGTTTCTTATCGCCCGTCAGCTGCAGGCATTGCCGCACGCCCCGCCTGTCGTGCTTACCTCCAGCTCTAGCCGGCGCTGGTTCGGCTCCCAGCTCGGCCGTCATGTGTTCATCGCCAAGGCGGACCTGTGCGCCCGCGCGATCGAAGAACGCGCCGCACCTTGTGATGACCGCTTGCGGTGACGACCCGAGTCTGAGCGCGAATCAGCTCGAGGAGACAACGATGCAACAGACCCAGGTCAAGGCCAGACCCAGGCCAAGCCACACGACACCAGCCGATCCGCCCACCATCAACCGCAAGATAGCGCAGACGTGGTTTCCCGAATCACAACTGTCGGCAAGACGCAAGTCCGCTGGCTAAGGCACGAAGCCCTGCTGGACCAGCTCCATCTGCTCGCCTTTCTCTCCCACGCGCCGAGCTACGGCAAGGCCAAGGCAGCAATTTCGCGCGGGGCAAGCGGAGATTGCCCGGAACTGGACGATCTGTGCCCGGCTAGCCACGCCGGCAGCCCATATTTCGGTCGTTCAGATTCGGCAGGCGCGCGCCTCTATACGAGTTACCTGGAGGGATCGACGATTGCCGTAACCGGCAGCGTATGCAGGTCAGTACATAATCATACAGATACGCAATGGCTCTTCGGCAATTCCGGATAGGCGAGTCGCATCAACGCTGTCGGGCGAGTCAGGTGGCCATCACCGTCACGGCGCTGGCGTTGAATGGTAACCTGACGTCAGTCAGGAAAGCCGCTCCCGCGGCCGATGCCAGGCGCCGGCGGAATGCCCCGGCGAGCGTGCTGGTTAGCCGGGCATGAGCGTGTTCACGGACAAGGAGCTGGAGTACCTCGCGGGGCAGCGCCTGGGCCGGATTGCCACCGTCGGTCCGGACGGGCAACCGCACGTGGTGCCGACGACATTCCGGTATAACGCCGGGCACGACGCTATCGATGTGGGCGGCATGCGGATGAGCCAGACCAAGAAGCTGCGCGACGTGCAGCGCACGGGCCGGGCGAGCATCGTGATCGACGATGTGCTCCCGCCGTGGCAGCCGCGGATGATCGAGGTGCGCGGGACCGCGGCGGTGATCCCGTCGGGCGGAAAGGCCTTCGGTGAGCGGTTCGAGGACACCATCGTCCGCATCCGGCCGACGCGGATCATCTCCTTCGGCATCGACCCCGGCGAGACGGCCAGCGCACGGTCAGTCAGCCCGGCCCAGCTACCGCCAGACCGGTAGGCACGCCAACCATGAGCAACTGCACACTTAACGCTGCCTCCTGAACGGACAGGCCAGGTTGGCGGGTCCACCGGACGCTCCGTTGCAACGGTCGCAACATAGGGCCGCGGACGACCCTCCTCGCGGCATGACAGCGCATTCTCCGAGTGCGACGACAATGCATATTTATGCGCACTAAGCTGTCGCGTGCCGATACTGATGGTCGGGGTCAGCGATGGATTGTGACAGGGGCCTGACAAGATCCAGAAGCCTTAGGCTGACGCTGCCTGGCCGCCTGCGAGGTTCCGTCGACGGCGGGATGGCCGGGCCGTTTTGTTGCCTCGGGTCAGCCCGGGCGCGCCGGTGATACAGAAGCAGTCCGATCAACCCTCGGCACAGCCCGTCGCAGACTCCTGGCGCGGTTCTCAGTGGCGGTAGCGGCGCGAGCGCGTCGTCACCGGGTCCTCGTCGTCGGGCGGACCGGCAGATGGTCACGTCCTTGGTGACGGCGTTCACCGCTCTTGCCGCACTGGTGTTCACCGGGCTGTCGCTCGCAGCTAACCGGGCACAGGTCGAGGTGGCTCAGTCTGCGTCACGCTGCTGCCGACGTGCAGGGTGGCGAACGTTACCGCACGGATGAACACCTGTACCTGCTTCTGGTTACGCTCCCGGGCCGAAAGATGCGGCATCATGTCCGCTACCGCGTGGGTCAGCGCCTGGATCATCTTGCCCTTCTTCCCCGCCCGGACAGTCCGCCAGGATGACATGCAGCAGATGCCGGCGCCGGGCATCGCGAGTGGGAATCCATCGGGGTCATGACGCTGCCCGGCTTGGGGGGGCCGCCTGCGTCTGGTTATTGGTCCACCAGGTGCCGAGGGCGGAAAATGATGTTCCTACGCGACCAGTGACCCATATGAACGCATGTTCGGTGGGGAATGACCAGGCGTACGAGGGGAAGGGGGTGCCGCCGCTGTAGTATGGCCAGCACTCAAGCACCTGGCCGTCTCGCTTGGGAAAGTACTTGTTGCTCCAGGGCATGACCCCTTCCGTGTCGCCGCCCCCCGGCGGGCAGCCCGGGCCCTCGGAAGAAGAGAGCACAAAGCCCGACCAATTGTTGAAGTTCTGCCGGGCCGTCACGTAGTGAGCGTTGCTGTCCATCTGGAAGGCCAGGACACTCCAATTCCCATTCGTGCAGTTCAGCACCTGCGCCGCGCCGGGCATCTTGAAGTTGTAGTCTGCCGGATTATCGTGGCTGCACGTGCTCGCCGGTATGCCCCTCGGCAGCAGCTTCGCCAGGGGGGCGACTGTGTTTGCCGGGGACGCGGTCGGCGTGCCCTGATGAGTCGCCGTGCCCTGATGAGTCTGCTGGAAGGCCGGGCCGTTGGCAGCGGCGTGGTCCGGCGTCGCGAACGGGAACGCGTGCGTCACCAAGGCGATCACCAGGTATACGACCACGGCCATGGCGACCGCGCCGCCGGCCGCGAGCCGGCGCCGCCTCGCGGGCAGTCCGGCACTCGGCTCGTGCCCGCTGCTGGATCCTGCAGCCACCGCTGGCCGGGAGGATACGGCCTGCCCGGCCGTCGGCTTCGCCAGTCTGGGTCCTGTCTCCGTGCCCGGCGGAACCGCATCCGCCGCGGCGGGTGAGCCCGGGGCCAGAGCCGGATCCTGCCGCGGGTGGGCTGCTGCGGACGTTCCCGGAAGGGGCATAGGGCGGGTGGCCGCTGTTTCCCTAGGGGCGGGCGCTGGCGCGGGGTTGACCCGCGCGTGCACGTGGATGGTGGCCGTCCCGCCTTCGCTGTCGACGCGGACGGTGCCCTCGTACTCGCCGGCCGCGCTGGTGTCTACGGCGATCACGAGCTCGTCATCGGCTTGGCGCAACTTGAGCCAGCTCGCAGCCGTGGATGCCCGCGCGTTGAGGTCTCCGCCGCCCGCGTTGGAGATCCGGATCCGCTGTTCGGGGGACCGACCATGCTGGGGGAGCTGTCCCAGGTCGATAACCGTGCCCGATAGCGCAAGTTCTGGCCGGGCGGGTTCGGGTGGCACCGGCGCCAACGCGCCGAGTGCGGCGATGGCGGCGGCGGCCACCGTGCGGCTGTCGTCGTCGGTGAGCTGTTCCAGGGCCAGCCGGGCGGCCAGCGCCATCCCCGCGTGAGTGCCGCTCAGCACACGGGCGAGCTCTTGGACCGCCCCGCCCCGGACCCCGGCCAGCGGGCTGTCGATCGCCTGGCGTAGCTCGGGCGGCAGCAGCGCGGGCGTAGTCACCGGACGGCTCCGGCGGGCTATGTAGAGCTCCCCCTCTACCCCGAAGGTCCACTTGCCGGGCGTCTGGTTCGGTGTGGTCGCCCGCACCGCGTCATAGACGTAGTCGTACAGCTCATCCAGCCCCACCTGGCCGTCCCGGTCCCGATCGGCCTCCCCGGTCTCCAGGCCCTCCACCAGGGCGCTGGTGAACACCGACGGCGGTACCTCCGGGGCGTCGGTCAGCGTGCCTGCCTCGAACGCGTATTCCATCGCGCTGGACGCGGTGATCACCGCCCGGCCGCGGCCGCCGAATTGCTGCTCGATCCCGATATCTACGCCTGACCGGGCCACCAGGCCACGCTCGAACGCGCCCGCGTAACAGCAGTCCAGCAGCAGCACCACCCGCCGCGACCGGCTGCGGTTCATCCGCCGGCTGACGAACTCGGCCGCGACCGCGGTCGCGCCCAGCAGGCCGAGCCTGGTGTTCGACGCAGCGAAATACAGCTCGCCGTCCTGGTCCTTGACCCCGTGGCCGGAAAAGTGCACCAGCAGCAGGTCCCCTGGTCGCCGGTCAGCGAAGAATTCCTCGACCGCCAGGCTGACCACGTGGGCAGGCTCATTCAGCAAGGTCCGTACCTCGAAGCCCCCGATCGCCGGATCCTGCAGCACCGCCGCCAGCGCCTGGGCGTCGCTGGCCGGGGCGCGCAGCCGCCGCAGTCCCGGATCGGTGTACTGGTCGCAGGCGACGATCAGCGCGCTGCGGGTCCCGTCCACCGGCCTGTCACCGGGCCATCTGCCGGGCCAGCCACTCGTCGGCCAGCCGCCGCTGCTCTTTTGACGACACCCCGGTCAGTTCCAGGATGTCGCCGCCGAGCTGGAGCTTGATGCTGCGCCGGGGGGAGCCCGTCAGCCACGAGCGGACCGCCGCAATCACCGCGGCGAGCAGCTGCGAATCGGCGAGGTTGACGGCCAGGGCGCCCAGCGCGGCCACATCGACCGCCCTGGACCCCGGCGGCGGCTCGCCCCCGTGCGGTACCTCGACCGCGTCGACGTCTAGATCGAGGAACTCGCGGCGCAGCTGCAACGTCGCCTCGGCGACCTCGTCAGCGTCGCCGTCGGGTCCGATCGCGATCTGAACGCCAAGCGTTGCTGGGTGCTCATCCATGCCCGCCCCCCGAACACGTGCGGTTCCATCTGTGAGCCGCACACCCCTGATCATAAAGGCGGGCAAAGGCGGCAGGAAGAGCACCACTCCCAGCCTCAGAAATAGATCCCTGCAATCCGGGATCCCGTTCAGGGCTTCGTATACCATCCGACTCATCGGCATAGCTCAGGGACCCTCGTTGCGCTGGCAAGTGAGCAGCGCGAATGGATCTCTGCGCAGCCGCTGGCGGGCAGTGACAGAAGCGCTCATCATGACTGCCTCTTCGTCCAAGGCGATACTGTGATCACCGGATACCTTGCGGAGGTGCCGCTCACGGCTCCTGATACACGCTCAAGTCGACGGCTCAGCCAAGGTACTTCCGGGCCTGGCTTCCCAGATCCGGCAGATCCGCGCGCTGCGCCCAAACGTGGCAGGCAGTACTCAGAGCCGCTCCGGTTAGGCGTTCGGTGCGCTCCCAGTACGAACGACAAGCAGAATTGCGATCGCTGAACCGTTCGGGACATACAGGCCAGCGCATAAGTATACGGACATGCAACGCCCTCATTTCGGCATGTGCGGTAAACCGGCCTGCAGGCCAGCGAGCTCAAGCAAGCACTCGGCGCTGGCGGCGCGCAACAGAATGATCCTTATGGACCTGGCTCGCCACAGGGCTCCAAGCAGGCGCAAGCCGCGCCGAACGGCGGTTATCTTAAGTCCATTTGGGCCTGCCCGCCGCGCTGTGCGCTCGCATCCTCGTGATCTTGAAAAGTTCAGAGAACAGGATCAGCCGGCCGGACTACTCTGTGCGGCGGGTGCGTACTGGTGGGGGTGGATGGCGGGTGGCTGGTTTCGGCGATAAGCCGCGGTGGCGGGTGTTCGTCTCGCACACCTCTGAGCTCCGCGACTTCCCGAAGGCAACCTCGTATGTGGCCGCGGCGGAACGGGCCATCATCGCGGCCGGGCACGTGCCCGTGGACATGACCGACTTCCCCGCCGCCGATCAGGCTCCCGCGGACCTCTGTGCCGAACGGGTGCGCGGATGCGACCTCTACCTCGGGGTGCTCGGCACCCGGTACGGTTCCCCGGTCCGGGACAAGCCGGACGTGTCATACACGGAGCTTGAGTTCGACACCGCGACCGAGGCGGGTCTGGATCGGCTGGTGTTCCTGCTGGATACCGAGGCCGACGATGTCGGCATCCCGGCCTCCCGTCTGATGGACCGTGAGTTCGGCGCTCGTCAGGACACCTTCCGCCGCCGCGTGCAGGACAGTCAGCTGGTCACCCAGTCCTTCGCCAGTCCGGCCACGCTCCAGCTGCTGGTGGAACGCTCGCTGCGGGACCTGGCCGACACGCGTGCCCGTCTGGTCAGCGGGATCCAACGCGAGCAGGTCCCGGCCGAACCGCGGCCGGTACGGTCGTCCAAGTTCGTCAACCCGCCGCCGGCCACGGCGCCGACCTGGTTCCAGGATCGTCAGGTCGAGACCGGCCTGCTGGCTAAGTACGTGACCGACCCATGGATCCGGCTGGTGACGGTGACCGGCCGCGGCGGGATCGGCAAGACCGCGATGGTGTGCCGCCTGCTCAAGGGCCTGGAGTCCGGCCGGATCCCAGACGTGGAAGGCGAGGCGGCGGCCATCACGGTGGGCGGGATCGTGTACCTCAGCCGCAACGGCGTGCACCAGGTGGACTACCCGACCCTGGTCGCGGACCTGCTGCGGCTGCTGCCGGCGGCCGACGCCGAGCGGCTGCAGCGCCTATATCTCGACCCGCACCACAGCCCAGCTGAGATGATGCTGGTCCTACTGGAGGCCTTTCCGGCGGGGGAGCCCGTCGTGGTACTGCTGGACAACCTCGAGTCGGTGATGGACGCCCAACGCGAAACCCTCACCGATAGTGCGCTACACGAAGCGCTGAGCACGGTGCTGACCGCGCCCGAGCACGCGATCACGGTGATCACCACTACCCGGGTAACCCCGGCCGCGCTGCTGAAGCTCGAGCCGGCCAGGCAGCGGCAACTGCGGCTGAACGAGGGCCTGGGCTCTCCGGACGCCCAGATCATCCTGCGCGAGCTGGATGACGACGGCCGCCTCGGGCTCCGTGATGCCTCCGACGACCTGCTCGACGGCCTGCGTCAGCACACCCGCGGCTTCCCGCGGGCCTTGGAGGCGGTCACGGCCATCCTGGACGGCGACGAGACCTTGACTCC
>WNGL01015554.1_pt1 | contig 11519 bp, 11 predicted proteins | sample 5400591 | NCBI WGS metagenome assembly WNGL01 (sample SAMN13153377, study PRJNA577476) | soil metagenome | isolation source: 80 cm soil or saprolite under Garry oak tree replicate 1 | place: USA:California | collected 2016-06-15
TCACGCTTTATGACGGCCTGGCATTAAGCTGCTCCAGAGCTTCTACAGCCCTGTTCAGGCTCGTCGCTGTTCCTCTCGGCGCTTTGTAGTTGGTCTACTGCAAGGTCAACTAGCGTATGCCGTACAGCGGCCTCAGAGAGGTTCCAATATCCATCTGTCGTAAAAACATTATGGCTACACTGCCTCGAATCACAGGAAGGAAAAAGAACAGAACTAATCACCCGCGACATAGATGCTTTTGACTACTACGTTGTCAGCCGCACGCGAGGCAATGGGCAACAACAGGCTCCTGCGAAAACGTACACTGTCTCATACACGCAGCCGAAATTCTTTGAAGCACCTGGTTATTCTCTGCCAATAGAAGGTCATCCCTTCGGGCGAGCAACCGGTTCACTCAATGCCGATCCTGTCACGCTCAAGGGTGGAAAAAAGACCTTCGCATGGCGTCTAGCAAAATCCTGGGCGGCGAACAAGGCGAGGCATGAGTGTGATAATCCAGATTGCAAGGGTGCAGTAGAGTGCAGCGATCCATATCACCTGAACTACGAAGCAAGGGAAGCGGGGAACACTATACTCAGTCTCTTTAGAAATGCACGAAAGACCTTGAGCTTCAAAGAAGCCTTTAATGCATGCAAAGCCCGAGCCAGGAAAATCTTCAAGGAGATCACCACAACAGAACGTATCGACAACAAGGGCAGAGAACCCTGGATGGAGTTGAAGCCAGAGAGTAAGACAGTTGAAAAGCTATGGCAAGAGTGGATGGAGTGCAATGTGAAATGTGCCGCTCTCATGATCTCAAGGGAAGAAGGTGGTAGAGAAGGTGATAGTCCTGGCAATATTAAATATCTGCCTGCTCTTCCGAGCTTACCCAAAAACGGCAAGGGGATTAAACTACAGGAGCTTGAGAGTGGCAGTTGGGGCTGGGATGCACTCTACTTCAGAGAATCGAACAAAGAGAAAGCATTTCGAGTAAAGGTGCACAGGATTATCAAAGCAAACAAGGAAAACAAAAAAGTACATGGGTACGAAGCTGACGCTGATGAGTTCGATTTCTCAGACGGCTATGAGTTAGACCCACGGGCTGAAGTGGTGGCTGACGTAGAGGAGTTCGGGGAAGCGCACAAGAGGAAACAGATCGCAGAACTGAACACTGCGTGGATCACAAATCGAACAGAAGAACCCGAACCCAAGGAGTAGGGGCGCCCTGCACCCGAGTTCTGAAAATTTTCTATGGATCAAGCAGCGCGGCGCAGGTCCAACGATGAGCACAACGAAATCGCGCCGTCATCCCATAGCACCGCGACGATGCGAAAGCTGATCGGCGGTGCACACGGCCAGATTGCGAAGATCACACCGGTCTGCTGCGGAGCCTCTGGTTTATAAACGTGCAGGCCGACTGCGGGGATCATGCCTGGGCTTCAATGCAGACCCGCAGAGCGGGTGAAATCTCCAACTACCAGTGTACACAAAACAATGGCTCCGGCGCAGGCACTTCAATGAGGACCCACCAGTGTGGGTGACCGTGGCCCGGTGTTAACTTAGGGATCGCGGTACCCGGCGCTCGACCGGCGCGGTCTTCGACGGCATGCGGAGATTAGACGGGATATTCGACGCAGGAGCCTGATTTTCGACGCCAGGAAGCCCCAGAACGAATCCCAGGGTCCAGACCTTCACAACGCAGGCCCAAATGGCCCCAGGTCGGTCAACGGGCAGCACTTAGCAGATGTCAAGGGCCCCTTGCGCGGGCGCGAGGCAATTTTATGCGGACGCTGTGCATTTGCCCTGTGCCGGTGCCACGGGATGAGCCTCGGGCACGCGGAGGAAAACTCGGAGACAACCAACCCCGCTTCCACATGGGTCCTCCCTTGTCGGGGTGTACCCCTGGGGTAAGTTCTGCCCATCACTTACAGTGTTGAGCTACGCTTTGCGTTCGCGCCTGGTGCTCTGTTCAGTTCGGCAGCGCATCTCCGGCGCAGCGCTGGACAGCGCAGGGATCGGATAGCAGTTCTCCCACTTTCCTGCCCTCGATCCAGATCAGTGTTTACTACTCAGATAAATCTGAGCGCTGATCCTGGCCAATACTGTTCAAGTCATTTGCTTTCAACGTAGATCACACTTTGTTATTGTGTGAATGTGCTCCTGGATCTCTGAGCTTCCCACTTTGCCATCTAAATGGGTGCTTTGTACCACTTCGCTGCTTTTGTACCTGGGCGAATGCTTGGCGAATACTTTACGTACCTACGCGAGTCCTCAGGAGATCTCAGCGGGTGTGCCTGGGCGAATGCTTGGCGAATACTTTACGTACCTACGCGAGTCCTCAGCAGATCTCAGCGGGGACAACAACGGCAATCTGCTTTCAGAACGACGGAGAGGCCGCACGATCAGGCGCTTCACATACGATGGAGCAAACCGCCTCGCAAGTGTTGATGACGGCGTGCACCTGGTGGAATATCTTTACGACATTGACGGTCGACTGCTGGAGCGAAGCGAGTCGGCCGGTCCGGTAACCGCCACTGAGCGGTATCGACGCGCAGGAGGCAAGATCGTAATGATTCTCCGTGATGGGGCCGCCGTTCGCACGCTTTACAGCGTGGATGACGAAGGCCGCATATTGCGGCGCCGAGACGCCGAGCGCCTCCGGCCCGCTCCCAGCAGCCATCCACACTCCCTATTCGTTCTGCATGACGGTCTCCGGAGCGTGTGTCGCCTCGTAGATGTAGACGGCGTAGCAAGACGAAGTGAGGAATATGATCCCTGGGGAAACTCAAACGCGGACGGTCAACAGGCGCTGCGGGAATGCCATGGGTATCGTCAGGGTTACCGAGATTCAAGGACTCGATTGATCAATTTCGGTCGGAGATGGTACGACGCGTCTATCGGTCGATGGACCTCTCAAGATCCGTCACTTGTGGGCCTCTCAATGGAAAGCGGGTATCTCGCCGCGGCAGTACCAGATCTCGTGAACCTCTACGCGTATGTGGGAAACGACCCGCTGAATGTAGCCGACCTCATGGGGCTCGGGTTGGTAGAGTGGCTCAACAATCTCAAGAAAGGGATCGGCACCTTCATAGTGCTTGAGAAGGCCGTAATAGTCCGTAGCACAAAGGCCGGGGAGGCAAGGGGTACGCAATCAGAAAAAGTTCGGAGGAAGATGTCGCCAGAGGAGGAGCCAGAAGGAGAAGGTGGACCAGAGCCAGAGTCGGCAGCCAGCGAAGAGTCGGACTGGACGCCTGCCGAAGGCTTGACCTCAGGAGAAGAGGGGTCGAATGCCGCAAAGTATGTGGCTGTAGGCGCAGGCGCCTTGGGCATAGGGACGATAATTACGGAGGCGCTTGGACCCTCTTGAGCGAAGGAGGCATACTGATCTTTGCGTTCTAGTTTCCAGTGGCGTACCTTGAAATCCTGGTCGTGCCTTGCACTTCACCGAGAGGAATGCCGCTAACTGCAAACAGTGGTACTAGGCGCTGGGGCGAAATGTAAATCACTGAAGTAGCACGACGCTATTGCTCTCCTGATCGCGTCCCCATCTTGATCTCGTCCCCATCTTGATCTCGTCTCTTTCCGCATAATGGGCAGGGTCGAAAATCCCGCCCGCCCCGGGCCTCATGCTGGGTTGAGTTGAACAGTCAACGGTTCGACGCGGTAGCCGAGGCTTCGGAGCTGCCGGATCATTCTCCCAGTGCGTATTCGTTTCAACCTTTCGCAGACGGCCAGACCGCGTTCCTCGTAGCGGACCCCTCGATGCAAGATTATCCAGATCAGCCGACAAAGCCGATGGGCAATTGCCCCAATGGTCTGATTGTGTCCCAGACGTAGTACGAGGCGGCGATACACGATCTCGAAGATGCTTCCTTTCGTCCTGACCGCAGCGTTGGCACATTGATTCAGAATGCGCCGCATTTGGCGGTTGCCCTTGGGGGAGCGGTGGCTCGTGGATACTCCCGCGCTCTCTTCATCTCCAGGACACGCTCCCACCCAGGAAGACAAGTGCTTCTGCGAAGCAAACGTCGCGGCTTTGGCACCCACTTCGGCAATGATCTGCTGCGCCGAAGCCACTCCTAGACCGGGCACCTCGGCGAGCCGCTGCACTGCCTCCTGGTGCTGGATGAGAAGACTCGCCATCTCTTGCTCCAGCTTGACGATCTGCTGCTCGAGGAATTGCAATTCCTCCAGTACCATCTTCAGGAGCCGGCGGTACACCGGGTTGAGTTCCGTGCAGGCGCTCAGCGCGTCGCACAATTGTGCCGGCGTGGCACGCAACTTCTTATCGGCCAAAGCGGCCAGAGACGTGGGGTTGGTTTCCCCGTCGGCCAGCGCCTGCAGCATACGCCGTGCACTCAGACCGAGCAGATCCGAGACCAGACTGGATAATTTAATATGGGTCTCTTCCAGCAGACTCTCCAATCGGTTCTGCAACTGTACCCGGTCGCGGGCCAACTGGTACTTTCTGCGCATCACGGGTGCGCCACAGTCGCTGTTCGGTATCGGGCACAAAGCTCAAGGTCAGCTCCTGAGACACGAGCCGCTTCACCAGTCGCTCTGCATCGGGGAAATCCTTCTTCCGCCCCCGCGGCCCGCGATTCGATTGCGCCTGTGCCAGATGCAGCGCTCCTGACATCGGGCCTACACCTTCCCACTTTTGGCAGTTCGGCTTCCAGTACCGTTCCAGTGCTCCCCAGACCGGTTTCCAATATTGCGCGGTTGACTCCATCACTACTTCCTCGACCTGCAGCTCGACGAACCATTCCGATAACAATCGCAGATGCTCAGGGGTGGTGCCAAACTGGCGCCTCTCAAACTGGTACTCGCTTTCGCCTTCGACGTCGGCCACAACCACGGCCAACATCTTTTTATGAACGTCAACTCCCGCGATTCTGTAAGCCATAAGCTTCCTCCTGGCGGGAGCGGAAAGCGTGCCGCAACTTACATCAACCAGGGTCGCGGGCTATCGCCTCTCCCCCAGGCGAAGAAACGATGCCCAATTATTCGCTCAATCACGCACGCTCCGGATCAGACAAACCGCCGGCCTCGACTTATCCATTGCCCGTTCGACCTCGCCGCTCCAACCTATCGCCATGTTACCTCTGAGGGATTTTCATAAGGTTTCGCGGGCCGCAGGCCCAAAAATGACAAACCGGAAATAATCCACAACGAAAAGCCAGGCGGGGAGACGGGTCTGGATAGTTTACGAAACCAGGCGATTTCACTCGTTGACCGGTTGTGAGAGGCGATTTTGCACCACTTGAGACGATTTCCTACCGGGGTAGCGGATGCGATAGCTTCCGGTTGGCGATACCGACAGGGCTGACGTTCTCGGCTCTATTCAACGCATGATTTTGAGATGGTCGTTCGAGAAATCCCAGTCCGTGACTTGGTCCATCCGCGTCCGTGAGCAGCTCCACTTCTCTCGCGAGTCGAACAAACAGGGGACTCCTGCCTCAGTTGTTGAACCCGGGCAAGTCTACGCGTTTCGCAATGTGATCATTAATCCAGTGGCTGTCCCACCATTCCTTCGGGTCAATCTGCACGCCATCGAGCTGCATGCTGAAGTGGATATGGTCGCCTCCGGCCATCCCCGTCTGGCCGCTCGTGCCCATGACTTGGCCTCGTTTCACCATATCGCCCTCGTGCACATTAATCTGGCTAAGGTGGCCGTAGATCGTCTGTAGCCCGTAACCATGGTCGACCACAATGCAATTGCCGTAGATACCGAGCGGGGCCGCATATACAACCCGGCCATCATTGGACGCCTCCACGCCAATATGCTGTGTAACCGCGAGATCGTACCCAAGGTGCACCTGCTGATCGATCTTGTTTCCCTTGTATATGTAGTTCCTTGTGTCCGCGAACGAGGCTTCCGCCTGGGAATGAGACTGCCGTATGAAAGGCTGCGACCATAGGAACCTGTCTGCGGTCTTGAAGCGCAGATCCGAAAGTACCTTATTGTTGGCACGCCGCATTTCGCTATTGATCTTCACAAAACGCGTCACGGGGTCGCCCGAGCCATTCGGATCAAGCTCACCCATTACCTTCTGCATGAACTGGTCGCTCACCTGCAAGTCGTGCATGGTGTATTTCGGCTGCTCCTTCTTGGGAAACTGGAATACGAGCGGGCTGGTCACGTCGTTCCCAGCGCCATTGGAGGCGTAGACGAGCGGGGCTGTGGCGGACGGCATATTCCAAGCAAAGGCAAAGAGCGAAAAGAAACCCGGTTTGCCGCCGGGCATGGGCCAGGCCCGAAAGGTCTGATCGCCAACGCGTACGCCCGCTTCCGTCCAACTACCAGAGACGCTGAAGGTGGCCAGGTCCGCCATGCCAAGGTAGAGATAATGTTGGTCGGAATCGACACTGATGATTGGCGGCCGCGTCACCACCGTTACCTCGCGCTCCCAGTGTGCTGTCTTCCGAAGCAAACCGTTCGAGGTGACCTCAAGGATCAATTTGGCCTTGCCATCTTTGAGTTGCGGCGTGGTGTTGACGCCGGCCGTAAAGTTCCATGTGCCGTCCGTCACGCGCGAAGATGGCGCGGCCTCCCAGACGCGATAGCGGGCGCCGTTCTGTTCGACAAATGCCGCGAGGCTACGAACGCCACGCGGATCGCGTACGTGGACGGTAATAGGAGTGGCTTGGCCGAGGGTCGTGGCCGGCGATTGCAGGTCCAAAACAGGCGCAGCTGATCGCGTCAAAGGAAGCGCAATCGCCAACAAGACTGCGACAGCAATAACGAGAACAAAGATTTTTCGCACAAGTAATTGTAGCTCCCAATAAACGATTCGAAGATCGGTGTTCAAACCAATTTGGGGACCGCTTTGTTCTGCTGAATTTCCGCCGCAAATCACCTGGTTATCAGTCTTACAAACGGTGGCCAATTGTCGTCTACGTAACCGAATTACGGGCAAACCGGAGAGAGCCGAATTGGAGAAGTGTTGCCGACGATACGCTCAGTAGCCCAACTAAACGTTGTGGCTCCAGACGAGTGAAACACAGATCGGAGATCTTTAAAGGGGAGAGGAAGGGGTAGGAAAATGGAGTTTGTGCTAGCGTGGGCCATGACGTAGCGAGATTTGAATGTCGGACGAAGTGGACCTCCTTAAACGTGTTTACGACCTCTTCAACGCTCGTGACATGGAAACGGTGCTCGCAGCCATGCACGAGGATGTCATTTGGGCAAACGGCATGGAAGGCGGTCATGTCCACGGACGCGACGAAGTGCGCAGCTACTGGACACGTCAGTGGACGATGATCGATCCGCACGTCGAGCCGGTCGCGTTCGCCCACGGCCCCAAAGGCGAAGTGGTTGTGGAAGTCCATCAGCTCGTGCGCGACCTCAACGGGAATCTTCTAGCGGATAAGATGGTCGGTCACGTGTTTCGAATCGAAAACGGCTTGATCAAGCGCTTTGATATCCAGAGCGCATAATTCCCAACTCCGCTGCATTGAGGCTCGCGTGTTTCGTGCCGGGGATGTTCCAGCGCCGTGAAGTGCTTCGGGCGGTTGACGGGCTATTCGGAAACAACCAGATCGTGGAACAGTAAGACTACCCGGCCAACTGGTCTCGGCCTGCCCCGACAGCCTTGCTCACCATCCCGAATGTGCGTTTTCAAGTGGAAACACGCGCTTCTCATCGACTACCCTCAATTCCACCTCAGCAATCTATCTCCTTCGTTTGGGTGGTGTGTAGGCATGTAGGCTTGTGTAGCCCTTTTACAAAAGCCTCTTAGGAAGAGATCTCCATGGGAATCTTCTGGAAACGCCTACACCACCCTACATGCCTACACACCGATCAATCTTCCCACCACTTTGAACGGAGGTTCCATGACAATCAGTCTCCTGAAAGAATTTCGAGGAGAAAGGTGAATGCGGCGTATGAACGCGCAAGCGAACAGCAGGTACCCAATTCCGCGTCCGATGGTCCGCCTCGCGTTGACTTGTCGATAGTACCGTCATACGATGCTGTCCCATTGCTTTTCGGGGTGCTTCTCGTCGTTGCATGACACTGAGGATGGAGACACGCGTTTCGGGCGACGTGATCATTCTGCAGTGTGCTGGGCGCCTTGTGTTTGGCGACGAAGCGGCCGCGTTCCGCGACAGAATAAAGAACATTCTATTCGGAACTCACCAGATTGTCGTAAACCTGAGCGGAATAGAGTATATCGACAGCGGTGGTTTGGGCACATTAGTTGGGCTGCTTGCATCGACACGAAACCGGCACGGCGAGATCAAGCTAGTTCATCCCATTCAGCGCGTGGTTGACTTGCTTCGAAGGACAAGACTCCACACAGTCTTCAAATCTTACGAGAACGAGGACGAGGCGGTGGCGGCCTTCCGCGACCCGGAGCTAACCCGTTAAGCCCCCGATTTTCTTGGTTTGACTTGGATCGAAACACCGTCCTAGGATTCATATCCCATACCGGCTTCACCAATGATCGGCCAGACCATTTCGCATTACCGCATCATCGAGAAGCTCGGCGGCGGAGGGATGGGTGTGGTCTACAAGGCCGAGGATGTGAAGCTCGGTCGCTTTGTCGCGCTCAAGTTCCTTCCTGACGAGGTCGCCAAAGACCCGCGGCGCTTGGCATTGAAATCGCCGATGCTCTAGACGCTGCGCACAGCGAAGGCATAGTCCACCGCGACATCAAGCCCGCGAACATCTTTGTGACGAAGCGAGGGCACGCAAAGATTCTGGATTTCGGGTTGGCAAAAGTTACTCCCGTGGGAGGCAGGGTGAGAGAAGCGGCCGGGAGAATGTCCCAGGCGACCGCTGGATCGAGTGCCGACCATCTGACGAGTCCGGGGGCGACTTTGGGCACAGTGGCCTACATGTCACCGGAGCAGGTGCGTGCCAAGGAGTTGGATTCCCGCAGTGATTTATTTTCCTTCGGTGCCGTTCTCTACGAGATGGCGACGGGAACGTTGCCGTTCCGAGGGGAAAGTTCGGGAGTCATCTTCAACGGCATTCTTGAACGAGACCCCGTACCTGCGGTGCGCCTGAATCCCGACCTCCCTGTCGAACTCGAACGAATCATCAACAAGGCTTTGGAAAAGGATCGTGACATCCGCTACCAGCATGCTTCCGATCTAGGAACTGACCTGAAGCGGCTGAAAAGAGATACCGAGTCGGGCCAGTCTCCCATGCTGGCCGCCAGCGCGACGCAAGCCCCTCTTGTTAGGCGCAGATTTGTCCTAGTCACGGCTGGCGCGGGCTTGGCGGCGATCCTTGTTGTGGGTTGGCTCTGGCTCCGCGGGCCCTTGCCACCGCCGCGGATACTCTCCACCACCCAGATCACGAGTGACAACCAGCCCAAGGACTCCGTTGTCACCGACGGTTCCCGGCTTTATTTCCAGGAAACGATCAACGAACGCGTATTTCTGAGCCAGGTCTCCGCCACAGGCGGTGAGGTGGTGCAGATTCCCACTCCATTTAACAATGCCTTCGTTCTCGATGTCTCGCCCAGCCGGTCAGTGCTCCTGGTGGAGTCTTATACCGGAGAGGGAGGCATCTTGGCTGGCCCAGAAGGCCCGTTGTGGATCATTCCCGTACCCGCCGGTTCGCGTCGACGGGTCGATGAATTGAAGGTAGGCAGCGCCGCTTGGTCCCGGGACGGCCAGCAACTCGTGTACACCAAGGGCTACGACTTGTATTTGGCCAGATGGGATGGCGCCCAGCCACGCAAGCTGCTAACGAGCAAAGGATTTGCATTCCAACCGACGTTTTCTCCTGACAACACTCGGATACGATTCAACACAATTGACTTCGGAGATGGATCTCAATCTCTTTGGGAAGTGGCAGTCAACGGCACTGGTCTGCGGCCTCTTCTGGCGGGTTGGCATCGGGATGCGGGAGAGTGTTGTGGCCGATGGACAACCGATGGCCGATATTACTTATTTTTAGCTTTCCGAGAGGGGCGATCCGACATCTGGGCCATCCAGGAGAAGGCGGGCTTCTTTCGCAGGAACAGTGATGTTCCTCTGCAAGTGACCACGGGTCCGTTGAACTACACTGCACCGGCACCCAGCCAGGACGGCAGCCGTCTTTTCGTCATCGGCGAGCAGCCGCGGGCCGAGTTAGAACGCTATGACGCGAAGTCGAGACACTTCGAGTCCTACCTTTCAGGCATCTCGGGCGGACAGATTGATATTTCGCGCGACGGGCGGTGGGTGGTTTATGTGAATTATCCCGACGACAGTCTCTGGCGGAGTCGCATCGACGGCAGTGATAAATTGCAGCTGATCCATTCCCCAATAAGGGCGGCTGTACCGCGCTGGTCTCCGGATGGAAAGCGCATTGCTTTCGTGGCTGTCCAACCAGGTCGGCTGCAAGGGATTGACGTTATCTCCGCCGAAGGTGGAACGCCGGAACAGTTGCTGCCGCGAAGCAGCGATGTACTTGATGACCCGAACTGGTCCCCAAACGGGGAATCGATTATCTTTGCACAGTACAATCCAGTGTTGGTCGGTGGAACTCTAGCCGACTATGCTATCGCACAAGTCGACTTGAAAAATAGCAGCGTGTCGAACATTGCTGGTGCAACCGGTATGTTTGCCCCGCGTTGGTCTCCCGATGGGCGCTACCTATCTTCCTTCACAGCAGATAATCATAAATTGATGGTTCTCGATCTCAAGATCGGGCAATGGTCGGAAGTATCCACTGGTAAGAGCCTGAGTTACCCCAATTGGTCTCGCGACGGAAAATTCGTGTATTTCGAAGATATTGGCGAGAGCGGTCCCGAAATCGCCAGGGTAAGTATCACGGACCACAAGAGAGAGCATGTCGTAGCCTTGAAGAACGTTCCTCGCGTATACCTATCGCAGTCCGGTCAGCCCTGGAATGGCTTGGCTCCCGACAACTCGCCGATCATCATGCGCGACGTGGGCAACCGGGAGATCTATTCTCTGGAGCTGCAGCTTCCGTAGCATATCCTGGCAAGAGTGCAGATTTCTCCTCTTCGGAGAGACGCCGACCCCGAATCCCCATCCTGAAGCAAGCCAAGGCGGAGTACGCGAAGCTGCAGTAGACTGGTCCGACTGGATCGGTGACTGCGGCGTAGCACAAAGGACCCGATGAACACCGCCTATTTAGAAGAAGCCAATCCTTGGGAAGCACAGGTTGCCCGATCTGATGTGGCCGCGAGGAAGCTCAATCTCGATGAAGGCTTATGGAAGATACTACGCGAGCCTGGCCGCGAAATCATCGTACACATTCCGGTGCAGATTGACGATGGGACCGTGGAATCATTCACTGGGTTCCGTGTGCAGCACTCTATCGGTCGCGGGCCAGCAAAAGGCGGTATCCGTTACGGCCCCAACGTCACCCTGGATGAAACACGCGCGCTTGCGAGTTGGATGACATGGAAGTGTGCCCTCGTGAATATCCCATTCGGCGGCGCAGCTGGTGGGGTGATTTGCGATCCAGACATGATGTCCAAGCGTGAACTCGAGCGACTCACCCGCCGGTACACTGCGGAGCTCATTGAGGTCCTGGGTCCGGAAAAAGATGTCCTCGGCCCTGACATCAACAC
>WNGL01009130.1_pt1 | contig 11517 bp, 14 predicted proteins | sample 5400591 | NCBI WGS metagenome assembly WNGL01 (sample SAMN13153377, study PRJNA577476) | soil metagenome | isolation source: 80 cm soil or saprolite under Garry oak tree replicate 1 | place: USA:California | collected 2016-06-15
CTCGTTCGCGTCGCCCTGGCTCGCCGCGCCGTCGCCGAAGTAGACGAGTACGATCTCGGCCGCGCCGTCGCGCTGTACTCCCATCGCGTACCCCGTGGCGTGCAGCAGTTGGGCGCCGAGTACGAGCGTGTAGACGTGGAACCGGTACGCGGTCGGGTTCCATCCGCTCAACACCACGCCGCGCCACTGCGCGAGCAGCTCGCCCGGCGTGATCCCCCGACACAGGGCCGCCACCTGCTCGCGGTAGCTGGGAAATACGTAGTCGTTGCCGTCGATCGCGGTGATCGAACCCACCTGGGCCGCCTCCTGGCCCAGAGACATGCACCACAGTCCCAGTTCGCCCTGCCGCTGGAGCGCGAATGCCTCGGCGTCCAACCGCCGGCCAAGATGCATCTCCCGGTAGAAACCGCGGCACAACTCGGGCGTGATCTTGAGCGAGATATCGGCGTCGTCTCGTAACTCACCCTCGGGGGTGAGGAGTTGGATCGGCTCCATCAGCGCCTCCACCGATTTGGAGCAGGTAATTACCCGGCGCGGCGTTCGGCGCGACGGTGTGAATCCAACGCGGCCATCGCGGCGAACGCGAACGCGCCGCCAGCGACCGTCGGAAGGATGGCGACGGTGTCGTTGTCGCCGAGCACGGCGTCGAGTGCGCCGAGAAAGCGTACGTCCTCGTCGTTGACGTATACATTGAGGAAACGGTGCAATCCACCCCCGTCGTCGATCAGCCGTCCGGCGATGCCGGGGTACCTGCTGTCCAGGTCGTCGAACAGTTCGCGGAGGGTCTCGCCCTTACCGTCGACAGCTTTCGCGCCGTCCGTGTACTGCCGGAGAATCGTCGGTACGCGGACCGCTATCGCCATATCGGGAGACTCCTCGGTCGAGGAAATACGCTTTATTCAGTGCCGTCAAGACCGGTTCGGTTGGCTCTGAAATTGAGCGTTCCGGCCGTCTACGGGGGAGACGGCCGGAACGCTCGGGGCCCGGTCAGGCGTTGGGTGCGCTGACCGAAGGCCCGGCGGCCTCCAGCGGCCGCGCCGTGCCTGGGGCGGGAGGAGTGGCCGGGACGCCGACCGGAGGTCCGCCGGCAGGTGGGCGGCCGGGCAGCCAGCGCAGCGCCACGAACGCGGCCAGCAGTGCGACCGCTCCAGCGATGATCATCGTGACCTGCATGCCGGACAGGTACGCGTCGCGCGCCTTGGTGAGGAGCGCCGGTGCCTGGTCCTTGAGCTGGTCCCGGCTCGTGTCAATGGCGTGGAGGGTGCCGCCGAGCGAGCCGGCCGCCTGGTCACGCAGCCCTTGCGGCAGCACGTCCACGGCTGAGCCGATCGAGGAGCGGTAGACCACGCCGAGGACGCTGCCGATGGTCGCGACGCCGAGCGCGCCGGCGACCTGCCGTACGGTCTGCGTCACGGCCTGGCCGGCGCCGGCCTTGACCGGCGGGACCACGGACATGAGCGCGCCGGTCGCCGGCGCCATGATGCAGCCCCAGCCCAGACCGAAGACCAGTTCGTCGATGATCAGCAAGGTGAGTGGGGTGGTCTGCCCGAACTGGCTCAGCGTGATGAACGAGATCGCCATCAGCGTCGCCCCGGCCGCCACGACCGGACCCGCGCCGAAGCGTGGCACGAGCTTGGGGCAGCGGGACGACATGAACATCGAACCGACGCCCATCGGCAGCATCAGCAGGCCTGCTTTGAGCGGCGAGTAGCCGAGCACGGCCTGGAAGTACAGGCTGGCGATGAAGATGGCGCCGATCAAGGAGAAGAACGCAAGGGCGATGGCCACGGTACCGGCGGAGAAGCGACCGTTCTTCAGCAGCCGTATGTCCAGCGACGGCGTCGGCAACCGGCTCTCCAGCCACAGCAGGATCGCGATGAGCAGCACGCCCGCCACGATCGGACCGAGCGTACGGGCGGACAGCCAGTCGTTGCGCTCCCCACCCCGGATGAGGCCGTAGACGAGGGACCCGACGGCGACGATCGAGATCGGTACGCCGTACGGGTCGAACTTCGTGTTCATCGGGTTGCGCGACTCGGGTACCAGGAAGGCGATCAGCGCCACACCGACCACGACGAGCGGCGCGTTGATCAGGAAGATCGAGCCCCACCAGAAGTTGTGCAGCATGATGCCGCCGAGTACCGGCCCCACCGCGAACGCCACCCCAGCGGCGGCCGCCCAGGCCGCGATCGCCTTGGGGCGCTCGGGCGGCGGGAAGATACCGATGATGATCGCGAGCGTGACGGTCGGTACCACGGCGGCGCCGACGCCCATGAAGGCCCGCCAGACCACCAGCTCGGCGACCGAGTGGGAGAACGCGGCCAGGGCCGACGCGCCGCCGAGCAGCAGCATCCCGGCCATGAGGATCTTCTTGCGGCCGAACCGGTCCGCGCTCACGCCGCCGGTGAACAGGAAGGCGGCGAAGGTGATGAGGTATGCGTCGACAGCCCATTGCAGGCCGGCGTTGGATGTGTTCAGCCCCCGCTGGATCGGTTCAAGAGCGACATTGATGATGGTGATATCCATAACCACGACGATGACGGTGATGCAGAGCAGGAGAAGTATCGCCCGGCGCCGCCCCGGGCTGATTTCCGTATTCATGGCTTTGTCCTTAGGTTCCGGAGAAAGGGCCAGAGCGTATTTCGGGCGAACTGAATCCGCGTGCCGGCTGCGGAACTCGGGAAACGCGTGGATTGTAGGGACAACCGGGCGTACCGCGTACGCGGTGCACGTGCGGTACGCCCGGTTACGGATCAGGGTCGTTGGACCGGATCTACCTGACTACTCCGACCACGGGATGGGCAGTACGGCGTCGTTGCCGGGTACCTGCGCCTTGCCGCCGACCGTCATGGAGACCAACGCCTGGGCCGGTTCCTGGCCGGTGCGGAACTGCCGGACGATCCCACCCGGCACGATGACGGCCTGACCGGCGGATACCTTTTCGGTGTTCCCTTCGACAGTGAACTCCAACGTGCCGGACAGCGGCATCCAAACCTGCTCGTGCGTGACGATGTGTACCGGCGATTCATGGTCGGCTTCCATCTGGACCCGCCAGGTGCTCACCTCGGTGCTGCCCTGACTGGGCCCGGCCAGCCCGAACATGGTGGCAGCCGCGGTCTTGGTCGTTCGGGCTTCCGTCTCGTTTACGACGAACATCAGCTCTCCTGAGCCCTCCTGAGTAAAGCAGCTTTATTAGGCCCTCAGTAAAGCGGCTTCCCTGAGAGGTGTCAAGGGATGCCAGGACCCGACCACCGCTTGCTCACGCCCGGCCGCCGCGGCGTCGCCGTAACCCGGACCGGGAAGCGACCGCACCGGTCCATTGCCTTCCGCCGTTGCGGCATTACCGCTGCGTAGAGGGACGCGAGGATGACTACGACCACGTACCACGCGATGACGGCCGACGAACAGTTGGCTGGCCTGCGGGAGCCTCGGCCCGTGCTGGCGGAGAACGCCGTGGGGATCTTCTCACGGACGTTGCTGCTGCCTTTGCGCAAGCCGGGCGCGACGCGGCCGGAGTTGCTGGGCGCCCGCCGCGTCGGCGCTGGCCGGTTGGGCTGAGCCGTGGGCGTTACGAGATGGATCGACCCGGGGTCGGGTTGGGGTGCCCGCGTGGCGCCGCCGACCGGGCGAGCATCGCTGACCGGGGGGCTGATGATCTCCACCGTGCGGCCGGTCGCTTCGGCGATGGCTGGCCGGCTGCACGGCGCGGTGGTGGTGAAGCCCATGTCCCGGTTCGCGCCTGTTTGGTGGACGAGGACAACCGGTCCGGGTGGGAACGGGCGATGCACCTGACGCAGCAGCGGATTTCCACCATCCGACACGTTCGTTTGACGGGGGTCGACGGGACCATGTTCGCCGTGTTGATCGAGTCGCCGCACCTGGACTGGCGCCGCGATCCGCACGGCTGACAGCGTTGCTCGGCATTCCATTGGAAGGGCCGCCAGCCGAGGGCTACCTTGACGCCATGCTGGTCCAGGAGCGGCTGATTGCGCGCGTCTGCGACGTCTGTGAGACCGACGAGCGACTGGCAGGTCGACCCGTGGGCATGGTGCGCCCAGATCGCGCCGCTCACGCATCTGGTCCGCAACGAGTTTGGCACGGATGTCGTCTACTTTCCCGGCCTCGTGCGCGGCGAGTTCCATGCTCAGCGCAACAGCGATCGTGTGGACCGGCCCAACCCGGTCAGCTACGAGAACGAGGCCCTGGTTCTGGGTGGAAGGCGTCCAGGTCAGCCCGAGCGGCCCAGGGATCGGCCATCGAAAGGTGTCACCGGATACCCGGGGCGCCTGTCGTACCCGGCTGGTACAAGGGAACGGCACGGGGGTCGTGAGGGGGTCTTGGCGCGAGACCGTCGAGACGGAGCACGATATGGAGGAACTGTTCGGGCCGATACTGACCCGGGTCCGGTTGGCGCGCGGCTGGTCCCAGCTACACGTTGCGGAACTGCTGTGCGCCGCGTCCGGGGTCGCGACGGTGACGCGCAACGAGATCTCCCGGTGGGAGCGCGGCGACCGGATCCCGTCCCGGTTCTGGCTCGGCTGGCTCGCGCTGGTCCTGGAGGTACCGGTCGACGAGCTGGCCGTGGCCGCGGCGCGCAGCCGTCGCCGGCGCCCGGCGACCGGCACTCCGGCCGGTGCCCCCTGGGTCGAGCCGGTACGGGACAACGAAGAAGTGCGGGCGGGCGGTGGGTAGTCCCGATCGCGCTCGGGCAGTTGCCCGCCCTACGGCGGCACCCGATAGCGTCTGCGCTGTGGACATCGCTCCGGTCGACCGGGCCGACCTGCGCGCCCGGGTGGAGAAGGCGCTGGCCGGGTTTCTCGCCCGGCAGCGCGCCCGGCTCACCGCGATCGAGCCGGCGCTGGCCCCGGTCGCCGATGCGATCGAGGACTTCGTCCTGCAGGGCGGCAAGCGGCTGCGGCCGGCGTTCGCCTTCTGGGGGTACCGGGGAGCCGGCGGCGACGATTCCCCGGAGTTGGTCGCCACCGTGGCGGCGCTGGAGTTCGTGCAGGCGAGCGCACTGATCCACGACGACGTCATGGACGACTCGGACACCCGGCGGGGCGAGCCTGCGATGCACCGCCGGTTCGCCGCGACGCATGCCCGGCAAGCCTGGACCGGCGACGCGGGCGCCTTCGGGCAGGCAGCCGCGATCCTGCTCGGCGACCTGGCGCTGGTCTGGTCGGACGAACTGCTGCACAGCGGCGGCCTGGATCCGGTCACCCTAGCCCGGGCCCGACCGGTCTTCGACGAGATGCGCACCGAGGTCACCGCCGGCCAGTACCTCGACGTGGTCGGGCAGGCGGTCGGCGACGTCCCGGTCGGCTGGGCGGAGACGGTCGCGCGGTACAAGTCGGCGAAGTACACCGTCGAGCGGCCGCTGCTGTTGGGCGCCGCACTGGCCGGCGCGCCCGCCGAACTGCAAGCGGCCTATTCCGGGTACGGGCTGCCGCTGGGCGAGGCCTTCCAGCTGCGCGACGACCTCCTCGGCGTGTACGGCGACCCGGCGCGCACCGGCAAGCCGGCCGGGGACGACCTGCGCGAGGGCAAGCGCACCTATCTCGTGGCGACCGCCCTCGCGGGAGCCGACCCCATCCAGCGCCGGACGCTGGACGGGAACCTCGGCAACCCCGACGCCGACGTCGACGCCCTCCGGAAGATCATCGCCGCGACCGGCGCGCTGGCCGCGACCGAGCACCGGATCAAGGAGCTGACCGCGCAGGCGTTGAACGTCATCGAGGCCGCGGACGTGGAAGGCGAGGCGAAGGCGGTACTCACCGAGCTCGCCGGGGCCGCGACGCAGCGCTCCCGGTGACGGCCGGCAGCACCGGGATCGGCGCGCCGTCCACCGGCGAGGTCTGCGGGCCGGACCCGCGCAGCAGCACGTACAGCGGCGCCGCGGCGTACCGGACCCGGGCCGCGGGAGCCCCGCCCAGCGTCTCGTAGGCGCGGCGCCAGGCCTTGAGGTCGCGATCCGCCAGCATTCCGTAGCGCTCCCACAGCAGCACGTGACCGTACCCCGGTAACCAGCTCAGGTCGGCCAGACCGTCGGCCAGCGCCTCCCAGCTCATCACCCCACCGCCCCGCCCAAGCCAGCTGTGCCCGACCCAGCGCGGAAAGGCCAGCGCCGCGGCGCAGCCGTCGAAGAACCGGCCGGCGTCGGTGACCGGCCCGGTCATCGCGTACCCGCCCCAGCCGACCGCAGCCAGCTCCCGCCGTACCGCGCCGGGGTGGGCGCGCGAGCGCCAACGGTACAAACCAGGTGGGACGGCGCCGGAGACCAGCGCGGTAAGGCGCGCGGTCACGGTACGGTTTCCCGGGTGACCGACGAGCCGCACGCCACCGGGCCGGCGGCCGCGGACGGCACCGGCCGAGCGGCCGCGAACGGCGCTGCCGGATCGAAGTATGTCGAAGTAAGCGCGTTCAGGGCACCCCCCTTGGATGAGCCACCGACCGCCCCCCAGTCTGCGGCTTCTCGTGCCTCCGCGCAGTCTGCGCGGCCCGGCGCCGCCAGGCAAGCCGCCTGGCTGCGTTACCTCGGCCTGGCCGGTTCGGTCGCCGTCGCCGTCGCCGGGTCGCGGCCGGTCGGCCTGATCGGCGTCGCCGTCCTGGCCGCCGCCTGGTACGGGCTGCGTCGGGTCCAGAGCCAGTGCTGGCTGCTCGTCACGGCCGCGCTCTGGGCGCTGCCGCTGCTCTGCACGCCGCCCCTGTTCAGCGGCGACGCGATGGCCTACGCCTGCCAGGGCGACCTGCTGGTACACGGGCTCAGCCCGTACCACCACGGGGTCGCCGACCTGCCCTGCCCGTGGCTGGGCCGGGTGCCGGCGCCGTGGTGGCACACGCCGGCGCCCTACGGGCCGCTGTGGATCGCGATCACCGGCGCCGCGGCGGCCACCGGCAACCTCTGGGTCGCGATCGGCATCCTGCGCCTGGTCGCGCTCGCCGGTATCGCGCTGGCCGTCGGGTTCGGCCGGCGGCTCGGGGTCAGCCCGGCGACGACCAACCCGGCCTGGCTCGCCGCGGCCAGCCCGCTCGTCCTCCTGCACGGCGTGTCCGGCGCGCACAACGACGCCCTCCTGGCCGGCCTGGTGGTCGCCGGGCTCGCCCTCGCCGTCCGCGCCCGATGGGGGGTGGCCGCCGGAGTGCTGCTCGGGCTCGCCGTGGCGGTGAAGGTGACCGCGCTGGTCGCGGTACCTTTCGCGGTTCTTCTGGTGGCCCGGCGGCGGGCGTGGGCGGGCCTCGTGGCCGGCGCGGCCGCGGCCTTCGCGGCGGTCACCGCCGCGACCGGCCTGGGCCTTGGCTGGCTGCCCGCGCTGTCCCACACCGCCGGCCTCATCCAGTGGACCTCGCCGGCGACCGGCGTCGGCATGGCCGCCGGCTACCTGTTGCGCGCGGCCGGCCGGCCGGACCTCGCCCCGGTCGCGCTCGCCGCCGCCCGCGCCGCCGGACTGGTCGCGCTCGGCGCTCTGCTGGCATGGCTGTGGTGGCGCAGGAAACCGGCCGGCGCCGCGCTTGCCGCGACCGCGTTGCTCGGCCCCGTATTTTTCCCCTGGTACCTGCTGCCGGCGCTCGCAGTGCTCGCCACCGCGCCGCTGGCGGAGCGGACCCGCGACCGGCTCGGGCTGGCCGTCGCCGGGCTCGCCCTGCTGGTCCTACCCGACGGTACCGGCCTCGCCGCGCTGACCAAGCCGGTCGGCGCCTTCCTCGACGTGGCGTTCGTCAGCGCGGTACTGGTGGCTCTGGTGCGTCGATACCGCGCCGGCCGAGCCAGACCCACACCGACAGCGCGGTGAGCACCAACGCGAACCCGAACGCCAGGTCCTCGACCGGCGCGTGGGCGACGCGCGGCCCGAGGATCGCATGCGGGTCGTACCGGACGACGCCGCGCCCGGTGAGGATCCCGTCCGCGACGAGCTGGGCGGCGAGCACGATCGGGTACGTGGCCCAGAAGACCCGGCCGGCGACCAGGCGGGTACGCAGGACCAGCAGGTCCAGCCCGAGCGCGCCGGCCACGCCGAGGCCGGCCGCGACGGTGTAGGTCACCGGCGCAGTACCTTGCGGACCGCCTCGTACCCGAGGATCGCGCAGACCGGTACCACCACGAAGAACAGCAACTCCTCCAGCGGCAGCCGGCCGGGCAGGACGATGCCGGAGAGCTGGCCGGCGTCGTAGCTCCAGTGGTGTGCCGCGATCGCCGCCAGGTCCCACGCGCCGAATACGGCCACCACCGGTACCAGGGTCAGCAGCAGGCGCCGCCAGCGGCGCAGGACGCCGACCCGCAGGACCGGCTCCAGCCACAGCGCACCGGCCAGGCAGCCGGCGAGGACCGCCAGGTAGGTCAGGTGCCGCACGCGCGGCTAGAAGCCGAGCGCCTGTGCCCGGCGCTTGACTTCGGTCGCGCGCGCACCGGACAGGGCAATCGCCGGAATACCGGGCAAAGAGTCATCAGCGGTGTAGAGCCACCGCAGCGCTTCATCGTCGTTGTACTCAGCGTCGTGGAGCAACGTCAGGACGCCAGGGAGGTGCTTGCGGACGTTGGGCGTGGCGATCAACTCGACGGGTACCCGGAGCACGCCGTCCTGGCGTACCGCGAGCAGGGCGTGGTCGCGGATGAGCTGGTGGATCCGGGTGATCGGCAGGCCGAGCTGCTCGGCGACGTCCGGCAGGGCCAGCCACTCGACCGGCTCGACGAGCTGGCCGGTCACGGCGACAGGTTCGGTCACTCCACCAATTTGCCATGGGGCGGCCGGTGCGCACCACACGAATGTGCTGAGCGGAAACGAGGGGGACGCTGGTGAGGATCGTGCGGTGGATCGGCAGGGAGCTGGCCGGGGCGTGGCGGTCGGTGAGTTACGACCTCACCCGCCGGCCGGGCCTGTCGAAGCAGCCGACCGAGGTGCTGTATCCGGAGTACGACGCCTATGATCGGCCGCCCCGGCGCTGGTACGCCGCCGCCGGGCTCGGGCTCGTCGTGGCCGCGGGGGTGGCCGCCACGTACGTCGCCGTCGCCGGTGGGCTCGGCGCGCTGTTCACCCCGATCGTGAACGCGGTACCCGGGCTGAACGACCCGGCACCCGTACGGCAGCCGGCGGTGAGCGGCAAGCGCGCCGAACAGCCGGCAGCGGTACCGGTGCCGGCCGCCCGCAGCGCCTCCCCGGTCGCCCGGCGCGCAGGTGTGGCGCCGCCGCCGGCCGCCCCGGTCGCCCAGCCGAGCTGCCTGTGCCCGGTACCGGTACCGACGCCGCAGTCGCCCACCCCGACGCCCAGCAACTCGGCGTTCCCGTCGCCGTCACCCTCGGTGAGCCAGTCGCCGTCCCCGACGACCGCGGGTGGTACCGCTGCGCAGCCGTAACGGACAGCGTGTGCTAACGCGCCGTTCCGACGCCTACACTGCCTCCCGATGGACACCACAGTCGCCGACTCGTTGACCGGCGCGCTCGTCGACGGGCGCTACCGGGTCAACGGACGCCTTGCCAGGGGCGGCATGGCGACGGTCTACACGGCGGTGGACGAGCGGCTGGAGCGGACCGTCGCGCTCAAGATCATCCATTCCGGTCAGCACCACGACCCGCATTTTGTGGAGCGGTTCACCGACGAGGCGAAGGCCATCGCGCGGCTGACCCATCCGAACGTGGTGGCTGTCTACGACCAGGGCACCCACGAGGGCCTGCCGTACCTGGTCATGGAGTACGTCCGCGGCCGCAGCCTGCGCGAGTTGATGGCCGACCAGCGGCGCCTGCCGCCGACCGAGGCGCTGGCGATCCTGGAGCAGATGCTCGCCGCGGTCGCCGCCGCGCACCAGGCCGGCCTGATCCACCGCGACATCAAACCGGAGAACGTACTCGTCGCCGAGCCGCCCGGCGGCGGCAGCCTGGTCGACGCCGTGGTCAAGGTCGCCGACTTCGGTCTGGCCCGGGCCGTCGAGGCCAGCGCCGAAGAGGGCGGCGCGCATCTGCTGGCCACGGTCGCGTACGTCGCTCCCGAGCTGGTCACCGACGGCCACGCCGATCCGCGCACCGACGTGTACTCGGCCGGCATCGTGCTGTTCGAGATGCTCACCGGCCGGGTTCCCTACGACGGCGACAAGCCGGTCGAGGTCGCTTGGCGGCATGTCGACCACGACGTGCCGCCACCGTCGAAGTTCGTCGCCGGGCTGCCCGCCGTACTCGACGACGTGGTGGCCCGAGCCACCCGCCGCGACCCGGGCGGCCGGCCGACCGACGCCGGAGCGCTGCTGGCCGAGGTACAGGCGGCCCGCGAGGACATCGCCGCGAACGAGGCCGCCACGCGGGTGTTCGCGCAGCCGACGGTACCGGTGGCCAGCATCGACTCACCGACCACCACACTGCCGGCCCAGCGCCCGTCCTGGGCCCGATTGCCGGCCCGCGCACCGGCACCGGAGCGCCCGGCCCGCTCGGGGCGCCGCCGGGCGGCCCGATCCGGCGGCCTGACCCGCTGGTACCACCGGCTGACCGCGACCGCCCGCGGCCGGCAGGCGGTGGCCGCCGCGATCGTCGTCCTCGGCCTGCTGATCGCGCTCGGCGGCTGGTGGTTCGGGGTGGGCCGGTACACCTCGACGCCGATGCTGACCGGGTTCACCCGGGCCCAGGCGGCCGCGGCGGCGGCCGCGAAGGGGTTCCACCTCGCCTTCGACGCCGGCCGGTACGACGAGAAGATCGCCAAGGACACCGTGGTGGGCCAGCGGCCGGGCGTCAACCAGCGGATCGTCAAGGGCGGCACGATCACGCTGACCCTGTCGCTGGGTCCGGAGCGTTACCCGATACCCGACGAGAACGGCCAGCCCTTCGACCAGGCCGTTGCCGACCTGACCGCGCGCAAGCTGGTACCCAAACGGGTCGACGTCTACGACGACACCATGCCCAAGGGCAACGTGCTGGGTACCGACCCGCCGAAGGACACCGTCGTCCCGCCGGGCACCGAGGTCGTCATCAAGGTGAGCAAGGGTAAGGCGCCGATCTCCGTACCCAACGTGATCGGCGCGGACGTCGCGGCCGCCCAGCAGACGCTGCAGGGCCTCGGGCTGTCCGTCGCCGTGCAGCAGCAGCAGAGCGACAAGCCCGCCAACCAGGTGCTCGCGCAGGATCCCCCGGAGGGGTCGGGCGTGGAGAAGGGCGCCCGGGTCATCCTGACCGTCAGCTCCGGGCCGCCGCTGGTCGCCGTACCCGACGTGACCAACAAGGGGTACACCTTCGACCAGGCCAACCAGATCCTGCAGCAGGCCGGGCTCGTCGGCGTGAAGGTCTTCGACTTCCCGGGCGGCCAGGTGCGCCAGCAGAACCCGGCCGCCGACGCCCAGGTGCCGAAGGGAACGCAGGTACAGCTGTGGGTGTACCCCTGATCGGTGCGCACTCCCGTACCGCGGGCGGGCTGGCCACGGCACTGTCCTATGTGGATGGTGTCGGAGCCGGGGTGGTGCAGGTCTACGTCTCCAACTCGCGCGGCTGGGCCCTGTCGCCCGGCGACCCCGAGCAGGACCGGGCATTCCGTGGCGGCATCGAG
>WNGL01009136.1_pt1 | contig 11515 bp, 10 predicted proteins | sample 5400591 | NCBI WGS metagenome assembly WNGL01 (sample SAMN13153377, study PRJNA577476) | soil metagenome | isolation source: 80 cm soil or saprolite under Garry oak tree replicate 1 | place: USA:California | collected 2016-06-15
TCGACGGTGTGGAAGAAGACGTTGCGGATGTTGTCGACGCGGTACTCGTCGCCGGAGAGGAGGATGGTCTCCGGATCCGTCAGGTAGTCGTGGATGAGCTGCTCGATGTCCTCCGGCACGGTGGCGGAGAAGAGGAGCTGCTGGCAGTGGTCGGGGAGGTGGTCGAGGATGCGCGTCACCTCCTCGAAGAAGCCCATGTTGAGCATCTCGTCCGCCTCGTCGAGGCAGCTCACCATCACCTGGCCGAGATCGAGCGTGCCGCGCCGGATATGATCGTAGATGCGGCCCGGCGTGCCGACCACGATCTCCGCCCCGCGCTTCAGCGCGTCGAGCTGATCGCCCATCGACGCGCCGCCGTAGATGGCGACCACCGACAGGTCCTTGTGCTTGCCGAGCGCGGCGATCTCATCCGCCACCTGCAGCGCGAGCTCGCGCGTCGGGCACATGACGAGGGCCGAGGGGCGACGGTGCCCGGCCGGGATGCGCTCCAGGATGGGGATGCCGAACGCGGCGGTCTTGCCGGTACCGGTCTTCGACCGGACGATGACGTCCTTGCCGGCCAGGATGGGACCGACGGTGGCGGCCTGGACCGGCGTGGGGCGGGTATAGCCTCGGTCGGCGATGCCACGCCGGAGAGCTTCGGAGAGGTGGAGGTCGTCGAAGGAGCCTTCGGCGACGTAGTCGGAGGCCGGCGCCGCGGCGCCAGCCTCAGGGGTGATCGAGTCCACGTGCAGCTCGCTTTCCAGCGCCGGCGCCGTGGGCGCGCGGCCGCTTCAGCGGCGCATGGCGGCTCGCTCGAACGCGTGGCCCCCGGTGAAGTACCGGCGGCCGCGCCATCACGCGAACGCGCCATGCGCCAAGACATGCCTTGATCGTGAGGCGCATGGCTTATATCACACGGCCTCTGAAAACCATGACTTCTCCCCCCGAGAAGCCCACCCCGCGAGGCCCCAAGGCGCTGCCGAAGCCCCGCCGGGCCGGCGAGGGGGGGCTCGTCCGCTACGATCCCCTGCGGGCGTACATGGCGGAGGTGGCGCGGCACCGGCTGCTCTCGCGCGAGGAGGAGCACGCGCTCGCGCTGCGCTACCGCGACACGGGCGACGTCGACGCCGCCTACAAGCTCGTCGCCTCCAACCTGCGCCTGGTAGTGAAGATCGCCCACGAGTACCGGCGGAGCGCGTTCAGCCTGCTCGACCTGGTGCAGGAGGGGAACATCGGCCTCATGCAGGCCGTGAAGAAGTACGATCCGCTCAAGGGCGTGAAGCTCTCCTCCTACGCCGCCTGGTGGATCCGCGCCTACATCATCCGCTTCATCATGGACAACTGGCGGATGGTGAAGCTCGGCACCACTCAGGCGCAGCGGAAGCTCTTCTTCAACCTGGCCAAGGAGCGCGAGAAGCTCCTCGCCCGCGGCATCGACCCCACCCCGCAGCTGCTCGCCAAGAACCTGAACGTCCAGGCGAGCGACGTGGAGGAGATGAGCGCGCGCATGGGCAGCGATGACCTGTCGCTCGACGCCCCGGCGGTGGGAGGGGACGAGGACGGCCCCTCGCGCCTCGATCGCCATGCCGGCGCCGCGCTCGCGGTCGACGAGGCGCTCGGCGACCAGGAGCTGAAGGTGCTCTTCCGCCAGAAGCTCGACGCCTTTGCCCAGACCCTCACCGACGAGAAGGAGCGCTTCATCTTCCACCGCCGGCTGCTCCCGCCCGACGGCGAGGAGCCGCTCACGCTGCAGCAGGTCGGGGACCATTTCCAGCTCACCCGCGAGCGCGCACGGCAGATCGAGGCCAAGCTGGTGAAGCGCCTGCGCGAGCAGGTCCGCAGCGAGCTGCCGGACTTCGACTTCATGACCCCGCCGGAATGAGGCCCGCCCGTCCGCCGGGGGAGAGCGCCCCGGGAGGAAGAACGGCCGACCCCGACCGCACGCTCTCGTGGCGCGGTTGGGGGGCGCTCCTCGCCTGCGTGCTCGCCGCCACCGGAGCGCTCCTCCACCTCGCCGCGCGGGGGGAGGCACCGGTGAGCGTCCGTGGCCCGCGCTTCGAGGATCGCTTCGAGCGGACGGCCGTCGGTCCGGACTACGTCACGACCGGGATGCACTGGCGCATCGCCGGCGGGGAGGTCTGGGCGCCCGAGGCGAAGAACAACCCGCTCTGGCTGCGCATGCGGCTCCCGCGCGACGTGGCGGTCGAGTTCGACGCGCGAAGCGAGACCACCACCGGCGACCGCCAGGGCGACATCAAGTTCGAGGTCTTCGGGGACGGTCGGAACCACGCCTCCGGGTACATCTGCATCTTCGGCGGCTGGAACAACACGGTGAGCGTCATCGCCCGCCTCGACGAGCACGGGACCGATCGCAAGGAGCGCAAGGACCGCAAGGTAGAGGCGCGCCGCACCTACCACATGCGCATCGAGCGCCGGGGCCAGCGGCTGCGATGGCTCGTCGACGGTCAACCCTTCCTCGAGTACGACGATCCGCACCCGCTGGCCGGGCCGGGCCACGACCGCTTCGCCTTCTCGGGCTGGGCCGCCGATCTCTTCTTCGACAACCTGCGGGTGGAGCCGCTCTGAGCCACACCGGGCCTACCGCCGCGACGAGGTGAGCGCCACCAGGGCGCGCAGCTTCAGTCCCGCAGGGTGGGCCCGCCGCGCGTGCCGAAGGCCGAGCTCGGGGCCGTCCGGCGGGAGACGCTCACCTGGAAGGCGGTGCTCGCCACCGCCAGGAGCGCCGCGAAACCGGCGAGCAGCGTCGGCCGCTGACCAAGGACGGCGAGTGAGGGCACCAGCTGCGACAGCGCGAGGAGCGCGGCGGCCACCAGTGCGGCGCCGGCCGCGGCGGCGGTGGCGGCGAGGACGATGCGGCGCAAGAGGACCGCGAGCAGCGCCAGGACGAGGCCACCCGCCGCGGCGCCCATCCAGGCGCTGCCCGCCAACGAGATTCGGGCCCCGAGCAGCGCGCCCGGCACGAGGCCGAGCAGGACCGGGTACAGCTCCGGCGAGGCCAGGCCGAGCAGCCCGAGCACGCCGGCGGCCACGAAACCCGGCGTCGCCGCGGGGAGGTCCCACAGGGTGAAGCCGGGCGCGAGCGCCATGCCCGCCAGGTAGCCGACCACCGCCGAGCCGCCCGCGGCCAAGACGCGCCCGAGCCGGATTCCGGCGACGAGCAGCGCGACGCCCGCCAGTCCGGCGAGAAGGGCCGCCGGCCAGGAATCGAGGTGGGCGGCCGCCGCCGGAAACCGACTGGCGAGCTGCTCGGCCGTGGCCAGCCAGCGCTTCAAGAGCTCGAGCATGGGCGCGGAATGTACCAGCCACCTCCTCCGGCCGGAAGCGCGAATCCGTAGTAGTCTCGGAGCGGTGGCCTCCCGCCTCCGGTGTGACCACCTTCGAAGGCCCCATGCGGCGACGCCACTTCCTCGAGCTCCTCGGCCTGGGCGCGGCCGGATTGGCGTTCCCCTCCCGCGGGAGGGCCGTGCCCGCGAGCTCCCAGCTCGTCATCGGCCAGGTGCAGCACGCCGGGCGCTGGAACCCGCGTCCGAGCGCGCTGCGGCGGCTGCAGTGGGAGCTGGCGCAGCGGACGAGCATCGAGACCGGGGCAGAAGCGGTCCCGGTCCGGCTCGGCCAGCCCGGGCTGCACCGCACCCCCATGCTCTACCTGGCGGGCGATGGCGCGCTGCCTCCCATCCCCGAGCTGGAGCGGGCGGCCCTGCGCCGTCACCTGCAGTACGGCGGGTTCCTGCTCGTCGACGCCGCCGACGGCTCCGACGGGGCCGGCTTCGACGCCTCGGTCCGCCGCGAGCTCGCGGCGCTCCTCCCCGGCTCGCCGCTCCTGCGCGTCGCGCGCGAGCACGTCCTGTACAAGAGCTTCTACCTCCTCGACCACCAGGGCGGCCGGCTGGCGGTGAAGCCATGGCTGGAGGCGCAGGTGGTGGACGGGCGCCTGGCCGTCCTGTATTCCCAGAACGACCTGGGCGGCGCCTGGGCGCGCGGCCCCCTCGGCGACTGGGAGTACGCGTGCACGCCGGGCGGCGAGCCCCAGCGCGAGACGGCCTTTCGCCTGGGCGTGAACATCGCCATGTACGCGCTCTGCACCGACTACAAGGATGACGCGGTCCACCTGCCCTTCATCCTGCGGCGGCGGAGCTAGCGCCCGATGGAGGCCGGCTACAACGCCTGGCGGCTCACCTCGCTCGCGCCCTGGCCGCGCTGGGCCCTCGCCGTGCTCGTCCTGGCCGCGGTGGCGGCGGTCGCGCTCGCCTGGCGCGGGCTGCGCGGCGAGCCGCGTCCCAGCCGGCGAGCGGCGCTCCTCGCCCTGCGCGCAGGGTCGGCGGTGCTCGCCCTCTTCCTCCTCCTCGAGCCCGCGCTCCGGCTCTTGCAGACGTCGCGCGTGAAGAGCCGGCTGGCGGTCCTGGTCGACACCTCGCGCTCGATGCGCTTCCCCGTCGAGCCCGGCGGCCCGACCCGGGCCGCGGCAGCGGCCACCTTCCTCGGCCGGCACCGCGGCGAGCTGGAGGCGCTCGGCGACCGCGTCTCGCTCGAGTGGCACACCTTCGACCGCGACCTCGCCCCGGCCGATCCGGCGGCGCTCGTGCGTGGCGCTCCGCCCCGCGGCGGCCGGACCGACCTCCTCGGCGCGCTCAAGGCAGCCGCCCGCGGCGGCACCGGCCGCAAGCTCGCCGGCGCGGTGATCCTGTCGGACGGCGCCGACAACGCCGCCCTGGCCGAGGGACTCACCCCGGCCGCTCGCGCCGAGCTGCGCGCCCTCGGCATGCCGGTGACGGCGGTGGCGGTCGGGACCGGCTCGCCGAAGGACCTGGCGCTGGAGCGGGTGGCGGTGGACGACTTCGCCTTCGTCCGGAACACCGTCACGGTCGAGGTGGGCCTCACCGCGCGCGGCTTCGGCCGCGAGGAGGTGCCGGTCGTGTTGCGCCGCGAGGGGGCGGTGGTGGCGCGCGCCACCGTGCGCCTCGAGCCGGGGCAGGAGCGCTACACGGTGCCGCTCTCGTTCGTCCCCGACACCACCGGCACCTTCGTCTTCACGGTGGCCGCGCCGGTCTTCCCGGGCGAGGCGGTGGCCGAGAACAACGCCCGCTCCTTCGTCCTGCGCGTCATCCGCGACCGCGTGCGCGTGCTCCTGGTGGCGGGCCGGCCGAGCTGGGACGAGCGCTTTCTGCGCACCCTCCTCAAGCAGGACCCGAACGTCGACCTCATCAGCTTCTACATTCTGCGCACCGCGACCGATCAACCGGGCTCGCAGGACGAGCTCTCGCTCATCCCCTTCCCGGTGGCGGAGATCTTTGGCGAGCAGCTGCGCACCTTCGACGCCGTGCTGTTCGTGAACTTCGCCTATCAGCCCTACCGCTCGCTCGACATCGAGCGCTTCCTGCCGGCGCTGCGCGACTACGTGAGGAGCGGGGGCGGCTTCGCAATGCTGGGAGGCGAGCAGAGCTTCGGCGAGGCGCGCTATGGGAGCACGGCGCTGGCCGAGGTGCTGCCGGTCGAGTCGCCCGAGGCCGCCGGCATCGCAACCGGCGCCGCGCGACCGCGGCTCACGCCCGAGGGCCGGCGCCACCCCGTGACGAGTCTCGCCGCCGGGGACGAGCCGAACGAGGCGGCCTGGGCCGCGCTGCCGGCGCTCCCGACCGTGAACCGCACCCGGGCCTTGCCGTCCGGCAGCGGTGCGCAGGTGCTGCTCGATGCGCCGGAGGTGGCGGTGGACGGCCGGGCAGCCCCGCTGTTGGCGGTGCGCGAGGTGGGTTCGGGCCGGGCGCTCGCCGTCGCCACCGACGCCTCCTGGTACTGGGGCTTCGTGGCGGCCGAGGAGAGCGGCTCCTCGCGCGCCTACCAGCGTTTCTGGAACAACGCGCTCCGCTGGCTGGTGCGCGATCCGTCCCTCACGCCGGTGCAGGTCGAGCCGGACCGCCCGGCGGTCGAGCCGGGCGAGCCGGTCGGCCTCTCGATCTCCGTGCGCGCTCCCGATTACGGGCCCGGCGCCGGAGCGCCGGTGCAGGCAGAGCTCGTCGGGGAGAACGGGCAGGTGGTGGCACGTGGCGAGGCGGTGGCCGGCCCCGACGGCATGGCGCACCTCGAGCTCACGCCGCCTGGCCCGGGCGCGTACAAGGTGGTCGCCACGGCTCGGCCGCGCTGCGGCAGCGGCCCCTGCCCTCCCGATGCGCCGATCGAGCGCGCGACCGGCGCGGTGGCGGTGCGCGCCTCGGGACCGGAGGACGCCGACGCGGCGCCGCGCCCGGAGCTCTTGCGCGCCCTGGCCCAGGCCACCGGCGGCACCTTCTCCAGCGTCGAGGCCGGGCTGCCGGAGGTGCGCCTCACCGCCCCGGAGGTCGTCGAGGTGGGCCGCCGCAAGGACCTGCCGATCTGGGATCGGGGCTGGTTCCTCGCCGCGCTGGTCACCACGCTGGCGGCGGAGTGGGTGCTGCGGCGGCGCTGGGGCTACTGGTAGTCCGCGCGTGCGTGGCCGGCCCTTCTGGGCTATGACGGTCCGCTCAATTTCGATGGGAGAGAGCGAATGAAGGTCGAGAAGGGCAGCGTGGTGTCCGTGGACTACGAGCTCCACCTCGGCGACGGGAAGGTGGTGGACGCGTCGGAGGAGGGCGAGCCCATGTCGTACATCCATGGCGAGGGCCAGATCGTGCCCGGGCTGGAGCGGGCCCTCGAGGGCCTCTCCTCGGGCGACGTTCGACAAGTCGTCGTCTCGCCGGAAGAGGGCTACGGCGAGCACGACGCGCGTGGGTTGCAGGAGGTGCCGAAGAACGCCTTCCCCACCGACATGGAGCCCGCGGTGGGGATGGAGCTCATGGCCCAGGGGCCGAACGGCGAGGCGGTGCCGTTCATCATCCGCGAGGTGAAGCTCGAGACGATCGTCATCGACCTCAACCACCCGCTCGCCGGGAAGACGCTCCACTTCGACGTCACCATCCGCGAGGTCCGCGCCGCCACCCCCGAGGAGCTGGAGCATGGCCACGTGCACGGGGCGGATGGGCACGAGCATCACCACGAGTAGCGCGCTTCGCGTCGCCCGTACCCCCTCTCCCTCGACGGGGGAGAGGGTTGGGGTGAGGGGCCGGTTCGCACCGCACTTCGCGGCCGCGCGGGGAAGACGTCCTCGTGCACTGCGCCTTTCGCTCCTCGCCTGCTGCTTGTGCCTGTTCGCCTGCAAGCCGGAGCACTCTCCCGCTCCCCCGCCCGCGCCGCGCCCATTCTCGCAGGGCGACGTGGCGGCTGCGGCGCTCCTCGATGCGAAGCTGGCGCGCGTGGCGCTCCTCTCCAGCCGCTTGCAGCTCGCGGCGGAGGGTGGAGCGGCGGCGATCCGCGAGCGGGCCCGGGGGCTCGCGCCGGAGATCTCGGCCACCGTCTCGGCCTGCGAGCAGGCGCTGCTGATGGTGAACCACCCCGCCGACCGCGCACCGGCGGAGCGCGCGGTGTCCGCCGCGCGCCGCTTCCTGCCCCTGACCGACGACCTGCGCGCTGGCGCCGGCTCGCCGGCGGCCCTCCACGGCGCGGCAGACGAGCTCGGCCGCGCCGTGCTCGCCTACCGGCAGACCCGCGGTGGCTATGCCATGGCGGCTGCGCCCGAGGGAGGCGCGGCGCTCGCCTTCGCGCGGGCGCGGGCCGCGCTGGAGCGCGCCGAGGCCGAGCTGGGACGGATCCTTCCGGAGGCGGCCGACCCGGTAGCCCCGGCCCATGCCCCGGAGGCCGCCGCCCGCGCCCGTCGCGCGGCCGGCGCGCTCGAGGAGCCGCTGCGCGGCCCCGCCTTGCGCTGGGCCGCCGCGGAGGCCCAGGCCGTCGAGGCGCTCGGCGCCCTGGGCGCGACGGCCGAGGCAGGCCGCGGCGAGATCGCCTTGCGCTACCAGCAAGCCAAGGCGGACGCGCTGGAGGCTCTCGCGGAGTACGAGCGGGTTCGGGCGGTGCGCTGACGGGGGGCGCGCGCTCCTACCCGTGGGTCGGCGCCATGCCACGCATCCGCGGCAACGCGCGCCAGGATCTCTCCGGCTCGCGGCCGGTTGGCGCCGGGGCCTCCTTGGCACACGCCCTGCTGTCCACCGGCCACGTGACGGACGAGCTCAAGGTGCCGAAACGACGCGTGCCCGTCTCCATCACGCTCGTCGGAGGTCTGCAGGCCCGGGTCGCCTTCTTCCTGGCGGACTCGGCGCCGGGGCACCCCGGCCACGAGCTTCTGTGCGACCTGCTCGAGGACGAGGCCGCCTTCCTGCCCGCGGCCGACCTGGAGAACGGGGCGATCGCGTTCGTCAGCCGCTCCTCGCTGGTGGTGGTCGAGGCGGGAGCGGATGCCGAGCGCGGTCCAGGCGACGACCTCGCCTTGCCGACCGAGTTTGCCGTGGAGCTCACGGTCGTCGAGGGGCAGCGGCTGCGGGGCCACGTCAGCTTCGTGCGCCCGCCCGACCGTGCACGCCTGGTCGACTTCCTCAACGACGATCGGCAGTTCCTGCCGCTGCACGGCGACGACGACACCGTCCGCTTCGTCCACAAACGCTACGTTTGCCGCATCGATCTCCTGGAGCGCTGACATGGCGAGGCTGGATGTCCTGATCGACCGGCTGTCCGCGAGCCCTGGCGCCCAGCTCGTGCTGGAGACCGGCAGCGGCGCATGCTTGAAGACAGCGGCCGGCTCGCAGCGGCTCATCCACCAGGCGCTCACCACGGGCCAGATCATGAGCGCGCTGCTGGAGGTCGTCCCGCAACCGCTCCAGGCGAGCCTGACCAGCGCTCGCCCCATCACCTTCACGTACACGGCGCCGGCCGGTCTGGTCGAGGTGCGCGTCGAGGTTCGCGACGACGCAGTTCGGGCCTTGCTGGCGCTGGCCCGCGACCCAGGGCCACCCTTGGCGCCGCCCGTGGGAACGCCCATCGCCGCGGCTCCGCCGGCCGCCCCCGCGGCCGTCTCAGCGCCCTCCCCAGCGCCGGCTTCAGCCACGCCTCGGCCACCGGCGATCAGCGTCGCGCACCCGGACGATCCGCGCGCCGCCATGGAGGCACTCCTGGCCGCGCTGCCGGCATGGCGCGCCTCCGACCTGCACCTCGCCTCGGGCAGCGTGCCCGCGCTCCGACTCGATGGAGACGTGGTGCAGCTCGGCGACTACGGCCCGCTCTCAGCGGCGCGCCTCGCCGAGCTGGTCTGGTCCATCGCGCCGGCCAGGAACCGCGAGGAGTGGGAGCGGGTCCACGACACCGACTTTGCGTACGAGACGGCGGTCGGCCGGTTCCGCGCCAACATCTTCGCGGACCGCAACGGCATCGGGGCCGTGTTCCGGGTCATCCCACACGAGATCCCGTCCGCGGAGGCCCTCGGCGTCCCGCCCGCCGTCCTCGAGCTCTGCCACCTCTCGAAGGGGCTCGTCCTCGTCACCGGCCCGACCGGCTCGGGCAAGTCGACGACGCTCGCAGCCCTCATCGACCACGTCAACCGCAACCGCGACGACCACATCATCACCATCGAGGACCCGATCGAGTTCGTCCACCCGAACAAGCGGTGCATCGTGAACCAGCGCGAGGTGGGGACGCACACCGAGTCTTTCAAGCGCGCGCTGCGCGCGGCACTGCGCGAGGACCCCGATATCATCCTGGTGGGCGAGCTGCGAGATCTCGAGACGATCGCCATCGCGATCGAGACGGCCGAGACCGGGCACCTCGTCTTCGGGACCCTGCACACCAACACCGCTCCCTCCACCGTCGATCGCATCATCGATCAGTTCCCGACCGACCGGCAGGAGCAGATCCGGATGATGCTCTCGGAGTCGCTCAAGGGGGTCATCTCGCAGACGCTCTGCAAGCGCATCGGCGGTGGGCGGGCGGCCGCGCAGGAGATCCTGCTCTGCCCCCCCAGCGTGGCGAACCTCATCCGCGAGGGGAAGACCTTCCAGATCCCTTCCATCATGCAGACCGCGCGCGGCCAGGGGATGGCCACGCTCAACGACGGGCTCGTCGATCTCGTCAAGCGCCAGGTGGTCGAGCCGGCCGAGGCCTACAAGAAGGCGGTCGCCAAGTCCGAGATGAAGGGGCTGCTCGAGCGCGCCGGGTTCCCGCTGGCCTGACCGCCGCCGCCCTACGGGGTCCGCCCGCGCCGGTGACCGCGCGCGGGCCGGGACCAGCGGGCGCCGTCCAGGATGTCGAGCACCTGCGCGAACGAGGAGATGGCGAGCGGCCAGCGGCGCGGAGGCGCGCTGCGCGTGGGATCGGCCACCTCGTCCGAGAGGTGGCGCCGCGTCACGCTCTTCGCGGAGATGACGGCCAGGCGCTCGCGGTACTCGGCCGAGATGTACGTCCCATACTCGGCCCACGCCCCGAGCACCCCGCACAGCTGCGCCAGCGACATGTCCTTCTTCACGTTGTCGCCGACATAGAGCACCTCCTCGGCGCTCAGCCCGAAGTCGGACAGCACCCTCCGCAGGCCAATCGGGCTCGGCTTCTCGGCCCGCTTCGGCAGCTCCACCACCTTCGTCTTCTGCGAGCGGTAGTGGCCCGCCGCGTCGCGCTCCCGGATGCCGGGATCGACGTCCTCCGGCAGGTCGTAGCCGCGCAGCGCATAGACGGCGTCGAAGAAGCCGTCGAGCGCCAGCATCTTGAGCCGCAGCTCGACCGCGTTGCGCGGCGCGTCGGTGAGCGCGACGAGCGTGACCCCCCGCTCCTTCAGCGTCGCCAACGTCTCCGGGACTCCCGGGTACGGCCGCAGATAGCGGCGGCGCGCCTCCTTGAAGGCGCGCGCCGCCGGCAGGACGACCAGCTCGTTGAAGGAGGCGAAGTCGCGCTCGTAGGGCCGGAAGAGGTCCGACTTCTGGATGGCGAAGGGGTACTCGTTCGAGTCGTACTCGGTATAGACCGCCTTGAGCGACTGCACGATCCTGATGCGCGGCAGCCCGGTGGTCGAGACGAGCGAGGCCACCATCGCCTCCAGGCTCGGGACGATGTAGTCCACCCACGGGTAGAGCGTGTTGTCGAGGTCGGTGACGACGGCGCGCAGCTGCATCGGGGACACATCTTATGCGGGCGGACCGACGGAGGGCGATCCGTGGTTCTGCTCCGCTCGCCCGGGCGATGCCGAGCGGGCGTCGGGGTGGCCCTGCGGCGGGGCTCCGCAACGACCTTCCGGAATTGGCCTGTCGCTTGGTTAAGAAACCCCTCACCCCATCCCTCTCCCCTGGCAGGGGAGAGGGAGATCAACCCCTCTCCCCCTGCGGGGGAGAGGCAGGGTGAGGGGGACGCTTCCGCCTGCACCAGCAGGCGCCGCAAGTCGGGCTTCGCTCCGGCGCAGGGCCACCCCGTCGCCCCGGAGCAGCGCCGCAGAGCGCCGGCGCGGATCTGAGGCTCACGTGCCAGCGGGCAGGCTTCCGCCACGCCAGCCGAGGCGCGGGGGTGGGCTTGCCGCCGGAGCGCAGATGGGATGAGAGGGCCGCCCTCCGCGGAGTCGGGGCGTTAAGCCCCCGCTCCAAGGATCGAAAAGGAGAGCGGCCATGCGTGATCGTAATGCGGTGTTCGTGGGTTGCGA
>WNGL01010425.1_pt1 | contig 11515 bp, 13 predicted proteins | sample 5400591 | NCBI WGS metagenome assembly WNGL01 (sample SAMN13153377, study PRJNA577476) | soil metagenome | isolation source: 80 cm soil or saprolite under Garry oak tree replicate 1 | place: USA:California | collected 2016-06-15
CGACCTTTGCCTGCTCGACGGGTTATACTTCTCGTGCATTTCGAAAGGTCATTCCTCGTGAATTTCTCCGTAAAGATTCGCCACCAGAACCAAGTGTCCTTGATTGACGTTTCCGGACATCTTACTTTTTTTGAAGTCGGCGCGCTCGGCAGCTCCATTCAATCGCTGCTGAAGGAACGACGAAAAAATATCCTTCTCAATCTCAGCGGCCTGGCATATCTGGACAGTTCAGGAATCGGCGAGTTGGCGCGCATCTACGTTGCGGTCGTCAAACAAGGCGGTGCCATGAAGGTCATTGGCCTGACTCCAAAAGTTGAGGAGGTCCTCAAGATCACGCATTTGTCGCAAGTGTTTCAGGAATTTCCAGACGAACAGTCCGCCCTCCGCAGCTTTCCGGCAAATTCTTGACACCGATTTTGCCCGCAGGCGCTTAGTCACGCGGGGATAACCGCTCCTTCCCATCTTGACCTCGCTTGGCGGTCTGTCGCAGACTATGGCTTCAGCCCCAGTTCTGTAGCCCTCGGTCGTTATTCCTAGAGCCCTGAGTTTCAGCCCGCCTCTGCGGAGCATTCACACTCGGTACGCAGAGGCATGGCATCGGCATTTTGCCAACATCCATGAAAAGGGACCTTCTATGAAAAGGAGTTTGCTTGCGCTCATTCGTTGCCCTGATTGCAATTCTGATCTCTCCCTCCTGAATGTGAGTACTACGGACGGCGAAATCATTTCAGGGAATTTGCTTTGCAAAGAGTGCCACGCAAGTTTTCCGATTGAAGACGGGCTTCCCGTCATTCTCCGCTCGGATACGCGGTCGGAACGTACCAGGCAATCGTTCGGACGGCAGTGGACGCTGCATGAACAAAGACGATTTGAGCAAGAGACAATCTACGGGAAAAAACCCGAGGAAGGCCTGCAGGATTTTCGGCGGGCTTTCGGGCTTGCGGACTTTTCCTCGCTTCACAATTGCGTCATTCTTGACGCCGGATGTGGCTCAGGAGCTTTGACCGCCGATATCGGAAAAGCTGCACCGTCGGCAACCGTGATTGGAGTGGACTTCAGCGAAGCGGCGTGGCTCGCACAGGCGCGATGCCGCGCATTTCCGAACGTTCATATCATCCAAGCCGATTTGTCGCGGCCGCCGTTCGCAACTCGCGCGTTCGACCTTATCTGGAGCGAAGGTGTGATCCATCACACTCCGGATACACACAGAAGTTTTTCCAGTCTGGCTCCTCTCGCGAAGCCGGGCGGCAAACTCTATATCTGGATTTATTCAAAAGAGGTCACCTCGCCTTATCGCATTGCGAGAAAACTTTTGCGCAAATCGTACCTGCTTCCGCAACCGGCTCTGTACGCTTTGGCGTGGACACTGGCGCTGCCCCTGCACGCCGCGAATAAAATCCGCGAAGTCCTGCGCACCACAAGAATTCGTCATCAGCTTGCCGCGACCGCGTACTCTTTTTACGATGTCCTGTCGCCGGAGTTCATGCATTGCCATTCGCGCCATGAGGTGACCGAATGGTTCAACTCGCATGGCTATGCGCAATTACACTTTTCTCCAGAAACCGCCGATATCGCGGTATGCGGCACGAAACAATGATTTCGATGGAAGATGAAAACTGCGCCCTAAAAGGAGAGAAGCAGTTAGGGCGTTTGGCCCTAACTGCCTCCCGGGGTGTGTCCTCGAAGTGGTGTTATTGAGTTAGATGTATCCTAACGAAAAAGGTTTCCCTTTGCGGAAAAAAGTTTTGCAGAAAATGAACGCGGCAAAATGCTAGTAAAATAAGTACTTACGCCACCGTTCATCCCGATGGCCGATCATACGCATCAGTTGACGCGAAGTATGCAGCGTAAACGGCCGAGGCCGACGCGCCAATTTGAAGCCCGCTTCTTCCGGCGTGCGGTCACCTTTGCTGTTATTGCAGCGGTAGCAGCAAGCTACAAGATTCTCCCAGGATGAACGGCCGCCGCGCGAACGCGGAACAACATGATCCAGCGTCAGTTCCGAACTGGGAAAAACACGCCCGCAGAACTGGCAAGTATTGCGGTCGCGTAACAGGATATTTTTACGAGAAAGCGCCCGGCTCTGCTGCGGAATGTGCCGATAAGCCAGTAGCCGAATTACCGATGGCACTTTATGAGTATTCGCCGCGGAGTGGACTTCCGCATTGTGCATCTCTTCGGCTTGCGCCACACCCTTTAAAAGAAGCACCATTGCGCGTCGCACGGCTGTTACGTTGATCGGCTCATAGGTCGCGTTCAACACAAGCACCGGCTCCTGCATCAACGACGCACGACGCGGAAACGCCGGGTTGTGGAACCTACTATCGGCTGGAGAATCGTCGGAAGGCACAACTGACCTCGCCGCATCAGAAGCGGCGAATCGCCGGGAATACACACCCTCTTTGCGCGTTGCGCTCATCGCGCTTACCTCGGTTCAGTTGTCTCTTCTGCTGGCCTCTGCGGGTTCAGAATGGCACGGGCGACCGTCAACCCAAGCACTGCACTTGCACCCGCTTCGCGCAACGCTTTCGCACACGCATCAAGCGTCGCGCCAGTCTTCTTACATCATCTACCAGTAAGACGCGTCGATTGTCAACTTGGCTGCCTGGATGTGTGGCAAAAGCACCACGAACCGACTCCCAGCGCTCGCAGGATTGTCAGCAAGGGCTTGTCCGCCCGCGGTCCTTTTCTCACCAGAAGCACGCCCTCGTGAGGAAGTTTCCAGCCGTTTCGCCAGGCAGAAGCTCTGCCTGAGTAAAGCCGCGTTCGCGGCGGCGATCCTTATGCAAAGGAACGGGTACCACCAGATCGGCCTGGAGTTTGGTCGCTTGGTGGAGCACGACTTCTGCCAGGCGTTCTACAAACCAGTCCGCAAGCGGGCCCATCTCCTCAAATTTCAGCGACACCGCGCGAACCAGCGAATCCACGTGGCAAGCGAAGCTGCGCGCGCAGTCGACGTGGAGTGGTTCTGCGCGGCACGCCAGGCAAAGGCTCTGGCCTACCTCGTGGCATTAAATAATCAACAGCTAAGTTTGCATTAAAGGCATGAAGATATGGGGTTTCTAGAGCTGGCCTTTTTCAGCCTTCTCCTGGCACGTGATGCAGTTTTTGGCCCAGGGCACAGCTTCCAGGCGCTTCTGCTGCATCTCTTCCTGGCAGTTCGCGCAAACGCCGTATTCTTCTTTTTGGATACGTTTGAGCGCTGCTTCAATCATGTTCAGGATGTTCCGATCAGTGTTGGTCATGCCAAACAGGAACTCCTTGGTGTAGGAGTTCGCGGCTTTGTCCGCCAGATCCACTGTCGGATCCTCGTCGGCCAGCCGTCCTTCTTCCGCTGTGCGCGCAATCGTCCTCATCAATTCTTCGCGGCGCGCCAGTAACTTCTTCTTGTAGTAGTCGAGCCTTTTCTTGTCCATGTAGGTCCCGCCCCTCGGTCGAGAATTTGGGGCATCTAAAAACTCCGTAGTTTAGACTTCATTGAAAAGAGTGTCAAGTAAGCCAAGACCTGTGCGCTGATAGTGCGCGTCGCTGCACGATACATTTTTTGCGCTAGTCGTTCTCGTTAGAGGTTCTCCGGGAACTCCTATATACTCCGGCACAATGGGTTCGGCGGAGGTTCCTCAGTGGCCACAGCTATCCCACGTGAGATTTTGCTTCCGGTGGCCGAACTTGCCGACCGCACACGGCACCACACTGCGCTTCGGCTACTTCCTTTTCTCTTCACTCTATACATTGCGAATTACCTCGATCGCACCAGCCTGGCCTACGCCGCGATTGGAATGGCCCGCGATCTTGGCTTCAGCGATCGCATATTTGGAATGGGAGCGGGCGTCTTCTTTGTCAGCTACGTCGCCTTGCAGGTTCCAGGAGCATTGCTCGTCGAGCGCTGGGGCGCACGGCGAGTGATTTCCTTAACGATGATTGCGTGGGGATCGATAACTGCGCTGACTGCATTGGTGCACACTCCCGCGCAACTGTATCTGGCGCGCTTCTTGTTGGGCGCTGCAGAAGCAGCGTTTTTCCCGGGCGTCATCGTGTATTTGAGTCACTGGTTTGTTCAGCAGGACCGCGCAAAAGCCACCAGCAATTTCATGTCTGCCATTCCCCTGTCTTTCGTCATTGGATCGCCAATCGCAGGATTGATTCTCGGGCGCAGTTTCTTCGCCATTTCTGGATGGCGTTGGCTATTCGTTCTGGAAGGGTTGCCGGCAATTTTGCTGGGCGTCGTTGCCTGTTTCTATCTGACGGACTTTCCGAGAGGGGCAAAGTGGCTGGCCCCGGAGCAGAGCGAATGGCTTGAAAACAAGCTAAAGGACGAAAAGGCTGCCATCACGCAAACCATTCCGATCGGGCAGGCACTCAGGTCCCGTACGATTTTGCTGCTGGCCACCGTATGCTTCCTGAATTATTTTGGTTATTACAGTTTTCTTTTCTCGCTGCCCACGATGCTCAAGCGTCTGTCGGGTTATTCGGACGCCAACGTGGGACTTCTTGGCGCGCTGCCGTATGCAGCACTCTTTGCAGCCATGCTCTTCAATGGATGGCATTCCGACAAAGATCGGGAGCGGCGCTGGCATTGCACCGTGCCCTGTCTTATCGCCGCAACCGGATTATCGGGCCTTGCCATGCACCCGAGTTCAATTCCGTTCTTGATCGTATTGATCACCCTGGTGACCGTGGGCAACGCATATCTACCTGCATTGTGGGCCATGCCGACGGAGTTCCTGAACAAATCCGCGGCCGCGGCCGCAGTCGGAATGATCAACGCTGTCGGTAGTATTGCAGGATTTGCGGGTCCTTATTTATTCGGCTATATCAACACGAAATCCGGATCGTTTACATATGGATTGGCGATGCTGGCGGCCACGACTATCGCTGGCGGCTTGCTGGTACTTGCGGTGCCAAACAGAGCGCAAACTCGTCCGGTGAGTGGCACGCTGGAGTTTCAAGTTCGGACCGGCGTATTAGGATCTGTTGAATGAGCCAGCAGGAAAACATCGTACTCAAGCCGATTGGGGTTGTGCGTTCTCCGGTAAAAGAGGTGGCGGATGATTGTTGGGGCGGGGTACTCGCCACGATCGAACTGGACCCTAAGCTGTTTAGGCCGGAATGCACCTTAGGCCTCGAGCAGTATTCGCATGTCGAAGTGGTATTTCTGCTGGACAGAATTCCCCAAGACAAAATTGAAAAAGGCGCGCGCCATCCGCGGGGACGCACCGACTGGCCAAAGATGGGAATCTTCGCGCAGCGCTCGAAAGACCGCCCCAACCGCATCGGAATTACCGTCTGCAAACTCGAATCCGTCGATGGTCTCCTTATTCGTGTGAGGGAACTCGACGCTGTGGACGGAACGCCCGTGCTGGATGTAAAACCTTATCTCAAAGGATTTGCGCCGCGCGGCGAAGTGCGCGAACCGGCATGGGCGGGCGAATTGATGGCTGGCTACTTTCGCAAAATCTAAAACGCATCGCGCGCGGCGCGTGCGGAGGTCCATTCATGCGAGAAGATGTCAAAGCCGGAGCCGCTATCGACGCCTACGTCGAAAAGAAAAATCCGAAACTCAAACCGGTAACCGACGCTGTGCGTGCCCTCGTGCGTAAGGCCGTGCCGAAGTCCGGCGAAGCGATCAATCCCTGGGGCATACCGATTTTCGTTTGGAATGGCGCGCTGTGTTACCTGATGGTGGGGAAACACCATGTCACATTTGGATTTCCTCGCGGCACGTCCCTTCGTGATCCCACAAAGCTGCTTGAAGGTACGGGAAAAAATCTGCGCCACGTAAAATTGCGCGAGGTCTCTGACGTGCACGACGCAAATCTAAAGCAGCTGATTCTGCAGGCGAAAAAGCTGAATCGCGAGCAGCCAATGAGTAGAGGAACGCACGCGAAAAAACTTTCCATCAAACGTAGGGGATAACTTCACCTATTTTTCTCAAGCATCAGCCGCACCGAGACAGAAAACGGAGCACGCGCCGTGACCACGATGTTTCTGGATCATCCATTGCTCCTCTCACTCGCCCTGTTCGTGTTGTTGACGGCTACAGTCGAGGCTGGTTTTCGCCTCGCGGTCCTGACCAGTCCCAATATTGATGAAGAACGTCGCGAGCAGATCGCAGCATCGCGCGACGCGCTCGGAATTCTGCTCAGCTTGCTGCTCGGCTTCACGCTCGCGATGGCTTTGCCTCGTTTCGACTTGCGCAAACAACTGGTCATGGACGAAGCGAACGCAATTGGGACCACAAGTCTTCGCGCCGGTGTCTTGCCGGAAGCACAGCGAAGCCAGGTCCGCGCACTATTAGGTGCATATGTTCAGGCCAGGCAGGCATATTCGCAGGCGGCCCGCGGCGAGACACAGCTGACGGCAGCAATCGAACGTAGCAAAGCGCTACAATCTTCGCTTTGGAAGCAGGCCGAGGAATCCGCGCGACAGAGTCCTACTCCAATGACTGCCCTCTTTGTTGCGTCGTTGAACGACACCATCGACCTCAGTGAAAAACGCATCACCGCACTTGAAAACCGCATACCTCCAACCATTTGGCTGATGCTCCTGCTCATTGCGCTATTGACTTGTCTCATTTCCGGTTACGGGCAACGACGAAGATTCTGGCTGATCGCCGTCGTGTCACCCCTCATGATCGCAATCGTTATGGGACTGATTGCCGATCTGGACAGTCCACGCAGCGGTTTTCTTCGCGTTGACCTCCGCAGCCTGGATCGGTTAGCACAGGACCTGGCAAAAGACGCACCAGCCTCTCCTAAGTAGGACAGGGGTAAAGCAGTCCTCCCTAAGTCGCACCTCAATCGTCGGTAAATTCCCCGCTCTTGATCAAACAATTGCTGTTGCCCTACGTATTTCACATCAAGGGTAATGGATCGGCGTTTGCCGGACCGCAACGAGTGGGCGGCACCAGGGATAGCTCGCGAGCAAACGGACTGTGGTGAAGCAAGTGTCCCATTGGGGGCCGTATGTGCGCTCGCAAGAATTTTTTCCTCACATCAATACTCGTAATTCCATTGTTTCCCGCATCTCCCGTTTTTTCTCAATCGCAAGCCTTCTCCAGCCTGGGGCGAGGAACGGATGGTCTTCAAAAGTGTAGAGAGGCAGCGATGAGCCGCTTCGCGGCAGAGCTCGGGAAACCGGGGAAAGAGGGAGAAATATCGCCGTTCCCCAGGGCCGAACGGCCTGAGGCAATCCCCGATGCGATCGAGTTTTGTGAACAACTTCTGGCTAAAGAACAGTCTTCGGAAATCTCGTGGAAAGACGGCGCAGTTCGTCCGGTTGTGCGGTGGCCTGATTTGCCCACAAGCAAGCTCGCACCCAGCGCGCACCCTGTCAACGAAAATGGCCTCAAGGATATCGGTGAGGCGGCGACCAATATCGCTCGCGCTCGAGAGGCGGTTCACGAAATTCTCGACGGCGAAAACGCATGCTCGGCCTGGTTCTCTAGGACCGATCCGCGAGTTGCGGCTACGTTTCTCTCGCTCACTTTTTCGGTCGACGAAGATGGATCGAAACAGGTCGTCAAAGAACGCAACGACAGGGGGGTCTGGATAGAGCATGGACCCTACATTGCGAGAACCCACGAAGGAACCGGCCCCGGAACAACAGTAACGATCAATGGCAAGGGCGCCTTTTTCCGATCGAGAGGCGAGGTTTACAAGATTGAATGGCCAGGGGCGATGGGAAATGACACCGGCACTTCGAGACACCTTCATGTTGGACCGTTTGACGGAGGCACCCTGCAAGCACAAATCGTCACGCTCCTCCACGAACTCGCACATGTTATCGGTGCGGTGCCTTCGGATGATTCCTCCGTCGTTGGTTTCGCGCGGTCGCAGGAGAACACCGAGCTGATCCTGCGTTACTGCCAAGCCGAAGCTGACAAGGCTGGCAAGCGGCTCAAAGTTCTTTGGGCGCAGAAGCATTGAAGCAGAGCAGTGTTCAAGTGGATAGGCTGGGGCCCTCCCGCGCAGTCCGTGGTTTCCCACAGTGTCCACAGGGATGAGGAAAACCCGGAAAAAAAGTTTTGACAGGGGCTTGACGCTTCGGGAAGTTTCTGTATAATTACAAATGGTTCGGGGGATTGCCAAATTCGCCGGACGGATCAGGGGATTCACGGTCGGGTCTGTAGGGCGGCAAGTCACCGATTACCGCGAAGCGGTAAATCAGATCCTAGAGTGAGGTACCTTACGAATACGGGTTAGACATTTGTCGAGCTTCGCGCGGAGCCACTGAAACGGAAAAGTGGCTGTGCCCGGCGCTCGACGCCGGGTTTTTTATTTTGGGGCCGGGTTTTTCAGGGTTGGTCTTAGAAACCCTCAAAAAACTGACAGGAGCCCAAAATTCGAACTGGAAGGCTAGACCGAGGATTTCAAGTCGGTCAGATAAGTCCCGCCAGACAAGTCCCAGAGATCCTGGGGCATTCCGATGGACTCGGAACCAAACGTTCTTTGACAACAGAAAGGCTGGCAAGTCCACGCCGATAACCCTGATCCTGATTACGGTCGGGAGGGGTGCCATGGTGTGGATTATTACAAGTTCTGCTCGAGTTGAGCAGTACTGTGGATAAATTTACAAGGCGAACTACCTAACGACGAGCCAGCAACCCTCTTTTTTCTTCACCGCAAAATAGGAACTACAATTCCTACCGTTTGTAAGTGTCCAAAATCGATCGGTTGTAACTCGTTGTCTGGGATACGCGGAATCGAAAGCCTGGGTTTGCGGTTTACCCAACTGCAAATCGGGATCTATGGAGCTGCGGAACACAGTGCGTCAGTACCCGCTATAAAATGTGGGTTTCAGGGTTTGTTTTACAAACCCTGAGTTAAATTGACGAGTTGGGTGAGTTTTATGATTAAGCTACTAAGAGCGTACGGTGGATGCCTTGGCGCCAGAAGGCGATGAAGGACGTGGCAAGCTGCGATAAGCCTCGGGGAGCCGCAAGCAGGCTTTGATCCGGGGATTTCCGAATGGAGAAATCCAACGAGATGAACTCTCGTTACAGCCCGCTGAATATATAGGCGGGTATGAGCTAACCCAGGGAAGTGAACCATCTCAGTACCTGGAGGAAAATAAATCACAGAGATTCCGATAGTAGCGGCGAGCGAAATCGGAACAGCCCAAACCCAAGTGCTTGCATTTGGGGGTTGTAGGACCGCATGAGTAGAGTTACCAATCCGGTTGCTATGCGAACCTGCTGGAAAGCGGGACCATAGAGTGTGAGAGTCACGTAGCAGAAAGCAATCCGGACTCGAAGCGGTATCCTGAGTACTACGAGACACGTGTAATCTCGTGGGAAACTGGGGAGACCACTCTCCAAGGCTAAATACTCTCTGGCGACCGATAGTGAACCAGTACCGTGAGGGAAAGGCGAAAAGCACCCCTGCTAGGGGAGTGAAATAGAACCTGAAACCGTATGCTTACAAGCAGTCGGAGGGCCATGCATGGACTTCGGTCCATGAAAGCCTGACGGCGTGCCTCTTGCTTAATGAGCCGGCTAGTTATTCTAACGTGCAAGGTTAAGCGCAAGCGAGCCGTAGCGAAAGCGAGTCCGAATAGGGCGACAAGTACGTTGGAATAGACGCGAAGCGGGATGATCTACCCTTGACCAGGTTGAAGGTCGCTTAACCGCGACTGGAGGACCGAACAGGTGTGAGTTGAAAATCGCTCTGATGAGTTGAGGGTAGGGGTGAAAGGCTAATCAAATTCCGTGATAGCTCGTTCTCCCCGAAATGTCTTTAGGGACAGCCTTGCATCAATTGCCACGGTGGTAGAGCTCTGAATGGACTAGAGGCCAACTAAGGCTATCAAATCCAATCAAACTTCGAATGCCGTGGACAAATATGCGGGAGTGAGACTACGAGGGATAAGCTTCGTGGTCAAAAGGGAAACAGCCCAGATCGCCAGCTAAGGTCCCTAACTATGTGCTAAGTGGTAAAGGAAGTGTATTCGCTCGGACAGCCAGGAGGTTGGCTTAGAAGCAGCCATCCTTTAAAGAAAGCGTAACAGCTCACTGGTCAAGCGGATATGCACCAACAATCCAACGGGGCTCAAGCACATGACCGAAGCTGCGAAATGAACATTTCTTCGGAAATGTTTTTTGGTAGGGGAGCATTGCGTGGAGTCTGAAGGTAGACCGAGAGGACTACTGAACACTACACAAGAGACCCTGCCGGCATAAGTAGCGATAAACACGATGAGAACTCGTGTCGCCGAAAGTCTAAGGTTTCCTGAGGAAGGTTAATCCGCTCAGGGTTAGGCGGGTCCTAAGGCGAGGCCGAAAGGCGTAGTCGATGGACAACAGGTTAATATTCCTGTCCCGCCTGGTAACGTTTGACGATGGGGTGACGCAGAAGGATAGGAGATCCACCCGATGGATGTGGTGGTAGGCGAGTGCAAGCCGGTTCCCGTAGGCAAATCCGCGGGGGCATTCAACGGTCAGACTCGACTCGTGGCCTTATGGCCGACAAGTCTCCGATTTCACGCTGCCAGGAAAAACCTCTAAGGAGTTAACCAGGTGCCCGTACCACAAACCGACACAGGTAGACGAGGTGAATATCCACAGGCGCTCGAGAGAACGCTTGCTCAGGAACTAGGCACATTAGCCCCGTAACTTCGGGAGAAGGGGCGCCGCTGTAGGGTTTATAGCCCGAAGCGGTCGCAGTGAATCGCGCTCTGCAACTGTTTAACAAAAACACAGCTCTCTGCAAAGTCGAATACGAGGATCCTCTGCTACCCACCGATTTGCAATTGGCGGGTAAAAACGCACGAGGTGCGGACGATCCGCAGGAAAGACCGAGTCGGGAACGATTCGGAATCCTCAGAGACTACACGCCAGTCTCCGGCGAAAGCCGGAGAAGATATAGTCCGGACTGCATGGCGACATGCAGAGGATGACAGAAATGTTCATCCCGCTTCATGCAAAGGATCGCGTGAGGTAGTAACAGCATCGAGCGAAATTCCTTGTCGGGTAAGTTCCGACCTGCACGAATGGTGGAATGATAGAGCGACTGTCTTGGCAAGCGGCTCGGCGAATTTGTGGTTCCGGTGAAGACGCCGGATGCCCGCATCTAGACGGAAAGACCCCGTGCACCTTAACTGCACTCTGGTCATGAGTAACGGTCCGATCTGCGTAGCATAGGTAGGAGCCTGTGAACCCCGGGTTTTGGCTTGGGGGGAGGCATCAGTGAAATACTACCCTGATTGAACTGTCGCTCTAACCTACCACCCGTGACGGGTGGGGAGACACGGCCAGACGGGTAGTTTGACTGGGGCGGTCGCCTCCTAAACTGTAACGGAGGCGCTCAAAGATCGGCTCAAGCGGATTGGAAACCCGCTGTGGAGTGCAAGAGCATAAGCCGGTTTGACTGTGAGACCTACAAGTCGAGCAGGAACGAAAGTTGGATCTAGTGATCCGGTGGTCCCGCGTGGAAGGGCCATCGCTCAACGGATAAAAGGTACGCCGGGGATAACAGGCTGATCTAAGCCAAGAGTTCACATCGACGCTTAGGTTTGG
>WNGL01023961.1_pt1 | contig 11515 bp, 10 predicted proteins | sample 5400591 | NCBI WGS metagenome assembly WNGL01 (sample SAMN13153377, study PRJNA577476) | soil metagenome | isolation source: 80 cm soil or saprolite under Garry oak tree replicate 1 | place: USA:California | collected 2016-06-15
AGTTCTTTGACCGCTGCCAATTTGAACTCTCGAGTGAACACCCGTCGAGACTTGACCATAGACCCTCCTCTTTCAGTTTAATTGGGTCTTAACTACTTGTCTCATTTTTGGGGTTCACTCCTCTAAGGCAACGACAAGCTGAAGCTTATCGGACAATTAGGACGGTTGATGTGTGGCCGAGTCCCGTTGTCACCCAGCTAAAGCAGGGTGTGAATGAGAGTCTAACATTCGACCTAATGGCTATGTCCCGGTAACACTCGAAGCGGCGAAACAATTAAGATGACCGAGCTGAAAAAATTCACCATCGAAGAACGCGTGCGCTGGGGCGACGTGGATGCCGCCGGCATCATTTTTTACGGCTCGTACATTCGCTTTTTTGAAATTGCCGAGACGGAATTGTTCCGCGCTGTCGGTCTGCCATATGGTGTGGTCTTCGACGAGCTGAACATCTGGCTGCCCCGCGTTCATCTGGAGTGCGACTTTCATCGCGCGGCCCAACTCGACGATCTGCTGGAAGTCAGCGTCTGGGTGGGAAAGATCGGCACCACGTCCCTGCGTCTGAATTTCGAAGTACGCCGCAAGGATCGAGACGACAAAATTGAGGAGAAGTTGATCGCGACCGCGCACTTCGTGCTCGTTTCAACCCGCCGCGATAATTTGCAGCCGATTCCCGTCCCCGAAGAACTCCGTCGCGCCCTGGAACCTTACACTGGCTAATAATCAACCTGTCCTGCTGTCTGCCTCCTGCTGTCTGCCTCCTGCTATCTGCTTCCTATTCTTTCCCGCGCGGCAACCCTTCGATCAAATGATCCATTCCCAGCCAAAGACTCCAGCTATGGTGATAGAAGACGAGCGGGAACGAAACGCCAATCACGAATAGAATGCTGAGGGTGATTTGCTCGTCAAAGTTGGTTAGTAGCAGGCTGGCAAAGTAAACCAGCAAGATCAAAACTTCGGTAGCGACGACATTCGCCATAATCGCCCCAACAAAGAATCCTTCTTCACGCTTGAAGATCACGCCGCACGCCGTGCAACTTTTCTTGGTATGGAAAGGACGCTGAACGATTGAGGCGCCGCCGCAAACCGGGCATTGCAGCTTGAGACAACGCCATAACGTAAGCAGGATCGTGCGTGGATCTCTCTTCATACAAAAATCGCCAACCCAGGCGTGAACGCCTGGGCTAGTGGAAAAACCAGAACGATCGTATTCGATGATCCCGCATGAACTGTAATCAGGTCCCGCCTCGACTTTTTTAGCAAGCTTACTGGGGGCCTTTTCCTCCGCTAGGCCTGGAGACGGCACGATCGTATTCGACGATCCCGCATGAACTGTAATCAGGTCCCGCCTCGACTTTTTTAGCAAGCTACTGGGGGGCCTTGTCCTCCGCCAGGCCCGGGGAGCATCATACTTACAGTTTGGGACACAGCCGAAATAGCAAAGCTCAGTGGAGTGACGCGTGCGGTCATCCATCGAGACATCTTGAGCGCGAGAATGCTACTCTATTCGCTCAAAGGGAGTCGATCATGAAAAAGTTTTCTGTGACGGTTACGTTGCTCATCGCGTTCTTATCACTTGCTTTCGGTCAAGCGACGGACAAGTCCGATAAAACCCGAACCGCCTTACTCAAGCTCACCGATCAAATCACGACCGCAAAGTCACATAAAGACGTGGCGCAACTCGAACGTCTGCTGACGGACGAATTCATGCTGACGAATCCGGCGGGCTTCGTAGCCAACAAGTCGGAATACCTGGACGGCGTCAAGGCAGACTCCGCCACCTATGAATCCGTTTCCAATAGCGACCAGGTCGTGAGCATCTATGATAATGCCGCCGTCGTGACCGGCAGCACGTTAGTGAAGGGCCGTTTCGAGGGCCACGATATCGGCGGGAACTTTCGCTTCACGAACGTCTACATCCGACGAAACGACACCTGGCAATGTGCCGCGATGCACTTGACGCGTATCGCGCCGCAATGAATTTCTTGCGCTCCTTCATATTCCTATTCTTGCCAATTAGCTCGTTGGGCGAATCACAGGACGAACAGGCAAGCGCAAATTCCGCAGTGAATCCGAATGGCGCTCTCTATTCAATTGTTTGGTTTCGAGGTCGTGTGTGAACGAAGACTCTCATGTTGAGGCAATCTCGGTGTTTGACGAACTGTCTATACTCTGAGATTGACATGAACAATGGAGACCTATGAAAACTGTCGAAACAGCTTTTCAGCTTATGGAGTGACTCCCACACGTCGCATGAAATCCTGAAAGCGTGGGTCGGCTCGCAGATCGTTCAGCCGCGGATCGAAGCGCAGCGACACCGGTGACAGCGACCGCTCGCTATACGCCTTCTCAAGTTCCGAAAGCGCCCGATCAGTTTGCCCGAGATCTGCATAGATAATGGCTTTCTGAAAAGGCGAAACGAAAAGACGCTACCTACCTCGTCGATCTTTTGCAGGGTCTTCTGCGCCTCGTCTTTCTTACCTGAGATCGCATACAAGTGGCCCAGGTCTCCCAGGCCATGGTTTGTCGGCAGCAAATACAACCCATACCAGGCATGCACCAGCTTGGGATCGAGTCCTCGCGCCCGCGCTTATTCACGGTTGGCGCGGGGAAAGTCCCAATCGTATTGATAAGAAATCCTGCCGAGCATTGAATGTGCGTACTCTACAGTTTCGTCCAGTTCCAGGGCTTTCATCACCGCTCTCGGCTCTGGAGAAGAAACTCTGAAGGAGCAACGCCGCGAGTTACGTAGTTGGCGAAACGCTCGCAGTAAACGGCGGCCAGTTGATGCTCTGACCCGTTGCATCAGCGAACGTTAACGTTCATAATGGCATGTCTCCCCACTGCACATCAGATCGGCTAAATAATCCCGGCCACCTACTGGAGTGCTTATGAAAGGGATTTCTAACTTGGTTTACTGTGATGCATGCAACCTTCCCTAAATCTACCTGCTGTTTTGTGCCTTCTGGGAGTGGCCCAGGCACTGCTGCTTGCCCTCGTTCTTCTCACGATACAACGAGGTAACAGGACTGCAAATAGAATTCTCGCGGCCTTCGTGGTCTCGATTTCGATAAGCGTTAGCGCCTCAATTCTGAGCAACATTCACTACTTTCAGATCTATCCTCATCTGAGCCGGATTAACCACCCCTTCGATTTTCTGGGAGGCCCATTACTTTTTCTCTACATCAGGGCCCTGACTTCAAGGAATTCTGCTCTTGGAAAGAAGACGCTTCTGCACTTTGTGCCTGCCGTTGCAGTTGCGCTATATCTAACGCCTTACTATCTCCAAAGCTGGGACTTCAAGCATTCCAGCCTCCCATTAGCGAAGTGGTACTACGTGAGGTCCGCGCTCGTTATTGCGCAAGTTCTTTTTTATCTCGTGCTAATCATCTTAATGCTGGTGAGGTATTCACAAAGGGTCAAAAAGCAAAGCACGCCCGCCGAAAGGTCAGTCCTCTTTCACGTACGATTTTTGGTTATCTCATTTCTGGCCCTCTGGGTAATTGGCATTCTGCGCTACGGATTTGACCTGCGCTATTCAGATTACATGAGGCGGACGGTCTGGGTCCTGCCTTTGGCCGTCACCGTTATTCTCTACGCCTTAGCCTATTTCGGGCTGAGAAAATCCGAAGTTTTGATCGCGGTGGATGAGCTCCCTCCCGACAAAAAATATGAAAAGTCTACGCTCACACCCGAACGGTCTCAAAGATATCTCAGAAAACTGCAGCACGCGATGGAGCCGGAAAAAGTTTACACTGACGGGAACCTCACACTGCAAAAGCTGGCAACAAAACTGTCCATTCCCGTTCAGCATCTTTCCCAGGTGGTTAATGAACAGCTCAACCAAAATATTCTTGACTTCATCAACACGCACCGGGTGGACGAAGCCAAGAGAAGGTTGCTCGATCCAGCCAGGAAACACTTGTCGATTCTCGCTATTGCTGAAGAGGTGGGCTTCAACTCGAAATCTTCGTTCAATGCGGTCTTCAAGAAACACGCCAACATTACTCCTTCAGAATTCCGCAAACGGGTTGCTAATGGTCGCCACTGAAATAAAAAATAGAACCATCAAGAACCAGCTAGATACCGCTTTTTACTCCCTATCTGGGAGAGGCTAGCATCCATCAGCTTCGCCCCTCTTCCCGAGCCCTTCTCCCAAGTTGAGAAGGGAGAAAACGAAGAAGAACAACCGACCCCTCGACTAATTCAGAGATTCTTTGCCTAAACTTCGACTCCGAATGTCCAGAACCTTATATCTGGACGTCAAGAATTAGGTGCGAGGACGACTTTCTTCGACCCGCAGGCTACTAATGAGCTAGCAAACTAGCAGGCAATTGTGACAGGGCGATCCTGGGCCGACCAGGTCATCGTCAGTTAGACCACCTCAAGTTTTCTCCTCCTCGATTTGCGGCGCGTCCTTCAAGTCAACCTGTTCTAGAAATTCACCGGGGAGAAACATCATGACACCTGTATGTGTATTCCAATTCGGTAGCTTCTTGAGATCGCAACATCAGTCGCGCGTGACGCTAGCGTTAAGTCTCGTCTTACTGCTGGGCGCCGCTTCCATTCCATTCAGCGTCTGCGCGCAAACGGGAACGGCAGCCGCCGACCGGGAACGTCTGGCGCAATTCCAACAGTCGCTTGACTCTCTGCGCCGGCATTATGGGATTCCCGGCCTCTCAGCAGTTATCGTGAACAACGGCCGGATAATTTGGGAAGGAGGTTTTGGCTTCCAGGACGTCCAGAACCAAATTCCCGCCACGCCCGACACGCCTTACCGCACTGCTTCGATTACCAAGACGTTCGCCTCGATGTTGCTGATGAGATGCGTCGAACTGGGCACCCTGAATCTCGACACACCGATCAGAAACTACACGTCAGGCATTGCGGATTCTCGCGTCACCGTGCGTCATCTTTTTACGCACACGTCGCAGAGTTCACCGCCGGGCGAGAAATACTTATACAGCGGTGACCGTTACAGCTACTTAACTCCGGTGGTTGAGTCTTGCAGTGGTCAATCTTTCCGGGAAGCTTTGGCGAAAACAATTCTGGATCGGCTTGAGATGCGGGACTCCGTGCCCGGCCAGGACATGGAATTTCCCTCGGCCTCGGCGGCCGCCATGTTCGCGCCCGAAACTCTTGAACGTTACACGCGCGTAATTCAACGGCTCGCGAAGCCCTACGTGATTGATAATAGTGGCCGGCCGATTCTGTCGGCATATCCGCCTCGAGGTATCTCCGCCGCCGCGGGTTTGATTTCAACCGTACGCGACTTGGCTCGATATGACGCAGCGATCGACCAGCACGTATTGCTGGCGCCCCAAACGCAGGAGCAGGCGTGGACCAACCATGTCAATTCCAAAGGTGAGCGGCTGCCGTACGGTCTCGGATGGTTCGTGCAAACGTATGGTGGTCAGCGGCTCATTTGGCACTACGGTCAATGGGATACTTTCTCTGGTCTATTTCTAAAAGTGCCGGGCCGAAATATCACTCTCATCCTACTGGCGAATAGCAGCCGATTGAGTTCCCCCTTCAGCGCTCTCGGCGCAGGAAATGTAACGGGTTCTCCTTTTGCGAATTTGTTCCTGCAAATGCTCGCTGATCCCGAAGCGTTTCGGTCCAATCCGATTTCGTTGGACTTTTTCTTTGTGCGTCAGCATTATCTGGATTTTCTCAACCGCGAGCCGGATTCGGCCGGCCTGGAATTCTGGGTAAACAATATCGCCGCTTGCGGTGCGGACGAAACGTGCCGAGAGTCAAAGCGAATCAATACTTCCGCCGCCTACTTCCTCTCGACTGAGTTCCAGGAGACCGGCTATCTGGTGGAAAGGCTTTACAAAGCGGCTTACGGCGACGGCTCGAGTACGTCAACCTTTGGCGGGACACATCAAATCCCGATCCCGATCATTCGCTTCAGCGAGTTTCTGCCCGGCACTCAGGCGCTTGGTCAGGGTGTGATAGTTGGACAGGACGGATGGCCGACAGTGCTGGAAAACAACAAGCAAGCTTTCACGACGCAATTTGTGCAGAGCCCACGCTTCCTGGCAGCGTTGCCGCCAACCATGAGCCCGGCAGAATTTGTCGATAAGTTGAATACGAACACAGACCGCGCCCTGTCCCAGTCAGAACGCGATCAGTTGGTGAACGACCTGACTGCGGGCACTAAAAACAGAGCCCAGGTGTTGCGGGCGGTAGCCGAAGATCCGGATCTGAATACAGCGGAATTCAATCGAGCGTTTGTCTTGATGCAGTACTTTGGCTATTTGCGACGGAACCCAAACGATTCTCAGGACTCGGACTACACAGGCTACGACTTTTGGCTCGCCAAGCTGAACCAGTTCAACGGCAATTTCGTCAACGCCGACATGGTCAAAGCGTTCCTCGACTCAGAGGAATATCAGGCGCGATTCAGGCGCTGACAAATCGAAGGAGTTTCTTGTGAAGCAAATCCCTAAATCTCTTAACCGCAATCGGTGTTGCGGCCTTTTTTCGAGACCCGCCAAACAAGCGATGCGCTTAGCGATGCTGGTGCAAATCTTTCTGGTGCTTAGTCCCGGCTCAATGGCCATTGTTTGCGCGCAGCAGCCACAAAACCGTTTGGTGACGCTCCGCGGACGAGTGGTCGACGCTCATTCAGGAGAGCCCGTCGCCAAAGTCAAAATAGTCGTGAGTGGGTCGCCACAGAATGCGACCACGGACGAAGCCGGGGCTTTCACGCTCACGGACGTGCCGCCAGGAGAACTTAATCTCTACATCACGACTGTCGGCTATGGCTTAGTCAAAAAGACGATTACAGTGAAAGAGGCTGATGCCGCTGAAGTCGTGATTGCCCTGAATCAAGAGGCCACTACTTTGACGGAACAGGTGACGGTGACCGCGGACCCTACGCCGTTACCGAAACAAATGCAGCCTCGGAACAAACGCTCAACAAGACCGAACTGCAGGATCTCTCCAAAGTTATCATTAGCGATCCCATCCGCGCCGTGCAAAGTCTGCCCGGAGTTACTGCCAATGATGACTTGCGTGCAGAGTTTGCCGTGCGCGGCGCCGACTACCGAAGAGTTGGAATCTTTCTTGATGGCGTTCTCACAGAGAATTTCCTCCACCTCGCTTCAGGCAACGCGGACGAGCGGGTCACCTTGGCAGTAATTAATACTGACACGATCAATGAAGTGTCCCTATTGAGCGGAGCATTTCCCGCGAAGTACGGAGATGCGAGAGCGGGAGTACTTCTGCTTGAGACCAGAGACGGCAATCGCATCAAGCCGGCCTTTCGCTTCTCTACCGGACTACAACTCGGAACTTCAGGTGTAGCGGACGGACCGCTGGCAAACAAACGGGGGTCGTGGCTGTTTGCGGCGCGCTCAAGCCTGCTTGATTATTTGTCGCGCGCCATCGGCAAAATTGGCAATAACGATACTGAAACCGGCAGTGTTGATTTCAGCGATGTCGAAGGCAAAGTAATTTTTGACCTGTCTTCGCGACATCGAATAGGTTTCGGCGGTTACTTTAGCGGATTGAAGTTCAAGGAAAGCTCGCTCCCGAATCAACTGGATCCGAATGCGATATTCAAGGCCCGATCCCGCAACTCTTTGGTAAATGCGTTTTGGGATTACACACCGAACTCCCGGCTTTTGGTGCAGACGAAGATCTTTGGGACCCGGACCAACTTCAAAAGCACCAACGGAAACAATTCGATTCTCAAAGACGAGTCCGTAACCCAATTCGGTGCTCGCAGCGATCTGAATTTTCTTGTGCGGCCGTCCCACCGAATCGAGAGCGGAGTGTACCTGCGTTCGATAAGCGCGAGGCAGATCAGCAACGTCTTTTTGTTTCCTCTGCCCGGAACGCGAGTGAACCTCGAAACCTTCGATCGCAGGGCGGCCGAAGAGAGCTCGTATCTACAGGACACCTACACGAATCAGCGACACGGGCTGTCCCTGACAGGTGGCTTGCGAATAGATCACAGTGGGTTGACAAGTGAAATGAAGGCTTCACCTCGCATGGCTCTGGCGCTCAGGGTCAGGACCAGTTGGACCATTCGAGCGGGATTCGGCAGATATTACCAGTTCCCTGACTTCGAAGCGGTTTTCGGACAACTTGGCAACCGAAGTTTGCGCGCCGAGCAAGCCACTCATTACAACCTGAGCGTCGAGCGCACGTTCGGAGACAGGTATCGGGCGCTGGTCGAGATGTATGACCGGGAAGATCGCCATGTCATTTTCAATCTCTTTCAGCCGCAGCTACAGTCAAAACCGATCACGTTTGCCCAACTGCCGTTTCGCAATTCACTAAGCGGGCATGCGCGCGGGCTGGAATTCACTTTCCAGAGACGGAGCGCTAATCGCCTGTCCGGCTGGCTCACTTACTCTTTTGCGAGCGCGCATTTCAAGGAAAGCCCAACCGGTTTAAGTTTCGCGGGCGACTTTGACCAACGTCATACCTTGAGCGCTTACGGCAGCTACAGATTCACCGGCACATTCAACGTGAGCGGGCAATGGCGCTACGGCAGCAGCTTTCCCATTCCTGGTTTCTTTCGCTCGCAGGGAAGCGATATATTCCTGAGCAGCGAGCGCAATTCGCTCAGACTGCCGGCCTACAGCCGGGTCGATTTACGGGCCAACAAAGCTTTTCTGTTTGAGAAATGGAAGCTGACTCTTTCTGCGGAGCTGCTGAATGTGACGAATCACAAGAATCTCCGCGTCCCAATCATTGACGGTATTGACCTGACTACCGGTCGGGTGTTTCGTCATTTCGGTGCCACGATGCCCGTATTGCCGGCGGTTGGCGTCGCTATTGAGTTCTGAAACTCTAGGCCATTAGAAACAAAAGAGGTATTCTCAATCAATCGTGAGCGGCTACTCCAATCGAATAATCTGGGGCTGTGTTGCGGGCTGCCTTCTGGGCTCCGTGAGTCCAGGTAAATTCACTTCCGGATCATGCCAGGCCCAAACGGCTGCCTCTGTTTCTTCTCCTCATCATGCCAGGCCCAAACGGCTGCCTCTGTTTCTTCTCCTCAACCAACACCACCAACGCAGCAGCAGGAACCGATAAAGATTTACACTGAGGAAGTACTCCTGCCTGTGGTAGCAACCGACAGTAGCGGACGCTTTGATCCCACGCTTGAAGCAGACGACCTGATGATCCTGGAAGACGGCGCGCCACAAACAATACGCAGCGTGCGACGAATTCCCGCCAGCGTTCTGCTACTTCTGGACACTGGCGGTTTCCGAAACCCGGCAATGAAAACCAACGCCACCCGCGATCTCGCCATCCGCCTGGTTTCCCGACTTCGCTCAGGCGATCAAGTTGCGGCGCTTCAATTTGGCGGCAAAGTTGAATTGATTCAGAGTTGGACGGCAGAACCGGAAGTCGCGATCCATTCGCTGAAGTCAAAACTCTCTTCGGGACGGTACGGTCGTTTGCCAGATGCCCTGGCCGCGGCTTCGGTGCAACTGAGAAATGCTCCACCCGGTAATCGCCACATTGTATTGGTTACAGATGGAGGAGAGACACTGATCGACAAAGCGGATCTGGCGGCGGGCATGAAACAACTCTTCACGGCTCAAGCCACCATTCACATCATCAGCTATACGTTGCTGGGTCGTAAAGAGATAAACGTGCAGCATCGCAAAATCCCGGTGATCGCCGCTGCCACCACGCCGAAGAGTGAGATGGACACAACCGTCTTGCCAATTTTTCCAAATGCTCCTGAGAAGTTAGCCGAGGAACTGAAACACAAGAGCTTGCTTCGCATAGTCCTGACGGAGCCATACCCGGGGGCAATCGATCTTGACTACCCTGTGTGGCGACATAGTAGAGACCAACTGAAAACTCTGAAGCAGAATGAGATTTGGCTGGCTTGGCTCGCGGAGGAAACTGGGGGAGACATTATTCTGCCGGTTTTAGCGGAAGAACTTCCGAAGCTCGCCGATGACCTGGCCCGCGAAGTTGATTCTCAGTACGTAGTCACCTACCGGCCGAAGTCGGGAGTCGTCCTCAAATCCTCGGAAGAGATCCGGCGCCTGGAAGTGGTTTCGCGTCGAGTTGGTCTGTACGTTCGTTCCCGGCGCAGCTACGTGGTTACCGCTCCCTCCAAATAGAGTGAGAACAATCTTACTCATCCGCTTTGTCGGATGTCTTATGTGCAAACGAATTCTGGAACACAAATCACCTGAAGGCTGTGATGTAACTTGTAGAGTCCGACAAACTTTAGTTTGTCGTGATCTTGTTCTAACAGGAGGTGCGACAAACTAAAGTTTTGTCGAACATGAGAATCCTGCTGGTTGAAGACGAGCCGCGCATGGCCCAGGTGGTCGCCAAGGGATTGCGCGAGCATGCTTATGCCGTCGATGTCGCCGGTGATGGTGACGCGGCGCTCTATCAAAGTGCGATTAATGATTACGATTTGATCCTGCTCGATGTCCTACTTCCCAATCGGGATGGATTCGAAGTCTGCCGCGAGCTGCGAGCGCGGGGCGACGCTACGCCGGTGCTGATGTTGACCGCTCGCGCCACGGTTGATGATCGCATCGACGGACTCGACGCCGGCGCGGATGACTATCTAAGCAAACCTTTTTCGTTTCGCGAGTTGCTGGCTCGCATGAGAGCTTTGCTCAGGCGTCACCCACAGTTCCGTCCAGCGCGCCTCGAAATCGACGATCTGGTTGTCGAGACAGCCAGCCATCGGGTCACGCGCAACTTGCGGCAAATCGATCTGACGTCGAAGGAGTACGCGCTGCTCGAATACCTGGCGCGTCATGCCGGACGAATCGTGTCGCGATCTGAAATCGCGGAACATGTTTGGGATGGGTCATTCGATCCTTTCTCGAATACGATCGAGGTTTACGTCAACCACTTGCGCAGGAAGATCGACGACCAACATACCACCAAGCTTATCCATACTCGCCGGGGCGAAGGATATATTCTCGGGCCGCGCGATTAAAGGAGTGCGCCAAGATTTTGTATTTAACACTTATTGAGCCCTCCGCTCCCTTTGGGCGAGGGCCGGGGTGAGGGCCTGGCGATGGAACCCAACCCACTCCTTCTCTTCTTATCCGAGCGGATTGCAGAGCCAAAGGAGGAGAGTTTTCTTTTTCCGCTCGCTGAGCTACGCCCTCACCCAACCCTCTCCCAAAGGCAATTACATAGTTGACTCACCCAGCCCGCGGAGGAGTCTGTCGGAAAAACAGCCGCGTAGCGGCGTAATGTTTATAGCTCGCTCGCACACCCATTTTGTGCCTACGGCACTTTTTCCAACAGACTCCGGAGCGGGCGACAGCCTGGTAACGAGAATGGTCGTGCATTCATTTCGTGATGGCGAATCGAATGTTCCTTACGAGAAAGTACTCGTCTTCACATCTGTCGCCCGCTCCGCGGGCTAGCGAAACCTCTGCCTCCTATCCCGGGGCTGACGCCCCGGGCTTTATGCTGGCGCGCGCTCCGCGCGCTGCTGCCCGGTGCTTCAGGTTTGTGAGTCAACTATATAATTGCCCTCCCAAAGGGAGAGGGCAGTTTA